>Ga0255347_1004218_pt1 | contig 17638 bp, 12 predicted proteins | sample wastewater_treat_2_FD_192479 | JGI IMG/M metagenome (GOLD analysis project Ga0255347, IMG submission 192479) | Wastewater microbial communities from Lulu Island WWTP, Vancouver, Canada - plant24 | ecosystem: Engineered > WWTP > Wastewater > Unclassified | place: Canada: Vancouver, British...
CTATAATATTATTAAAATACGCTATACCATCTACACTAAAACTTGAACAATATCCACACCAGGGCCGTATCGCGTATATCTCAGGGTTATTAAGTGTTGTTTCTATTAAGCCGCAAGTACTTGTTTCCTTGAGAGTTTCTTTAGAAATGGAAAAGCTTTCGGCAATTTCTTTCGTCCATGGTTCCGGGTATGAAATAGCATCGGCAGGCGAAATGCAATTAATATTCGCGTATTCAACAATTATGTCATTATATTTATTGTTGAATATAAAGTTATCGTCGTTATATCTCTGACAACCGGGTACTATTATAATACATAACATGTATATAATTAGCATTTTAAAAATATTTTTCGCTTTCATGACTTTGTTTTATTTATATATTGTTTAGAAGATTCTTCAATATTTTCAAAAACCTTAATGTCAGTCAACATACCGGTTTTTAAAAAAGCATCGAACGACGAAGGAATTTTAGAAATTTTTATACTATCAGGAAATTCTTCTGACCGTGTTATGCCGGTTTTGTCTTTAAGTATAACCTGTCCTCCTGCTTTTTCCCGTGAAAAGCAAAAGTGAGGTGCAGACATAAATAATGCCGGGTAAATCATTCTTTTCATGACCGTGTTATTTTTTTTACAGGTTTCATTTATTCGAACTCCTTAAAAAAATAAACAACTATCAGAAATATAGCATACTGACTATCACCAGGCAAGTTACGAAAAAAATGACATTTCCAAATTTTTTCTTACTTCTTTCAATGCTTTCCATGAAACGCTGAACACTAAACACTAAACGCTTAACACTTAACACTGAACACTTAACACTGAACACTAAACACTGAACACTAAACGCTGAACACTAAACGCTGAACACTGAACACTAAACACTGAACACTAAACGCTGAACACTAAACGCTGAACACTAAACGCTGAACACTAAACGCTTAACACTAAACACTTAAGCCCTTGAACTCCGATCTTTACTCATTCAACTTTTTATTTTCAACTTAAACCATTAATTTTGCGCACAAATTTTTTTGAAAGGCACAAAAAAGTATCAAATTGAAAACTAATGACTGGAAATACCGGAAGATTGCAATCAAGGTAGGGAGCAATGTGATTACTCGTGAAGACGGTTCACTAAATGTGGGCAGGATGTTAAGGATAGTGGAGGATATTTCAGTGCTGTCGAAGCAGGGTTTGGAGGTAATCCTCATCTCATCGGGGGCTGTGGCGGCAGGAAGAGGTTCGGTGCTTCCTTCAAAGAGGACAAACATTGTATCCGCGAAACAGATATGGGCTGCCATTGGTCAGGTTAAACTTATGTCGACATACCAGTTCCTGTTTGAAAAATACAATATTATTGCCGGGCAGGTTTTGGCAACCAAGGAAGAGTTCAGTGACAGGCGCCATTACCTTAATATGAAGAACTGCATTTCGGCAATGCTCGAGAATAAAGTACTTCCGGTTGTGAATGAGAATGATACAGTTGCGATAAATGAGCTGATGTTCACCGACAACGATGAGCTCTCGGGCATGATTGCCTCGATGATGGACAGTGAGGCGCTTTTCCTGCTTTCTAACGTCGACGGGATTTACAATGGCATTCCGGGCACTGCCGGCGCGGAGGTGATCAGGGAGGTAAGCCACGACTCAGCCGGTCCTGAGCAGTTCATTACAACATCCAAATCGGGTTTTGGCAGGGGAGGCATGCTGACGAAGTATGCAACCGCCAGGAAAATCGCGTCCGAGGGCATTGATGTTTTCATAGCCAACGGTAACCGCGATTCAATCGTTCTCGATATTCTCAGGGGCAGGGATGTTCCCTTTACAAGAATCAGGAGGCGCCAGGGCCGGCCGAAGAGCGTGAAAAAGTGGCTTTATCATTCCGATACCTTTGCCCGCGGCGCTGTAGTTATAAACCAGGGCGCTAAGGAAGCCCTTCTCTCCGACAGGGCTTCAAGTCTTCTTATGGTCGGCATAACCGGTGTTGAAGGTTATTTTGAGAAAGGCGACATCGTGAGGATAATCGATGAGGAAGGAAACAGTATAGGGCTTGGAAAAGCAGCCTACGACTCGCGAAAGGCGGAGCAAAGTATCGGTACCCGGCTTCCCAGGCCTTTTATACATTACCACTATCTGGTTTTAAATGAAGAAATGAAGAATGGATTTAATTCCTGACTATAAGAAAAAAGCATATGAGCGGAATAGAAAAAATACTTGTTGACGCATCGGCCGCGAGGAAGTCACTTAACGTTCTCGGACCTGAAACCATCGACCGTATTCTTGAAAGGGTTTCTGAAGAAACGGTAAACAGGATGGAATTCATTCTTTCGGAGAATGCACGGGACCTGGCCCTTATGGATAAGAGTAATCCCCTGTACGACAGGCTTATGCTTAACGAGGACAGGTTACGGGCAATTTCATCGGACATTCTTAAAGTAGCCGGGATGGAATCTCCTCTCGGACAGGTGCTTTCAGAATATACCAGGCCTGACGGACTCGCGATCAGCAGGATTTCCGTGCCTTTCGGTGTGATCGGGATAATTTATGAGGCCAGGCCGAATGTGACCTTTGATGTTTTCTCACTTTGCCTGAAATCGGGAAATGTATGTATCCTTAAGGGCGGGAGTGATGCAATTAATTCAAACCTGGCAATAGTTCAGCTTATAAAGGATGTGCTTGCCGAATTCGATGTAAGTCAGGATATACTGACGCTTCTTCCCCCCGGCCGCGAGGAGACGTCCATGCTTCTCAAGGCCCGGGAGTATGTTGACCTCATAATTCCCAGGGGAAGCAGGAGTCTGATCGATTTTGTCAGGGCTAATTCGGAAATTCCTGTCATTGAGACCGGCGCCGGTATCTGCCACACCTATTTTGATGAATACGGCGATCGTGAGAAGGGACGTAAGATAATTCACAACGCCAAGACCAGGAGGGTTAGCGTTTGCAATGCCCTCGACTGCCTGATAATTCATGAAAGCCGTCTGGCAGATCTGCCCTACATTACAGAGTTGTGTGGAGACTCGGGTGTTGAAGTCTTTGCCGACAACAGGGCCTATGAAGCCCTTAAGGGGAATTATCCTCCGGAACTGCTCAGGCATGCAACTGAGGAATCGTTCGGGACGGAATTTCTTTCACTGAGGATGTCCGTTAAGACGGTCCGGGATATTGAAGGTGCCCTTGAGCATATTGAGAAGTACGGCTCAAGGCACAGCGAAGCGATCATTTCGGAAGACAGCGGGAGGACCAGTGTGTTTTTCAGGCAGGTTGACGCTTCATCCGTTTATTCAAATGCATCCACCGCCTTTACCGACGGAGGTGAATTCGGGCTCGGTGCAGAGATAGGAATATCAACACAGAAGCTTCATGCCCGGGGGCCTATGGCTTTACGGGAGCTGACAACCTACAAGTGGATAATACGCGGGGAAGGTCATGTGAGGAAACCGTAAAAGGAATTATTGAATCATGGTTCTTGATTTAGATATAATTAAGGCTTTTTACCGGTCGCTTCCCGCGAGGATGGAAAAGGTGGGGAAGGCAGCAGGCCGTCCGCTTACCCTTACGGAAAAGATATTGTTCAATCATCTTAGCGACCTGTCGAGGGTGTCAGCCATCAAAAGGAAATCTGACTACGCGTTGTTCAGGCCCGACAGGCTGGCAATGCAGGATGCCACGGCCCAGATGGCCCTGCTGCAGTTCATGGTGACCGGGAAAGACCGGTCGGAAGTTCCCGCCTCGGTTCACTGCGACCATCTTATTACAGGAAGGATAGGTGCCGGGGAGGATCTCGGCAACGCTCTCGGGGAAAACCGGGAGGTTTACGATTTTCTCCGTTCTGTTTCAGCCAGGTACAACATTGGTTTCTGGGAGCCGGGGGCCGGTATTATTCATCAGGTTGTGCTTGAGAATTATGCTTTCCCGGGTGGTCTTATGATAGGGACCGATTCACACACTCCCACTGCAGGCGGACTCGGGATGATAGCTCCGGGTGTCGGCGGCGCCGATGCAGTTGATGTTATGACAGGGATGGGATGGGAGCTGAAGTTTCCCGGCATAATAGGTGTGAAGCTGAGCGGAAGGCTCAGCGGATGGGCTTCACCGAAGGATGTCATTTTACGGTTAGCGGGAATGCTGACAGTGAAGGGAGGAACGGGTTCGGTTATCGAGTATTTCGGCGAAGGAGCCGAATCACTGTCATGCACCGGAAAGGCAAGCATCTGCAACATGGGAGCCGAAACCGGGGCCACCTGTTCAGTATTCGGGTTTGATGATTCAATGGCCGGGTATCTTGAATCCACGGGAAGGAAGGAAGTGCTTGAAATGGCAGAGGCCAACAGGCTGCATCTGACAGCTGATCCTGAGGTATTTGATCAACCTGAGAAATATTACGATCAGCTTATAGAGATTGACCTGTCAGCGCTTGAGCCTCATATTAACGGTCCTTTCAGTCCTGACCGGGCAATCCCGGTATCGCGGATGAAAGAAGAAGCTGCCGGTAACGGCTGGCTTCTGAGGTTAAGTTCCGGCCTGATCGGTTCATGCACGAATTCATCCTTCGAGGATCTGTCGAGGGCTGCTTCAGTGATAGAATATGCACTTCGTAATAAGCTGAAGCTGAAATCGGAATTCATAATAATACCCGGTTCGGAGAGAGTTAGGAGGATAGCGGAGGAAGCCGGTTTGTTGGATATATTCAGAAAGGCCGGGGCCAGGCTTTTTGCCAATGCCTGCGGTCCGTGCATCGGGCAGTGGGACAGGGGAGAGAGCAAAGGGCTCAATTCCATAATACATTCCTTCAACAGGAATTTTGCAGGAAGGGCCGACGGTAATCCCGACACCCATGCCTTTGTTGCATCACCTGAGATAGTTGCTGCACTGTCGCTTGCAGGAAACCTGTTGTTTAACCCGATGACCGATTTACTGATGAATCCCGGCAGGGATTTCATCAGGCTGCCGGAGCCTGAATCGGGGCCGCTTCCGCCGCTTAATACGTCAGAACCGCCTCCCGGCTACAGGATCCCCCCGGCCGATCGTGAGGGCATAGAGATTAGTATAGCTCCCGGCTCTGAAAGGCTTCAGAAGCTGATTCCTTTCAGGGAACCGGAAGAGAGTGATTTTCAGAATATCCCCCTGCTTATCAAGGCCAAGGGCAAATGCACCACCGACCATATATCGATGGCAGGGCCCTGGCTCAGGTTCCGGGGACATCTTGAAAATATATCTGGCAATTACATGATAGGCGCAGTCAATGCCTTCAGTAACAAGGCCAATTCGGTACTTAACATTCTGACAAGGGAATACGGACCGGTGCCTGAGGTGGCAGGGCATTACCGCGACAACAATCTGGGCATGGTGGTGGCAGGAGAAGAAAATTTCGGAGAAGGATCGTCGCGTGAGCATGCAGCCATGGAACCCAGGTTCTTCGGGGTAAGGCTGATAATTGTGAAGTCATTTGCCCGCATTCATGAGACGAACCTGAAAAAACAGGGTGTCCTGACTCTGACTTTTGCCAATGCCGCTGACTATGACAGGATACGTGAGGACGACTGGTTCAGTGTCGGAGGATTTGACAGCTTTAGTCCGGGAAGCAGGTTCAGGATCACTATTCATCATTCGGATGAAAGCCTTGAATACATCGATGCAGTTCATTCCTACAATGAAAATCAGATAGCATGGTTCCGGGCAGGAAGCGCGTTGAACCTGACAAGGGGGTTAAGTTTACAGCAATAGCTCGATCATCAGAATTATAGAATTATTAAGATATTAATACATGAAGCCTCAGAAGATAAGATATATAAACGGCTCACTTGAAGTGCCTGTCAACCCGGTTATTCCCTTTATTGAAGGTGACGGCACAGGGCCTGATATATGGAATGCATCAGTCAGGGTGTTTGACGCTGCAGTTGAAAAGGCATATGGCGGCGAAAGGAGGATTGAATGGAAGGAAGTGTTGGCAGGAGAGAAAGCCTTCAAACAGACAGGACAGTGGCTTCCCCGGGAAACCCTTGATAGTTTCAGGGAATATCTTGTCGGGATAAAGGGGCCGCTAACCACGCCTGTGGGAGGGGGAATGCGTTCGCTTAACGTGGCTCTCCGCCAGGAGCTCGATCTCTACGTTTGTTATCGCCCGGTAAGATATTTCGACGGAGTGCCAAGTCCTGTAAAAAATCCTGAAAAAGTCGACATGCATATCTTCAGGGAGAACTCGGAGGATATATATGCCGGCATAGAGTACATGCATGGTGACCAGGCCACGGAGAAACTCAGGAATTTTCTCATCGATGAAATGGGAGTAAGATCAATCCGTTTCCCGGCAACTTCATCCATAGGCATCAAGCCGGTCTCGCTCGAAGGCTCGGAACGCCTTGTGAGACAGGCGATTAAATTTGCAGTTGAAAGGAAACTGCCCTCTGTGACCATTGTTCACAAGGGCAACATAATGAAATACACCGAGGGCGCATTCATGAAATGGGGTTATGCCCTTGCTGAACGGGAGTTTGGCGATTCGGTCTTTACATGGGAGCATAGTTCCCGCGGGCAGCAGGCCAGGGCTGAATCGGAAGGAAAGGTTATAATCAAGGATGTTATTGCCGATGCCTTTCTTCAGCAGATACTTACAAGGCCAGAGGAATATTCCGTCATCGCCACTCTGAATCTTAACGGGGATTATATTTCAGATGCGCTCGCGGCAATAGTGGGGGGTATAGGCATTGCTCCCGGAGGAAACATTAACTATGAGACGGGGCATGCCGTTTTTGAAGCGACACACGGCACGGCGCCGAAGTATGCCGGGCAGGACAAGGTCAATCCCGGTTCGGTAATACTGTCCGGTGCACTTATGTTTGACTATCTCGGCTGGGGAGAAGCTGCAGCCTGTATATACAAAAGCCTTGAAAAAACCATCATGGAAAGGAAGGTCACCTACGATTTTCACCGTCTGATGGATGGGGCGCATCTGTTGAAGACCTCGGAATTCGGGGATGCCCTGGTTGATAATATTAAAGCCTGATCAAAAAAACGCTAATAATGGGAGATAACAATATAATTTCAAAACTTCAGGAACCTGTAATAAAATCATGTGATATAGACAATAACCTTTTTGAGCGTTGGGATGTAAAGAGAGGTTTGCGAAATGCTGACGGAACAGGTGTTCTTGTCGGTCTTACAAATATTGGTGATGTTGTAGGATACAATAAGGAGAACGGCAGGGTGGTACCCATTCCCGGTAAGCTTTTTTACAGGGGGATTGACCTGGAAGACATCGTCGCGGGATTTCAGAGAGAGGACCGTCATGGCTTTGATGAGACTGTCTTTCTGCTTCTCACGGGATATTTGCCTTCAAAGCCGGAGCTGGATGAGTTTTCAGCCTACATGGGCAGTCTGAGGGCTCTTCCCGATGAATTCACCAAGGATATGATCCTGTCGATGAAGGGAAAGGATGTTTTGAATATTCTAGCCAGGTCGGTGCTGGGGCTTTACATTCTTGATGACAGACCTGATGATATCTCACTAAGCAATATGATCCGTCAGTCGCTGAACCTGATTGCCAAATTCCCGACAATTGTTGCCTATTCATATCAGGCCATGCGGCATCTTTACAAGGGGAGAACCCTGTCGATCAGGCATCCCGATCCCGAGCTGAGCACCGCCGAGAATTTTCTTTACCTCATCAAGGGAACGACTCCCTCTTTCACAAAGCTTGAGGCCGATCTTCTCGATCTTATGCTGGTGCTTCACTCTGAACACGGGGGAGGGAATAATTCCACTTTCACGATGAGGGTTACAAGCTCGACGGAGACGGATATTTATTCTTCAGTGACCTCGGCCATCGGTTCGCTCAAGGGACCATTGCATGGCGGAGCCAATCTAAAGGTTCTTGAAATGATGGAGAATATCAAGTTGAACGTGAAGGACTGGAAGGATGAGGATGAGCTTAAGAATTACCTGCTGAAGATACTTAACAGGCAGGCTAACGACTATTCGGGAAAAATTTACGGAGTTGGTCATGCCGTTTACACCATTTCCGATCCGAGGGCAATGATCCTGAAGTCGAAAGCCAGGGAACTGGCAATTGAAAAAGGACGTCTCGATGAGTTTGAGCTCTATGCCCTCGTGGAAAGAATTGCCCCTGAGGTTTTCAGGGTTTTCAGGGGAGAGAAGTCGGTAAAGACGCTCTGCATAAATGTCGATTTCTATTCCGGTTTTGTCTACTCCTGCCTTTCAATAGCGAGGGAGCTTTACACTCCGCTGTTTGCCATAGCAAGAGTTTCGGGATGGTGTACCCACAGGATAGAGGAACTTACATTTTCGGCAAAACGGATAATCAGGCCGGCTTTCAAGAATGTCTACGGCAGGAGTGATTATATTCCTATCGGCATGAGGCAGGCCCGTATGGGAGAATGATTCATTGAGCACCGGTGCCGCTTCAGTTATTGTTCGAAGCTGAATTTGTGCGTCTCATTCTTTTTCTGTTCCTTTTTGAAGATAGTTGCCGAGACGACATAAATATTTGTTCCTTCCGATTCATCCCGTTTTTCGCCTTTAACGACCAGTTTCACGGTATGATTGCCCGGTTCAAGGTTTACTGCATGCCAGATGCTTTCGGTATGCTGCTGACCGGCATAGTCGTAATAAGTATCGATGGTCCGGTGATAGCTGCCGTCGAGGAATACATCGGCCCTGCCGCCGTCGCGGTACCAGTTGCCTGTAAGGGAGATACCGCTTCCTGAGAATTTGATTGTCAGTTCATCGCCCGCGTTTCCCGACACCATCGACTGTCCCCGGGGCCGGCCTGTCCGTCCTGTTTCCGGCTTGTGTACTTTCCATTTCCCGCGGAATTTCCATCCTTCATTGTCAAAAACCGAAATCCTTTTGTGAAAGACCAGATCAGGGAATGATATTTCCAGATCAGGGGAAACCGGTTCCTCTTTTTTTACAAGGATCCTTTTTCCTTTTATTTTACCTCCTGACCTGACTGCCAGTTCCCGGGCATATTTATATGTTGATTCGACTGCAGAGTTAAACGAATATGAAGTATGGATAAATGTTGAATCGGCGATTGCCTTTACGCCTTCCTGCATTTCAGCCGGCAGTCCGCTGAATCCGTTTATCACGCCCAGCACTGCCATTGCATTCGAGGGGTTGCAGTCGGAGTCCTGTCCGCACCGGGTCGATATTTCAAGAGTTTTGAGCGGGTCTCCTTCCCCGTAAAGCAGTCCCATCACTATATAGGCCCCGTTCAGCTTGGCATCGATGTTAAAGGGTGAACCGGCGCCGCAGATATCGACATCTCCCCATTTCCCTTCGAGTTGCATCCATGCTGCCCGCCAGTCGTCAGGATAGTGGTCGTGCAGCAGCAGCACATCGCTGATAGCCTTGTGATAGTCACTCTCGCGGGGTATGGAAAGCAGGGCTTTTTCAATCAGCGTTCTGATGTTTGATTCAAAAAAGGCTTCGGAATAGAGGGCAGCCACGAAAATTCCGCCGTAAACGCCATCGCCGTAGTTCATTACGCGTCCGATCCTGTCGGCTGTTGCAGTGGCGGTGGCAGGCATGCCCGGGCACATGAAGCCGATATAGTCCGATTCTATCTGGAAGTCGATGTCGTCAGCATGGATATTATATTCAGGTCTGCCCGAGAGAGGGGCGAAGATGCTGTCGTGGAAGTTTTTCCTTGCCTGCATATTGGCGTGCCACAAGGGGAAGCCCGCCAGGGCAAAGGCTTCCTGGAATTTTTTTGAAGGAGCGTCCATCCCGTATTTGTCCATGGTCATGAGGAAAGATAGCTGAACATAAATGTCGTCCTGCCATAGACTTCCCCTGATGTCGGAGGCTTCCCAGCTGATTGAATCCTCGTAGGTGCGGCCCTGTGCCCTGAATTCGGTCGGAGCTCCATAGCTTACGCCAATCATTTTACCGGCCCAGCCGCCGGCAATCTTGTCTTTCAGGACATCAGACTTTATAGCTGTCAGGTCGCCGGGACCGGAGCAGGAACCCAGTGCAATTAACAACACCGGAAGCAGAATGTGGTAGTAGGAATATTTCATGTCAAGTAGTTTTATATATAAATAGTAACAAATCAATAATCAAGAAACGCTTTAATCACAATTAACAATTAGCAATGAACAATTAACAATTAGCACTACGCTGAACTAAACGCTGAACACTGAACGCTTTAATGGCAATTAACAATTAGCAATGAACAATTAACAATTAGCACTACGCTGAACACTAAACGCTTTAATGGCAATTAACAATTAGCAATGAACAATTAACAATTAGCACTACGCTGAACACTACGCTGAACGCTGAACACTAAACACTTAACCCTAAACGCTTTAATGGTAATTAACAATTAACAATTAACAATTAGTAAATGACGCTAGGCTGCATTCATGCTTTGAACCTCGAACCCTGAACTTTGAACCTCGAACCCTGAACTTTGAACCTCGAACCCCAAACTTTGAACTTCTTTCTACTTTTAACTTTCTACTTTTAACTTTTTACTTTTTACTTTGTACCCCGTTTGGGACATGCATCATTCTATCCTCTATGAAACGAGTCATTTTGGGAACAGGCATCTTTTGTATCACGTACTGATGTTTTCCTTCAGGATCATCCTTCCATTCGTTGCTGCCTGAGCTGTTGACCAGGATTGTTCCCCTTCTTGTGTCGAAAAAGCCCTCGGTGCCATAGACGCCGATCAGTACCGCGGTCTGGTCCCAGCTCATGCGGCCGTTTTTATCATCCTTCGACATCGGGATGGAGATACTGAAGACATCCTTTACAGGACTGCCTTCAATATTCATATTCATAAGCCTGAGGCCTGTAAGGATTTCTTTTCCTATCTCGAAGCCTGTGAAGATCACTTCACCGGGCCAGTTTTCATATACAAATTTTGAAGCGGTGGAATCAATGAAAACGTTGAATTCCCTTCCGCGGGGGAAACTTCCGGCCATCGAGACCAGTTTTTCCACTTTTTTAGCTATGAGTTCGCTGCCTGTCAGTGGGCTTATCGCGTCGGGTCCGGATTTCAGGAGATCCCTGAGATTGGTAAGGAAACCTACTGTTATTATTGTAACACTGTTGTCGGGTTGGGTGGAAAGTATTCTCCGGTATATTCTTACCGCATCTTCGGCTTCGGATGTCGATTTTATCTTGTGAGGATAGGAAGCGACTATCGAGTCGGCCCAGCCCTGTGAGGATGCAAGGCTTGGTCCCTGGACGGCAGGAGCACCGATTGGAATGTCGGGCCGGCCGAACCATGTGTTTATCACATCGATTGAAGGTGCAACCAGTTCGTGCTTGTTGGATGACAGGGTGGCCAGTATTTCGGCTTTCCCGCTGTCGGCCATGGCGTGAAGGAAAGCAAGGGCTCCCACGTCATCATAGTCAGGACCAAGGTCTGTATCGAAAATGATTTTGACAGGTTCAGCGATCTTATGCTGATTCCGGCCGGAGCAGCCTGAAATTATCAGGACAACCAGTGTTACTATGTAAATAAGTCTTTTCATAAATCTATTTCTTTACGGTATGGAGCAGAAGACTGGGCGCCCATTCGCGTTACCGATATTGCTGCAGCCTTGTTTGCAAAGCTGACAGCATCCTTCAGATCGCGGCCTTCGCATATGGCTACGGCAAGGGCACCGTTGAACACATCGCCTGCAGCCGTTGTGTCGAGCGCCTTGACGGGGACCACAGGGATCATACTTGAGATATTGTCGCTAAGAAGGTAAGCGCCTGCCGCTCCCATTGTTATAATAACGTTTCGGGGACCCCTTGCCCTTAGTTTCTCGGCGCATTGCTCGGCGGATGCGGCATCGACAACCTTGATGCCTGTAAGCAATTCAGCTTCAACTTCATTGGGGGTAATTATATAGAGGCATTTCAGCAGGTCGTTTGATAGCTGCTTAACTGGTGCAGGATTGAGAATCACCCTGTTACCCCTGGTTGAGACCCTTTCGGCAACAAATTCCACGGTGCTTACAGGTATCTCAAGCTGCATCAGGAATACATCCGAGGGATCGTTACCATAAACCTCATCTTCAATGTCATAGGCCGACAATGTACTGTTTGATCCCGGTGCAACCACGATGCAGTTTTCTCCGTCCTCATCAACCATAATAAGGGCAATACCCGAAGGATTCCTGAGGTCCTTCACGAGATATTTTGTTTCAATTCCCTCAAAATCAAAGATATGCTTTGCCTGTTCGCTAAAGTAATCGTTGCCTGTTTTTGTGACCAGGGTTACCTTCCCGTTGAGGCGTGCGGCAGCCACTGCCTGATTGGCGCCTTTTCCTCCCGGATTCATGAAGAAAGTACCACCGATGATGGTTTCACCCGGTGCCGGGATCTTTTTGGATTTTACCACCATGTCGGTGTTGGAGCTTCCGATTACAACAATTCTGCCCATAATAGCTTTGTATTAAATATTCCCGAAGATAATCCAATCTTTTCAATTCTCCTTTCCTCCTTTTCAACGGGTGTTGTAAAAAAGGTTTAGCGGATAATCCATTTCGTGTCATTTTGCTATATTTATCTCTCCGGAAACTGAATTAATGATCGTCTGATGAAGAAGAATGTTTACTCACTGTTGCTGATTTTTTCGGCGCTGCTAATCGTTTCATCCCTTATCTCATACTTTCTCGGGAACATAACACTTATGGGCTGGCTGCTTATAGGCGGATTTATTTCCCTCGCGACAGGAGTGAGGGGCTTCGGCAGCTTGAAGGGACTCTCGTACACACTCTGGATTTTCGCTGCTGTAGTGGTAAGCATGTTTTACCCCCAGTACCTGACGCAGATAGGAAATTTCAAGCTCAGCAGGCTTATCACACCGCTTCTTCAGCTGATAATGTTCGGAATGGGATCGCAGATGAGCTTTAACGATTTCACAGGGATAATTAGAATGCCTAAAGGTGTGATTATAGGGGTGATAGCCCAGTTCACCGTCATGCCTCTCATTGCCCTTGGCATTGCTGGCATATTTAATTTTCCACCCGAGATCGCTGCCGGGATAATACTTATAGGATGTGTCCCGAGCGGTCTGGCCTCCAATGTCATGTCCTTCCTTGCCCGTGCAAATGTACCTCTGGCTGTTACCATATCTGCAATTACCACTTTGCTTTCCCCCCTGATCACCCCGTTGCTTATGGAAAAACTGGCAGGTCAGTTCATAGATATTGATTTCTGGAGCATGATGCTCGACATACTCAATATGATAATTCTTCCCATTGTAGCCGGGTTCATTTTCAACCTCTTCCTGAAACGGGAAGCCAGCCTGAGATCAAAGTCCATACAGCTGATTGCCTATCCATTCGTGATGATATTAACAGGATTGGTTTATGTAAAGGCGAAGGACGCAAGCATGGCACAGTTCATGATCCAGCTTCTAAAAATGCTTCTTATTTTCTATCTGCTTCCGATGGCCGGCGGTACTTTGTTCCTGAAGGCTTTCGGGGGCGACAAGAGCATCATGGAGAAGATTCTTTCGATGGTATCAATGGTGGGAATTGCGCTTATTGTAGCGGTAATAACGGCATCAGGGCGCGACAGCCTTATGAGTGTGGGACTTCTGTTGGTCTGTACCAGCATACTACACAATTTTACAGGTTACACGGTTGGTTACCTGCTGGCCTGGTTGCTGAGGATGCCTGAAAGGGACAGGCGGACCATTGCTTTCGAGGTAGGTATGCAGAACGGGGGCCTGGCATCGGGGCTCGCGAACCAGATGGGGAAGCTTGCCACTGTTGGTCTTGCCCCGGCCATATTCGGACCGCTGATGAATATCACCGGATCGGTTCTGGCCAACTGGTGGAGGGGGAAACCGGTAAAGGACTAAGCCTGTTATGGTTCCGGCATCACGACCGGACATTTTGAAGGTATATAATTACTGAGACGATGAAAATAATTACGTTTGGAGAGATCATGTTAAGGTTAGCCACACCTTTGCATCTGCGCTTTACCCAGGCTGAATCGTACTGTGCATCATTTGGCGGAGGAGAGGCGAATGTGGCGGTATCTCTGGCGAATTACGGGATGGATACGGAGTTCGTAACCCGTCTGCCGGAGAATGATATAGCTGAAGCTGCAATTGCTGAACTGCGAAGACACAAGGTTGGGACTTCCCACATCATCAGGGGAGGGAAGAGGGTTGGAATTTATTTTCTTGAAACGGGTTCGGTAGCCAGGCCAAGCAAGGTGATTTACGACCGTGCCCATTCCTCTATTGCCGAGATTGAGCCAGGGATGATCGACTGGCAGAAGGTTTTTGAAGGAGCAGGGTGGTTTCACTGGACCGGCATAACGCCTGCTGTTTCAGAGGGTGCCGCGGCTGAGAGCCTCACGGCAATCCTTACAGCACGAAAAAAGGGGATTACCGTATCATGCGACCTTAATTACAGGAAGAACCTGTGGAAGTGGGGCAAAAAGGCGGGTGAAGTGATGCCGGGGCTTGTTGCGGAATGTGACATTATCCTGGGAAATGAGGAAGACGCGGAAAAGGTTTTCGGTATAAAGCCCGATTCGGCTGATGTTGAGGGAGGCAGGGTCAATGCTTCCGAATATGAGTCGGTGTGCAGGCAGCTGATGCAGCGCTTCCCGAATGCAAAAAAGGTGATCATCACCCTTCGCGGATCAATAAATGCCGATCACAACAGCTGGTCGGGAGTTCTGTTTGACGGTACGACACTATATGAAGCGCCTGTTTACCAGATAACCCACATAGTGGACAGGGTTGGCGGAGGCGATTCATTCATGGGTGGACTTATTTACGGTCTGAACGCCTATCAGGGTGATGACCTGAAGGCGTTGCAGTTCGCGGTTGCCGCGTCGTGCCTGAAGCACACGATACACGGGGATTTCAACCTCGTTTCCGTTGCAGAGGTCGAGCAGTTGATGAAAGGAGATTCGTCGGGCAGGGTAGTGCGCTAACTCCAGAGCCTGTCGTGCGAACGCTTGTCATCCCATTCCGGTGTAGGTTCGAAGAAACCCTTTGCCCTGGGATGAAGACGTTTTTTCACTTCTTCCTCGTTCAGTTCGATGCCCAGACCCGGGGAATCGAGGGGAACGTTAGCGAAGCCTTTTGTAACCATGGGCTGTGATCCGGTCATCTTAACCAGGTTTTCCCACCAGGGGGTATCTACGCTGTGATGCTCCAGCGCCAGGAAGTTCTGTGTGGCAGCGGCGCAGTGTACATTTGCCATGAAGCATACCGGTGTTCCTGCCATGTGCATGGCCATAGCCACGCCGCATTCCTCGGCATAGTCGCCGATACGTTTTGTCTCAAGAAGTCCTCCCGAAGTTGCAAGGTCGGGGTGGATAATATCAACGGCGCGTGCATCGAGAAGCGGTTTGAAACCTCCGTTGAGCAAGTAGATATCTTCGCCGGTGCAAGTGGGTGTTTCCAGCGCGTCGGAAAGCGTTCGCCACTGTTCGGTATAAAACCATGGGACCATATCCTCGAGCCATGCAAGCCTGTATTTTTCCATTGCCCTGCCGAAGCGGATAGAGTTATTAATGTCGAAGTGTCCGAAATGGTCGGCACAGAGAGGCATTTCGTAGCCCACTGCATTTCTTACCTGTTCGACGTATTCTGCAAGTCCTTCCAGTCCCTTGTCAGTTATCTGCACCTGTGTAAAAGGATGGAGGGTATTTCCGTAGCCCATGTAGTCCCTTAGGTCGTACTGGCCCACGGCGCCATCCCAGAACTTGTTGTTTACAAGCGAGTCGGGCTGTTTGGCAACAAGATGGATACCAAGGTCCATTTTGAGCCATGTAAAGCCCTGTTCTTCAACCCTTCTTTTCATAGTCGCGGCGAAAGCGGCAGGGTCATTGGCTCCGGGAGTATCGGCATACAAACGTATTTTATCCCTGTACCTACCGCCGAGGAGCTGCCATGCAGGGACGCCGTATGCTTTACCGCAGAGATCCCACAGTGCCATTTCCACGGCGCACACACCTCCTCCCTGGCGACCATGATATCCGTACTGCCTGATTATCTTGAATATCATTTCAACGTTGCAGGGATTAAGGCCAAGTATTCTGCTCTTTAGCATCAGTGCATACCGTTCATCTGCCGCGTCCCGTACTTCCCCGAGGCCGTATATCCCCTGGTTGGTGTCGATTCGGATTATTGCCGTTCGTCCGACGTTTCCGACAACTGCAACCCTCATATCGGTTATTTTAAGATCGGATGGACTGGAAGCGCGGTTTACCTTCGAGGTAGTCTGGGCTATCGTGTCCTCGATAGACAGGTGCATCAATCCGCCGAGGGCGATTCCGCCCAGGGCGCTCTTTTTAATAAAATCGCGACGGCCGGATAATTTTCTTTTTTCTTCATGCTTTACGCCGGTACCGGTATTTTCCATCCGGCTGTTCTGTTTCCTGATAGTACGGATTATTTCTTTCATCGGTATAGGATTTTGATGTTAAGGCTATGATATAAGAAGTAGTTTTTAAAATTAAGAATTATAATTAAAAAATCAAGATTCAGGCAATTAGCTCAGGGCACGGGGCACGGGGGGCAGGGCACAGAGACTAAGAGAGGAAGAGACCGCACGACAATGTATTATGTATTACAGGCGATGTATTATAGGCGATGTTAAAACAATTGGCAATTAACAATGAACAATTAACAATTAGTAAATGATGCAAGGTTCAGGACTAAGAGACGATGGGAGGAAGAGACCGCACGACCGCAAGACCGCATGACTGCAAGACCATGAGATATGTATTAATCTGAAAGGGAGTTAATACAGATTGTCGATGTCGGGAAAGAAACCAGGAAAGTGTTTTAACGAGAATTCACGACATAGATTTATAGCAGATATGTTACTGGTATGGTAAACCGCGATAGCGGTTAAAGGAAGAAACCGTGAAGCGGTTCAATTTTAATAACCTCCGGTGCAACCGGAGGTAAACTGCTCTCTATGATGTAAAGCCCTGACAGGGCGATAGAACGGTGTGCGGAACGCGGCTTGCGGCTTGCGGCGCAGAGCACGGGGCACAGGGCGCAGAGCACAGGGCACGGGGCACAGGGCACGGGGCACAGGGCATAGAGCACAGGGCTCAGGGCTCAGAGCACGGGACACAGGGCACAGGGGGCAGGGACAGGTCTTGCAGGTCATGCAAGTCTTGCAGGTCTTGCAAGTCACTTACAATGAGGCTTTAGCTTAAGTAATTAGGAAATGGCGCATGGCGCATGACGCAAGGCCAACAAACTGACTGCAAAACCTTGAATTATGAACCCCGAACCCCGAACTTTAAATTTGAACTATGCTAAACGCCTCACTTTCAACTTTCAACTTTTTACTTTCTACTTCAAATTGCCTCAACCACCACCACTACACTCTATTACGGGCCTTTCATATATACCGGGGGAACGCTGACCAGGAAGTTGAATACTATCCTTTCGGTTCAATGTTTGCAGCCAATAACCTGCAGAATAATTTATACCTTTACAATGACAAGGAATTAAACAACGAGTTCTTTGAGAATTATGATTACGGGGCAAGGTTTTATGATGCCCAGATTGGGCGGTGGCACGTTCCGGATCCTCTAGCCGAATCTTACAGACGGTGGAGCCCGTATAACTACGTTGTAGATAACCCGATAAGATTCACTGACCCGGAGGGAATGT
>Ga0255347_1004225_pt1 | contig 17610 bp, 13 predicted proteins | sample wastewater_treat_2_FD_192479 | JGI IMG/M metagenome (GOLD analysis project Ga0255347, IMG submission 192479) | Wastewater microbial communities from Lulu Island WWTP, Vancouver, Canada - plant24 | ecosystem: Engineered > WWTP > Wastewater > Unclassified | place: Canada: Vancouver, British...
GTCAATCGCCACCTGGTGCGGGCGCGCCAGGCGGGCGGGTTGTCGCTGCTCTATAAGAAGGGCGCGACGCAGTCGGCCGAGTCGATTCTTGCATCCGGCGGCACGCTGTGTTTCATCGGCGACCAGAACGCCGGCCGCAAAGGCATTTTTGTAGACTTCTTCGGGCGTCCGGCTTCGACCTACAAGTCGATCGGCCTGCTGGCGATGCAGCAGCGCGTACCCATTATCGTCGGAGCGGCGACGCGCGTCGGCCGCGGTTTCCGCTATCGCATTGCCGTGCAGCGGATCATCCAGCCGGAAGAATGGGACCAGCAGGCGGATCCGCTGCGCTGGGTCACACAGACCTTTTCGCATGCTATGGAAGGCACCATCCGGCAGGCGCCGGAGCAGTACCTCTGGGTGCACCGCCGCTGGAAGCACCAGCCTGCACCGCGCGGTGCACAGCGGCATCACGCGGCAGACTCGGCGTCAGCACGAACCGGCTCGGCGCCGGCGCGCACTTGAGCGCGTGCTTGAGAAGGACGCTATCCACCCCTACTTTAACTTGTCTTCACAAGTTGCCGTCTCCGGATAGGCCGCCATCATTTCCACCAGCACCGGCGGTACGCACTTGAGGAACGGCGTCTCGCGGCATGCGTCGCCGATTAACTTGCGGTTCATTTCTCTGGTGTACTCAACAAATGCGGGCGTTGCGTCGCCCGCCGCAGCCGTCGCCAGATTCAGCGCTGTTACCGGCCGTCCGCACGCGAAATTCAACTCGCCCAGTTCGATCGTCCGGACCTGCGCTCGGCCGCGTGTGTGAAAGTGAATCCGCCGAGCGGCAATGTCGTAGACCACAGTCCATTGGGTGCCCGCCCGGCCGGCATCCTGAGCAATTTCTGCCAGGGTGCGGAACGCGAATTCAATCGCACGCTCGGGGTCTTGCGCTTCATAGCGCCGCAGCCTGTCGGCCGCCCAGGCGAACCGGCCCAGCGAGCTCTGGCTCGGCGAAACCACGCCAGTGCCCCCGAAACCCGCGTACTGCTTCAGATGCGCCAGGCAGTCATCGTAGGTGCTGTTGGTGAGCACGCACGCGGGCAGGCCCGCGCCCACACGCCACACCGCCTGCCCCTCGATGAACTCTATGACCGCGCACTGCCCGTGGCGATCCGCCACCAGGTAGTGCAGCGGCGCCGGGTCGACCGGACTGATGCGGAGGCGCTCGATGCTGACAATGACTTCATCGACGCTCGCCGCGTTATCAAGCTGATACTGAATCCACTGCAGCGAGTTGACCGCCGGCCGGCTGTCGGGACGGGGGTACTGCGTAGCCTCAAGCCACATCGTGGCGACCACCAATCCGGCCTCGTTCATCCCGCTGATCGGAAACTCGCGACCATACTGGTTGAACGTCACGCTCCCGTATCGGGCTGTCCAACTGGCCGGCACGTCCAGGACCGCCGCCGTCTTGGAAAGGCCGCGCTGATTAACAATCGCGAAACCGTCGCCGAACCCCCAGTCGTAGTTCTGCCCCACCACCGGCCGCCCGCCATTGGGTATGTAGAAGGTTGAGCATGGCGAAGCCGCCTGGCACACCCACATAACCGAAGCCAGACAGGCGGCAATGCGACACCAGAAACGCATGTTTCAAAACTTAATCCGCCCGGTCTCGACTTGCAAGCGCCGACCCCTTCACTTCAGAGCACGTGTGCCACTGCTTAAAGCGCAGCTTTAAGCAGTGCTCGGTCCGAAAAGCGCCGCACGCCAACCGCGCCGCACTCCGACCGCGCGAGATGTGCGGCTACACCGCCGCACACCTCTCCCACTGCTTACAGTCTCGGTAGCAACCTGCGGCGGCGCGCGCCTTCGGTCAATGCGCCGGCAAGTGTGTTGTCCCAAGGCCCGCGGCCGGTCAACCCATCAATTACGTAGACGGGTGTTACGGCGCGTAAGCGGGCCCCCGTGTGCCCACACGCGGACTGGCCGCCAAACTCCAGATCGCGCAGACGAACACGATTATTCCAAGCACCACGTCGTTACTCGTCGCGGCCCGTTCATGGCTGAAGCGCAGGACCCACGGCGAAATGAACAACCAGATGCCCAAAATCAGGTTGATCCAGCTCAGCGCCAAATTGCGCGTCGGCTGCGCCACCCGTATGGCGGCCAGCACGAGCACTATGACGCCGACGATGATGTTGTCCCAAGCTGCCGCCGATACGTGCCAGAATCTGAGCACGAAGGGCGAAATGATCAGCCATATTCCCGCGAGTACATTGATCGTACTGGCAACCTTTGCAGAGCCATAGCCGTGCACATTCCGGTCGCCGACATCCAAATCGCCTGCCGCCATTGGAGCACCTCACGCTGCAATGCCGCGCCCGCGCATGCCTGGCGCTCGCCACCCACGCAACGGGTCCATTGCACACTGATGGTACGACCTGTGGTTCGGCGCGGGATCTTAATTCGGGTAAATCAAGACGGGAACGGCCGATGGTTCCCCGCCGCGGCCGCTTGCGGATCTAGCACAGGCAGGGCGCGACGTACCTCCCCGGACCCGCGTGAGCCTAACGCGCGGTTTATCCAGCTTTTCGCCACATGAGCGCGTGCAGCCCGGCGCGCCCCCCGACGCATCAAGCCAGCGTCTAGCAAACACTGGCGTCAGCAAAATACTGGCGTTAGCAAAAAACTCGTAACTCGGACTGATCGAACCTTTGCACAACGGGCGCATCATCCGACTGCTTGTTTATCAACCCGGTGAAGAAAGCGTTAATGAAGGTGGTCGCCAGTCCGGTGGCTGCCGATCCGACTCCGCTCAGCACGTCCGCTCGTACGCTCGCGTCGCAACCTTCCAACACTGCCACCCCGCCGATCGCCGTACAGAGCAGCCACATCCGGCCGCGCCTCAAGCAAGCTCGCATTATGCTCTCTCCTTGTGCGGTCTTGTTTGAAGCGGACAGCCCGCACAGTTCGGCGCGGCGTCCGCTCCAATTCCTACTATCGGCCGTTCTGTGGGCGTGATTCTGCCGTGCGGCGGAGTTTTGCCGCCCGCTCGTTCCGAGACTTGACGCTGACCAGTCGGCGGGTACGGGACACCCCGACCCCGGCCGGCAGTCAGACCACCGTGTTTCCCCTACTTATTACTTATTTTCCCCCTCCTCCTCGTAGTCTTCTTCCTCCTCGGGATTATCGGGAGATCCCTCCGAGTCGGGCGGCGGGGCGGGGGGCACCGGCTTTTTGGGTAGTGTGGGTGGCGCACCGGGCTTCCCGACCCGCGGTGCTGCGCTCTTGCCGGGAACGACACTCGCGGGCTTGCCCGGGGCTGTCCGGCCGGCCGCGGGCGCCTTTTCGGCAGCTTCGCGCTGAGCGCGCGTGGGTATTTTCTCCAGCCGCGGCTTAAGCTGCTTGTCAAAGATGCTGTCGATCGGGGCCATCAGCTTGGCGCGCTGCGCGGTTATCTCCGCCTGCTCTTTGGCCTTGTTCGGGTTGTCCGATGAAGTACGCAAGGCCTCTTCCTGGCGGTTGAGCCTTTCGAGCTGTTCCGCGCGGTTGCGCATCAAGCGGTCTCGCTGCGACTGGCAGCTTTTCAGGATCTTGTTCGCGCGGCTGGCCTGCTCCTCTGTGAGCGCGTAGCGCTGGATGAATTGTTGCACATACTGCTCCCACTCATCCGCGCTGGTTGCACCCGCTGCCGAACGTTTACCCGGGGTGCGTTTTGAACCGCGATCCGGCACCGCGGCCGATGAGCGCCCTGCTGCGGGCCCGCCCCCGGCCCCCTTGGCGGCGGCTCGCTTCTGGCTGACGCCCTGGTCAGCCGCAGCGGCCGCTTTAGCCTGCCGGAGCGCAGAACCGGCGCGTTCCGCCGAAGCAGTGACGCCGGGCTGGGCCGCGGCAGCCTGCGCGCGCCCCTGGCGCGCGATGCGCGGATTACGAAATTCCTCGACGCTCATTTGGCCCGCGGTCAAGCGTGAGAGCTGGTCCTCGGTGGTAGAGAAGCTCTCCCACATGAGCCGGATGTCCTCGTCGTGCATGCGGCGCTGTTCTTCAGTCAGAATGCCGCGCCATTCATCGTTGGTTTGGATGATAATGCCTTTGGCTTCGACGTATAACGGCTGGACGCGCCGGCCCCACTCGATCAGTTCTTCGGGCGCCACATCGCCGCCGTTGCGCACCATGACAAGCTTGTCCACCAGGTCTGCCAGCTCGTCGTAATGCCGTTCGAGGAACTCATCGACCCGCGCCCGCACCAGTTGCTCGGTGTATTGATCCTGCTCTTCCGTCAGGTTGTACTTCCGGGCCACAAAGCGCAGATAGTTGTCGATCAAAGCGTCGACGTTGATCAGGCTGGCGAAGCTCCTGGCGCTACGCTCGGCGCTTTGCGATCTGGCCGGTACGACGCCGGCCAAGGCCGCCAGCGCCACCACCAACAGCAGTTTGCCCGAGGTCCGAAGAAACATGCTTCCGCTCCAATCACTTGCGGTCGGCGACCCGCCCGCCAATGCGCAGGTCACTATCGGCATTATACTGTTATTCGGTCTCAGGGTTGCAGAGCCTTTGGCGGAGGAGACGTATGGCGCCGAACGGACCGTCAGCATGCATTTTCGACCTGGACGGCACGTTGGTCGATTCGTTACAGGACATTGCTGAGTCCCTGAACGAGTGTTTGGCACTCTTGGGACTGCCGCCGCGCCCCGTGGAAGATTACCGCTATCTGGTAGGCGAGGGCATTCCCACGCTGGCGCAGCGTCTCCTGGGCGACACAAACCCCCTGCTGGCCGCCAGACTCACCGAGCTAGCCCGCGCTCGTTACCGGACCCGGCCGCTCCTGCACACCCGCCCCTACCGCGAGGTTGACGCCCTCGTCCAGCAGTTGCGGGCTGCCGGCCTGCGGCTGGCCGTCCTGTCCAATAAGCCGCATGAGCTGACGGTGCGCGTCGTCCGCGCCTTCTGGCCTGACAGCTTCGACGCCATCCAAGGCTACGTCGAAGAAGACCTGCGAAAGCCGAACCCGCTGTACGCACTGCGCCTCTGCGAACGAATGCAGGTGCAGCCACAACAAGTCTGGTTCATCGGCGACACACCCACGGATGTGGAAACGGCCCACCGCGCGGGGGCCGTATCGATCGGCGTTACCTGGGGATTTCGCACGCGGGCAGACTTGGAGGCGGCCGGCGCCGATCGCGTTTTCGACGAGCCGCTGGAACTCGCCCGTCAGGCGTTGTCCCGCTAGGCGTTGCGTTGAAGCCGGGCGAAGCCGCGGCGTAGCCGGCCGAAACGGCGGTCGCCTCGGCGACCGGCGGCTCGCCCCGGAATGCCGCCGGCCCACCGAAATCCTCGCCCGAGCCGCGCTCAGGACTATTGCCTAAGACCTGCTGCCGGCCACCGGCTGTGTAGCCGGCGGTTCTTCCTCGACGGGAGCCGGCTGGGTCTGCGGCGGGGGCGGCTCGCGATAATTCCACACGGCCTTACTGTGAACGGCTTTACCGTCGAACGTGGACACCGAGGACGATGACTCGAGGAAATTGATCTCCTGAACCACGTTCCCCAATTTACTGGCGGCCGACATCAGCGCGCGTCCCGCGGGGGTCTGCCCCATCGACGGCATGAACATGCCCATCATCGGCACCATTTTGAGCGCCTGACCCATCTGTTCGCCAAGCTTGGTCAAGTCGCTGAAGCTGGCGGCCCAGACGTCCGGTGGAAGCCGCAGCCCCTCCTTCAGGAAGCGCTCGTTCTTCGAGAAATTCGGCGATTCGCCCTTGGCCGTGGCCAACGCGGTCGAGATCACTTTCGGACCGGAGGCGACGATGAGTTGGCCCTCGGCTATGCCGATGGTCGGTTGGCCGGCACTGCCCATGACTATCAACATCGGGTGAACGATGGTCTTAAACCCGGTGGCGCCCTCAACCTCGGCGTCGCGCAGCGCGCCGTTCTGCTGCTCCCTGAGGTACGGATCGAGCCAATTGAAGAGCCGGGTCAAGCTCTCCTGAGCCTTGGCCTCGTCAGTCACATTGGTCGCGAAGAACCAGCCGCCCGGCTTGTACGCCGTCTCGGCCGGTAGAGAAAACCTAATCATCGACCCGCCGACCCAGCTTAGGACGTCCTGCTCAATGTCGAACGGCAGCGTGGTTTTGGTCGTCTCCCATTGTGTCAGCAGTTCCGGGCCGTTCGGCACATTGTCGCGCACGAACGTGATGATCGCATCGTAAGCCGCCTTCAGGTTGAATCCTGCCCACACGCTGAAATCTTGAGCTGTCTCGGGAACGAACTTGAGCGGCTCGTTGATCGCCCGGTTTCCGAAGACCACCGGGTATAGCGGTTTGCTTTCGGCATTCGGAAGCAGTTGCACCCAGCTTTCGGTGGTGCTCTTCATGCCCTGCGTGTCAGTTACGGTTACGATGTAATCAACTATGTCGAAGGCGTCCACTAACTTACCCGGCAGCGCCCGTTGCATGGGATCTAGCTGCTCGCCGGCCGGGCCCGCCATTCCGATAGCCGCATCGATCACCCCGCGCACCTGCCCCAGCAGCCGCGTCATATCAAGAAAGAAAACCGAATCGGTCGGCGGCGGGAGACGTTTGAGCGCCGACTGAAAGCGCTCCGTCGACGCCAGCGTCTGCCCTGTCTCGCCACGCAGCAACGCCAGAGCCTGCTCGGGCATGACCTGCCCGAAGCCCAGCATCAACACATCCTTTTGCCGCGCCAGCATCAGACTCAAGGGCAGCGGCGAATCCGGGCCCAACGCAACCGTGAGAACGACCGCTTCGCCTTCCCCCTGCCGCGACGATACCAAGGCGCCTTCGGGCGCGAAGCTGACTAGCGCCGCCAGGATCGCCTCCAACCCCGCGAAGTTGGCCGCGGTTCGCTCCGGCGGTCCCATTCCCATCACGACGAGTTCGGGCGTCGGGAAACCGACCTTCATGCCGAAAGCGCCTTCGCGCTGAAACAGGTCGGACCATTTCACGGCCTTCAAAAGCGCGTCAAAGCGCTGCCATTGCGCCTCGAATTCTTCGTCGCGCTTTTGCCGCTCGGCCTCGTCCAGCGGCATCGTACCGGACTCGTACAACGACTTGATCAGAATCCGCAGTTCCCTGTCAAAGTGCTGGGCTTCGACTGTTTTCCAAACGCGCTGCAACTGCGCTTCGATGAACTCCCGGCCCGCATGATCGCGGCAATAGACGGCCATGGTGGCGTCCGCCGGAATGGCGCCGGCCAACTTGAATTGCTCAATTCCGGCTGCTTGCGCCGGCCAGGCCGCCGCCGCCACCAGCAACGCTGCAACAGGACCGCACAGAATAGCTCTCAATCCAACTCTCATGTGATCTCCTTGCTCAGAATCGGCCCGGCCTGCCGCGCCAGGGTTGGCCGCCGATCCTGTTAATATTACATCGCATGGCCGGTCGAGGAAGGGCGAGCGTTGCAACAGTGACGTGTTTTTCACAACTTCCGACGCCGGGGCGAGAGAACTCCTTTTTCGACAGCGATGTTGAGTGCAACCGGCGGCGCGACCAGAAGCAGCCAAGCGCAGCACGCGCACCGCACCCGGCATCCGCTGGTCAAGTCACTTGCACAGCCGACCGGGCGCGCGATGGACAACTGTTGGCAGGTGCCGCCGGGAGCGCGCACGGGCCTTGACAGTCCGGCGTCACGCCAGCCATCAGACGCTCCCCTTGCGCCCGAGACGCACGCAAGTCTCTACCCAGACAGAACTTATATGCCTACAACGGCCGTGGCAAAAGAATTGGCTGAACCAATAGTAACGCCATAGAATCGCTTGTCGGAAAAGGTTACGCGCGACCGCGCGGCGAGCGGCAGGTCGCGGACGACGCAGGGCTAAACTCCCGTTAACTGAAAGGGTGAGAGATGGCAATATCCGAGCCGATGAATGCCAAACTGAACGAGCAGATTACAAACGAGTTCAACGCCGAGCACACCTATTTGTCGATGGCCTGCATGTTTGATGGGCTCGGCCTTTCACAGCTTGCAATGTATTTCCGCAAGCAGGCGGATGAGGAGCGCGGGCACGCGCTGAAAATTCTGGATTACCTGCTGGAAGCCGAGGGCACGGTAAAGCTGCAGGGCGTTCCGCAGCCGCCGCACGCGTGGGATTCGGTGCTGGCGGCCATCGAGGCGGCCCTGGAGCACGAGCGGCGCGTGACGGCGCAAATACACAGCCTGGTCGAGCTGGCCGAGGGCGAAAAGGACTACGCGACGCGCACGTTCCTGAACTGGTTCGTCGAGGAGCAAGTGGAAGAGGTCGCCTCGATGGTGCGGCTGCGCGACGTGGCGAAGCTGGCAGACCCGTCGCTGCTGATGATAGATATGTACGTTGGGCACGCGATCAAGAGGGATTAGTGGAGCCGGCCGGCGAGTTGCAGGCCCATACGAACGCAAGTTGACCAGTTTGCTAGAGCTCGACGGCGTTTTTCTGGACATGTATGGCACGCTTACCGCCGGAGACCGGGCGGCGGTGGAGAGCGTGTGCACGGAGGTCGTCGCGCTTACCGGCGTGCCGCTTTCGCCCGTGGAGCTGAGCGTTCGGTGGGGTGTGCGTTACTTCGCGGCGCTGGAGTGCTGTAACGACGGGCAGTTCTGCAACCTCTTTGAGGTCGAGGCGCGGACCCTGCGCGAAACAATGCGTGAGCTGGGGGTGGACCTCGACCCCTATCCCTTCGCCCAGGCTTTGACGGCCTATTGGCGCGATCCGCCGCTGCAGCCGGAGGCGCTCGAGTTTCTGAGCGAGTTTAAGGCGCCGATCTGCCTGGTCTCCAATGCGGACCGCGCGGACATCGAAGCGGCGCTGGCGCGGCACGGCATCGAGATTCCGTTTATCGTCACGTCCGAGGACGTGCGTTGCTACAAGCCGGCGGCGCGCATATTCGCCGAAGCGTTGCGACGCACGGGCTGGCGCCGCGAACGCGTCATTCACGTGGGCGATTCATTGCACAGTGACGTAGGCGGAGCACTGGCGGCCGGACTGCGCAGCGGCTGGGTGAACCGTGCCCACCGCATTCACGATGTGGGCAACCACGTCCCGGACTACGAGTTCGAGAACCTGCGCGGACTGATGGCGCTGGTTACGGCGGTTGGCAGGTAGCAGAGGTATTCCGGGGCGCCACGCCCCGGCTCTGATCAGCACGCTCCGGCTCTGCTCAAAAGGTGCGGCGCGAGTCCAGCAGGATGCAGATCGGCCCGTCATTCACCGATTCGACCAGCATGTGCGCCCCGAACCGCCCGCTCTCGACCGTCAGTCCGAAGCCGCGCAGCGCGCGGGCTAGCGCGCTGACAAGCGGTTCGGCTACTTCGCCGCGGGCGCAAGCGTCGAACGACGGCCGCCGCCCCTTACGCGCGTCGGCATAGACGGTAAACGCGCTGACCAGCAGCACGTCCCCCTTAGCCTGCGTCACATCAAGGTTCATCTTCCCGGCCTCATCCGGGAAAATGCGCAGGTGGGCCAGCTTCTCGGCCGTGTAGCGAACGTCGTCGGCCGAATCGTCGGGGGCCGCGGCGGCGTAGACCAGCAGCCCCGGCCCGATCCGTGCGACGACCTCGCCGGCCACGGTCACACCGGCCTGACTGACGCGCTGCACGACGGCTCTCACCTGTTACCGTCCTCCAGTGATTACTGAAGTGGTTTGCGGCAACGACACTCAGCGCCCACGTCAGACTCGGCTGAGATGGTCCGGATGTTCCCGCACGTGCGCCGCGATGCCGTCAGCGTACTGTTGCATGATGCGCTGGATCAGCTCCGGGCTCTCTTCGGACTCGCCCTCGCCCGGCACGTACAAGGGCGGGCAGGCGATCAGCCGGAAATAAAAATTCGGGCGCGAAACAACAAACGCCTGGCACACCGTGGCCCGGCAGCGCAGGGCGATCTGCAGCGTGCCGGTCAGAAACTCGCGTTGTTCGCCGAAGATATTTACCGGGCAGGTCTTCAGCGTCAGGCCGCGCACGCGGCTGACATCCAGCGCGCTGCCGACCACCCGGTTTTCCTGGAAGCAACGGTAAATCTCGCGTGGGAACGAATCCGCGTACAGCACCCGGATGGCCGCGTACTCCGGGAAAGTCTCGGCGTAGCGCTCCTGCACGTACATGCGGATCGCACCCTCGTTCCGGTCGCGAATGCCGGCGACGCGATAGCCGCACAGAGCCATCAGCAGCCCCGCGATATGGTGCGAGCCGTTGTGGCTGAGCATGGTATACAGGCCATTGCCGCGGGCCAGGGCCGCGTCCACGTGCTCGCGGCCCTGGAATTTGATGCGGCGCATGATCTTGTCGCGCGGCAGCCGGTCGAAGATCAGGTAATACAGCTTGTCGCAGCGGGTGCGCTGAAAATAGCGATGAATTATGGCCCGGCCGCGCGAACGCGAGATCCCTTCCGGAAAGACCCCCTGCAACTCGCGCCAGTAGCGCCGCCGGCGCTTGAAGTTGATCAGATACTCCGCCGTCGCAAACCAGCAACCGAACAGATAGAGCCCTTTGAGGCTGAACAGGCGCGCCCACGCGAACAGGAACCAGCGCACCAGCCCGAACTTGCCGCGCGTCCACCAACTCAGTTGTTTTTCAGCGCGCGACGTTCCGGCGGGCGGCCGCTGTTCCGCTCGCACACGCTGGGCTTGCGTGCTCACTGCGGTTCCTTCGACTGACATCCGCCCGGCCGTCTCCTTCTTTCCGCCCGCATACCGCCAAGCATTCTGGGGTTTTCAGAAGAGCCACGCAACGGGCGGCAGGCGTACTCGCCGGTCTCCAGCGGCGGCTCAACATCCCATTTTCGGACAGGGCTATCTACGTGTCGCCCAGACCGAGCTTTGGGGGCTCCGTGAATGCTTATGGTCCGTTGGGCTATCGCGACTACTTCTGTTCGCCCCACAGACGGGCCAACTCGACCAATGCCTTTACCGCGGTTTCCATCTCCTCCAGGCACGCGAACTCCAGCGGCGAGTGGAAATTGTGCATCCCGCACGAAAGGTTCGGCGTCGGCAAACCCATCTCGCTGAGCCGCGAGCCATCCGTGCCGCCACGAATCGACTGGTACAGCGGCTCGACGCCGATGCGACGGTAGGCCTCGACTGCCAGCTTGACCGCCCGGGGCTCTTTCTCCAGGTGCTCGCGCATGTTGCGGTACTGCTTCTTCACCTCAACGTTGATCTTGGCGCGCGGGTGCTCGGCCTCCAGCGTGGCGGCGATCGTCTGAAGCACCTTGGCGAGCTCAGCCAGTTCGGCCGTTTCGAAACTGCGCAGCAGAATGCGAATCTTCGCCTCAGGCACGCCGCCTTCGATAACGTACGGGTGCAGGAACGGCTCGCGCTTTTCGGTCGTCTCAGGAGCCAGGCGATGCCACGGCAGGCGCGTGAGGAATTGGCCTGCCAGCCGAAGGGCGTTGACCATGCGGCCCTTGGCGAACCCGGGATGAATATTCACGCCCGTGATCGTGACGGTGGCCATGTCAGCCGAAAAGGTTTCGTTTTCAATGCCGGCTGCGGCCTCGCCGTCGAGTGTATAGGCGGCAGTGGCTCCGATTTTGGCGATGTCTACTTTGTCGGTGCCGCGGCCGACCTCCTCGTCGACGGTAAAGACGACGCGCACCGGGCCATGTTTGTGCTGGGGATCCTTCATCAGTGTTTCGGCGGCGGTCATGATGACGGCGACGCCGGCTTTGTCATCGGCGCCCAGCAGTGTGGTTCCGTCGGTGGTGATGAGCGTCTTGCCTTTGAGTTCGGCCAAGCCGTCGGTCTCAGCCACCTTGATGACCTTCGTCTTGTCGCCGGGCAGAACGATGTCCTGACCGTCGTAGTTCTTGATAATGTTGGGCTTAACGTCCTTGGCGGAGGACTCCGGGGACGTGTCCTGGTGAGCGAGCCATGCGATTGTAGGAGCGCCGCGGACATTGCCCGGCACAGTCCCCATTACTACGCCGGCCTCACTGATACTCACGTCACTCAGGCCGATTGCCCGCATCTCCTCGGCGAGCATCCGGCCGAGCTCGAGCTGTCCGGGCGAGCTTGGGTACTTGTCGGTGTCCTCAACCGCCGTCGTTTCAACTTTTACGTAACGTAGAAAGCGATCTAGCAAAGTGTCCACGAGCGCTCCTCAGCTTGAAGCCTGTTGCCGCCCCGATCAGCCGCTAGGGGGAGCTCCAACGCCAAGCCACCCGAGGGGGCCGTCGAGTTTGTGCAGCGTTCCCACAGGGTAGCTGTAAAGCCGTCACGAATCAAACCCAACGCGGGCGGCCACAGGGCCGTGCCCGGAAATTAACGCCGCGCGGTGGCCTCCAGGAACTGCCGCCGACACCTTCCCACTTTCCCACGTTCCCACTGTCACGGACGACCCGTTGTGCTGTCCTCACCAGCCCCGCCGCATACGCCAGCGGCTACGCCGGCTGCGGCGTACACAACGCGGATGCCAACAACGACGGTTCCGTCAACGCATTCGACATTGATCCGTTCGTGCTGATTCTCTCGGGTGGCTGATCGTCAATTTTGCGCGAGGCGATGATGGGGCCGGCGCTTCGTGTCACCGGCCCCGCTCGCTGCTCCGACCGTGTTCATGTCGAATCCGAGTCCTAATTCCTGGAGGGGCGTGCAGTGCGTACGGAACCGCAGGCCGCAAGCGCTTTCCCCCGTTTCGGCTCCACTTTGGTGGTTGAATATCAGGCCCCGACGGCAATCGCACGACAAGGTCCCCCCGCAGTGACCCTCCACGCAGCGCAGATCGTCAGTCGTGATTGCCGCTACCGGCTGAAGCAAGCGACGAACCGGACGGTTCGAAACTACAATACTGCCGGTCTGGTAAGCGTCGGCGCTTTCTAAAGCGAGCAGGTAACTTGCGGGCGAGCAGTAGCCGGGCCCGCGAATTCCGACACTCCCTGGCCCCCGTTGACCAGCTCCCTAAACCGCAAGTAACCACGGCCCGTAGCCGGGTACTTCCGCGAGAGCCGCTTGGCTGGGGATTCGGTCGCCTTAACGCGACTCGATGGTCAGATCGTCAATCTCAGTAATTACTTCGATCATTGTAGTGCGGTCCTTCGCCTAGCAGGTGATCGTGTCAATGAAACCAGCGATTGCGGCGATCACTTCGAATCCGGCTTCCAATAGCATCACGAACACGTCCATGATTTTCTCCTCTGAAATGAGAGCCGATGGATACCGAAAACGCTGCGCTCGGCGCTTGCGGCGTGCTGCCGACCCGGTACACTGCGGTCCTCGAAGCGCCGAAAGCGCCTGGGAGTAATCAGTGCCCTGACGACGCTAATTTGGCGCGCCAGGAAAACTCGGCCACGAAACCTAAAAACTCCTCGCTTAAGACGCAAATGTAGCCGGCTCGCATTCGAATGTCAATACTGAAATCCAGAGATTTTTGAGAGAGTTCAGTTGACGCACATAGATGGCCGCGACACTGCTCGTCCCACTAATCTGCCCGAAGCGGTGCGCTGTGTCCACTGCGGCGAATCGCGGCGATTAACTCTCGTATGCCCTGGCGTTTGCCGTTGTGCAGTCTGCGAGTTTGTTCATCCCTTAAGTAGACTTCCGATGGCGACTGGCGCTGCGGCCCTGCTCGAGGGTTTCGGTGACGTCGCGCCCGGAAACGTGCTACGCGAACGATACCGCCTGGTGGACGTCATCGGCCGCGGGGCCCACGGTGTCACCTACTTTGCCGAGCATGAATTTCTGAACCATCCCTGCGTCCTTAAGATTCTGCCGCAACGGATTCGCGACGCCTCCGATTCGGCGGTCCAGCGTCTCCGCTATGAGGCGCGGGCGGGATTCCGAGTCAACAATCCGCATGTCGTGCGCGTTCTCGATTGCGACGTGATCAACGACGTCTGGTACTTCGTCATGGAGTTCGTGGATGGAATTGATCTGGCAACACTCATCGAGAACGGCGTCTCGCTCTGCTGGCAACAGGCGGCGGGGCTGGCTATCGACTCCGCTACCGGGCTGATGGCGATCCACAATGCCGGATTACTACATCGCGACATCAAACCGGCCAACCTGCTGCTCGGGGCTGATGGCCGCCTGCGCATCTCGGATCTCGGCGTGGCCGGCATGGCTTCGCGCCGCGCGGGTGGCTCAAGCAGCCCGGGGGCCGTCGGGACACTGGCCTACGCCGCTCCCGAGATGTTGATACCGGGAGCGACGGTCGACGCCCGGGCGGACCTCTTCTCGCTCGGCGCCACGCTCTACCATGCGGTGACCGGCAAGCGCCCCTTCGCCAACGAAAGCGTATTCGCGACGCTCATCAACACGCAGACGCGGGCCGTGGAGTGGCCGGAGCAGGCGCCCGCCAATGTGCCGGCCTGGTTCATCAAAACAATCCTGACGCTGCTGGCGAACGACCCGGCCCAGCGCTTCGCCTCGGCCGAAGCGCTGCGAAACCACCTGGCCCGGCCACAGCAGCAGCCGGCTACCGTCGCCGCTCCCGCGGTCTCGAGCAACGGCGTCCAGCCGCGCGGCTTGGCCGTTTTGCCCTTTGAAAATGAATCCGGTGAAGGTGCGGACGACTGGCTGGGGTTCGCCTTGGCCGACACGCTGGCCCGCGAGCTCTCGCGCATCCCGGGAACGTACGTCGCCGACCATGAGCAGTTGCGGGCCGTGCTGCAGCGGCCCGAGATAGCCGCCGTGGGTGGTTTGAACGAGCAGCTTCTGGCGGCCGGGCGCGTGGTTGGGGCCGGCACCATCGTTACCGGCCGTTTTCGGCGCGGGCAAGAGTCGATCTGTTTTTGGTCGGACGTGGTGCGGCGCTCCATGCCGCAACCCGAGCGGATCGGTCCCCTCCAAGGACCGCTTTCGCGAATGGTGGAACTGCAAAGCCTGCTGTTTACACGGCTGGCCCAGCTATTGCAGTTGAATCCGGGCGCGGCCGGCGTGGGCGCGGCGCTGCCCAAGGTCGCCCTGGAAACACGTGAGAAGTTCACGCGCGGCAAGCAGGCCTACCTGCAAGGAGATTACGAGACCGCGATTCGTCTGGCGCGCGACGTAATTGAAGAAGACGCTGACTTCATCGAAGCCCTGCAATACCTCAGTGCGTGCAGCGCTCGGCTAGGCCGATACGAGGAGGCGGGCAAGTATCACCGGCAAATCACGAGCCTGGCCGAACAGCGCGGCGACAAACAACTGCTTGTCGAAGCCAAGGCCAACATGGGAGTTATGTACTACTTGAAGGGGGAGTACGAGCAGGCCCAGCGGCTGTACACGGAAGCGGCGGTGATCGCCGAGGGACTGGGGCTCGAGGCGGAGCGGGCGCAGATTTACAACAACGCCGGCTTTGCCTTGGCACGCCTCGGGCGCAGCGAGGAGGCTGAGGCGGCGTTTCGCCGGGCCGTCGACGTATGCAAGGGATTTGGAGCGCTGGCGCCGCTCATTGGCCCGTACAACGGTTTGGGCAACCTGCTGCTGGATCAGCAGCGCTACGCCGAGGCACGCGATTATTATCAACGCGCCTTGACGCTGGCCCAGGAGATCGGCGATCGCACGAACACGGGCATCTCCCACATGCATTTAGGGCGCTGTGCGTCGCTTGAAGGGCAGTTCGCCAGCGCCAAAAACGAGTTCGCGCTGGCGCTGAACACGCTGGAAGGCACGTCGTTCTGGAACGCACGTACCATCACCTATGAGTACATGGCCGAAATGAACCTGCGCCTGGGCGACTATGCCGAGGCGGTGCGCTGCGCGGAAAAGAAGATCGAGTTGGCGCGGCGGCACGCCAATCGCACAATGGAGGCGGCCGCTTGGCGGCAGAAGGCCGAAGCTTTGAGGCTGTCGGGGCGTGCGCGTGAGGCCGACGAATGTCTGCTTCAGGCCCGCGCCGCCCAGCCGACCGGATCACAGCCTGCGGATTCAGGAGCTACCGAGCCCGCTTAGCGGGCGCTTCGTGAGCGAGCCCAGCTATGTTCCCGATAGTGCTGCTAATCCTGCTGAATGTGGCCGTTCTGGGGGTAATTGTGCTGGTGTTGCTCGAGCTGCGACGGTTGCGCGCCGTCCGGAAGAGCGGGGTCGAAAGCCGGCAAATTCAACAGTTGAAGGATCTCTTAAGCGCCATTCCCGATCCAGTGATTGTGCTCGATTCCAAGGGGCGGCGAGTCAAGAACCACTCGGGCAACGATCATGGCGAGGCCGCGGCGCTGCTGGACAAGCTGCCTGAGCCGGAGCGCAATGCGCTCAACGAGAAGGTAGCCCTTGCCATCAAGCAGCGTCAGCCAGGCTCCCAGCGCATGCTGTTGGACGGGCGTTCGATCATGGCGCAGATCGTTCCGCTGCCGAATGCCCAGGATGAAGCGGCCGTCTGGCTGCGCGATTGCACCGACCAGGAGGTGTCCGCCACGCGCGCCGGCAAGCTGGCCATGCGCAACCGCGCCATTCTGCGGAGCGCCATGGATGGTTTCTTCGTCGTGGATGAGAACTACCGCTTTGTGGAGGTGAATGACTCGTTCTGCCGCATGACCGGCTATAGCCCGGACGAGCTGCTGCAGATGAAGATCACCGACCTGGAGGTGAAGGAGCCGGCCAATCGCCGCGCCGACGTGAGCCCGATGCGCACCGGTCTGCACCAATTTGCCACGGCCCACCGGCATCGTGACGGGCACATCATTCGCCTGGAGACCAGCGTCATCGTGCTGCGCGACGATGACCACAAAATCCTGGTCGGCTTCGCGCGCGACGTGACCGAGCGGCTGCGCGACCAGGAGCGCCTCGAGCAACTCAGCCGGCAGAATAAGCAGATTCTGGACTGCGCCGGAGAGGGCATTTACGGGGTGGACCTGGACGGCCGGATCAGCTTCGCCAACCCCGCTGCGGCCCGCATGCTCGGCTGGGAGGTACACGAGCTGATCGGAATGTGCGCTCACGACTTGATGCGCCGCGGCCAGGCGCAGCCCGCCCCAATGCTGGCCGAGGGCTGCCCGATATGCGAGGCCGTCCGCGGGGGAATCGTCCGGCAGGGCGTGGATACGTTGTTCCGGCGAAAAGACGGGACGGAGTTGACGGTTGATTTCATCAGCTCGCCCATTCGGCAACACGGGCAGCTAACCGGGGCGGTGGTGGTCTTCCGTGACACCAGCGAGCGCAAACGCGCCGAGAACGAACGGCGGCAACTCGAAGCCCGCATTCAGCAAAGCCAGAAGCTGGAAAGCCTGGGAATGCTGGCCGGCGGTCTGGCGCATGATTTCAATAATCTGCTGCTGGCCGTGCTGTGCAACGCCTCACTGGCCATAGAGCGTTTACCTCCGGACTCTGAGGCGTGCGCTTTCCTGAACAAAATCGTCAAATCCGGGCGGCGGGCTTCGGAGTTAACCCGGCAAATGCTGGCTTACGCCGGCCGTGCCCGCTACGACGTGCAGCCGCTCGAGTTGAATTCGCTCGTGGAGGAGATGGTTGACCTGGTCGGGGCGGCCCTGCCAAAGCAAGTCAAGGTGGAGCTAAACCTGGCGCCGGATCTGCCCTTGGTGGAAGGTGACGCCAGCCAGCTCCAGCAAATCCTGATGAACCTGTTCATGAACGGGGCGGAGTCGCTCGGATCGCAACCCGGAACAGTCTCGGCGCGCACCTCGCTGCGAACACTCTCGGCCGCGGAACTGGCGGCTGACTATATCGGCAATTCCCTCGCCCCGGGTGACTACGTGTGCCTGGAGGTCGCCGA
>Ga0255347_1004228_pt1 | contig 17602 bp, 16 predicted proteins | sample wastewater_treat_2_FD_192479 | JGI IMG/M metagenome (GOLD analysis project Ga0255347, IMG submission 192479) | Wastewater microbial communities from Lulu Island WWTP, Vancouver, Canada - plant24 | ecosystem: Engineered > WWTP > Wastewater > Unclassified | place: Canada: Vancouver, British...
TCCGATTCTGTAGCACAGCCTGCGCGACTGCGTCGCAGAACCACAGTCGGCCGGTACCGAAGTGCCGCCGTTCGCCGTCCAGTATTCTCGCTTGACGATAATAACGTTCGGCGTTACTATCTCGCCATGATCGTCTCGTTCAAGGACGACGACACCGAGCAGCTGGCCCGTGGCCGGCGAGTGGCGCGGTTCGTGAACATCGAGGCGGTCGCGCGGCGCAAGCTGCGGCAACTCGAGGTCGCCGGGCGGCTCGACGACCTGCGCGTCCCGCCGGGCAACCGGCTCGAGTCGCTCAAAGGTGACCGCGCCGGCCAGCACAGTATCCGCGTCAATGACCAGTATCGCGTCTGCTTCCGCTGGACCACCGGCGGCGCCGAGGACGTCGAGATCGTAGACTACCACTAGGAGAGCGAGGGATGGACGAGAAGCTCAAGCCCGTGACCCCCGGCGAGCTGCTGCTCGAGGAGTTCCTTGTGCCGATGGGCATCACCAAGTACCGCCTCGCCAAGGAGATCGGCGTGCCGGCGCAGCGCATCGGCGAGATCGTCGCCGGGCGGCGCGCAGTCACCGCCGACACCGACCTGCGGCTGTGCCGCTTCTTCGGACTCTCCAACGGGTACTGGCTGCGCGCCCAGGTGGCGTACGACACCGAGGTCGCCGAGGAGGCGCTGGCCGAGCAGCTGAAGCGCATCAGGCCATGGAGGGAGTCGGCGGCGTAGGCGGCGGCCGGTCTGTCTGACCACGGTTCGGCAAGGCGGAGAAGGAGTAGATGGTCGGCTTCTTCGCCGCCGCCGAATGCGTTCACTGCGACGGCGCACCCATGTGGCGGCTTGCCGGGTCGCCCTCTTCGCTTGCAGATCGAGGTCGATGCACGGAGCTTTGCGGACTTCTGCCGCCGCAATCAGATCCGGCGCCTCGCCTTCTTCGGCTCGGTGCTTCGTGAGGACTTCACGCCCGAGAGCGACGTCGACGTGCTCGTCGAGTTCGCGCCTGCGGCGGACATCGGCCTGTTCGAGTTCGTCGACCTGCAGCACGAGCTCAGCGAACTGCTTGGACGCGCCATCGACCTGCATACCCCGGCCGGTCTCAGTCACTTCTTCCGTGAGCGCGTGCTGCACACCGCCGAGGTCGTCTATTCTGCCTGAACGCGACCGCGGTCATGCAGCACTTCCGGGCACGATCACGCACCCGGCATGATCATCTCCTGACGTCTGCAAAACCTCCATCACCGGTTCGACTCCGGTCGCCGCCTCCACCGCTCCCCCGCCTCGACTTCGGGCTCTGCGCGACGTCCCGGGATGCCACTGCCGTCTCTGTGCCACGCTGGCCCTGCGTCTGCGCAGCGCTCCGTGGGGCGTTGAAACCCCGCCGGCCGATCTCGAGGATCGGACGTCGGCCGGCGCCCGGGGACATCGCCCGAGGTCAACGGCGTCGCCACGAGGCGCGGTCGGGCGGGTGGTAAGCTCGAACGAGGCGGGCCAGGCCGCCGGTGTGCCCGGGCGGCCCAGCCCGACACCGGTCACGCCCCAAGGAGGTCGACGATGAAGGGTGACGCGAGAGTGATCGACGAGCTCAACGCGAGGCTCGCGGAGGAGCTCACGGCGATCAGCCAGTACTTCGTGCACGCCGAGGAGTGCGAGGACTGGCATTACGACCGACTGTCCGAGGCCATCAAGAAGCGCTCGATCGACGAGATGAAGCACGCCGAGAAGCTGATCGAGCGCATCCTCTATCTCGAGGGTCGTCCCATCGTGAGCGAGCTCAACCCCATGCACATCGCGGACACGGTGCCGAAGATGCACGCCAACGACCTCGACAAGGAGATCGACGGCGTGAAGGGCTACAACGCCAGCATCCGCGTCTGTGTGGAGGCCAGGGACGAAGGCACCAAGGTGCTGCTGGAGGAGATCCTCGCCGCCGAGGAGGAGCACATCGACTGGCTGGAGGCGCAGCTCACGCAGATCGAGCAGATGGGCCTCGAGGTCTACCTGGCCGAGCAGATCGGGTGACGGCGCCGGGCCTCAGCGCTCGAGCTTCTCGCCGCCGCGTCGCGCGCCGATGCCGAGCCCCTCGAAGAGGTACATGATGGCGAGCCCGAAGAGGATCGTGTACGCGATGTAGAAGGCGAGCAGGACGACCAGGTGGATCGTTGACTCGTCGGGATCCTCGACCGTCACGGCGCGGAAGTTGTACGAGGGCTCGAGCACCTTGGTGGAGACGAGTCGCGTGAAGGCGGCCTCCGCCGCTCTGCCCTCCTGCACGTAACGCCGCGAGAGGCCGTCGAACACGAGCCACCAGGAGTGGACTGCCTGGGCCGCCCCGACGCCGGGGTGGCCGGCGTCGGCCCTGACGTCCGGATCCCGGTACAGCATGGCCGCGTCGGCGATCGCCGCCTCCGCGAGCCGGCCGAGATCGCCGGTCACGCGCACGCGGCCGTCCGCCGTGGGCCTGCTCTCCGCGTGCCCGGCGACGACGCGGAGCATCCTCTCCGCGCCCGCCGCGTCTCTCGGGGTCACGTCCAGGTCGACGCCGGTCCCCAGCCAGGCCGTCGCCTCGGATCTCGCCCGGGAGAAGGCGTTGGCCGAGAGCTTGGCCCGCGCGTTGAAGAGCTCGTCGGCCATCACGAGCAGGTTCTCGCCGTGCGACAGTGGGGCGAGCATCAGGACGAGCAGGACGACGAACGCCGCGAGGAGCCCGAGCCCGAGCGCGAGCTTGCGCGGCGCGATTAGTCTCCCGCCCGAGGCGTCCGCCGGCTCCGCCCGGCGCTCCCGGACCACGCGGCGGAAGAAGACCGTCAGGATCCAGAGCGCGAAGACGCCGATGATGACGAAGAAGACGACCGTGCCGGCGGTCTCGATGACGTCCGTGGCCGCATCCGGCACCGAGACGTAGCCGAGGTCGTCGAGCCTCTTGGGCAGTGCGCACAGGCGGTTCACGAAGCCGGCGAGGATGGTGAGCGCGAAGAAGGCGCGGATCTGCGAGCCCTTGACCCTGGTCGTGACGAGAGCGCCGATCTGCACCCCGGTGAGCGAGCCCAGGAGCATGCCGATCGCGACGCTGTAGAAGACGAAGCCGTAGACGGCGTACTGGAAGATCGAGGAATACGCCGTGGTGAAGATGATCTGCAGGATGTCGGTGCCGACCGTGGTGAAGGTGGAGACGCCGAGGCCGTACACGAACATGGGGAAGGTCAGGAACCCCCCGCCGACGCCCATGATCGAGGCGACGAAGCCGACCACAAGGCCGCAGAGGACGACAGGGTAGACGGCGATCGAACGGCCGCCCTCCACGATGTCCTCGTCGAACCTGATGCGCGGCCGGAGCGGCAGACGCTGGAGGCGCAGGGCGAACCGGGTGGTCGCCGCGGCGCCGGCGGCGTCGTCGGAGTGGCGCGCGCGCAGCCAGTCGGCGACCGCGTAGAAGCCGAGGATCCCCAGCACGACCACGTAGACGAGCGAGATGACGGCGTCGGAGAGCGCGGGGCTGTACTGGAAGATCGCCCTGTTGACGCTGCCGCCCGCCGTGACGCCGGCGAACGACCCGACCACGAACCAGACCGCGAGCCGCCAGTTGACGTTGCCGAGCTTGCGGTGGATCGCGGTGCCCATGATCGCCTTGGCGAAGAGGTGGAACTGGTCGGTGCCGACGGCCATGATGCCGCGCACGCCGAAGCTCATGAGCGCGGGGGTGAGGATGTAACCTCCGCCCGCCCCGATCACCCCCGTGATGAGTCCGGCGATCAGCCCGACGAGGATCGAGCCCAGGAACATGCCGGTGTCGACGTGCGCCGGCATGAGCGCCTTGGCGCCGCCGAGTGTCGCCACGCCGGCCGTGAGTGACTCCGGCCAGGCCGACGACGTGGCGACGAACAGGAAAGCCGGCAGAGAGACGGCGCAGAGCAGGAGCAACCGCCTGCGGCTCGACAGGATCCGCCGCCCTGCCTCGATCTCCCAGCGGGCCAGGGCGGCGCTGCTCGCGCGCATCTGGGCGGCGGTCTCTCGCAGCCGCATGCCGCGTCCCATCAGAAGAGCTCCTTTCGCCGCCGTGTGCCGGGAGCCGGACGATCGTCGGGGTCGCCTGTCGCGGTCTGCAGCTCGTCGGCCGCGACGCGCGCATGCGCCATGATAGTGGTTGGCGGCTGTCTTCGTTGCCTTCCGGGAGTCGGGGCGGAGCCGGAGGCGCAAGAACGGGGCGTCTCGGGTATCAGTCGGGTGCGGTCTCAACGACGACAGGAGGGCGACATGGTGGACAAAGAGACCCTGGATCGGTGCCTCGAAGGCATCAGCTTCCCTGCAGACGGAGGGACGATCGCCGACCACGCGAGCTTCAATGGGTGCCCCAGCGATGTGGTCGCGGCGATCCGCAAGCTCTCCGAGCAGACGTTCCGCTCGGAGGATGAGGTGTTCTGCAGCCTCGGTGAATCCACCTACTGCTGAAACCGATCAGCGCAAGAGCCGAGTCGGGCGTGGACGCTTCGGACCGTGCCGACTCGACGATGTCGCGGCGGGCGTGCTCCCGTGCGGAGCGGTTGCGCTGGGCACGACGACCGTGAGGCGCCCCCTGGGAGGTCGTGAGTCTACGGCTCTCAAGAGGGCCACAGTCCCCTGCAAGGGTGTGCCGCCTGGATGGGCGGCGGGGAGCCTCTCTGTCCGCATGCCGTGTGTCGCTTGATCGGACGTCTCTCGAATCCGCCGCGCGCCTGTTGCCTCACCTGAGAAAGCTCTCTTGGTGCCCACGCGCGTCTTGGCGGGGAGCTTCGCGCTCGGCAGGAGGTCGTTCACGTGGAGCTGCAGGTCGGCGTGGATCGTCGACAGCAGCGCGCGCTCCGTAGCTGCGGCTTCAGCCGGTGAGCGCGCGGAGCTCGTCGAGCGTCAGGCCGCGCTGCCTCTTCGTGGCCCTCGCATAGCGCGCGGCCGTCTCCTTTGTGATCGCGCGCCTCTCTGTCATCGACAGGGTCACCACATCCGCCCTCCTTGCCGCCCGTATGCCGGGCTCAAGGTCCCGTGCCCTTCGAGCACTCTCGTACGTGAGGCAACGAACCGCGTTCGAGTGCTTTTCTGGTGAGTCAATGGGCCATCTTGACGGACGTGGCCCCAGCGCCGTAAATTGAATTGATGATCGCGGCGCGGCGCGCGGCGGGGTAGCCTCGGCGCAGGTGTGCGTCAGACGGGAGCGGTGGGCTTGGAGTCGCTCCGGCCACAGCGAGGCGTGCAGGATACGACTTCGCACGGCGGCGACGCCGGGGCGGGGTCGGCCGCCCCGCGGCGCGTCCCGCGGCGGGACGACGGGTCGTTCACGCCGCGCCGGTCCAAGCTGCGGCCGTCGCGCTCCGCCGTCGCGCTCGTGATGCGCGAGCGTGTGGTCTCTCGGCTGCTCGGCGCCCAGGAGCCTGTCGTCCTCCTCTGCGCCGCGGCCGGCTCGGGGAAGACCGTCGCGGCCATGCAGTGGGCCGCGCGCGAGCGGCGTCCGGTCGCTTGGCTGCGCCTCGACTCCCGCGACAACGACCCCGTCGTCTTCCTCTCTTACCTCGCCTTGGCGCTCGACGTGGCGGCTGCCGCGCACACGGGCTCGAGCGGGCTGCTGCGTCGCCGGCAGGCTCCGCGCAGGGACCAGTTGCTCGCCCGCATCGTGGCGGCGGTCGGCGCGGCCCCGCCGTTCGCCCTCTTCCTCGACGACTGCCACCAGGTACGGAACCGCGACTGCTGGGACGATGTCGGCGTGCTCCTCGAGGAGCTGCCCGAGGGCGCCTCCCTGGTGCTGGGCACCCGTGCGGAGCCGCCACTGCCGTTCGGCCGCCTGCGGGCGGAGGGACGTCTCTGTGAGGTCCGCCAGGCGCGGTTCGCCTTCGATCTCGACGAGACGAGGGAGCTGCTTCGCCTGCACGGGCTGGAGGCGGACGAAGGCGTCGTCGCAGCGCTCGCGGAGCGGACCGAGGGGTGGGCGGCGGGCACCTACCTGGCCTTGCTCGCCGTCCGGGGGCGACCGCAGGCCGACTGGCTCGCGGAGACACGCGGCGACCAGGACGGCATCTCGGCGTTCCTGCTCGACGAGGTGCTGCGGACCCTGCCCCCCGAGCTGCAGCTCTTCCTCGAGCAGACCTCGATCCTCGACGAGCTGTCGGCTCCGCTGTGCGCGGCCGTGACCGGCCGTGAGGACGCCGGCGCCGCCCTGGAACGCCTCGCCCGTGACAACCTGTTCGTGAGCGCCCTCGACGATCACGGCGAGCGCTATCGCTACCAGCATCTCCTCACGGACCTGCTGCGTTGCCGTCTTGAGCGGCGGGGCTGCGCCGAGGCTGCGCGTCTGCATCGGCGTGCCGCGGTGTGGTGCCGGGACCACGAGCAACCTGAGTCCGCGGTGCGGCACTACCTCGCCGCCGGCGACGTGGACGCCACGGTCGAGCTGGCCGCCCGGACCGCGGACACACTGCTCCTGCAGGGGTACGCCGAAAGCGCGAGGCGGTTGCTGCGGCTGTACACCACGGAGCAGCTTCTCGCGCATCCGGCCCTGGCGATCGCCGCGGGCTGGGTGTTCGCCCTCTCGGCGGGGACCGCGGACGAGCAGCGCCGCTGGGCGCGGCTCATGAGGACGTTCGAGTTCGAGGACGGTCCGTCGCCGCTCGACGCCGCGTCGCTGCGCTCCTCGTACCTGTTCATCGTGGCCGAGCTGGCCCCCGAGGGAGTCACGCAGGCCCGGCGCTGCCTGGAGGAGGCGCTGCGCCTGGAGACGCGTCCGGGCGTGTGGCGGGACCTGGCGCAGGACCGCCTCGCGCGGACGCACTACCTCGCCGGCGCTACCGACCGCGCCCGGCGTCTCTACCGCGAGATCATGGCGGCCGAACCCGGCATGCTGGGAGCGCCCGACCGCGACCGCATGGCGAGCACGCGCTGCTGGCTGGCGCTGATCGCCGAGGACATGGGGTGCTGGGACGAGGCGTCGGCGCTGGCGGCCGAGTGCGGGCGGCTGTGCCCGCAGACGGGTCTCGACGCGCCGATCCACCTCTGCGCCTTCCTGCCGGCGCTCTACGTCCGCCTGCGCCTCATGGCGCACGCGGGCGATCCGGAGACGATGGCCTTCGCGCGCAGCATCGACGTGTTCACCGCGGAGATGGTGCACAACGCCCCTTGGGTCCTCCTCATGCGCGACGTGGTGCTCGGCGAGGTCGCCCTCGAGCAGGGCGACCTGGCGGCCGCGCAGCACTGGTGTGACCGCGCCCTCAACACGCTCGCCGGCTGGGCCGACGCCGGCGTCTTCGGCCGGCGGGCGCGGCGGCTCGCGGACCGGCTGGAGCGGAGGCTGTGCGCGGAGCCTCTCTCCGTCGCCGAGAGGCGCGTCCTCGGCGAGATGCCGTCGTGCCTGACCATGGGTGAGATCGCCGCGGCGCTCCACCTGTCGCGCAACACGGTGAAGAGCCACTGCACGGCGATCTACCGTAAGCTCGAGGTGTCGTCACGCTCCGCCGCCGTCTCCAAGGCCCGCACGCTCGGGCTCCTGTGACGCCGGCGGGGCGGGCGGCGATGCTCGCGCCGCCGGATGCCTCGTCGGCGACGCGCGCGTCCGGCGGCCGTCCCCCACCTCACGCCCATGTGGCGGGCAGGAGCAGGATGGCCTTGTCGAGGGCCAGGACAAGGGCGGTCTCGTGAGCGCGGAGGCAGGCCACACGCTCGCCCCAGCCGGCGCGGACAGCGCGCTGTGGTCGGCCGCGCGGCCCCCCGCCGGTTGGTCCTCGAGGTCGATGCGCCGCCCGAGGCGCGGCGCGATAATCGTCACATCGATCGCAGAGGCTCCGGGGAGGACCGATGAACGCTCTCGACACATCCACGATGCGACTGCACTACATCGACTGGCGGCGGGTGCTGGCGGTGCTGCTCCTGTTCCCGTTCCACGTCACGCGCATCTTCAACAGCGAGGCCTTCTGCGTCAAGCCGCCCGGCTCTCGGCCGCCCTCGACTACATCCTCGCCTTCATCTCCGTCGGGCACACGCGAGTGCTCTTCGTGCTGGCCGGCGCCTCCACGTACTGCGCGCTCCGCAAGCGCGGCCCCGGTCGGTACCTCGGCGAGCGGCGCACCCGGCTCGGTGCCCCCTTCGTCATGGCTGTGTTCCTCGTGTAGATCCCGGTACAGACTCTTCGTCCTCGGGTTCGTCGCCGTCCGCGCTCCCGAGTTCATGCAGTCGGCCGAGCGGTACCACCGGCCGGCGCTGGCCCTGGGCCTCGCCCTCTCCGCCTGGTGGGTGCTGAGCCGCGACCTGCGCGACGCCCTCCCGGATCCCTCGCTCCAGCTCGAGGGGCTCAACCTCCTCGGCACGCTCGCCACCTGGCTGGTCGTGGTCGGCCTCCTCGGCTGGGGCCGGTGGTACCTGAACAGGCAGTCCGCGACGCTCGCCTACCTGGCCGAGGGTTCGTACCCCGTCTACCTGCTCCACCAGACGGTGATCGCGGTCGCCGCCTACTACGTCGTCGGCCAGCCGGCCGCCGGGCCGCTCCAGTGGCTCACGCTGCTGGTCATGTCGGTGGCCGTGACCTTCGCCCTCTACGAGGCGGTGCGGCGCTCGCCGGCCGCGCGCCTCCTCTTCGGCATGCGCTCGCTCGAGAAGGGCGTCAGGCGGGAGTCCCGCGTCGCCCAGCGCGCCGCGGTCTCGTGAGCGCGGGGCGTCTCGAAGCAGCGGACGGGCGGGGCGGCCTGCTGGGCCGCCGCGCCCGCCGCCCCGCCGATCACGGCCGGGACGAGCGCCGTCGCCGAGGGCGTCCGCGGTGCGCGCCCGAGGAGCCTCGTGACAAGAGCCAGTGCCGCGCCGCCACGTCCGTCGAGCGCGGCCGTCCAGACGGTCACCTCACCGCTCGAGGCCGGCCCAGAAGTCGGCTGTGCCCCAGGAGAGGCCGACGAGCAGGGCGAGGGGCGAGGTGAGCACAGGGGGCGGATGCCGGCACGACCCCGGCCGCAGATTTCGCCGGTCCGGCTACTGCGCCGACTACTCCCTCCGGCTCGCCTGCAGTCTCCAATGTCAACCGTCATGGTCATTGATGCTATGATGCGGGTATGTGATGACCTGATGCAGGGAGACCGTCATCCGCACTACTCTCACCATCGACGACGCGCTGCTGGCCGAGTACAGGCGCGTGGCCGCCGACACCCATCGCACGCTCAGCTACGTGATCCAGGATGCGCTGCGAGAGACCCTGGCGAGGCGCCGGGATGCCGCAGCGCGGCAGCCGGTCAGGCTGCCTGTCATCGGCGGAGGAGGACTGCGGCCGGGCGTGGACCTCGACGACAACGCCCGGCTCCTCGAGTTGCTCGAGTCCCCGCGGGACGCTCGGCTGTTCAAGGCGCCGCCGGATGACGAAGGGCAGCCGGACGACGATGCGTGACGGTTCCCGGTCGGGTGCAGCGTGATCCTGCCGGACGTCAACGTGCTCGTGTACGCTGCCCGCGAGGACGTGCCCGATTGCGCGCGCTATCGCTGCTGGCTCGAGGCCGCGCTGCTGGGGCCTGAGCCGGTGGCCATGGTCGCGCCGGTCATCGCCGGTTTCCTGCGCGTCGTGACCAACCCGCGCGTCTTCACGCATCCGAGCACGCTGGACGACGCGCTTGCGTTCGTGGACGCGGCGCTCGCGGCGCCCGCGGCAGTGGCGCCGGCGCTCTCGGAGCGACTCACCGTCACGCTCGCGAAGGTGTGCCACCGCGCCGGCGCCACCGCAGATCGGGTCCCTGACGCGTACCTAGCCGCGATCGCGCTGGACCTGGACGCCGAACTGGTCACCGCCGACCGCGGGTTCGCCCGCTTCGAAGGCCTTCGCCGGCGCCATCCCTTCGGACCGCGGTGACGCGCAGCAGTGCGACAGCCACGACCTGAGCGCCGCCCGCCGCTTCACCGTTCGTAGACTCGTGCGTCGCTGAACGCGCCTCACGGCGGCCGGCGCGAGCTGCGTCGCGCGGCAGGCGGACGGACGCCGGTGACCTCTGTCACGTGCCGGACAGGGCTGCGGCGGCGGGGTGAGACGGTCGGCGGCAGCCCGGCGGGGGCGCCCGCGCCTCACCCGGGCCGGCCTCTCGAATCACCCCATCCGTGTGAAGCGCCGCGCTCTGCGGGCTCCTAGGCTTCAGACGAGCGGGTGAGCCCCTGAGCAAGGAGGAGCCATGACGATACCGTCCCCACATCCGCACCGGCACCATCTGCACGTGCACATCCCTTGCGTGCCCCTCGTGGCGATCCTCGTCGTGGCGGCGGCCCCGGCCGCCTTGGCCTTCGTCCTGGTTGACGATCATCCGTGGGCCCCGGCGTCGTCCGGCGTGAAGGTGCATCAGCTCGTGCGCGGCGCCACTCTGCACCCGCGGAGCGCCGTCGAGTTGCAGTCGCCCGTTGAGCCACCCGTCAACGTCCACGGACGTGGTCCACGAAGAACTCACTGACTCAATCGTGGCCGGCTTGAAGGAGAGATGACCACTACCCCACTACCGATTTCACGGACGAGGAGGGTTTGTGAGGGAATTCGGGTGACGCAATGGGGCAGACTGAAAGGAGTCTTGGGGTGAAACGTTGGAGTCTGGTGGCGTGCGTGTCTGCGCTCGCGCTTCTGCTGCTTCTGCCGCTTGCCGCGGTCGCGAAGCCCAAGCCCGCCACCACGGTGTACCGGAACGGTTACGTCTGGACGGTTGACAATAGGAGACCTCGTGCCCAGGCGGTGGCAGTCAGAGGGGCGAAGATCGTCTTCGTCGGCAGCAACAAGGCTGCGAAGGCCTTCATCGGCAAGAAGACGAAGGTCGTCAACCTCAAGGGCAGGATGATGATGCCGGGCCTGATCGACTCGCATCAGCATCCGATCGAGGGCGGCGCGAGTCTCATCGGCTACAACCTCAACGGCGTCCAGCGCACGATCCCCGAGTTGCAGACCGTGCTGCAGGGGTGGCTCGACGCCTCCCACGACCAGGAGCCGGACGGCTGGCTCGACGTCGAGGGGTACAAGGGCGCGCTGCCGCGCGGCACCAACCTCGTCAAGGCCGATCTGGACGCTCTCGACACGGAGCGCCCCATCGCGATCCGCAACTGGGACCACCACAGCATCTGGGTGAACACCAGGGGGCTTGAGGTCTGCGAGATCGACGCCGACACGCCCACGCCCGACGGCGGATACATCGAGAAGGACGCGGAGGGCAATCCCACCGGTTATTTCGCCGACGCGGCGATGCGGCTCGTCACCGACCAGATCCCGGCCGTGGATCCCGAGAGTCCGGAAGAGACCGCGCAGAGGACCGTCCATGCACTGAACGAGGTCGGCATCACCGGCGTCATGGACGCCATCAGCAACTGGAACCTGGACACCTGGGCTGAGGAGCTCAAACAGGGCAGGCTCAATATCCGTGTCGCCTGCGCCGTGATGTTGGACCAGGAGCAGGCCGCGTCGGATCCCGACGGCATGATCGCAGACCTGAACGACCTGCGCGACAAGTACGACGTCCCGAACCGGCTCGTCGTCAGCCAGGGCAAGGTCATCCTCGACGGCGTGCCGGACTTCCCGGCGCAGAACGGCTGGATGCTCGAGCCCTATCTCGAGGAAGACGAGGACGGCAACTGGGTCCCGGGCACCAACCTCGGTAACGGGGCCCCCTTCTGGGAGCCCACACTCCTGAAGGACACCGTGGTCAAGATGAACACGGCCGGCTGGCCGGTGCACATCCACGCGCTCGGCGATGCGTCCGTGAGATGGTCTCTCGACTGCTTCGAGGCGGCGCAGGAGGCGGGCGCGTCCAAGGACCTGCGGAACGGCATCTGTCATCTCGAGCCGATCAAGCGGTCGGACATCTGGCGCTTCGGCCAGCTCAACGTCGTCGCCTGCGTGCAGCCGCAGTGGCACCAGTGGGACACGAGCAGCTTCGACGCCGCGAAGGACTACCTGGGCGAAGAGCGGATGAACAACATCTACCCGATCCGCAGCTTCGAGATCGCCGGCGCGCCGATCTCCTTCGGCAGCGACTGGCCGGTCGATCCGCTCATGCCGTGGTACGGGATCGAGCGCGCGGTGACGCGCACGGCTGAGCCCTGGTACGGCTACGACGACATGGGCCCCCTGAACCCCTGGGAGTCCATCACGCTCAAGAACGCCATCAGGCACTACACGCTGGGCAGCGCTTACCAGATCGCCATGGACACGAAGGTCGGCTCGATCACCAAGGGCAAGTTCGCCGACATGATCGTCCTCGACCAGAACATCTTCAAAGTGCCGATCGCCAAGGTGGATCAGACCAAGGTCGCCATGACCATCTTCAACGGCAAGGTCGTGTACAAGAAGTAGCTCCGCGGCGCTTCGAGCCGGGGCGCGTCTCCCTCCGGCACCCCGCCCTGTGGAGACGCGCCCCGTCCGCGTCGGGGAGTGACTGGTCGTCCACGAGGGAGGTACGCGTGTCCATGGTGGCCTACTTCCTGCTCACCCGGTTCTGGGTGATGCGCGTCGGCAAGGGAGGCTACAGAGGCTGAGAGGGTGACGCCCGGACCACCGGGTGACGAAGGACTGCCTGGGGCGGCGAGCGCATGCAGAGCGACTCGCCGCCCCAGTGCGTCTGCCCGACCCGTCGAGTCCGGTACCGTCCCCTGACTTGCCGGCTCGGCGGCAAGGTTGCGGGGCACGGGGGTTGTGGCATACTGCAAACCATGTTCGCAATCACGAAAGCGCTTCGCATCACGCCGCCGGCTCCGGCGGCCACGGTATGAACGGCGAGCCACGCCGGGCCGGCTTCACGCAGCGGCTCGCCCTCGTCTGCGCGCGACATCCCTGGTGGACCATCGGCGTCTGGCTGGTCGCCCTGGCGGTGTGCGGGGCCGTGTACCTGACCATGGGCGACGTGTTCACCTCGTCGGTCCGGTTCCTCAACGATCCGGACTCCAAGAAGGCTGCGGATCTGATCCAGCAGCGCGGCGGCGGCGGTGGCAGCCTGGTGGCCCAAGCGGGGTCGGCCGTGCGCGACCTGGTCGACGGCCTCGACGGCGCCGGCTCCGGCGCCCGGAGACTGGCCAAGGGTTCGAAGAAGCTGTCGTCCGGCGCGGAGGAGCTGCAGGGCGGTCTGCGCAAGCTCGCGACGGGGGCCGGCGAGCTCAGCCGAGGGACGCGCTCTGCCGGCGCCGGCGCCGCTCAGCTGAGCCGCGGCCTCAGTGGCGTCGCCCGGGGCGCGGACGGTTTGAGCTCGGGGCTGCGGCAGGTCGGCGGTGCGACGGGGAGTCTCAGCGGCGGACTGGCGCGGTTGTCCGCCGGCGGCTCCGAAGTCGCCTCCGGCGCCGGGAAGCTGGCCGGAGGCGCCAAGGACCTGGCCGCCGGCGCGCGGAGCGCCGCCCAGGGCGTCGACAAGGCGGCCGCGTCCGCCGAGCAGATCGCCGGCGGTGCGTCCACGCTCGAGCAGGTCGTCGCCGCATACGTCCAGACGCATCCTGAGGCCGCCCAGGACCCGGTGTTCCAGCAGATCATCGGCCTGTCCGGTCAGCTGTCGGCGGGCACGACCGGGCTGGCAGCCGGCCTGCAGTCGGCGAGCGGCGGCGTCTCCTCCGTGGCCGCCGGCGCCGACGCGCTCGCCGCCGGCGCGGCGCGTCTGTCCGCCGGCGCGGGAGGGCTCAGCGCCGGACTCGCCCGCAGCGCCGCCGGCGCGGCGCGACTCGATCAGAGCATGGGCGCATTGGCCTCGGGGGGGCAGGCGCTCGCGCGCGGGGCCGGCTCCGCCGCGGCGGGGTCGCGCCGGCTCTCCGCAGGGCAGCAGCGGCTGGCCGCGGGGTCGAGCAGGGTCGCCTCCGGTGTGAGCGGCGCGGCCGCCGGCGCCGGCCGGGTGGCCGGTGGGTCCAGGCGTCTCAGCGCCGGCGTGTCCAGGCTGAGCGAGGGGCTCGCCGATGCGTCGAGCGGCGCCGCCGAGCTCGAGAAGGCCCTCAAGCCGGTCGGCACGCTCAGCGATCACGACAACGAGATCGTGGTGGTCCACAGCCCGACGCTGACGGTAGACGACGCGGCGTTCAAGGCCGAAGTACTGCGTCTGCGCGACCGGCTCGCCGAGCTTCCCGCGACGGACGTCGTCGGCGTGCTCAGCCGGTACGACCAGGGGATCCCGGCCAAGGTCCGCGACGGCCTCACGTCGGAAGACCGCCACACCACCCTGCTCAAGGTCGAACTGAGCACCGGGATCGACGAGTCGATGAACCATGTGGACGGCGTGTACGCGATTGTCGAGGAGGCCGGCGTCTCGCCGCAGTTCGAGGTGGCCCTCACCGGCGCCGCGACGGCGTCCCTCGACGCCCAGAACCTCGCCCGCAGGGACCTGCTCCGCGGCGAGATGATCGGGGTCCCCGTCGCACTGGTCATCCTCGTGTTGGTGTTCGGCGCCCTGGTCGCCGCCGGGCTGCCGCTCGTGCTCAGCATCTTCTCCATCGTCGTCGCCCTGGCGATCACCGTGCTGATCGGGCAGGTCTTCGAGCTCTCCGTGTTCGCGCTCAACGTCCTCACCGCGGTCGGGCTCGCGGTCGGCATCGACTACTCGCTGTTCATCGTCTCGCGTTACCGGGAGGAACGTCGGGGCGGCCTCGACAAGACGGCGGCGATCGCAGCGGCGTCGGCGACCGCGTCCAACGCCGTGTTCTTCAGCGGGATGACCGTGGTGCTGGCGCTGGTCGGTATGCTCATCGTGCCGTTGTCGATCTTCGTCAGCCTGGGGATCGGGGCGATGAGCGCCGTCTTCACGGCGGTGGCGGCGGCGCTCACGCTGCTGCCGGCCTTCCTGGCGTTGCTCGGCGACAGGATCGATGCGCTCAAGGTGCCGTGGCTGGACCGCTCCGGACGCACCCGCGGCGAGCATGGGTGGTGGGGCAGGACGGCCCGGCGCGTGATGCGCCGTCCGGTCGTCAGCCTGACCCTCGGGGTGCTTCTCCTCCTGGCGCTCGCGGCGCCGCTGCTCACCATGCGGACCGGCGGTTTCAGCGCCGACACGTTCCCGACGACGTACATGTCGAAGCGGGGGCTCGACATGCTCAAACGTGACTTCGCGGCCGGCATGAGCGAGCCCACGCTGGTGGTCGTCGACGGAGACGTCGCCGACGCCGGGGTGCGGCGTGCCCTGGAGGGCTTCGTCGACCGGCTCGAGGACGACGGCCGGTTCACGGTGACCGGCCTCTCCATGGATGCGGACGGATCACTGGCCGTGCTGCAGATGGTCCTGGACACCGACGCGCAGTCCGAGGAGGCCCGGGCGGCCATCCGCGACCTGCGCGAGACGCTGGTCCCGGCCTCCTTCGACGGTACAGGGGCGGCCGTGTACGTGGGCGGCGACACCGCCGCGCAGATGGACTCGACGGACATGACCGACGGATACATGCCCATCGTCATCGGCGTCGTCCTCTCGCTCAGCTTCGTCCTGTTGCTGCTCGCCTTCCGCTCGCTGCTCGTGGCCGTCACCGCGATCGTGATGAACCTGCTCTCCGTCGGGGCCGCCTACGGCGCCCTGACGCTGGTGTTCCAGCACGGCTGGGGCGATGTGATACCGGGGCTGATCACCGTCGAGTCGATCGAGAGCTGGGTGCCGTTGCTCATGTTCTGCGTGCTCTTCGGGCTGAGCATGGACTACCAGGTCTTCCTGCTCAGCCGCATCCGCGAGCGCTGGTACGAGACCGGGGAGAGCATGGAGTCGGTGGTGTTCGGCGTACAGTCCACGGCCGGCATCATCACCGGCGCGGCGCTGATCATGATCGCCGTCTTCATCGGCATGGGGAGCGGACAGATGGTGGTGCTGCAGGAGCTCGGGTTCGGCCTCGCGATCGCCGTGCTGCTGGACGCGTTCGTGGTGCGGGTGGTCGTGGCGCCGGCGATGATCGCGTTGATCGGCGACAGGTACTGGTGGCTGCCGCGCCGGCTGGAGTGGCTGCCGCGCATCGAGATCGAGGGCAAGGCGCCGGCGGCCGTGGCCCCGGCCGGCGCCGGGCCGGTCCGGCGCCCTGGCCCTCCATCGGTTCTGCCGACGCCCGGATTCGAGCTCGGCGGCGGGATATGAGCGGGAACCGGGAGTGCTCCTCGGGCGGGTCCCGCGGCGCCGACGCTCCGGGCGGCCGCCGCGCCGCGCTGCGCGCCCGTACCAGGGACGAGATCCTCGATGCGGCGGCGGAACTGGTCACGGAGCGGGGCGTCGACGAGCTGAACCTGAACGAGCTCGCGGTGCGGGCGGGCTTCGCGAGCGCCGCGTCCCTGTACCGCTACTTCGCCGGCAAGCGGGAGATCGTGAGCCGGCTTGCGGCGCGTGACCTGGAGCGGCTGGGCGAATACCTGCAGCGCGTGCCCGCCGACCTTCCGCTCGAAGAACAGATCGTGGAGATCTGTCTCGCGTACCTGGACTACGCGTGTGAACGTCCCGGCACGCGCGCGCTGCTGCTGACTACGGCGTCGAGCATCGCCACCGAGTTCCGCGCGGCGGCGCTGCCGGCCGAGATCGTCGGCCGCATGTTCCGCCTGGGTGAGGCAGCGCGTGAGACCGGCGCGCTCAATCTGCGCGACAAGGACGACATCTTCGCCGTCCTGCACGCGGGCTGGGCGCTGGCGCACGGCATGGCGGAGTACGACAGGATGTACGAGGGGCCTGAGCGCGACGTGTTGCGTGAACGGCACCGGGCGGTGTTCAAGGCCTACGTGGCGGGCTTCAAGAGCGACTGGACGGGCTGATCGCGAGAGGCCGGGTCCGCCGGGCGACCCTGACGCTCAGGTTGACGGTGAACCCACGCCCGGGCCGGCGAGGGCGAGAGGGGCAGGGCGGCGGCTCCCGCCGTCCAGTCGCGGATCGTGGCGGCGCTCCGGACGACCGGCCTGCGTCGTGTCATGACGCGGGTGCGGTATGCTTACGAGGTCGAACGCGCGACCACCCCGGTATGCGCAGCTACCTCAGCAACGAAGCGAGACAGGCGTCATGGACCCCACTGAGTTCCACGCCGAGAAGGCCGGCAGGATCGTGACTTCACCGGAGGGGTACGCGGCCTTCGTGCCGGCGCCGCTCCCTCCACGGATCGCGTACACGAAGGATCTCGTGCTGGCGTTGTCACGCGCCGACGCCGCGCTCGGCGAGCTCTCCGGCGTCGGCGCCGGGCTGCCCGCACCTCATCTTCTCGATGCGTCGTTCAAGCGCCAGGAGGCGCTCTGCTCCTCCCGCATCGAGGGGGCCGACGTCAGTCTCTCGGACCTGTACCTCGACCAGGTCGGCGCTGCGCGTTCCACCGTCCCTCGCGACCATCTGCGTGAGGTGCGTGCCTGCGTCCAGACCCTGCGCTTCGGCGTGGAGCAGCTGCGTCAGGAGCCGCTTTCGCTCGAGTTCATCAAGATGCTGCACGAACAGCTCCTTCGCGACGAGGTCACCGGCGCCCGCACCCCGGGTGAGTTCCGCACGTCACAGAACTGGCTCGGGCCGCCGGGCGGCGCGCAGGCGACGGCCATCTACGTGCCGCCCCCCGTCGACGAGTTGCCGGAGGCGCTGGCCGCGTTCGAGGACTTCATGCAGGAGCGCGACAGACTGCCCGAGCTCGTCCAGTGCGCCCTGCTGCATGCGCAGTTCGAGAGCATCCATCCGTTCGTGGGCGGCAACGGCCGGCTGGGGCGGCTG
>Ga0255347_1004229_pt1 | contig 17601 bp, 16 predicted proteins | sample wastewater_treat_2_FD_192479 | JGI IMG/M metagenome (GOLD analysis project Ga0255347, IMG submission 192479) | Wastewater microbial communities from Lulu Island WWTP, Vancouver, Canada - plant24 | ecosystem: Engineered > WWTP > Wastewater > Unclassified | place: Canada: Vancouver, British...
GGTGTAAATAGCGCCGGAACTTCAGTATTAACTATTTCGGAAATTTCAGATGTAACCCCGCCTGAATATGGTAAGACTCCTGTAACAGAAATTACCCCAACAGACCAGTTCACAGGGACGGTGAGCTGGAATCCAGAGCCATCCGGTGAAACCTTCGCGGCGACAACAGTCCATACTGCCTTCATTACACTTAAAGCCAACCCTGACTACACACTGAACGGTGTGGATGATGAAGGGGGGAATCTATGAAACTTCTAACAAAAATTACAGGAGTTCTGATGCTAACAGCAACACTGACCTTTACAGCCTGCTTCTTATTCGACGACGATGACAGGCCCAGACGCCGACTAAGTGTCGGGGACAAGGAGACAATAACCGTAGGTTCACTGACAGCAAACATGATCTACGCCAACGACCAGGCGAGCATTACATTTCCATTTTCACCAAATTATCAAGACCCAGTTAACAATAACAAGGCGACCCTTACGAAAAAGTTTTTCATGAGCGAGACGCAGGTTACCAATGCGCTTTTTGCAAGAGTGATGCAGTGGGCTTACAATAATAATAAATTCAGCACAACCGCAGGCGACCCCAACGGCCTTGACAGCGCAACGGTGAAATATGGAGGACAACAACTTCTTAATCTTAATAATACGAATATAAAGATCAATTATTCAGAAGGCAGTTTCACCGTAGATTCCGGGTTTGCAAATCATCCGGTGGTGTGTGTCACCTGGTATGGGGCCATTATGTTCTGCAACTGGCTTACAGAGATGCGTGATGGGAATACTGATAATGTGGTGTACACCGGTATTGACACAACATGGGAACACACAGAGACGGTTGAAAACGCCGATAGAAACGGCTACCGCCTGCCCTCAAGCGAGGAGTGGGAATACGCTGCTAGGTATATTGGGACAAAGGCGCCCACAGAAGGTGATCTTGCCTCTCAGTATCTGGCTCTAGATCATGGTGGTCATGCGGAACTGACACAGGGCTATTGCTGGACGCCTGGGGCTTATGCCAGCGGAGCGATAAAAAACACTAGTGACGAGCCAGCTACCAGGGCCGTGGCTTGGTACAGAGACGACCCCGACATGCAAGGTAATCAACTGATGCCGATAAAGCAGAAAACACCGAACCAGCTTGGTCTGTATGACATGAGCGGTAATGTCTGGGAGTGGTGTTTCACTGAATTTGTTACTGGGAGCGGGTCTAACCGCGTGTGGCGGGGCGGCGGTTGGTATAGTTTTGCTGTCACCATGCAGGTCGGTTTCTGGAACTACAACAATCCGTACCATGAGGACTACACCGTAGGCTTCCGCTTTGCGAGGACTAAGTAACTTTTTGTGTTTTTAATTTTTTCGGGTTAAGGGGGCTATAGCCCCCTTAATTTTTTCAGCCCCGGCCGCGGCCTCAGAGCACCTTTCCAGGCTCAGAGCATGTTCCCGACCCGCCTTCGCGGGTATGACACGCACGGCCGGGACAACACACGCCTCTCTCTGTGTTCTTGGTGTCTTAGAGGCAAGCTCGTTAAGCATGAAGCTAACAGCTCATCTCTATTTATGTGCTCTTCTTTCGTTAATATTGTGAAAAAATAATCCATACAATCTGCCCCGGTGTCACGGGACTGTTAATTTCAGGTTGACATTAATTTTTAATGTGTCATGTATGACCATACAAAGAAATATATACTTTTTCTATAAATGTGTTATTTATAACACATTAGGGGGAGGTATATACGCGCTTTTTTGCTTTGATTTGCGCATTTTTGGCAGATTGAATAAATCTTTAATGTTAAAAGGTGAGGTATGGATAAACAAAATGACACCATGATTAAAGCAATAATCGGCAGATACCCGAATAAAGATTCGGCGGTGATGCCGGTTATGCAGTATCTCCAGAAAAATAATAATAATCGTCTTGACGACAGGGCGGTGGAGACTGCTGCAAAAGCAATAGGCTGTAGTAAAGGCAAGATTTACGGCATAGCCACATACTACACAATGTTCAACACGCAGCCCGTGGGTAAATATCACCTGCAGGTTGATACATGTGTTTCAGGTTTTCTGCACGGGGCTGACGAGATTCTTGCGCATCTTGAGAAAAAGCTCGGCATTAAAACCGGTGAAACAACAAGAGACGGCATGTTTACCCTGAGCGCTGTCCAGGACCTGGCGTCGTGCGCCACAGGGCCTGTGATACAGGTGAATGATGACCGTTACTTTGAAAACATGACGGTTAAAAAAACAGACGAGCTTATTGACGCGCTCAAAGCCGGCAAAGAGCCTGAGAATGATCCGTCAATGACCGTTGTTTCAAAATGCAACGTACTGCTTAATGACCGCACAAAGAAGGATTGCAGAACAATTGCGTTCTACAAAAGCAACGGCGGGTACCAGGCGCTTAAAAAAGCCCTTTCAATGAAACCGGAAGAGATCGTCGCAGAGGTCAAAGAGGCTAACATACGGGGCCGCGGCGGCGCGGGTTTCCCCGCGGGCACAAAGTGGACGTTTTTACCAAAGAATGATCCCCGTCCGGTTTACCTTATATGCAATGCCGATGAAGGCGAACCCGGAACATTCAAGGACAGGCAGATAATGGAATTCAACCCGCACTTAGTCATTGAGGGTATTGCGATAAGCGCGTTCGCGATTAATGCCAAAAAAGCCTTCATTTATATACGGGGAGAGTTTCGCTGGATCGCGGATATTCTTAATGCGGCAATAGAAGAGGCAAAGAAGGACGGCCAGTTGAATCATGTGGACATAGTTGTGCATCGCGGCGGCGGATCGTATGTATGCGGCGACGAAACAGCGCTGATGGAATCTCTTGAAGGTAAAAGAGGTAATCCGCGCGTTAAACCTCCTTTCCCGGCAAACGTTGGACTCTACGGATGCCCGACAGTTGTGAACAACGTTGAAACACTTTCCTGTGTGCCGTACGTTGTACAGAACGGAGCTGCCGCTTTCCAGAAGTTCGGCCTTCCAAATAACTTCGGCCCCAAAATCTTCGGCGTATCCGGCCACGTGAATAAGCCGGGTATATTCGAATATCCCATGGGCACACCCCTTAAAGAGATACTAAACGCTGCGGGCGGAGTAAAAGGCAAGATGAAAGGCGTGATTGTGGGCGGGCTTTCAGTTGCCATACTCACGGCTAAAGAGGCCGAAGGCCTTAATATGGATTACGATTCATGCAGTAAGGCCGGTACAGCTCTTGGTTCAGGCGGCATAATAGTTGTTAATGACACCGTGTCCATCCCTGAACTTGCCCTGCGCACGATTGAGTTCTATCACCATGAATCCTGCGGGCAGTGCGTTCCATGTCGTGAAGGTTCTCTGGTAATCGAGCACAAGCTGCGCGACATAGTTGAGGGTAGAGGTAAAATGGAGGATATCGATCTGATTCTTCATCTTACAAAAAACATCAGGGGGCTTACGATTTGCCCTACGGGTGAAGCTTTCGCGGTTCCGATTGAGGCAATGGTCAGCAAGTTCAGGCCCGAGTTCGAAGCCCTGGTAAAACAATAGATGACGGATCTGTATTGATCTGAGATAATTATTAGGAGAAAACAAATGGATAAAAAGATTTTTATCGATGGCCGGGAGTTCGCCGTTGATGGAACCAAAACCGTACTCGAGATAGCCCGTGAGAACGGTATATATATTCCGTCACTGTGTTATCTTAAAAAATTGGGCCCGGCAAGCATGTGCCGCGTGTGTTTAGTTGAGGTTGATGGAGTAAAAAATCTTCAGACATCATGCTCGCTTATGCCCACTGACGGAATGAAGATATCAACAGACAGCCCGCGCGTTATAGAAGCGCGTAAAATGGTTGTCAACCTGCTCCTCGCAAACGGCAACCATAACTGTTTAATCTGCGAAAGGAACGGCGATTGCGAACTGCAGGATGCCGCTTATAATCTCGGAATTGACATTCCGGCATTTCTTGCGCCAGAGCGCGAAGAGAAGGATGAATCTGCGGCTTTCATAATCAGAGACGGCAACAAGTGTATCCAGTGCGGAAGATGCGTTGAGGCATGTAACCGCATGGTTGTCAATGAAGTCCTCGAAATGGGGAATCGCGGCGGACACACCCACGTTATATGCGATAACGATCTGCCCATGGGAGTTTCTTCATGCGTGCAGTGCGGTGAATGCGTCCAGGCGTGCCCCGTAGGCGCCCTGATCGAGAAGAAGGCGGTAGGCAAGGGGCGTCCCTGGGAGATCCGCAAGGTCAGGACAACATGTCCTTACTGCGGCGTGGGATGCCAGCAGGAACTTCATGTTAAAGGTGACCAGATAGTGCGCATAAAGGGCGTTGAGGGTGCAAAACCGAATGACGGCCATCTCTGCGTAAAAGGACGCTACGGATATGATTTCATCTATTCAAACGAGAGATTAACAACTCCGCTTATTAAGAAGAACGGAAAGTTCGAAAAAGCATCATGGGACGAGGCGCTTGACCTTGTCGCGGACAAATTCAAGCAGATTATCAAAGAGTCCGGTCCTGATGCTATTGCCGGCGTAAGCTGCGCAAGGAGTATCAACGAGGACTCGTTCTATATGCAGAAACTTTTCAGGGCGGCAATAGGTACCAACAATATTGACCACTGCGCCCGGACCTGACACGCTCCAACTGTTGCCGGTCTGGCAACTACATTCGGATCAGGCGCGATGACAAACTCCTTCGGAGAATTTGAAAACGCGAAACTCTTCTTCCTTATCGGAACAAACATGACAGAAGCTCACCCTGTCGCTTCATATTATGTAAAACGCGCAAAACTTAAAGGCGCAAAAATAATTGTTGCTGACCCGCGTTACCATGCGCTCGCAAAAAAAGCGGATATCTTCGCGCAGATTAAAGTGGGTTCAGACATAGCATTCCTTAACGGAATAATGAACGTTCTTATAAACGAAAACCTCTATGACAAAAAATTTGTCGAAGAGAACACAGAGGGCTTTGAAGACCTGAAAGCGGTTGTAATGAAGTACACTCCTGAAAAGGCCTCTGAAATCTCAGGTGTTCCTGTTGATACAATCAAGGAGATTGCCCGTACAATGGCGGCGATAAAACCGGGGATGCTCTGCTACACCCTTGGAATCACAGAGCACACAAGCGGCAAGAACAACGTCATGTCAACATCCAACCTGCAGTTGCTCCTCGGCAACCTCGGTATGGAAAGCGCGGGAGTTAATCCCCTGCGAGGCCAGAACAACGTACAGGGCGCATGCGACATGGGCGCGCTGCCGAACGTTTATCCCGGCTACCAGGCTGTAACGGATCCCGCGAACCGCGAGAAATTCCAGAAGGCATGGGGAGTCAACAACCTTTCAGACAGGGTGGGCCTTATGATCCCCGACATGATGGCAGCGTTGCCGTCAAAAAAAGTCAGGGCGTTCTACATATTCGGCGAGAACCTTGCCAGGACAGACCCGAACATTACTCATGTTGAGCACGAGCTTGAATCTGCTGAATTCATCGTGTGCAACGATATATTCCAGACAGAGACTACCCGTTTCGCTGACGTCATATTCCCCGCAGCAGCATGGTGCGAAGATGACGGAACATTTACAAGCAGCGAACGCCGTGTAAACCGCGTGCGTAAAATCAAGGACGCTCCGGGCCAGGCTAAGCCTAACTGGTGGATATTCAAAGAGCTTGCAAAGAGGTTCGGCCATGAATGGACATCAAACAGCGGCCAGGAGATATGGGACAATGAACTTTCACAGCTTGCCCCTGCTTATGGCGGAATCAAGTACAGCAGGATTGAGGAAGACGGTCTTCAGTGGCCCTGTCCCAACGTGGAGCATCCGGGAACTAAATTTCTGCACAGGGACGGCAAGTTCTCACGCGGTAAGGGCCTCCTTAAAGGGATTGAATGGACGCCTCCCGCAGAGGTTCCGGACGCCGAGTATCCCCTTGTGCTCAGTACCGGCCGCCGCCTGTTTCATTACCACACCAGGACACAGACAGGACGTTCCGGTCTTGACCTTATGCTGAAAGAGGAGACCGCGGATATTTCAGCAGCAGATGCGGCCAAATTAGGAGTTAAGCATGGTGAATACGTTAAAGTAAGCTCACGCCGCGGCGCTGTTAAGGTAAGGGCAAAGGTTACTGACGAGATTCCCGAAGGTCTTGTCTGGATGTCATTCCACTTTAGCGAAGGCAATGCCAACTGGCTGTGCAATAATGTGTTCGATCCTGAAACAAAGACGGCTGAATACAAGGCGTGCGCAGTGAGAATTGACAAAATTTAAAGAATTTAATTATTTAAGTTCAGTTGAGAGGGGCTGTCCCGGCGGGTCAGTCCCTCTTTTATATGCGGACTCAATTATCTGTTCATTGAGAATTTACCGTATGTTTATTGTTATAGAGCGAGATTGTAGAATTTTATGCGTATTATGGGTAAAATCAGGGGCTGGCGGACTTTTTTATTGTTTATTATGCTAATTATAACTATATGCTAAAAAAAACATATTCAATTTTTATTAAAAATCCGTTTAAATATTGACATTAATATGCCAAATGTGACATTATAGTACCAGAGAAAGAATCTATTACCTTGCGGGGCAGAGGTATGTCCGCGCAGGTGTAATCTTTAAAATAATAGCCGTTTCAAAAGATAAAATTCCAGGAGGATTTAGATGAAGGTAACACGCCGGGATTTATTAAAGGTGGCGGGAGCCGGAGCCGGGGCAATAGCTCTTGGCGGTCTTGGTGTAAGTTATCTGGTAACAGAATCTTACGCCAAAAAGCTTAAAACAAAGGGCGCGAAAGAGGTCAGGTCTATATGTCCATTTTGTGCAGTAAGCTGCCGCTTTATAGCACATGTTAAATATGGGAAGGTTGTGAGCACAGAAGGCGATCCGGGATATCCGATCAGTGAAGGCGCGCTCTGTGCAAAGGGCGCTACAATGAATTCAATGGTCAACAGCGACCACAGGCTGCTGAAGCCCCTGTACAGGGCGCCGTTCAGCGAAAAGTGGGAGGAAAAAAGCTACAGTTGGATGATCGACAGGCTGGCAAAAAAAATCAAAGAGACACGCGACAAGACATTTATTGAGAAAAATGCTGAAGGCCAGGTTGTTAACCGTATCGAGAGCATGTTCCACATGGGATCATCTCAGATGAGTAATGAAGAGGCATCAGTTGTCGTCCAGGGTATACGTGCAATGGGGATTGTGTACATTGACCACCAGGCCCGGATATGACACAGCCCATCTGTCGCCAGTTTGGCGGAATCATTCGGACGCGGAGCAATGACAAACTCCTGGATCGATATAAAGAATACAGATTGTTGTTTAATAATAGGCAGTAACGCAGCAGAACACCACCCCATCTGTTTTAAATGGGTGCTGAAGGCAAAAGAGGAGAGAGGGGCGCAGATTATTCACGTTGACCCTAAGTTCTCAAGGACTTCCGCAAGGTCAGATTTCCATGTTCCCCTGCGTTCAGGAACAGATATCGCTTTCATGGGCGGTATGATAAACTATGTACTTACAAAGGAAAAATATTTTAAAGAATACGTTAATGATTACACCAATGCATCGTATATTGTAAACAGCAGGTTTTCGTTCAATAACGGGGTATTCTCCGGATTTAATCCTAAAACAAAGATTTATGATAAATCTACCTGGCAGTTCGAGAAGGATGAAAAGGGCGCAGTCAAGCGTGACCCGACTCTTAAAAATCCAAATTGCGTATTCCAGCTTCTTAAAAAACATTATTCAAGATATACGCTTGATAAGGTATCTGCTATCACAGGTGTATCAACAGCAAATCTTCTAAGAGTATACGAAGCCTATGCCGCAACCGGAGTTCGCGACAAATCAGGTACCATTCTCTATGCTCTGGGGTGGACACAGCATACTGTGGGTGTTCAGAACATCCGTACAAGCGGTATAATCCAGCTTCTGCTCGGTAACGCGGGTGTTGCAGGCGGCGGAGTAAACGCTCTCAGGGGCGAGCCGAATGTGCAGGGAACAACGGACCATGCGGTTCTGTACAACATACTGCCCGGTTATCTGCCGCTTCCAAGGGCAAATATGCCTACACTTGCAGACTATAACAAGGCCGTTACTCCAAAAACAGTTCTGGCAGAAAGTGTCAACTGGTGGGGAAACAGGCCAAAGTATATGACCAGTTTCCTCAAGGCATACTTCGGCAAGAACGCCACGAAAGAGAATGACTATGGATATGCGTGGCTTGGCAAGGGTGATGCTCCCAAGAGCGAGCGCGATGGTGACTATTCATTCCTTTACTGCTATGAGAAGATGGCAAAGGGGGAGATGATTGGCGGATCTATCTGGGCCCATAATCCCTGTCAGAGTATTCCGAACAGTAACAACATCAGGAAGGCGCTGTGCAACCTTGAGTTTATGTATTCAGCAGAGATTCACCATAACGAAACAACAGATTTCTGGCACAGCCCTGGAATCAATCCCAAAGAAGTTAAAACAGAAGTGTTCCTCTTCCCTTCATGCCACAGGCTTGAGAAAGAGGGCAGCATAAGCAGCAGTCAGCGTATGATCGGCTGGCACTATCAGGCGGCAGATCCCAGAGGCGACTCAAGGTCCATGGGGCAGATCATGATAGATATTGTTAACCGCCTTATAAAACTTTACAAGAAAGAGGGCGGTGCGTTTAAAGAGCCTCTCGTTAACCTGAACTGGTATGACAAGTACGATGCCAATGAAATAGCGAGAAGGATAAACGGCTGGTTTACAGGCGGCCCCAATAAGGGCAAACAGCTTTCCGGTTTTAATGATTTCAAGGATGACGGAACAACTGCGTCTCTCATGTGGCTTGCTGCGGGCAGTGTAACACCAACAGAGAACCGGCTGAAAAAAACAAGCCTCAAGCAGACCGAAGTCCAGAAGATGACAGGCATCTATCCCGAATATGGCTGGACATGGCCAATGAACAGGTGGATACTTTACAACAGGGCATCAGTTGACAAAAACGGCCAGCCCTGGGATCCCACACGTCCTATCATTAAATGGGAGGATGGTAAGTGGATCGGTGACGTCGCGGACGGCGGCGCGCCCCCGCTTGCGATGAAAGGCGGCAAGAATCCATTTATAATGCTGCCCGATGGCCTGGGACAGCTTTATGGGACAGGACTTGTTGACGGCCCATTCCCTGAGCACTACGAACCGACAGAGACTCCGGTTACAAATCACGGTTTCTCCGGTCAGCTCAGGAACCCCTGTGCAAAGATTGTGCCGGGAGACAAGATAGCTCCTGCGGGTGATTCAAGGTACCCGATTGTTCTTACAACATACAGCTTAACCGAACACTGGTGCGGTGGCTCTGAAACAAGAATGGTGCCTTCACTGCTCGAAGCCGAGCCGCAGCTTTATGTTGAGATGAGTCATGAACTCGCAAAAGAGAAGGGTATAAAAAATGGCGATCCTGTAATACTGGAAAGCATACGCGGGCAGGTCGAGGCTGTTGCCATGGTAACAGTGCGTATTGTGCCTTTTAAAGTACAGGGAAGAACTGTTCACCTTGTGGGTATGCCTTTTGCTTTCGGCTGGACCAAGCCGGGTATCGGCGATGCCACAAACCGTCTTACACTCTATACGGGGGACCCCAATACATCTATTCCTGAGTACAAAGCATGTATGGTAAACATCAGGAAAGCTGACAAGAATGCCCTGAAAGAGCTTTCTTATACAGAAATAAAGGGAGGACACCATGAGTAAGACATTTTTTATAGATACATCCCGCTGCACAGCGTGCAGGGGATGCCAGGTTGCATGTAAAGAATGGCAGGGTTTTGAGGCTAATTACACAAAGCAGCTCGACTGGGGCAGTCACCAGAATCCGCCCGATCTTAACCACCTGAACTATAAAGTGGTTAAATTCACCGAGTTCAAAATTAAGGATCGTGTATTCTGGAACTTCTTCCCCGATTCATGCCGTCACTGTACTGAGCCGCCTTGCAAGCTTGCTGCTGACGGTCATGTTAAGGACGCGGTTGTCATTGACCCGGCCACAGGGGCTGTAATTTTTACAGATAAAACTAAGAAGATATCCGAAGACGGCTTCCTGATGATAAAGGAGTACTGTCCGTACAATATACCGCGCAGGGATCCCGAGACAAAACTTATCAACAAGTGCGATATGTGCCTTGAAAGGGTAGAAGTCGGGCAGGTACCGATGTGTGTTAAAACCTGTCCCACGGGAACAATGAATTTTGGCGACCGTGGCAAGATGATCGCACTGGCGCGTGAAAGGCTTGCGGTGGTGAAAGAGGAATTCCCTGAAGCGACTCTTCTTGATGAAGAGAGTGTAAGGGTAATCTATCTGATAACTCATCCCAGGAAGATGTATCCTCATTTTGCGCAGCTTGATGAGCACAGGAAGAATGCTTCTCTCGCGTAATCTGAAAAAGTACTGGAATAAATCCTGTTTCACCGGCAACAGCCGGTGAAGCAGGTAATTTTAAAATGATTACAGCATGTATCCGGAATCCATTTTTTAAATTCCGGTTTTTAAAAGGAGAACTGTAATGAGATATTCATTATCGACTTGTATTAAAGCCTGTCTTGCGGCAGTATGCGTTCTGCCTGTGTTTCTAACTGCGTCATGCGCCAAGGATGCGAAATCAGAAGGCCTGGCAGTTCCGTTCAGCCATAAGACTCATGTTGAAAACTACAATATTAGCGACTGCGGCACCTGTCACAAGTATAACGCATACGGAATATTCATGGGGCGTCCGACAGTGGGGGAATGTACAGAGTGTCACAGGGGTGACGGCAAACTTTTTACCGAAGACCGTAAAGCAAATCCCAGAAAGAAGACCATGTTCGATTCATTCACGGCTGCAGACAGACTGTGGAAATCAAAAGTTGCAGATGAGCAGTTGTATTATTACAGCCACAAGATCAAGATGACTACTGACCTGAAAGAGGGCAGTACCAGAGTAAAATGCGATATGTGCCATGCGGACAAGGCTAAAACTTCTGGCGTGTCAAAGACCAGAGGGGGAAAACTTATGGACCAGTGTATATATTGCCATGATTCGTTTAAACTTAACAGCCAGTGTGATGTGTGTCACAGGTAATATTACTCTGTAATAAGCAGAGGCAATTTTGCTCCGGGCGTACTGTTTTATATAAGCCTTAGACATAAGGCGGCAGCGGTAACACAGCGGCTGCCGCAATAATGAGTCCTCTATCCCCGCATGTTGCGGGGATATTTTTATTCTTGATTAATCCTGGTTGCTGTCTGATTATAGTAATTTAATACAGAAACACATTTAACCGGAATGAAAATGGAGAAGATATGAGCAATACAGAAAAATTCACGCCCGATGATATAAAACAGGCTGTTGAGGACATGAAAAAAATTAAGCCTGAATATGCCTCCATGCTTGAACTCTACGAAAAGATATTCAGCGCGCAGGAATCTTCTAAAAATGAACTGAAGTTAGATGAGTTCATAATACCGGCAGACAGGCTCAAACTCAAAATTGATGAGCAATTCCCCCTTTTAACAATACAGGAATTTAAATATGACGCAGTTGAGGCTTCAAAACTCTTCAGCGAAATCTGCAGCATTCTGATTGAGGGGGACAATGAATTATCATCTACTGTGAAAAAAATTGCAGAACTGGCAGGCGAAAAAAAGATTGATGTGGAAAAACTTTTCTCTTCTTTTATAAACGAAGATGAGTCCGCCTTTGATGATATCGAAAAAGCGCATGAAATTGACAAACAGGCGCTGGCCTTTATTGTATTCAACAGCCTTAAACCTTCATTTTCGGTATTCTCACGGAATGCCGCAAAAAATCTTGAAAAAACAGGCGTGTGGGAAAAAGGCTATTGTCCGGTATGCGGGTCGTCTCCTGAAATATCGCTGTTTGAAGAGAATGGAAAACGTTTTATGGTCTGCGGATTCTGCGGGCATAAATGGCCTTCAAAGAGAATATACTGCCCGTTCTGCGAAAACAGCGACCACGAAACTCTGAGCTACATAGAAATTGAGGGTGAAGAAGAGCACAGGGCGGACGTTTGTGAAAAGTGCAAAATGTATATCAAGACAACCGATGTGAAAAAAACAACACGGCTTATATATCCGCCCCTTGAATATCAGGCAACACCCTATATTGACCTGATGATTGAAGAGTTAGGGTACACCAGCGGCAATATAAAAAATGATTGAAAAACGCTCCGGTATATGTAATTGTCCGGTAATGTTTTATTTTAAGAGGTGTGCTGCTGAAAACTGAAAGCGCGGATGTACTTGTTTACGCTGACGGACATTTTACAAGACGTACCGATACGCTCGCGGTTGAGTCCGGCCTGACCGTAATTGTTAATGGAAAACCTTCTTATTACTGCATGCGCATGCCGGGCATGGACAGGGAGCTCGCGGCCGGGCTCTGTTTTAACGACGGCATAATCGATTCCCCCGAAAACATACAGAGCATTGACCAGCAGGATGAGTCTACTGTGCGTGTTCTTCTTGATGATGTTAGCCGTAAAAATTTTGACGAAATAAAGATTATCCGCAGCTCTTCGGGCGCTATCGCATCCGGCGAGATCCCGGCGCGGGCTGGCGAAGATAATGTGCAGTTCACCGCGCAGATGCTTTTTGACATGCAGGATGATTTTTTTTCAAGACAGAAAGTCTATAGCAAGACCGGAGCCACTCACGCTGCCGGATTATATGATGCTTCAGGTTTCAGCATCGCGTATGCCGAGGATGTGGGCAGGCACAATGCCATGGATAAGTGCACAGGGAAACTGCTGCTCGAAAAAAGGCTCAATGAAGCGGCATACTGTATACTCTCGTCCAGGCTTAGTTACGAAATGCTAATGAAAGCGGCGCGCGCGGGTATCGCGGTGATCGCCGGCGTGTCCGCGCCCACTGCTTTTGCTGTGAAACTGGCGCGTAGCTCCGGGATCACTCTTGCCGGTTTTTTAAGGGACGGCAGGTTTAATATCTATTCAGGCGAGTGGCGGATTGATTTAACAGTTTGATGATGCAGGGGATTTTAAGGAAGGCATGGCTGCGGTAAAAAAAGGTTGGGAATGGGGATTTATTGATAAATGAGCTTAATTGTAGCGAAGCAAGTTTTGTTCAGCACTTGTGAAAACAAATTCCAATTTGTTGTACAGTTTCTAATGGCAATGTTATTGAAATGTCCGGCAATGTCTAGTACGCTTGTTGTAGAAAAACCAGAGGAGGATTTATGCCAGAAGACAAGTCTCCACTGCCTATAGATGACAAAGATATTCAGAAGATAATATATACCTTCAGAGGGAAACAAGTCATGGTTGATAGTGACTTGGCGAAATTGTATCAGGTCGAAACTAAATATTTAAATAGGCAAAGAAGTAGGAATGCTGATAGGTTTCCGGACGATTTTTGTTTTCAATTAACGAAAGAAGAGTATGGAGTTTTGAGGTGCCAAAATGTCACCTCGAAACCTGAGACAGGATCGGGTGGGAGAAGGTATTTCCCATATGTCTTTACGGAACAGGGAATAGCCATGCTTTCTGCGGTCTTAAAAAGTAATATAGCCGTAGAAGTCAGTATCAAAATTATGGATAGCTTTGTGGCAATGCGCAAGTTTCTTATATCAACTCATGAGCTTTTTTCTAGGCTTGATCGTCTGGAAGTTAAGCAACTTGAAACGGATCAAAAATTGGAACAAGTCTTCAATTACATCGCAACGCAAACCGAAGACAGCATATCTTCTTTGATGGGCAAATCTACGATGCTTTTAGCTTTATTGTGGACATAATCAAAAAAGCTAAAATAAAACTTGTTTTAATAGATAATTATGTAGATACAAACACCTTAGCAAGTCATTATGATTGGGCGATGAAAAAACTGAAAGCTCATCAAAAAAACTGCAAAAACGAGTAGATGAATGGCATCATCATTCGGAAAGGCCGAACGGTTCTTGGTGACTTTAATTAAAGATTCATATCAAATCTATTATAATTCATTTTTTAATGAACGGTTTAAGTAATTTTTATCAGTCTACGCCATTCGTGGCTTCGGCTGAATTTTAGTTATCTTTCTTTAAACCCAACTCAGGTTGAAGGTTCTATCGGTTTATCCAGGCGCATATTATTGAATTTCATACATAATAGAAATTCATTAAGATTAATGATATTTTTTATGATTTTAAAATTTATCTTCCAGAATTTCATCACGGTTGATATCGAGAAAACGCTTTTTATTCCCGGTATTTACGCAATCCTTAAAGGCGTTTAATCGTGCCTCAAGTATTATTTGTCCCGGTTGCGGGCAGTCTGCTGCTATAAGGACATAATATTTCTTGACAACAATTACATACAGGTTTTTTATAATAATTCATAATCTGAGCAAAATTACAGATTTCACAGTTGTTCAACATTTATAATATAAAGGTACATGTTTGAAGAAAATACTGTTCTTTTTCACTCTGATCCAGCTCATTGTTATCTCAGGCTGCAGCTCTTTTATCGCAGATGAAGATGTTGAAAAGCTGAAGGTGTACGAGTCGGATAACGGAACATACCAGGAATACGTTCTTCTTGAAGAGATTGTAAGGAATGGAATGGTCCTCGCTAAAGGTGAAATAGTCAGGATTCTCATTGTTACAGATGACGAATGGATTAAGGTATATGCGTACAGGGCTTCCGAGGGCCTGCTTAAATCAGTAAGGTTCCTGGTGCTGCACATGTTTGATGATGATTTCCCTGACAGTAAGTTTGACAGGGAAAAGTTTGACCTGGAACTTGGGAAAATTATCGCAAAGGCCGGGTCTTCAGATAATAAGAAGAGGGCTGAAACAAAAAAGAAAAGAAGTAAAAGCAGGTAGAGAAAAATACTATTCAGGATGCGGATATGTTTGAAGGAACCTTTACAGCCATAGTAACTCCATTTAAAAATGACAGCATTGACTGGAATGCGCTCGAAAAAAATATTGAAGACCAGGTTGCGGCAGGTGTTGACGGAGTAGTACCGGTAGGAACTACGGGTGAATCTCCGACGCTCTCTTTTGAGGAGCATGACGCGTTTATACGCAAAGTGGTAAGAATTGTAAATTCCAGAACAAAGGTAATCGCAGGTACCGGCGCCAATTCTACAAATGAGGCGATATGGCTTACAAAACAGGCCGAAGATGCCGGAGTCGATGGAGTCCTTTCTGTCAATCCATATTATAACAAACCGACACAGGGCGGGCTGATTGCCCATTACGAGTTAATTTCAAAATCAACAAAATTACCCATAATTTTATACAATATACCCGGAAGATCGGGTGTTAATTTTCTTCCGGAAAGCGTAAGAGAGCTTGTCAACAGGACGGATAATATTAAAGCCATGAAAGAGGCATCTGGAGACATTAAGCAGATGATGCGTCTTATTGAGATATGTGGAGATAAAATAACAGTCCTTTCCGGAGATGATAACCTTTTGCTGCCGCTTCTTGCCGTAGGAGGGAAAGGCGTAATATCAGTACTTTCCAATATTATACCGGCAGATATTAAAAAGGTTGTGACGCTTTTTAATGAAAACAGAACTGATGAGGCAAAAAAGCAGTTTTACAAAATACTTCCTCTCTGCCGCGCAATGTTTATTGAGACAAATCCCATCCCTGTAAAAGCCGCCATGGAGATGATGGGCAAGTGCGAGGGGGGCTTGAGACTGCCCCTGACTCCTATAAGTGAAGAGAACAGGGCTTCACTTAGAAAAGCTCTTATTGAATACGGGATAAAACTTAAATGAATGTCGGAATTTGCGGAATAGGCGGTCGAATGGGCGCCGCCATACTTAATATCGCGGTAGAGCGCGGCCATAAACTTACAGGGGCATTTGATGCCGCGGGATCAAAATACAGCGGCATGAATGCCACTAATATTGTAAATAACAGCCTTGCGGACTGTATTGTTACGGTATCTGACGAAGCTGCGCTGTCAAAGACTGATGGTGTAATTGATTTTTCAGCGCCTGCTGCAACACTTTTACTTTTAAAGCAGGCCAAAGTTTCATCAACACCGCTTGTTATCGGAACAACAGGATTTAATACCGATGAAATCAACGCGATCCGGGAGGCTTCGGGAACCATACCTCTTCTTTTTTCACCCAACATGTCGCTTGGAGTAAACCTTCTTTTTAAACTTACAGAGCTTGCATCATCCGCTCTTACGACTGATTACGATGTTGAAATATTCGAATCTCATCACAGGTTTAAAAAAGATGCCCCGTCTGGAACCGCGAAGCGCCTGCTTGAGATCGTCAGGGAGAACATGAATGGGCTTGCGTCCGCCCGGACAGTTAATGGAAGGGAGGGCATTACCGGTGAAAGGCCTTCGGCCGAAATTGGAATGCACGCCATGAGGGGCGGGAATATTATTGGAGAGCATACCGTCTTCTATGTTGGAATGGATGAACGGATTGAGCTGACACACAGGGCTGCGGGACGTGAAGCTTTTGCCCGCGGGGCTATTGCCGCGATGGAATTTCTTGCTGGCAAGAAGCCGGGATTATATTCAATGTATGATGTACTGGGGATCTGATGAGCGAAGAGAACAGGAATATCCAGAGTGATACAAGGGAATTTGAGGAAAATCCCTTTGATCACCAGAACAAGCGCCCTGAAGATGTAGTCAGGCTTTTTTATCTGCATGATGTTCCTATCATACCCGTTGTTTCCAGGCGGGGAATGCTCCTCGGGATACTGCGTAAAGAGAATGTAATAGGCGAACTTAGCGACATAGAGCGTGTTGAAAAACTCAAGATCGATGAATTTATTACCCGCCTGGCCGCGAGGATGAGTTTTGATGACTTGCTTCCGTATGGGAAAATAAAAGAATTTATTGTAATCAATATTTTCGGTGAAGAGCAGGGCACATGGAGCAGGCTGCAACTGTTCTCTGCGTGCGATACGTCGAGGGGCAGCGCGCCAGCAGAAGCCGAGATCAGAAAACAACAGGAGGACCAGGCGCTCGAATGGATGATATATCTTATTCTTGAACATATTCCGCGCGCCCTTTATGCCCTGAACAGCAAGGGGTCAACAATCTTTTATAACAGCCATTTTGAAGAGATCTTTACTGAAAAGCTGAAAAAAGAGGTAGACCCTGAGCATGTTGAAAAGCTGTTGAGAGAACCGTCAAAGAATGAACTTTTTGCAGAAATTAATGACAATGACCTCTATTTTTATAACACTGAACTGGAGATGTTCTATGAAAAGGTGCCGCTTTTAAGCAGCGGAAAGAAATCCGGTTTTCTGATATTTTTTGATAACAAAAGCACGGCTGATTATTCATTTAAAATACCCGGTGTTGATCTGAGGGGTAAATCTTTACAGGAGATAATTGATTCAGTAGAGAGACACATGCTGGTTGAGGCTCTCAGGAATAATGCAACACGTGATAAAGCCGCAGAAGCGCTTAAGATTTCAAAAAATTCCCTTGCCTCTAAAATAAAAAAGTTCGGCATTAATGAGACAAAAAAACCCTGAATTCAAGTTTCAAATGCGAATAGATAATCCTCCAGTAGACTTATAGGAGACCGCCAGTTTCTGGATTTTCGAGGACGGCTATTAATTTTGAATAAAATATCCTGGAACTCTTCATCTGTCAA
>Ga0255347_1004230_pt1 | contig 17597 bp, 15 predicted proteins | sample wastewater_treat_2_FD_192479 | JGI IMG/M metagenome (GOLD analysis project Ga0255347, IMG submission 192479) | Wastewater microbial communities from Lulu Island WWTP, Vancouver, Canada - plant24 | ecosystem: Engineered > WWTP > Wastewater > Unclassified | place: Canada: Vancouver, British...
CCTTTGGTGTACGCCGAAACGGTGTTGTTCATCCGTAATAACAAGTCCGACTCCGGCAAACCCTAATCCGGGTTGGATCAAAGCGTGTGTACCAATAAGGAAGTCTATTGTACCGTTCTCCATTTCTTTCTGAACAGATTTACGCCGATTTTGCGGCATGCTTCCTGTCAATAGACCAACTCGAAATCCAAAGGTTTCAAACATTTTCTTTAAATTCCCGAAATGCTGTTGAGCCAGTAATTCTGTAGGAGCCATCAAAACCGCCTGGTAACCACATTTTATTGCTTTGTACACAGCGGCGGCGGCAACGATGGTCTTCCCGGACCCCACATCGCCCTGGACAAGGCGGTTCATAACTCCTGAGGCTTCCATGTCTTTCTCGATTTCTCCCAGAACTTTTTTTTGCGCTCCGGTAAGCTTGTACGGCAGTGCGTCCACAAACGCATCTGTTTTTATAAAAGACGAAAAGGCTATGCCTTCGCTGTCCGTTTTGATACGTTTTTTTATAGATAAAAGCCCAAGCTGCAGCAGAAAAAGTTCATCAAAAACTAAACGAAAGCCTGCTTCTTTCGCTTTTTTCGGATCCTTTGGGAAATGGATGTTTTCAAAAGCATACTGCAACCCGCACAGCCGATTTCTTACTAAAATATCTTCAGGCAAATACTCGACGATATCCTTCGTATAATCAAGTGCTTGCCGCTGCCATTTTCGTAGATCTTCCTGAGAAACGCCCTGTGTAAGAGGATAAACAGGCAGAATGCCCCTGGGATGATTCGCCCTGCAGCGGTCAATAGAAGGATGCACTATCTGCAATCGCCCCGCTCTTTCGGAAACTTTTCCGTAGAATTCATATTCGATCTGCTTATCGATGGTTTTCTCAAGATATCCGCTGTTAAAAAACACTATTTCTATGCTCCCGCTATCATCCGTGACAAGCAATCTTAGATTTTTCTTTCGCCCATAGCCGTGACCGCCTCTTACAATAAGAACCACACGCCCCTTTATCAAAGCGGTATCGCCATCCCGGAGTTCGCTGATCAGTCTGTAAGCACGCTGATCCTGATAGCATCGCGGGTAATACGAAAGAAAATCCAAAACAGTTCGGATTTTCAGCTTTTCTAAAGCTTTGGCTTTTTTTGGGCCAACCCCTTTAAGGGCTGTGACTCTGTCATTTATGTCCAAATCAAAACTCCTCGCTGCATAAACCGAATCGGTCGGACTACCTTTTGACCTCAATGTATCGCGGCACTATCTGTTTTGCAATCATTCCTGTTACTGCAATTGCGATGCTGTTGGCATCAATGCCTGTCAGGACCTCAATATCTGATTTGATATCGTTGATAAGCTGCTCTGTTACAAGACCAATGCTCGTCCCGAACCGGATCGCGACATAAACTCTGATATCCAGTCCTTTTTCGCCCATGCTGATATCGATATGGTCGGCCCCATCGGATATTCCGTATTTTTCTCTCAAACGTACCGGCTTGCCTTTATAATTTGTTATAATAACACGACCTTGAAATTTGCGGACAGCTTCAATAACGATCCTGCCAATAACAGACCGCCTTATCTTTATGCTTCCTTTTTGCGTTTCGGTATGATATAAAACCAACACCTTACCTCCCTTGAGAATTATATTCATAGTAGCATACTGCTTACTTTTTTTGTACCGCTTTTTACAGGACTTATTTTCTATGCTTTATAAAAATGCGAAAAAAGTATTTTACATATTGAAGCCTGCATGCTATAATGTCATGTGTTCGGCCGGAAACAATAAAAAGGGACAAATCAAATCTGTCTTTAAAATACAGTCAAGGGAGGTGTAATAGATGTCTAACAAATGTGAAGTCTGTGGCAAAGGCCAGGTAAGCGGAAATAATGTCAGCCACTCGAACAGACATACCAGAAGAAAATGGAACGCCAACATCCAGACTGTCAGAGTTGAAGAAAACGGCACCGTTCTAAAGAAGAAGGTATGCACGCGCTGCATCCGTTCAGGTAAGATCAATAGAGCTATATAAAAGAACGAATCAACCCTGCCAAGCGGGGTTTTTTCTTTTTAGTCCTGAGATTGCTGACGGTCACGGAAGAAAGAGTTTAAATCCGCAAAATATCATGATCGCCCCCAGCAACAGTAACCATATTCTCAAAGGAAATAAGAAAGCGCAAATTGTTACGGCACCGATGATAAGAAGCACCAATCCCAGGAACTCTGATTCACCCTTCCTGCATTTTGATTTTCTTTTTTCTATTGACAAAACACCGCATCCCTTCTCATCACAGGATAAGACCGGGTATAACAGCAAAATATTATGCAAAATTAAAAACCCACCCGTATAACAATGTATGACGGTGGGTCTTTATATGTGCCTTAACAGTTTGTATCAATGATGCGAGCTTCTTTTAAATTGTCTTTTTTCTGACTTCTTTCGATTATTATCTTCCCTATTTCTTCCGGTGTTATACCCTTATAAGCCAACATTACCGTCAAATGATAGATCAAATCGCATACTTCCTGCTTGATGTCCTCTGTGTTGCCGTCTTTTGCGGCAATTATCACCTCGCTGCATTCCTCGCCGCATTTTTTCAATATCTTGTTTAACCCACTGTCAAACAGATATCGGGTATATGAATTTTTCGACGGTTCTTCCACCCTGTTAATAATTATATTATACAACATGTTAAGTATATCATTCATTATTCATCAGCATCCCCTTTCTGTAAAAACAACTGCTATTTCCCGTATGACACGCAGCTCCTGTTTGTTCTACTCTGATCAGCAATGTATCATTATCGCAGTCCGGGGTTATGGAACGTACTTTTTGAAAGTGTCCTGAAACAGCCCCCTTATTCCAGAGCTCTTTTCTTGATCTGCTGTAAAACCAAGTGTAACCGCTTTCCAAGGTGAGTTTCAAACTCTCTTCATTCATATAAGCCAGCATCAAAACCTCATCTGAAGATGCATCCTGCACAATGGCCGGGATGAGTTCCGCCCCTGTGAAAAACTGTCGCAGATCCATTATGCACAAGCTCCTTCCTTATCCAGCCGCACTGGAATACCGTTGTTTTTCAATGCTTTTTTTACTGTATCCACGGTCAGGTCTCCATAATGAAATATAGAAGCAGCAAGGGCTGCATCGCACTCAGTTTCCTTAAAAACTTTAATAAAGTGCCCCACAGTACCGCAGCCTCCCGACGCTATAAGGGGGATTTTAACTGTGCGGCGCAAAGCATTCAGCATGGAGATGTCGTAGCCGCTTTTTGCACCGTCCGCATCCATTGAAGTAAGCAGGATCTCCCCTGCTCCCAGGGCGGCGGCTTCTAAGGCCCAGCTTGTCAACTCTATTCCGGTGTCTTTCTTCCCTCCGTTGATCATTACATGATACTGCCCTTTTCCCGTATCGCGGCAATCGATCGCCAGAACAACACACTTGCTGCCAAATTCATTAGCCGCTTCTCTGATCAATTCCGGGCGTCTGACTGCCGCAGTATTTATAGAAACTCTTTTAGCTCCCGCATCAAGCAGCATTCTGATATCTTCGGCACACTGTATCCCGCCTCCTGCCATGATCGGCACAGAAACCTTTTTTACGGTTTCTTTTATCAGGGTCAGCATGTTTTGCCTCCCCTCCTTAGTTGCGGCTATGTCAAGCATAACGATTTCATCGGCTCCCTGCTTCGCATATTGTACTGCGTATTCTACAGGATCTCCTACTTCTCGCAGCCCGACAAAATTAATGCCTTTTACCACTTTGCCCTTATAAATATCCAGACACGGTATTATTCTTTTTATTCCCATCTTGATCAGCCTTTCTTTATTTACTTCGTATAACACATTTATCCCGCCTGCTCCACCGTTGTAATTGCTTGCTTCAGATCCAGACTGCCTGAATAGATGGATTTTCCGCAAATAGCCCCATATAGTTCAAGCTTGCATAACTCCATTATATCGGCAAGATCGCGTATGCCTCCGCTAGCTATTATCTTTGAGGAAACAGATTCTTTCAATCGTGACAAATGCTCAAGGTTTGGCCCCGAGAGCATGCCGTCTTTTGCGATATCTGTGTAAATAATGATCTCAACTCCCATATCCTCCATTCGCTTTGCCATTTCTATATAATCGCATCCGCTTTCTTTTGTCCATCCGGAGGTTTTCACCAGACCCTTCTCGGCATCGATGGACACTGCTATCCTGCTTCCATATTCTTTTATGGCTTTTTGCACTAGAGACGGCTGGTATAGAGCAGCAGAGCCTAAGACAACACGGCTTATTCCGTGGCTGAGATAATAAAATATGTCATCCATAGTTCTTATACCTCCGCCAAGTTGGATTTTCAACCTGGTGTTTATCGCCGCTCCGGTAAAAATACTGCTGTTTACCCTCTCTCCTTTCAATGATCCGTCTAAATCAACCATATGAAGCCACTTGGCGCCGGCGTTTTTAAACGATAAGGCTGTTTTCAGCCAAGAATCCGCAACCTTTTCAGATGTACCGAAAAGGCCCTGATTGAGTCTTACACATTCCCCTTTTAGAATGTCTATGGCAGGCAGAATAATCATCAGAGACTTCCTTTCGTTGAAAGTGCACCTTGGTTTTCCGATCTTGTTATACCTTGCTTTAACGCATGTCCGAAGGCTTTGAACATTGCTTCCGCAATATGATGGTCATTTGCTCCGTATACCGGATTCACATGAAGTGTTATCCCCGCACGGGCAGCGAAGGCATAAAAGAATTCTTTTATCATTTGTGTGTCAAGCTCACCTAATCTATGTGTCTGAAACTTGCCATTAAAAACAAGATAGGGCCTGTTGCTTATATCCACGTTACAGCATACAAGGGCCTCATCCATGGGGATAACGGACATTCCGTACCTGCATAATCCGCTTTTATCACCCATAGCTTTCGAAAATGCAGTTCCCAGCGTTATACCGATATCTTCGACAGTGTGATGACAGTCCACATCCAGGTCGCCTTTGCATACTAAATAAATGTCGAATCTGCCGTGATGGCAGAAAGCTGTAAGCATATGATCAAAAAAGCTAATCCCTGTATCTATTTCGCATTTTCCCTGTCCGTCAAGACAAAGGGATATTTTTATATTTGTTTCTTTTGTCTTTCTTTCAATTTCTGCTTTCCTTTGTATTGCTTCAGTCATTACTTTTACCTCCTTTTCCTGCAGTGTCATCATTTTTTTCCATATCCTTCAATATGCTTTTTATTTCCTCTGCCACCGCTTTGTTTTCTTCTTTAGTCCCTACTGTTATGCGAAGTCTTTTTTTAAAATTGCGTATCATGATCGATCGGGCTTTTAAACCCTCATAAATATCATCTGCGTGATCGGTTTCGATACAGATAAAATTTGTAGCTGTAGGAAATATTTTATTGATATACTTGTTAGATCCCAATGTTTTTAATTCTTTGTAAAGCTCGGCTCTATTTACCACGATATGAGAGATCGCATCCGTTATGTATCCCGTTTCCGAAAGCACGGCGCAAGCGACCGCCTCTGTAAGAACATTCAGGTTGTAGGGTGGCCTCAGTGTGTTCAGCACATTAATAATCCTTTCTGATGAAAGAGCGAAACCCAGGCGTATCCCAGCGCATCCGAGAGCTTTAGAGCAGGTCTTAAGCACAATCAAATTGTCTCTGCCTGCTGTTTCCCTCGAAACGCTCTGGTCTGAAAAATCCATATATGCTTCGTCTATAATAACCAGAGCATCGGTATTGTCTGCCAGTTCCAAAATTCTTTCTTTTGCCGTAACTGTGGAATTTGCACTGTTCGGATTGGAAAACAATACTGCCTTTACATTTTGTTCCTTGATTTTGGTTAGGATATCATGGATATCCGGCTCTCCGTTTCCATTTTCTTCGAAAAAACAGGTTTTTCTTTCATAAACAGATGCAAAGATACTGTACATCGAAAAATCCTGTCTTCTTAACATAAGTAAATCATCTGATTTCAGGAAGCTCCCGATGAGCAGTGAAAGCAATTCGTCTGAACCGTTGCCAATCACCATCAGATCCGGATCTGTATCAAAGAATTTGCCGGCGATCTGCCTCAGTTCCTTATAGCTGTTATCCGGATACCGGTTAAGTGAAATATCGCTTAGGACAGTAAGGATTTTTCCTCTTAGATCCTTGCCGGGATCGATAAAGCTCTCGTTGGCATCCAGCCTTATAGCACAATCGTTTTCATTTACAATATAGGGTTCGGTGAACTCCAGCTTTTCGTTTAGTTTATAGGTCATTCTATACCATCCTTATCACAAAACCGGACAGAGATCGATCTTGCGTGGGCTTCCAACCCTTCCCTCCCGGCAATTTCCAGTATGTCGTCCGCACAAAATCCAAGAGCTTCTTTGGTGTAATACGTATAACTCATTTTCTTTGTAAAACTGTTAACTCCGAGTGGTGACGCAAATCTTGCAGTCCCCATTGTCGGAAGAACGTGATTTGTACCTGAGTAATAATCTCCAAGAGGTTCCGGGCTGTATGGACCCAAAAATACCGATCCTGCATTTTTGATGCCGGTAAATATAGCCATGGGATCCGAGGTCATTATCTCAAGATGCTCCGGCGCTATCTCGTTGGCAATGTCTATCATCTCATCCGCAGAACTGCAAACCACGATCAGCCCATAATTATCCAATGACTCTCTTATGATCTCTTTTCTGTTCAGCCTTTCGAGCTGTTCATCCAACTGCTCCAGAACCTTTTTTGCAAAGCCGTCATCATTTGTTACAAGAATGGCGGCTGCCATGGGATCATGCTCTGCCTGACTGAGAAGATCTGCAGCCGTAAATCGCGGTTCTGCCGATCCGTCGGCAATAATGAGTATCTCGCTTGGACCGGCTGTCATATCGATATCAACATGCCCGTAGGCGGTCCTTTTTGCTGTTGCAACATATATATTGCCGGGCCCGACTATTTTGTCCACCGGCGGGATGCTTTCTGTACCGTAGGCCATAGCACCGACTGCTTGAGCGCCTCCCGCAAGGAAAACCCGATCAACGCCTGCGATATATGCTGCTGTAAGAATATCTGGATTCGCTCTGCAAAAGAGCCTTCCGTCAGATTCTTTAAGGATCTCAGGCGGAGAAAGCATGATTATTTCACCGACCTTTGCAAGCTTTGCAGGTATAGTGTTCATCAGCACAGTCGACGGATAGGCTGCGGTCCCGCCGGGGACGTATATTCCGACTCTGGCCAGCCCCCTGATGACCTGCCCTACTAAAGAACCGTCTTTTCTTTCTATTTCGTAGCCCTTTTCTATTTGTTTTTCATGGTATTCCCTGATATTTTCCGCTGCACGTACCAATGCGCCTTTAAATGCTTCATCCGAATTATCAAAAGCATTTTTTAGTTCTTCATAGGGTACTGAAAAGGGGTCCGCACATATTCCGCCGTACTTGATTTCGTATTTCCTGACTGCTCGATCTCCGTTTTCTCTGACATCCTTTAAGATGAGTTCCACAGTTGATTTGAGATCCTTTTCAGTTTCATTCCGGCGGTTTTTCATATTGCTTATAATGCGTGATAAATCATCTTCATTGTTTATTATGATCTGCATCTTATTCCTCTGATTCCTTTGATCGCTGCACCGTTTCTATTGATTACGGATGTTGTTTTCGACTTTTTCGGTCATATTATTAATAAAAGTATCGATATCCTTCTTCTTCAGTTTCATGCTAGTTTCGTTCACTATCAGCCGGGCTGAGATCCTCCGTATTTCATCCACGATAGCAAGACCGTTTTCTGAAAGAGTTTTTCCGGTCTCCACAAGGTCGACGATCCCATCGGCCAGGGACAAGAGAGGCGCCAGCTCAACAGAACCTTCTATTTTGATGATCTGTACATCCATCCCCTTTTCTTCGAAATAGTCTCTTGTTATCTGCGGATATTTTGTGGCTACTTTCTTTATGGAATAACCGGAATAAAAATCTCTGCCCTTTAATGCGGCAAGAACAAACCGGCATTGTCCGAAACCTAAATCCAGCACTTCATAGAAGCTGCCTCCTTGTTCCATAATAGTATCCATGCCCACTATGCCCATATCACAAACCCCGTGCTCTACATATGTAATGACATCCGCTGCTTTACCGAAGACGATATCGATGTTTTGACCGGGAACCGTGAGAAACAGTCTTCTCCCTTTATCATATAGATGACTGCAGTCAAAACCCATTCTTTCAAACAGCTCAATGGAATTTTTTTCAAGTCTCCCTTTAGTAAGGGCTATCCTGAGTTTGCTATCTTCCTCCTGCTGCTTTACGTTTTCGCAGTTATCAAGAACGGCGGCAGCTATCTGGTCTATGTTTATGGCAAAACCTATTGCGGGATAATCACATCCGAAATCCTTTAAAAGATTGTCGTATCTTCCTCCGGACAAAACCGGCTCTTTAGCCTTTTTTACATAGCCTTTAAATACCAGAGAGCTGTAATAATCCGCCTGGTTGACAAGACCGAAATCAATTATAACGCTATCTTCAAGGCCGGAATCGGCAAGGAAATCATATACGGCTTTCAGATATTCCAGCATCTTTATCAAATCATCATCATAACCATCGAATAAATCGGCGGCTTTTTTAAAGACCTCTTCGCCTCCGAAAAGCTTCGGAAGCTCCTTAAGGATCGCTGCGGTCTGATCATTTTCATATTTATCAAGCTTTGACGATAAAGCAGCATAGTTTTTTGTTGAAATAAACTGATGGATACTTGCTTTGTCATCCGTATCGGCCTTCAGTTTCTCAATTAACAGCTTAAAAATACCCACATGACCAAGTTCAATCCGCACATCGTCGGAACTGCAGGAAGCAAGGGATCCTATACTCAAGGCAAGCAATTCGACATCTGATTCGAAAGAAGCATCCCCGATAGATTCTACACCCATCTGAAGCAATTCATTGCTTCGGCCTCTTAACCCAGGGTTATTGCGAAACACCTTCTGCTCGTAATAAAGCTTCAAAGGCATAGGATACTCTTTCAGCCTGGAGCATACCAGGCGGGCGATGGGGATCGTGGAATCCGGCCTTGCCACTAATACCCTGCCTTTATTATCTATTGATTTATACATTGTTTCCTGCGGATAGTACATTTTTGCAGCGGCAAAAACATCGTAAAACTCAAAGCCCGGAGTCACCACCTGATGGAAACCGCTGTTTTCAAATACCTTATGCAGATTATCGGTTATTTCCTTCTGTATCCTGCATTCTTCAAATAGCAGGTCTTTTGTTCCTTCCGGAGTAATTCTGCCAAATCGTTTCATAGTAACGCCTTTCACAATTTATCACTGCTCCATACTACTACACTAAAGTGAAGGTGTCAATAAAAAATTAGAAAGGTTCTTTGCGAAGAATAACAGCAACGCCTGAGCAGCCTTTTAAACGAAATGTATCAAGATCTTCTAAATACACATCACCGCTTATGAAAAAATCTTCAATGCGCTCCCCCGGCTCGGTTTTTATCGGAAAAAGTTCAATTCCCTTCCTGCAAACTGCAACATACAGCCTGCAGCTTTTACCGTTTCTTGAGAATGTAAATAGATTTTCCGAACAAGCTTCGGGCCGGTATTTAAGATCCGCAAGCTTTTCGCAGTTTTGCAGTTTTTTTCTGAAAGCAATGAGCTTCCTGTAATGCCTATAGATCTCCGGGTCAGTTTCCTCAGGTATAAAGCACATCCGGTTAAAAGGATCTCTCCCCCCTCTCATCCCTATTTCATCTCCATAATAAATGCAAGGGATACCCGGTATAAGAGCCCATATGATTATAGCCGCAAAAAGCTTTTGTTTTGCAATATCGATATCGTCTCTTCCGGCTTCATCATTCTCTGCTTCTTCGAATTGCGTCAATATCCTTGCTGTGTCATGAGTTCCAAGTATATTCATAAGCCCGTAAAAAACTGTTTCCGGATAGTTTTTCCAAAGTCCTTCAATAGTTTGTGATAATGTTTCCCCACTTAAATATCCGTTCAGGAAACCTATTATCGCCTTTTGAAGAGGATAGTTCATAACGCTGTCCAGTTGATTCCCTCCAAGATAGCGTCTCTTTTTGCCGTAGCTTACCTTTGAAGCTGCATCCTCCCAAACCTCGCCTATTATGACTGCATCCTCATCATACTCTTTTACAATTTCTCTAAAACGATCCAGGAATTCATCTGGCAATTCATCAACTACATCCAGCCGGAAACCCGACGCTCCGCAGGCGAGCCAGTGCCGGACAACGGAATTTTTATTGTTAAGAATAAAATCCATATATCCAGGATCTGTTTCATTGACATGAGGTAAAGTATCGATGCCCCACCAGCATTCGTAATCGTCGGGAAAATCAGAAAACCGGAACCAACTGAAATATGATGATTCTTTGCTCTGATATGCACCGATTTCAGGATACCTTCCATATTTGTTAAAGTAAATGCTGTCGCTGCCGGTATGGTTGAATACCCCGTCCAGAATTACACGGATCCCGGCTTCCCGCGCCATGGTACAAAGCCGTCGAAAATCCTCCTCCGTACCAAGCATAGGATCTATCTTCTTAAAGTCGGCCGTATCGTAACGATGGTTGGAATAAGCTTCAAAAATAGGGTTCAAATAGAGTACGGTTACGCCGAGATCACTTAAATATTCTAATTTCTCTATGATGCCCTTCAGATTGCCCCCGAAGAAATCATTGTTACGGATTTTGCCCTCCTCGTCAGGTAAATAATGCGGGATGCCTCCCCAATCCTCCCGCATTATATATGTTTTGTTCTGCTTTGGCGCTTGAAAATCTTTGCTTCTTGCGAACCGGTCCGGAAAGATCTGATACATGAGTCCTTCCGTCATCCAAAAAGGGCATTGAAATGTTTTCTTATTCATAGGCACACCTGAAGAGGCTTTATCATCCAAATCCGCTCCGCATATTCCTTCACTGCCCTGTCGGCAGAAAAAATCCCTGCGGAGGCGATGTTTTGAAGCGACATCCTGTTCCAGCTGATCCTGTCCGAATAAGCTGCGGAGATATCCTGCTGTGTTTTTTTATAAGACTCAAAATCTGCAAGGATAAAATACGGATCCGCATCGCCGTTAAATCCTGTCGTAAGGTAATTGAGCAGTTCGCTGAAGTTCTCGCTATTGATTTTTCCAGATATGAACCCTATTACTCTATTGATATCGGCGTTGTTTTGATAAAGGCTCCAAGGGCTGTAAGTCCCGGAGTTTCGAAGCGCTTCAGCTTCTTCCGCATTCATTCCGAAAAGGAATATGTTCTCATTGCCTACCGCCTGGCTGATTTCAACATTTGCTCCGTCCAGTGTTCCTATGGTAACGGCCCCGTTTATCATCATCTTCATGTTACCTGTACCGGAAGCTTCTTTTCCCGCCAGGGATATTTGTTCTGATACCTCTGCCGCCGGCATGATGATTTCCGATTGACTTACGGAATAGTTTTCCAAAAAAACTATCTTGAGTCTGTCCTTCACCAAAGGATCTTTATTGACTGCCTCCGAAAGATGGAAAGCCAGGCGAATCACCTGTTTTGCAAAATAATAGCCTGCTGCGGCCTTTCCGGCAAAAATAAAAGTCCGGGGCTGAAACTCCTTTTGAGGATATTCGATTATTCCGTTATACAGGTGGATTATATGCAGAAGGTTTAGCAACTGTCGTTTATACTCGTGTATCCTTTTTACCTGAACATCAAAAATCGAATGAGGGTCAACATTGATACCATTATGCTCTTTGATGAATTTCGTCAGGTTTTGTTTATGATAAAGCTTGATATTATCAAGCCTTTCAAGAACGGCGGGATTATCTTTATAATCCTTCAATTTCTCCAATTCTTCAGCATTTTTATGAAATGCCGGTCCTATCAGTTCATCAATAAACTCAGACAATTGGGGGTTCGCCTGGCAAAGCCATCTCCGGTAAGCTATTCCGTTGGTAACATTGGTGAATTTCTCCGGATCCATTTGTGCGAATCCGCCAAAAAGCTTTTTTCGTATAATATCGCTGTGCAAACGCGATACCCCGTTAACTTTATGGGCGGCCGTAACACAAAGATTTGCCATATGAATTTTTTCTTCGTAAATAATGGACATGCTGTTTCGAAGTTTATCATCGTATGGATATTGGGATTGAAGTCTCTGAAGGAGTCTGCGGTTTATTTCCCAAACAATAGTATGCAGCCTCGGCAAAAATCTTGCAAAGAGGTCCTCGGGCCATACTTCAAGAGCTTCAGGCATTATTGTATGATTCGTATAGCTGATAGCGGAAGACACTATTTCCCAGGCTTCATCCCAGGCATAGTTGTGTTCATCGATAAAAATGCGCATCAACTCCGGGATGGCTAAGGTCGGATGTGTGTCATTAATATGTATTGCTACCTTGTCGGCAAAGTTGTTCAGATTCGGGAATGTGCTTAAATGCTTATCTACGATAGTTTGCATGGAGGCTGAGATAAAGAAATATTGCTGCATGATACGCAGAGTTTTTCCTTCCCTATGGGCATCCTCCGGATACAGGATCTTGGAAATTATTTCTGCCATATGCTTTTGCTCCATGGATTTGAGGTATTCCCCTCTTGCAAAGAGTTCCATATCTATACTGACGGGGGAAGTGGATTCCCAAAGCCGCAGTGTATTTATCACGTTACTGCCGTAACCTGTGATCAGCATGTCCCGGGGAATAGCCAGAACAGTTGTATAGTCTGTATGGATCAGCTTCATTTCCCCTTTTTCGTTCCAGATTTCCTTTAACTTTCCTCCGAAACGAACCTCTTTGATCTCTTCTTCTTTAGAACGGAGCCAAACATCGCCCAGGTCGAGCCAATCGTCGGCCAGCTCCTTTTGCCATCCTTCTTCGATTTTTTGTTTGAATATACCATACTCATAGCAGATAGACATACCATGGCCTGCCATGCCGCAGGTTGCCACAGCATCAAGATAGCATGAAGCGAGGCGTCCCAGGCCGCCGTTACCCAGCCCCGCATCCGGGTCCATATCGTAAAGAGCATTCAGATTTGTCCCGAATTCCGCTACTGCGTCACACATGGCATTTTCCAAGCCGAGATTGAACAGGTTGTTTTTAAGAGAGGGACCGGGAAGAAATTCCATCGATAAAAAATAAAGTTCTTTATTCCGATGGGCGCTACCTTCATCATAAGTTTTCATTTGAAGCTCTGACATGATATCTCTGACGACCAGGCAGACAGCTTTGTAAAGCTCTGTTATATTTGCGGAGTCAGGATCCGTTCCCAGGTGTCTGAGCAGTTTTTTACGAATATGATCACTTAATTCTTCAGTGGTGCATACATCGCCTGCGCAAAGTGGTTTCATAAAAGCCCTCCCGAGTAAGTTTATTTTTCAAGCATTGATTCATACAGACTTGCATATTTTACCGCAGACCGTTTCCATGAGCAATCTGTGTTGAAGGCATTCTTCATAACACTTTTCCAATGATCTCCTTCCCAATATAGCTGAAGTCCTCTTTGGACCGCATCCAGCATATCATGAGCATTGATTGAATCAAAGCTTAGTCCGTTGCCTTCTCTCGTCTCCGGATTGTATGGCCGGATGGAGTCCTTTAATCCACCGGTAGCCCTGACGATAGGTATCGTCCCATAACGAAGAGCTATCAACTGTGCAAGACCGCAAGGCTCACTTATTGACGGCATAAGGAAAAAATCCGCTCCGGCATAGATCCGGCTTGCCATTTCTCCGGAAAAAGCAGTAATTACAGCCACTCGTCCTTTATATCTATCAGCTTTTTCGCGGAAGAAGTTTTCAAAATGTTCTTCTCCCGTGCCGAGCAGAATAAAATGCACCCGGCTATCCAGAATCTGATCAAAAACACTTGTAACCAGCGATATGCCTTTATGCTCTGCCAACCGCCCTACCATACCTATCAGCGGGAGATCCTCCTTCGTATCGAGGCCTGCGTCTGCTTTCAATGCTTCTTTGTTCAGTCTTTTTTTCGCCGGGGTGTTTTTAGAATAATTAACATGAAGAGATTTATCTCTGTAAGGATTATACAGTTTATAATCAATGCCGTTTATTATTCCGGAAAGCTTGTATTCATTTTCTTTAATAATGTAATGCAGCCCATGGGCATAAAAAGGATAAGTTATTTCCTCTGCATACGAAGGACTCACCGTCGTTAATCTATCGCAGGAGACTAAAGCACCCTTCATATAGTTAACATCTCCGTCCATAAGCAGTAAACCGGCCTCTTCCCGGTTTAATCCCAGCACATCTTCCAGTATTTCATTTCCAAAGACGCCCTGATACTCAATGTTGTGAATGGTAAAGACTGTTCGCAGCTTTTGATATCCAGATTGATGTTGATAGTGGATCTTGAGAAAAACAGGGACCAAAGCGCTTTGCCACTCGCTGCAATGAAGTATATCGGGGACATGATCCAAATGCTTTAACGCCTCCAAAACAGCTTTCCCGAAATAAGCAAAGCGTTCACCGTCATCATAGTATCCGTAATATCTCTCTCTGTTAAAATACTGCTCGTTGTCGATAAAATAAAAATTTATTCCGTTATATTCCATGCTGAATAAACCGCAATAACAATTTCTCCAACTCAAGGATACATCAAAGTGATTGTGAAACATCAGCAGATGGCCATAGCTTTCTCTTATGCTCCTGTAAAGAGGCATTATAACCTCGGCATCAACACCCAGTTTGGTCAGCTCTCCCGGCAATGAACCGATGACATCGCCCAAGCCTCCTGTTTTAGCGAAAGGCACGGCTTCCGTACTTATGAATAATATTCTCACTATGATCTCCCTTATGTGCTATATAATGCTTGCCTTTTCCACTACCACCGGGTAGGTTTCGTGCCCGGAAAGCTGTCTGTTTTCCCTTACGATTACATCCTTATCCAGAATCACATTATCCAGGCTGACTCCCTGCATTATCTCCGTATTCTGCATAATGACCGAGTTCTTTACTATGGAATCTTTTCCTATGAATACATTTCTTGAAATCACAGAATTTATAACCGTACCTTCTATCCGGCATCCGTCGGATATTATCGAGTTCTTTACACAGCAGCCTTTGCAATATCGGGCAGGCACGCTATCCTTGCTCTTTGTGTATATAGGTCGATGAAATGCTCTATTTCTGAAGTTGGCATTCAGAAAGTTCATATTTGCCTTCATGTATCCGGCCACACTGCTTACCTCAAGAAGGTGCCCCTTGTATTCATACCCCTGAATATCCAATCGATTTGAGAGTCTCTTGATGATGTCCTCGAGGAAATCATATTTTCCGAAAGCCATAGCATCTGCCACCAAACTCATGAGCAAGGACTTCTTTATTACAAATACTCCGATGCTCCAGCAAACATCCTGAGCGCTCATATCGTCCTTGTTGATATTAAGGTCATAAAGCCTGTTATTCTCGTTGAAATGCATTACAGCTACTCCCATGGGGACGGTGGGATGTCCGTTTAATTGTTTTGTATACACGGCAGTGATGTCGGCATTGCTGTTCAAATGAGTCTTTGCAAGATGATTGAAATCTATGCTGTACAATATGCTTGCCTCTGCCATTATCACTAAATCACCCATTGACCTGCGGAAGGAATGCATATTATTCGATAGGGCCTCGACGCTACCGCGATATAATCCGTCTCTCCCGCTCTCTGATTTTGCATAAGGTGTCAGCACCCTTAACCCTCCCCTTTTCCGTATCAGATCCCATTCCATTCCCGCACCGAGATGGTCCATCAGTGAATGATAGTTATCCCTAGCTATAACTGCAATATCATAAATATCATCATTGACGAAGTTGGATATTAAGAAATCTATGATTCGGTATTTTCCGGCCATAGGGAGGGAAGCAATGGTGCGCAATCTGGTCAGCTCTCGCAGATTTTCTCTTTCCGAATAGGAAAACACGATACCTAATATGCTCATTCCCCTACCTCCTCAATAATACTTTCATCGATCGTAGTTCCCGCCGGCACCACCGCTCTTTCACCTATCGTAACAGATCCGCCTATCACTGTGATTTCTCTGTGCTGTTTCCCTATCTCCGGTTTCTTCCACTCCCCCACCCTGGCCGATTTACAAATCCTGGCATTTTCAGCAACAATAGCGTATTCTATCAAGGCATCCTCTGAAACGGATACTCCCGGCATCAAAATTGAGTTAGACACCACTGCATCCTTTCCGACGGTAACACCGGGGAAAAGAATGCTGTTCTCGACCTTTCCTTCAACATTGCAGCCGTCAGCTATGCTCGAATTGGAAAGAACGGCATTTTCTCCGATATATTGAGGCGGCATGTTTGAACTTCTGGAATATATCCTCCAAGGCGGGTCATCAAGCTCAATTGGCACGTTGGGATCCAGTATATCCATATTTGCCTCCCATAGGGAGGCGATTGTCCCCACGTCTTTCCAATACCCTTTAAACTCGTAAGCATATAGTTTTTCACAGGCTTTAAGCATTTGGGGTATCAGGTTTTTTCCAAAATCATTGTCGGAATTTTCATCTTCCTCGTCTTTTATCAAATATTCCTTTAGCTTTTTCCACCGGAAGATATAAACGCCCATTGAAGCTAAATTGCTTTTCGGCTCCTGGGGTTTTTCTTCAAATTCAAAAATCCTGCTGTCTTCATCCGCATTCATCACTCCAAACCGGCTCGCCTCTTCCCATGGCACCTTGATTACTGCGATAGTGCAATCTGCATTTTTATGTTTATGGAAATCCAGCATCAAATCATAATTCATCTTATAAACATGATCTCCCGAAAGGATCAGCACGTATTGCGGATTATACAGATCGATGAAATTCATGTTTTGATAGATCGCATTTGCAGTCCCGCTATACCATTCGCCTCCCTTTCCACCCATATAAGGGGGCAGAATAAACACCCCGCCATAAAGGCGGTCAAGATCCCAGGGCTGGCCGCTTCCTATATGAGCATTGAGTTCCAGCGGCCGGTATTGAGTCAAAACACCGATAGTATCTATACCGGAATTGGTGCAGTTTGAAAGCGGAAAATCGATTATCCTGTATTTCCCTCCAAAAGGCACGGCGGGTTTGGCAACATCTTGGGTCAGGATCCCAAGACGGCTGCCTTGTCCACCGGCAAGCAGCATGGCAATCATTTCTTTTTTTTGACCACAGATCATTTTAAATCACCTCCGCTGATAATACAATGTGGATAATGGCGGTAAATCCGTTAAAACGACGGATTCCTTCAAAACCGGATCTTTGTGTGCTGTTATTACCTCCTTTGCGCCTTCCCCGCTTCCCCCATATTCTATATGGTTAGAATCGAGCAGGAGAATGTACTCGGCATTTTCTTCTGCGGAGAGCAGGTAATCAGTTCGTGCAACAGGTGAAAAATTGCTTATTATTAGGATCTCTTGTCCTTCTATCCCTATTCTCAAAAAAGCGATAATATTCCTTGCGTAATCATCCGAAACAAGCCATCTGAAGCCTTTCCAGTCCCTTTCCTGTTCCCACATGGTTTTATTAGCCAAATAGAGATGATTAAGGTCTTTAACATATTGTTTCAACTTATTATGAGAATCGTAGTTTAAAAGCGCCCAGTCCAACTGACCGGCATGATCCCATTCAGAAAATTGACCGAACTCCCCTCCCA
>Ga0255347_1004232_pt1 | contig 17592 bp, 12 predicted proteins | sample wastewater_treat_2_FD_192479 | JGI IMG/M metagenome (GOLD analysis project Ga0255347, IMG submission 192479) | Wastewater microbial communities from Lulu Island WWTP, Vancouver, Canada - plant24 | ecosystem: Engineered > WWTP > Wastewater > Unclassified | place: Canada: Vancouver, British...
ATAGCCTTTCAAAGAGTTTCGGAGAAGTTAAGGCCCTTGAATCGGTCTCGTTTTCGGTCAGGCGAGGCGAGCTATTTGGTCTCATAGGTCCTGATGGTGCAGGTAAGACCACGCTTTTCCGCTTGCTTGCCACATTGCTCAATCCTGATAAAGGTATAGCCACGGTTGATGGGTTGGACATTGTGAAAGACTACCTTGCAATACGTTCGCGAATAGGTTATATGCCCGGTAGATTTTCACTTTATCCGGACCTGACGGTAGAAGAGAATCTTAAATTTTTCGCAGCACTTTTTGGTGTTAGAGTTGAAGATTCATACGACCTTATTGCTCCTATTTACAGGCAGATTGAGCCATTTCGCACACGCCCGGCGGGTAAACTGTCAGGTGGCATGAAACAAAAACTTGCCCTCTCGTGCGCATTGATTCACCATCCCAGTGTACTATTCCTTGATGAGCCGACAACTGGTATTGATGCCGTATCGCGCGGTGAGCTATGGGATATGTTGCGAAAACTCAAAGAGAAAAGAATTACCATCCTGGTATCTACACCTTATATGGACGAGGCTTCGCTTTGTGACCGCATCGCGCTATGTAATGAAGGACGTGTTTTGGGAATAGACACTCCGCAAGGAATTGTTGAAAAATTTAATTCAAAACTCTATGCTGTTCGTGCTGATAATATGTATGCTCTGCTCGAAGCAGCACGACAAGTTGAGGGTGTACTAGAGTGCTATCCATTTGGACAAACACATCATCTTGTAGCAGATACGGGGTTTAACATGCGCAACTTTATAGGTCAGTTGGATGCTTTGAGCAATCTTACCATTAAACCTGCAGAACCCACTATTGAAGATGTGTTTATAAATCTGATGCAACGATGAGCGAAATAGTAATTTCAGTACGCGACCTTACCAAATGTTTCGGCAAATTCACTGCTGTGAACAACATCTCTTTTGATGTTTATCGGGGTGAGATTTTTGGTTTTCTCGGTGCCAACGGGGCGGGAAAAACTACCGCGATGCGTATGCTCTGCGGATTGAGTTATCCCACTTCGGGAAATGGTACAGTTGCGGGTTTCGATATTACGCGTGAAGGAGAGATGATTAAACGCCATATCGGTTACATGAGTCAACGATTTTCGCTTTACAACGATCTTACGGTTGGAGAAAACATCAATCTTTTTGCAGCTATCTATGGTCTCTCGAAACAGAACACCAGGAAGCATACCGCTGAATTGCTTGCCAGGCTTAATTTTTCATCGGAGCGTGATACCCTTGTTGGCTCATTACCATTGGGGTGGAAGCAAAAGCTGGCATTTGCGATTGCCACTGTTCATCGTCCTGAAGTGGTCTTTTTAGATGAACCTACGAGTGGTGTTGATCCGATTATGCGTCGCCAATTTTGGGAAATGATTTATGAAGCAGCAGAGGGTGGAACAACGATATTCGTAACTACACACTATATGGATGAGGCGGAGTATTGCTCGCGTGTATCAATTATGGTTGATGGCGAGGTGCGGGCACTTGACACACCAACTCGTCTGAAACAACAATTTACTGCTGAGTCAATGGACGAAGTCTTTCGTACACTGGCTCGGGACGCGGAAAGAGGAGAGTGAAACCATGAAAAACAACTTTCTGTCGTTTGTAAAAAAAGAATCGCTACATATTTTGCGCGATAAGCGTACAATGCTTATTGTAATGATTGTCCCCGTAGTATTGATGGTGTTGTTTGGGTTTGCCATATCTACCGAGGTGAATAATATAAATATAGCGGTGTCAGCTCCGGAGCGCACCGATGGAGTGAAAGATGTTGTCGATCGCATTGCACACAACGAGTACTTTAGCTTCTACGGTTATATTGATCAAGAGCAGATAGATAAAGAATTGCGTTCGGGCAAAGTGAGTGTTGTCGTAGTTTTTGCTTCAGATTTTGATCGTCGTATGGAGCAGATTTCCGCGGGAGTACCTTCAAAACCGATTATACAATTAGTAGTTGATGGCTCTAATGTCAATATAGCAGGCGCGTCAACTGCCTATCTGCAAGGCATCCTGCTCGGTACCGCATCACAGCAGGCGATGTTTGAGACCAGAATGCTTTTCAATCCACAAATGAAAAGTGCCTACAATTTTGTACCCGGTATTATGGGTTTGATTTTTATCCTTGTTTGCGCCATGATGACTTCGGTATCGATTGTTCGTGAAAAAGAAGTTGGTACAATGGAGGTGCTTCTCGTGTCGCCTGTGCGTCCCGTGAAGATTGTCTTTGCCAAGATGATACCCTACTTCGTTATTTCCTTCGTGATATTGGTAATGATACTGCTTCTTTCTCATTATCTGCTTGATGTGCCCATGTCGGGTGGTGTTTGGGGTATCTTTTCTTTGTCGCTACTATATTTGTTGTTATCGCTCTCTCTCGGACTTCTTGTATCGACCATAGCCAAAACACAGGTGGCTGCACTTCTTATCTCGGCTATGGTAATGATGATACCTGTGCTATTGCTTTCCGGCATGATATTTCCCATTGAAAATTTACCTGAAATTTTTCAAGTGCTGTCAACTATTGTCCCTGCTCGTTGGTATATAGATGCCATTCGTAAGATGATGATTCAAGGAGTACCACTCATGGCGGTTTGGAAAAACAGCACGATATTACTTGCTATGACAATCATGTTCATCGTTATATCGCTTAAAAAGTTTAACGATAAATTAGAGTAGTGCTATGAGAACATTTATTGTGCTATTGCAAAAAGAGTTTTTACAGATTCGTCGTAATTCATTCTTGTCCAGGTTCATAGTGGCCTATCCCGTGATAATCATGCTCATAGCCCCACCTCTAATGACAATGGATGTGCGTAATGTCAATGTTGCGGTTGTTGACCTTGACCGTTCAACGACATCACGCCGTATCATGTCGCACATCAATGCTTCAGAATGTCTGTCACTTGTCAGCACGACTTCTGAATTTGATGCTGCGATGCAAGTCTTGGAGAAAGGTGAGGTTGACATTATAGTGCAGATTCCCGACCACTTTGAGCGTGATATGGTAGTTGCCACATCTGAGCGAATAAGCATAATTGCCAATGCGGTGAATGCAAACAAAGGTTCAATGGGTACGCAATACATAGTACAAACCATTGCACGTACACTGTCTGAATTGCGTAACGAGAAAAGTTCAAATCAATTGTCTGAGCTGGTAACGGTACAAAATCGCTTTAACCCAACGCTCAACTACCGGCATTACATGATTCCCGCTCTTATGATCATCATCTTTATTCTCATGTGTGGCTTTTTGCCTGCATTGAGCATCGTAGGAGAAAAGGAAACCGGCACGATAGAACAGATAAATGTTACACCCGTGAGTCGTCTGACCTTTACATTGTCAAAACTGATTCCTTATTGGATTATTGGCATATTCGTGCTTATGGTGGTAATGATTGTTGCACATCTCGTCTATGGACTTATACCTGCCGGTTCTGTCGGGGTTATTTACTTTGGTACGGCACTATTTGTTTTGACTATTTCCGGATTCAGCCTCACGATTGCGAACTTCTCCGATACGATGCAACAGACAATGTTTGTTATGTTTTTCTTCATTATGATCTTCATTCAGATGAGTGGACTGCTTACACCCATTGACTCTATGCCTGAATGGGCACAGAAAATCACAATTATTTTGCCACCCCGTTATTTTGTCGATATTTTACGTTCAGTCTATCTGAAGGGAGCAACTCTTGCCGAATTATGGCGCAACTTCGCGGCTCTCGGCATTTTTGCGGTCATCTTCAACGCTCTTGCTGCCATAACCTATAAGAAGCAGGCGTAAATTAATCTATGAAACCTTTTTCAAGGTCCAAATGCCTGACAAATACTTCAGAAAGCTGTTCCTTTGTAAAATCCATGGGGTCTTTTTTTTGGTTTAACATTATTTTATTGCATAATGCAAAACTAAATTTGAAGACCTTTTCTTATGACTACACCAGACACACTTTTGAAACACTATCAAGCTTTTCTCTTATATTTTCTTTTGAACCACAAATAATAGCCCGTTAGTGGCAGTAAGCCTCCGACAATGGCAGCGATGAAGTAGAGAATCTTGACCACGATGCCGCCCCATGATCCTGTATGAAAGGAGTATATCCAGCCTCTTAATTTATTTTGTCTAGGCTGTTCAGTATATAGAGATATTTCGGTAATTACACCTGTTTCACTATCGAATGTATAACGATCGGAAGCCCTGTTGTTGCTGAAAACATTATTTGAAACTATGCTTACAGCATTACTTGTAACAGTGAGTGTTTTATATGACTCTGCGTTTTTTAGAGCTCCTTCCACGGCTTTATCCCATATAGTGTAATCTATTGAAGGCTTTTTCTCTTCACGCATATTGCGACCTCTCTGTTGTCTGTTTCCGGCTCCACTGCCGCCCTGATGTGATTGTTGCATTTCGACGCCAAACGCACTGTAAAACATATTCCGGTACCATCCGAAAGACCATGTTAATCCTGTCAGTGCCATAATTAACAGAAGAAGTGTAGCATAAAACCCTATTGCAACATGAAAGTCGTACCAGAATATGCGCCAACCTGACCGAAACCTGATTCTCAACCTGTTCCTTGCCATCTTCCGGTTTTTTGGCAGCCAAACAATCAGGCCGGTCAGAAGGATGACGACCATAACAATAGTTGAGATTCCTACGATACGTTTTCCGATTATGCGGCTGTCGCCTCTGAACATAAGCCAACGATGCAGTTGTCTCATCTGTCCGAAAAAAATATTCGGCTTATGAGTGTGTGTGTCAACTATTTCTCCGGTATAAGGGTTTACATAAACCGATGTCCTGTTTTGTCCCTCAATCCCCAATCTGTATGTTCTTTTTGGGTTTGAGGAAATTTGTACACTTGACACTGACGCGGAATCGGGCAATTCGGCGGTCACCTTTTGAACAATCTCGCTCACTGGTAAGCGCTCACCGTTGCTTTTGTCCACAACGTACAGTTTCCTGTTGATACATTCTGTAATCTCAGTTTCAAAAACGAGAATCGCTCCGGAAAAACATATCAATGATATGAACAACCCTACGGGAATGGATAACCAAAGGTGAATTTTTCTGAAAATCTTTTTCATCTCAATCAATTTACATCTATATTTTTCTTCTTCACTTCCATAATAATTGTCTCTACCTATTTTTCCGGGTGATATAGATATTCACCCATGCTACCTTGTCGAAAAGTATCCCATGCTTCAAAACCGTTCATTGAGTTTATCATAATTCATTTTTGCTGTCAGTGTACTGTTGAACAAGACTATTGGTTGCGCGGTGTATATATCAACTTGCGAAAACAGCTTTTGAGAATTGTCATCTCCATCTTGTTTAGCAAACAGTGAAACATTCAATGACAAAAGCAATATGGGAATAAGTAGTTTATTCATAATGAACTTTCGTTTATCAGTGCGCAAGTTCACGTTTTGAATAAACAGACACAATCCCGTGATTTTGCTATTTTATGGAAATCTATCACCATTTATGGTGATTAACGCAAGGTGCAAGTACCTTTGTGGGGGATTATGTGCAGTGGCAGATTTGCGTGTCAGGTTTTAGTAGTGTGTTTATTTCAAAATACAACTAAGTGCCTGATTTTTAAGCTCTATTACTGCCGTTGATTTTGCGTTACCCTTTTGTTCCTTTATGAAAACATCACCTGTTGAAGGATTTATAGTATTCATTATTACTGCTTTCTTCATTTTTCCTGTCCTGCAATTGAGAAAAAAAGGATAACTGAAACAATGTGTATGACTAATTATAAATCAAATACATTAGGGTAAAGATAAAATCCTTTATAATCAAGTTTCATAAAATATTCATAATAATATTTTAGCATTTCGCGGGGATTAATATCCGCAAACTTTTCAGGATAAAACAATTTCGCCAAAACTACTGTGCCTACGGGTTGGGAAGGTCCAAACATCAGATCATCAATAAAGTAAACCTTCTTTTCTTTTACAGCATCTGTACCGCTGATACCGGGGGTGGTAATAAGTTCATTCCAAGCATTTAATACTTTGGTTGTATCAACAGCAGCCGATCCATAATCAAACTTAACACCGGTTAAAAGTCGGGTGCTGGAAGGATGTGCCAATATAATATCGGGATTTTCCTGTAAAATCCATTCGGGAGACACAGATATACCTGATTGCGGAAGTTTTTTAGAAATAAACTTTCCTCCGGCTCTTGAAATAATAATGTCTGCGGAACTTCCTCCCCCCGATGTATTGTAATAACCCTCGCTGGGGGCATCCCAGTACACTTTTATTTTTTCTTCATCAGGAATGTCACGGACTCTGGTTTGAACCATCAGTAATAAACTATCAAACCAATTAATATAACGCTTGCATTCTGCTTCTTTTCCCAACGCCTTGGCCAAAATAGCGATTTCTTTCTGTGGCTCATTTGATCCAAATAAGTTTAATTTAATGATCTTAATCTTATCTGATTGGCCAATTTTACTCTCAATATCATCGGCCCATGATTGATTATATACCAATATAACATCATCTTCGGAACTGTCATTGACAATTTTATATATCATTTCATAATTCACATTACCTTTAGAAAAACCGCCAATTGATGGAAGTTTTGAGAGTACCGGGTTTACCTCGGTATTTAATTCTACTGTCCAACGGGTTACGCCTTCCACTTTTGATTCGGCATCTAATATTCTAAAAATCTCTGTTTTAGAATGGATAACTATGAATTTACTTGATTTGGATATGTTCACTTTCCTGCCTGCTGCATCCGTAATTTCAATATACGAATTGTCATTGACGTCTTCGTTATTGACCCTTTGATTACTATTGTTACAAGCGATTGCCCAAAATGAAAGGCACAAAAAGAGTGTTATGTTTTTAAGAAGTCTCATAAAGCAATCAATATTGAATCATTATGTTTTACTATTCCGTCGGTCATGGCATTCAAACTCCATGAACGTCTGGTTATTACCGGAATACGAAGCAATAATGCAACGCTCACGATGAGTATATTCCGGAAAATGGAAATGGCAAGATTGCCAAGTATCCGGTGAACCACGCCTTTAAGTTGATTGTCGCTGGCAAAATACTGAAGCAGGGACGTGAAAGCCGAAAAAAGTACATAATGACAATACCTGCCAAAATAATGGTTTCCGTCTGCATCTTTTGTTAAATTTCCTCTGACAGATGTCATATTAAATCACTTTTCGGGTGTAAAATATATTTATTTCCAGATGCATTTCCGCAATACTTTTTCAGCCAACAAGAGTGTACTGAATCAGGATTTACTAACGCAAATTTTTCAGGGTAACACCATTTTCCTACATACAAACTACCGATCATTGCACGTGGGCTGGAGCATAATTCGGATGAAATCAGATACACGCGTCTGTTTTTTACCGCATCAAGTTTATCCCATCCCGGTCTGGATAACAATGCCTCATACATATCAACGGTAACTGAGTCAACGGTTATAGATTTTATTATTACATCAGGGTTTTCTTCAAGAAGCCATTCGGTGGAAATTTTCGGATACGGGACCTTTAAATGGGATGCGATATTTTTCGCATTTACTATTTTAAGTATTTCGTCACCACCTGTTTCCGGCCCCATTGCAGTAAAGTCAGTGAATTCGAAATAAACTCTCACCTGGATGCCAATGTCTGTAACTGCGTTTTCAATTATGTCAATGATTTTATCAAAATCATTAATCATCATATCAGCTTCTTTTTCTTTGCCAACAAGGGATGCAAGACGATATATGTCTGAGTGATATTCGGATATGCGAAAGCAATCCATTCGCTCTACAGAGATTTTAAAATTCCTGAGTTTATCGTCAAAACTGGCAGGGTCGGGCCATTTTTTGTAAGCTACGATAATGTTTGGATTCATATTTACGATTGCTTCAATATTCGGGGTTCGCCAGTTTCCTATAACAGCCCAGTTATTTGACTTTTCGATAAATGATTTCGGTGTATCGCTGATTCCAACTATACTTTTGGAGGCTCCCAATCCGAACAATACTTCAAGGGCGTCGGGGTTGGTAACAATCAAACGTTCTTCACTTCCATGCAGGAATCTTTCGTGCCTTGTCTGTCTATCTTGATTACATCCCGTAAACGGCAAAATGCTCAGTAAACCGATAAATAATCCGTACAAAACAATCCGAATACTTTGCATAGTTCTTATATTGATTCAGTATCTATATTATCTTTTGCTGATATCGTTAGAGTTGAACACATACTTATTGGTAAAAGGAACCCCATAATACTTTTTTAGCCAATAAGCGTGAACAGAATCCGGATCGATTGACGCAAATTTTTCGGGATAACACCACTTGCCAAAATACAAACTACCTATCATTGCCCGGGGGCCCGAACATATTTCAGGTGAAATCAAATAAACTTGTTTGTTTTTTACGGCGTTCAGCTTATTCCATCCCGCCCTGTTTACCACCTGCTCATAAATTGCGGAGATAATTGTATCGGAGCTTATTACTTTTATGATTATATCCGGATTTTCTTCCAGAAGCCATTCTGTAGAAATTTTTGGATACAGGATCTTTAATTTTGCCGCTATATTTGTTGCATTAATCAATTCAATCATTTCATTGTTGCCCGATCCTTCCCCCATAGCGATAAAATCGCCATACTCAATGTAAACTTTCTTTTTGAGGTCAATATCCGCAACAGCGTTCTTAATCATGTTAACGATTCTGTCAAAGTCATGAATCAAGGTATCCGCCATTTTTTCCTTGCCGGTCAAAGAGGCAAGGCGATTCATATCGGAATGATATTCAGACATTCTAAAACAGTCTACTCTCTCCACCGAGATATTGAAAGGTTTGAGTTTATCATCGAAACTGGCAGGAGCGGGTGAATTTGGATAGGTTATGGCAATATCGGGTTTAAGATTTATAATAGCTTCAAGATTAGGATTTCGCCAACTTCCTATCGATGGCCATGGATTTTTGGCGCCAAATGTTTCCATTATTATATCATCGTCGTTAACCCCGACTATATTTTCTGAAGCTCCAAGTCCGATTAGCATTTCAAGCGCGTCGGAATTGGTAACAACCAGACGTTTCTCGCTGTTTTGCCCTTTTCCTTCGCCTTTTGTTCTTTTCCCCTGGTTACACCCAATCAATAGAGAACCAATAAGTAAGCCGTACAAAATAATTTTAGTGCTTTGCATTATTTTGAATTCAATAAATTCCTGATATATTCCATTTTGTCACCCCAGTTTGCAACATCATCAGGAGTGAGAATATCAATGCTTCCTCCCTGGATATCACCTTCTATGTCGCCCATACGTTCTTCAATCCAACTTTCTATTTCGAGATATTTATTTTTCAGGTCATTTAATACCTGCTCATCAGCATTCCAGAGGCCACGTTCGGCAGCTTCAAGCAGGCGCCGGCCAATTTCTTCAAGCGCCCATGGGTTATTCTCCTCAAATTCTTTACGCATTTCTTCGTCCAGGACATAGGTGCGGGCAATATCATCAAAGATCCAATCGTCCACATCTCCGGTTGTAGCTTCCCATCCGTATAACCTTCCGATCTTTTTTGAGATATCCCCTAATCCTTTATAGCCATGCTCTTTCATGCCATCAATCCATTGAGGGTTAAGTAGTTTAGAACGGACTATGCGACGAACTTCGCTGGCAAGGTCACGGACACCTACATTTTTCGCATCTCGCGTATCGCCATAATATGCTTTTACCGGTTTTCCTGAAATACTGCGAGCTGCCGCCGTTATCCCTCCGTGCGATCCAAAAAATCCACAACAACTGAATAAATCAGATTCATCGGTATATGCTTTATTGAAAGTGATATCTACGGTTTTAAGACTGCCAATAAGACTCTCCGGCATTTCTTTTCCATGAATATTTTTGCCATATCCATACTGGTTCCAGTAAACAAAAATATCGGCGAGATCTTTTTCTTCTTTCCATGAAGAAGCATATACTGCAAGATTCACTCCCGACATGTATGTTCCTGGCCGTGCTCCGAAAATCCGGATGTTTACTTCTTCCCATTCGTCGGGAGTAGCATCATTTACGTTTTTGAGTTTATCGAGCGAATGCTTTCTGACGTAGTTCATTTCCAGAGGTTCATTTAGCTCGGCAACTGTTCGTATTACTTCATCGATGTAATAAATACATTCGGGAAAGTTGTCGCGTATTATCCCTCCTGCGCGAATAGTAACATCAATGCGGGGCCGGCCGAGTTCTTCCAGGGGTATTATGTCGAACCCGTTAACGCGGCCCGAAGGCGCCCATCGTGGGCGTACGCCCATAAGGACCATGATTTGTCCCATTCCTTCGCCGTCGCAGCAGGTAATGTCAGTGCTGTTCCAGTAAATAGCTACATTTTCTGGCAAACGGCCTGCGTCGTCCTGATGTTTTTTTATCACAGCTGCGGCAAGGTTATAACCTACGCGATATGCAGCCAGTGTTGGCAGTTGGTGAACGTCGAGAGTATAAAAGTTTTTTCCGCTCGGCAAAATGTCATACCTTCCACGCGTTACTTTACCCGAAGGTCCGGTGCGTATGTATTTGGCGTCAAACCCGTGCAAAATTGCGTCATATTCGTCTGATTCGGATATTCGGCTATCAATTTCCCGTACCATTTCGGCAAGGAAATTGAATTTTTCAAGTACTTCGGGATTTGCTATCTTACCCTCTAACAATGATTTGATACTGTTGACAGGATCGTCTCCATTGATTACTGATTGGATAAACTGTGTTGAAATATCATCTATCTTTTCGGCAATCTGTCCCCAGGTCATTCCCCAGGCAGAATTATATTCGCCTGTTTTCTTAAATGTGTCTTCAAGAGATAATCCGATAAGCTTGAATATGGTGGATCGAAGTTCAAGTCCATTTTCAGTATCTACCCGGAATATGGCGGCAATATATTTTACGCGGTTTTCGCCTGTAGGGATATTTCCGAAAATATGCATCCCTTTGTTTATATTGCTGCTTTTAACCAGAGAGATAGCTTCATGCGCGCTGCGAACCACCTCATCAAACGGCATTCCATGTACAAGTTCAATATCCGAAGCTATATTAGTTTTTTCCAGAGCATCGCCGATCAGATGTTCTAATTGATGCGCCCGCATTTTATTGGTACCTGCTGCAACCTGGTATTCAGATAATAATTGTTCAAGCTCTTCGACTTCTTGTGTAACGCCGCTTTTTACCATTAAAACCTGCATATGATCGATCAGCGTGGCATAGCTCCGTCGTTTTGCAATAGAGCCTTCCGAGGGATTGTCGGCATTGTAAATGTACAAATGAGGGAGCGTTCCCAGCGCAGCATCGGTAGAGCAGGCGTTGGAGAGGCCAACTCCCTTGCCGGGTAAAAATTCCAGATTTCCGTGTGTGCCTACATGAACAATACAGTCGGCGCCAAAATCATTTTCAAGATAACGGTAAGTTGCAAAATATTGATGCGGCGGTGGTATATCGGGATCGTGCAAAATCTTACATACTGTTCCGTCACAACGCGCTCCGGCGCATCCGCGCTTGGGCTGCACACAGACAACAACATTGCCGTATTTTATCCCACTGATAATAATTTTATTGTTGTACACCATGGCCGCCGGAACACCGTCTTTTTCTTCTCCCGGAGGATTACCCCATACCTGGTTAACGCGATTTTTTAAACTATCCGGGAACGAATCGAACCATTTACGATATTCGCTTTCGGTCAGAAGCTTCAGGCATCCTCCTTTTTTTACGATTTCATTTACCGAAGTCCACCGGAATTCGGAAACCGCCTTGCGGTCCATGATTTCTTTTATCATTTCTTTTCCGGAAGAAGGGCCTTCGGAATCATATCCGGCCATTTTCATCTGAGCCATAATCCGTGCAACGCTTTCCAGCGAATCGAGATTTGATGCACCGCCAACTGACGCCTCAACTGAAGCGCAAGGATTGTTATGAAGGATAAACGCTATTTTACGATCTTTGACCGGTTTCTGCTGAAGTTGAATCCATTTGGCTACCCTGCCGGTAATGTGTTTGCTCCGGTCTGCTACCGGGATAATTTTGCGCGTTCCATCACCCTCATCTCCTGCAACAGCAAGCATTAATGGTTCAATTACTCCTTCGAATTCGGGCAGTGTAATATACCAGCCGGTCATGGCGCCTAAGCTATTATTGTCTTCTTCCCATTCGGATTGAGTTTTATACGTTGATAAAACAGGCTGAAAGACGGGAATTCCCAATTTTTTAAAAACATTTGCCGCTTTTGATGAATCGCTGGTATTGCTATCGGTAACATCTTTGCCGTAGAGTGAAGTCAGTTTGACAAGGGCATTAATATGTGTCGTGCCATTTTTCGTAAAATATTTTTCGATTACTTCCTTTCCTCCTAAACTTCCAAGATTCTTGTCTTTAACAGAATATGTAAATACAGGCATCACGCCAATGCCCATCTGTTCAAAATCGGCAACTAGAGCGTCGACCATTTCGGTATTATCGGTAAGCCAGTAGTGCCTCGAAAACAAAATGCCAACATATTCTTTATAGCTACCCGTCGTTTTGTACCAGGCAAAGTACTCATCCTTTTCCTTAAAAACATTGCCCTGCGGATGATAAATGCCTTCCCAGGGTCGTTCTGCGGGAGCTTGTGGCATTTCTCCAATGTTACACACCTCATGTGTTATATAGAGTAACATATTCTTATAATTCTCAAGACCTCCGTGAGTGATATATAAAAAACAGGTGGCAACAATATCAGGCCTAACGGTAGACAGTATCCACAATGACGGATCGTGCCCAATAGAGATAACATTTTTTTTATCTCCCAATGATTTTATCTCCGGAACCAGAGTATCCCAACAAGTATCGGAAGAACGGTATAGAAAAACGATATCGGAATTCCGAAGGCTTTGCAATGCCTTTTGCATTTCTTCGGTCGATTTTTCCAGCTGTTTAGTTGAGAACAATTCCAGTGAAATATCCGAAATCTCATTTGCAGCTCTCCGGAACATACGTGCATAACTGTCCCATGATATTACTGTTAGTTTTATTTTTTTTGAATGCGACATGCTTTAAAGGAATGAGTAAGTGCAGTAAAACATTAGAGATTCCAACAAAATCTCCATCAGACCTGATAATTAGTTGATCCTTAATAATTATTAAGGATCAACTAATTACAAAACCTGTTTACAAAACTTAATTATAAAACCTAGCCTATTTAAAATTTAGCTATTAATCCAATTGTGTAAGATCTGCCGGAAGTTAAATAATACTGAAAATATTCTTTGTCAAGAATGTTGTTCACTGATAAAGACATATTGATATTTTTATTCAGTTTATATGAAAATTTACCATCCAGCAGTTTTTGTTCGTCATAGCCTCCATAAGCACCCTGTACTATGTCGCTATTGTTAGCCGTTGAAAATACTTTGTCTGTATAATTATATGACAATATAAGACTGGCAGGCCCTTTATGGAAATTTACACCTATATTATATATTAGATTTGGGACGAGTGTGAATTGTTTCCCTATGGATGAAGGATCGGATTCGTTCTCAGTTATTTCAGTACTCTGATTTGTAAGATTAATGTTTATATCCATAAATGAAGTTACATTCTGGTTCAATGTAATCTCAAATCCTTTTATTGCTCCTTTTCCGGCGTTATTTTGTTGTTTCACGCCTGTTGAAATTTCAGTGCTGTATATCTGAGAGCTCAGGTAGCTTTGGTAATAATCAAAAGTTATTTTGGTATAATCGCTAAACAAGGACAATACTATGCCGGCTTCCCAGGAAAAAGCTGTTTCAGGTTTCAAATTGGGATTAGACAGATATGTTGTTGTTGCAGAATACCATGTTCTGTATAGATTGTAAAGGGTGGGGGTTCTAAATGACTGACCGGCAGAAACCCTGATAGTCTTGACTTTAAAAACATCCAATTCCATTTCAGGAGTATAAACAATTCCCAGTTTGGGAGATAATTGTCCTTTTGTCGTATTTTCATACGTTTCTTCATCATCGCCTTCCTTACATTTTCCTCCAATGTTTCTGAAATAATCATAACGCACGCCCAGAAAACTCTTTAATCCTTCAGCTATATTAATCTCTGCCTGGGCAAAAGGCGAAATAAATTCCTGTTTCCCATCTATTGAATACTTGAAAGTAGTTTCCGTTTCCTCATCTCTCCAGTCTGATAAGTTTATTTCTCTAATATTTGCTCTGGACAATTTATAGTCCGCTCCTATTATCAAATTGTGATTGCCAACAGGTATATTCGCCTGTGCATCGGCAATAAATGACCATTTTGGCGATGAGGAATTAATATAACCAGGGCCTCCGTCAGGTGTTGCACCTTTTGATAAAGTTATATAAGAGCTTTCATCATTCAAAAAGCCTAAATAAGAAGTTAAGCTGACATTATTAATATTTGTTTTATAGAACAATTTGTATGAATTACTGGTTTTGTCACCCGGCCCCTGCATAAAATTATGAGGATTTACAGTTATTTTTTTCATAACGCCGTCATCGTTGATTGTAATAGAACCGGAATTAACCGGCCTGCCCGATTCATTCACGAGATAAGATTTAGAGTTTGAGTATCCATAATTACTGATCCCGGAACTAAAGCTGAAATCCAGTTGTGAGGTGGGATTGATACTATACGAAAGTTTTGTATAAAATTGTGTTTGTTTCATCCAATTATCACCCATATGACCCAAAAGATAATAATCTACACCTTTGTTATTTGTGGTTTTCTGCCAGCCTGTTACAGGAATAGTGCCTTCTCCGGCGCTGCCTGCTGCCTGATATAAGTTGGAGGGATATCCATCAGATGATATTTGACCTGCAGTAATAAAGAAAGAAAGTTTTTTATTTTTCAGAAAGCGATTGCTATAACTGACAGAGGAGTTAAAAGTATTGTAAGTACCATAATTGGAATGTAGGGTAATTGCCTCTTCATTTGGAATTTCAGTCAAAATGTTGATAACACCGCCCATAGCACTACCACCATATAAAGAGGAGAAACCTCCCTTTACTACCTCAACTTTTGAAATAGCATCAGTAGGTACGGCTTTCCAGTTAACATTCTGGTTATAACCATCGTTCAGGGGAATTCCGTCTAATAAAACGAGCGTTCTTGCATCTCCCGAAAAACCACGTAATGTAACGGATGTTAATTGATCGGTTGGTTTTGTTTTCTTAAGATATACGCCTGAAATTCCTCTTAATGTTTCGTCAGCGTAGAGCGCCGGACTTTCCTCAATTCTTGCTTTCGTAACAACTGCTACACTTGCAGGAACCGCATAAATGGAATGCGGTGTTCTTGTGGCAGATACAACAACATTATCCAGGGCAAAAACATCGGGTTTAAGTGTAATGTCAAACTGGCTCTGAGTTCCTACCGGCATTTCAATTGATTGGAAACCTATAAACGACACAACAATGATCGCATCATTATTTGGCACATTCAGGGAAAAATTGCCACTATCATCTGTTACCGTTCCTACTGTGGTGTTTTTGACAATAATAGAAACTCCGGGCATGTCAAGTGCATTGTCAGCATTGATAACATGTCCGGTAATCGTCCTTTGCGAAAATGCTGCATGCGTAAGCAATAAAAACATTGCTGCTGCAATAAATACTTTACTTTTCATAATTAATTTAAATGAGGGTTGCTTTTTCATAGATCTTGTTACTGTGCTTGAAAAAAATAAATCCAAAAACGGGCTGGTGTTACTTATTCTCATATTCGTGTTACTTATGGTCAAAAAAAAATTTACATCCTGTCTTTTGCTAATAAGATTATTTAATCAAAATAAAGTGTCATCTTTTTAAAATTCGTAACACGAATAAAAACGTTGCAATGTAGAATAAAACTTTCAAATGCAAATCCGCACTGCGATATATTTATCATTTTTAACATATTTTAACATATCAGAATGATTAAGTTGTTGAAAAGGCTGAAAAAGGGTTTATAGGGAGTTTAAGAAAATAGAAGATGCTTAATAGGGCTTAAAGAAGTTGAAATAGAAGAGAGAATCAGCCATTGCATTGTCTTCAGGACCCTACGACTCTTCTAATTCTTGGGAGTTACTGCAATAAGAACCGGATTATCGGTCTCCTTCAGGGAATCTGCAAACTTTTTGAGTTCATCTTTATTTTTCGGGTCCTTTACCTTTGCATTCCTGAAGTCTTCACTTGCAAAATGATTTTTAAGTGTTATCGCTTCCACAAATGAAAAAAGATGTAAGTTTATGATTACTTTTTTTAAATCTGATTCAGATGGCAAGATTTACTGGAATAATAGGAATATTAATTATTCTCGGTCTGGCTTTTCTCTGGTCAAATAACAGGAAAGCCATTAATCTCAGGCTTGTAATAACAGGTCTTTTACTGCAACTGGCACTTGCAGTTTTCATATTAAAGGTACCCTTAGGTCAGACTATTTTTGCCTGGTTAGGAAAAGTGATCAACAAGCTTCTTGATTTTTCCCAGGAGGGAGGTAAGTTTGTTTTCGGAGATCTTATGGCAGTGCCTGATATACTGCCGCCCCAGATTGTGTCAGGAGGTGTTTTCCTTTTCATTCTTATACCTACAATAATTTTTGTCTGTGTCCTGGTAGCAATGGCTTATCATGTTGGATTGATGCAGAGAGTGGTAGCGGTTATTGCTAGGTTTGTTCACTGGGTAATGCGGGTAAGCGGTAGTGAAGCGCTTTCAAATGTGGCCAGTGCTTTTGTCGGGCAGGTTGAGGCACAGATAATGATCCGTCCGTATCTTTCCGGCATGACAATGTCGGAACTTCTAGCTTCAATGACGGGTAGCATGGCTTGCATTGCCGGGGGTGTGATGGCAGTTTATATTTCAATGGGAGTGCCTGCTTCATATTTGCTTGCCGCAAGTCTGATGGCTGCTCCGGGAGCACTTGTAATATCGAAGATAGTTTTTCCTGAGACGCAGGAATCGGAAACCAAGGGTACGGTGAAGCTGGAGGTCAAAAAGGAACATTCCAACATTATGGATGCGATCTCCAACGGGGCCTCAGATGGTATGAAGATATCGATCAACGTGATAGCAATGCTTATAGGAGTCATTGCTCTTGTAGCCCTAGTTGATGCCCTGCTCGGATATTTCGGGCTTTTTCTTGGATGGACAGGGATATCACTCGATTTCATTGGACTGGATGTTGAGAATTTAGGGCTTAAAGATGTTTTCGGTGCATTCTTTTCATTGTTTGCAATAGTGATGGGGGTTCCTCTATCAGAATCCTTAGAGGTGGGTTCTCTGATGGGCACAAAAATGGTTATCAATGAGTTTGTTGCTTATTCCGATCTCTCTCCAATGATTGTCCAGGGTACTCTAAGTGCAAAATCAATAGTGATCGCAAGTTTCGCACTTTGCGGTTTTGCAAATTTCAGCTCAATAGCAATACAGATTGGAGGAATAGGAGCAATGATCCCTCACAGGAAATCCGATCTTGCAAGACTGGGATTTAAAGCAATGATATGCGGAACGATGGCTTCTTATATATCTGCATCTTTGGCAGGTATCCTGATATAGGAGGCATTAATTTA
>Ga0255347_1004233_pt1 | contig 17587 bp, 10 predicted proteins | sample wastewater_treat_2_FD_192479 | JGI IMG/M metagenome (GOLD analysis project Ga0255347, IMG submission 192479) | Wastewater microbial communities from Lulu Island WWTP, Vancouver, Canada - plant24 | ecosystem: Engineered > WWTP > Wastewater > Unclassified | place: Canada: Vancouver, British...
ATCGGAAATGCTCCTCGTATTGCCCGCCTCGTCGGTAAATTCCTGGACAAAGGCATTACGGTCGCAATAGCTGTCGCTGGGGACAACCATCAGTATGGGTTTTTTGGCCTGCCCCGAAACACTCAGTATCGTGGCGGCCAGTGCAAAACATAGTAATAGGTTACGCATATGGGATGGATTATTAAGTTAAAAACCTTGGCCTAATTTTTTGACTATGCCTTTTTCTTCCATGTAGCTACGCAGGTTGTTGTACATAACCTGTACGTCTATGGCGATTTTGTAGCCGCCTTTCATCTGAACGCGGTATTTTCCCGAGGGTGGTTCGTCAGTGGTGCGGTTAACAAAACGCAGGTAGGCTCCTCCATTGCCTTTTTTGTCGGGATAGGCAAAAAATTCCTGGAAAAAGGCCTCGTGGGTTTCTTCGTCACTAAGTTTACAAATGGCCGGAGTCTGGTTGGTATTTCCGCTGCCGGGCAAGCCCGAAAAGAGGCAGGCAGCCACGGCGTCTCTTTTGGCCTTGTTGATGGCCGCTTCCACTGTCTTGTCGTAAGCCCAGATCCTGAACACCTTGGTGCCATCCTGGCCAACTCCCAACACCTGAACTTCGTAACTGGCAGCGCTCTTAAACATTCCTTTGTTGACAGCCCGGGCGCTTTGAGCCTCCAGCCGGAATACGGCCAGACAAAACAGAGCGGTCAACATCACAGCAAATAGATACTTGGTTTTCATAATCTTGTTGGTCTAATGATGGATATTTTAAAAGGTAAATTTAAAAACAGTAGCGGACACCCAGCGCTGTCTGAGTCCCGTTCATATCGCGGTAATTGCCGTTGCTGTCGGATGTGCCTTCCAATTCTTCGTATTTGTATCCTTTACCAAAAACCGTATTGAAGCTCACATTCCAGAACAGGTATACGGGATAAAAGATATTGAGCTGTGCCCGTAAACCGCCTTGCACCAAGTAGGCGTTCAAATCGGAACTTTCGTAAGCGTCGTCGCCATCAAAACTGTAGGCATCTATACCGACACCGGCAAAAGGATAGATTTCAAAATTGGGTATGCGCAGGCCGTAACCGTAACTCAAAAGGTAATTCATGGCGTCGCCATCAAGGTTGAGAGTGGCTGTAGCATATGCACAGAATCCTTTTCGGGTGTGGTTTTCGTAAGAAAGATCCAGGTGAAATCCTCCATTGACGGGTCCTCCTTGCGGAATACTGTTGAATCCCACTCCAAGTGAAAGATTCAGGTCTTTTTTCTCTACCAGGGTAAGCCCTTCGACCACCCTTCCGTAACCGGCTATTTTGGTGAATTCCGATTCAGGGCTTTCGCCGGTAGCTACTATGCGGTTGTCTGCCACGTTTTTGGTGGCCCGTAAAATACCTTTGCGTACCAGTTTGATGCTGCCGTCGCTGTTACCCTTGAAGCCGTAGGCATAGAACCGCAGGCCGTGTTTGACGTCTTCTTTGGTGCCGATTTTGGCTCTGATGGGTCGCAGGCTGGTAATGGGAGTAGTGACCACGAAGTCTTCGTGCTGTTTCTCAATTTTATAATTCAGGTCGCTGCAAATTTGTTTGTGCAGTTCGGCGAAAGCGTCCGAAAGGCGTTGTTCGTCTGTTTTTTTCTTGTCTCCCAGCACACCCAGCCTTTTATTGGCCTCTATGCCCGTGGAAACGCTTTTATCGAAGAGGCTGATCCGGCTGATTAATTCCACCGGTATGTTCCAGGCTTCAAAGGCGGCTTTTTTGGCTTGTTTTTCTTCGGCCGGCGTATTGTCGTCCAGCCAGTACTTATCGTAGAAAGTATCCAGGTCTTGTTCGTCCCAGTTGAGCTTGTATAAATACAGGGCAGCAGTGGCTTTCCAATAGAGTTCCCGGCTGTCGCCCTCACCCGAATATTCCTGGCGCAGGTTGGTGACATCGTAGACCATCAGATAACTCCGGCCGATCAGCTGGCTGCCGGCATCGCGGACGGTCTCCACCTTGAGGGTGCCGCTCAGGCGCATATCCACGTCGTGGGCGCTGTATTCCCCCCGTTCAAACACCCGGTCCAGATTCATGTTGCCGTCCGACTGCCGGTTGAAAACATAAGCCACAATTTGTTGGCCCGCCTGTTGTTCATTCAACATGGTGCTGATAAGTTCAGTGCGGTCGGGTGCTGTGGGCAGGCTGCTACCCATGGGGTAGTAATTACGCGATTCACTAATCTTCAAAGCCTGCAATGCAATTTCATTGATGTCGAAGCGGCCGCCCAAACTGGTGTTGTTGATGTGAGCAGCGACCCTGGCATCGAAAGAATCCCCGTATTCCATACGGATAATACTGGCCGAATTGCGGGTATAGCGCTCTTCGGGAAGCATCTCTCCCTGGTCCTGGCCTTGGGCCGGTGACAGGCATGCTGTGAGCAGCAGCAAAAATATATAACTGTATCTGGTTTTCATAGTAGGGGGTTCCTGAACAATTTTGGTTTGGATAGCTGTTTGATATACAACTCAGTTGGCAGGCTGTTTAGTGCCCGTCAACTGAGTATATCCTCTGAATTCAATTGTTTAGAGGTCGAAGTAAGAAAAAATCAGAATTTGCTCATTTCCTCTTCGAAGGTGCTTTTGAATTTCTCGTAGTTGTAGTCAACTTTCAGAATTTCCTGGCTGGTAGCACGGTTGTTGATGTTTTGCAATACATCGCTGGCACCATATTCCATGCAAATATAGGATTTGTAGTTGCCTTGCTGGGTTTTGGTCATCTTTTCGCAAATTACAACGGCTCCGCTCAGGGTTTGGTTGACTACTTCGCGGGTCATACCTTCGTAGTTGTTCAGTAATTCTTCTTTGTTGTTGAAATTCCCTGATTTTACATAATTGTCGGTAACAGTCTTGATGGTGGTGTTGATGGTGGCGGCCAATCCGGCACGAGCCTGGCTCATGGCCATGTTCTTGGCGGTCATCTGGTTCATGCTTTCGCCGATGCCCGTATAACGGAAGGCCTTGTTGGTGCTTTGGTATTCGGGACCGGAGCAATAAGAAACAATTTCGATTTCGCCATCGTTTTTGGGTGTAATTTTTTTGGAGGAACCGCAGGAATAAAACATCATGCCGGCAATAACACCGAGTCCTAATACTTTCAAGATTGAGGTTTTCATAATTTTTTAATTTAATGGTTGATAAAAAAAGTGATTGCAATTATTCTAAGATGTCTTTTTGTAAATTGACTGAAACCTGTGAGTGGTCGGATGAGTAATCAAAGACCATATCTCCGTTGGAGGCCATCAGTTTTATAAAATTCAAATCGAACCATACTACAGCCATTCCGACTTTAACACCCGAAAGTGCCTCAATACGGTAATTGTTGCCAGGAATCTGAGTAATGGATATAGTGCTGTTGTTGGAAATCTTAACTTTGTCAAAAGAAATGCTCTTTTTGTCCACGGTCAGGATGGATATAATGCCCTGGGCGTTGCGGACGAAATTGATGGCTCCGAAATTTTTATAAATATTGGGGCAGGATGTTTTGAAACCCGGGTTGTTTTTGTCGAGGGTTTCTTGTACAGACTTACCGGTGAGGCTGATACCCATATCCTTAACCATTTTGCAGGCGGCAAACAAGCCGGCCATGGCAGGATCGGTTTTTTGATCTATAAATTTGGCCGATTCAGCCTTGAACAAACCGGGAATATCAAGCGTAGCCTCCGATGCAAAGGCCACCGGCTGCTGATTGCCTGCTACTGCCAGGGCGTTGTTGATCATGCCTGAATACAAAACTTGTCCGTCGGGAGCAATGAACAAGCCCTGCTGCGATTCTTCGAGTTGTTCTCCGGCGTGTTTGGTGGACAATTTGTTGCCATCGGGCGAGAATACTGCCGTAAAAGCTGTATGCATGGTTTGAGGCAGTTCATCCAGTCCTGCTTTGCTCAGCCAGAGCAGGCGGCCTTCGGGGGAATAAGCGGCTATAAAGAGGTCGGATTTGCCTTCGGGTGCAAGCAATTTGTAACTCCCTGCCTGTAGTTCACCGGTGAATACTCCGGCTACTACAATGCTGCCCGAAGCCTGGCAGTCGACCGACATTCCGACGGCATTGCCTGAGGAACTCAGCTTGTTGGCCCACAATACTTTGCCTTCGGGGTTGAGTTTAGCCACAAAGCAATTGTGTGCTTCGTTGTTGCCTGATAAATGAATACCTTCCAATTGTACTGCTTCGGAAAAATAGCCGGTCAGCAGGGCGGATCCGTCAGGCAGGAGTTTGGCATTCTTGCGGAAACTGCCTTTGTAGCAACCTTTTTCCGAAAATTTATCCCAAAGTCCCGACAGAGACAAGGCCTTAGCCTGAAGGTTGGCTATTTCGTGAATTACGGGTGTCGCATTGCTGTATTCGGGCATAGCCACGCCTACAGGTGCATTGATAAAAGTAGGGTCTGCTACAACATAACGCTGGTTGTTGTAAACGAGATGGTCGCCGCTATACGGGGATTTAAAGGCTACGGCGGTTGCCATATGTCCGGGATATTCCAGGCCGACTACGTTGAGCCCCAGCAATTCGCGCACCAGGTAAGAAAACAAGACCGAACGGTCTTCGCAATCGCAATAGGGATAATGCAAGACTTCTTCGGCAAAGAAATACTTTTCGCGGCCGAATTGCTCGGGGTCGGTTTTATAGGCAAAAGCCGTCTGAACAAAGCGCAGGATAAAATTGACGGCCTGAACTTCGTCCATTTCGCTGACCACGGGCTGGAGGGCTGTGTAGAGAGCTTCCCTCGATTGTACCGACATGGGGGCATTGAAATAGGTTTCAAAAGCCAGCAGGGGATAATATTGGAAAAAGTCGATCAGGTCTGGGTCGTAACTGAGCTTAATGTCGTAGGTTTTGCCTTCGAATTCAAACTTAACCTGTCTTTCGGCTGTTTTTCCTCCCAGATTCATGGGCGAATTGATACCAAAGCTTACCGGTTTGCCGCTGTGGTAATCTTCGTCGTAGGTATAAAGCGAATTATTTTCCAGGTCGGAGAAAATATAATAATTGATGCCATCAAGGTTTAAATAGGCTTTTTGATAGACCTGGTCCTGAGTGGGAACAAGCAGGGCAATGGCCTCATCGTTGAATCCAACGCGCAGGGAATAACCAGAACGCAGCATCACAAACCAGGTCATCAGCCTGGCCGCATTGGTGTTGGCCGGGTAGAGGCTTTTTGAAAAATACTGACAAAGCAACATGTAGGCATAGTCGTTGATGTTGAGCTCCTTTTTTGCTTCGAGCAGACTCTCGACGGCCGGTGTGTAATTGCTCTCGGAAATTTTTCCCCAAAACGCGCCTATGCTTTCCTGGCTGATACCTTGCAACACAAAAGCTCTCATAGCCGGATCGTAGGGAATGGCCAGGCTCCGGTTGTAGAAATTAAGGCTGGCGGTTCTGAAATTGGTGGCTGTCTCGGCCGGTTTGCGAACCGGTTCCACTACAGTAGGCAGTGGCTCCGGCTTTAGATTTTCGGTACGGGCGGCAGATATGGTCTTACTTTCAATCTGGCTGTTCGTGTCAAACACCGGGCTGGTTTTGGGTTTGGGTTTGGCAGGTAATTCTTTGGCGGCAAAGGCCGAGTAGTTTTCCCATTCTTTTTTCAGGTAATCGGCCCATTCCTGGTCACGCTTGGCTACATAGGCCGCATATTCCTTGCGCAGGCGCTCCATTCCTTCAATTTGCTCTTGTTCAAATTGTTTCATTTTTTCCTGTTCCTGGCGGATGTATTCCTCGAAACTTTGAGATTGTACCTGTAAACTCATGCAGACAAACAGCATTATACTTAGAATAGGCGTTTTCATTTTCGTATGGTATTAAAATTTATCCGGACCCCTTAAACAATCTTTTTGAAAATTACAACACAAATAACAAATAGGCTGCAATAATACAAAAAAATGCGAACAGCCCTATATTGTATCAAAAAAAAAAGAGTGATTTAGCTGTTTTCCATTAATGTATTTTGAAAATCCAGCAGCAACAAGGCCAAAAGCAAGGTCCAAAGAAATTTAGAACTTGTTTTTGAGCAATATTTAACGGCCTGACACCGAGAAAGGCTATTTTAAGTTAACATCCAGATAAACCGAATGACGTCCGTAAGTGTTGTAAAAGGGTTTGAACAATACACTGTCAATCCGAAATTCCAAACTGGCAGGATCGCCTGTAATTGATTTGCTGATGTCTCGCGCGTCTAAAGTGATTTTGCGCCAGTCGGTACGGGCTTCTTGTTCCTGGGCGGCCAGCAGGACAGGACCGTAAAATAAACTGGCAATGTTTTGCTGATCCATCACGGGTTCCAGATAAAAGCTAAAAGGCATTCGTAATTCTACGACGTCTCCTTTTTTCCACTTGCGGTTAAGGCTCAGGTAAGTACCCGGTTGAGCATCGACCTTGATTTCCTTATCGTTGATTTTTACAAAGAAGCCTTTGTTTGCCCAACGCGGCACCCTTACCTTCAGTTCAAACCTGCCTTTGCCCTGTATAGTAAGCCTGGTTTGGTCTTCGTTGGGATAAGCGGTGCTTTGTGTGATAGTGATATTACGCTCTTTCCATTGCAGGGTAGATGCCACGTAAAGATTTACATACAGGGTTTTGTTGTCGGCACTCCTGAAATAAATGGAGTTTTGCAACTTGGTGCTGCTCTCGAGTGCGGTGCCGTTGCAACAGGTAAATCCGTCCATCTGCGGATTGCCAAATTGCTTAACGGAGCCGGGCCTCAAAGGCACGTGATAGGTATTGGCCGGGCTATGCTCGGCCACCGAAGCCAAAATATGGTTATAAAGCCCGCGTTCGTAGTAATCCATCAATTCTGCCCGTTGATCGAACATAAACAGACCACTCGTAAGTTTGAGCATATTGTAAGTGGCACAGGTTTCGTTCTGACCGCCGGCAGCAAAACCGTTTTCGTAGAGTGAAGCCGGCTGGGCGGTAAAACATTCCGCGTTGTTGGGATTACGGGCTCCGGCTACGCCCCCGATGCTATACATAAAATCGCCGGTGACCATAGTCCAGAAATTATCGGCAATACAGAAGTATTCGGGAGCTTGTGAATCGCGGTAGATTTCCAGCGCTCCTACAATCTGTGGAATGTGTTGGTTGGCATGAAAACCCCTGAAGCTGTTTACGTTTTTGGCCAGTCCGTGCGAATGTTCCGCGTTACCGTAAAACATATTTATATTATCAAACAGGCGGGCGGTTTCCAAATACGATTTTTTGCCTGTGAGGCGCGACAACCTGGCCATGGCTTCGTTCATACCTCCGAATTCGCCGGCTATGTACCGGCTCCACATATTGATAAGGGTTTCTTTGGGTAAGTTACTCAAACGGGCATGTACCCAGTCGCCCATGCCTGTCACAACATCGAGGGCTTTTTTGTTTCCGCAGATTTCATAAATATCCATCAGACCGACCAGAATTTTATGCAGGGTGTAGTAAGGTGCCCACACCTGAGAATTGGAACCTCCGTAGGTGGCTCCCTGCTCAAGAAGGATAAACTGATCGGGCGGGTAGGCGCTGATAAAGCCTTTGCCCCAGTTCCAATAATCGGTGCGTATGCCTCCTTCGCTTAAATCGGAGTCATAGCTTGCCTTTCCTTCAGCGGGCGGCACCTGACAGGGATCCGTGACACAGGTTCCTCCAGGGCTTTGAGGAGTCCCCGAAAGTTGAGCCAGTTCATAAAGGACATCGACCATGTAGTCCATTTTTTGAGCAAAGTTGGCCTGTAAGTCTTTATTGTAAGCACTGCCTGCATAGGCCTGAGCTAGTGCTGTAAGGTAATGCCCCGTGGCGTGTCCGCGCAGTTTGGTTTGCTGGCTGTCCCATACACCCAAAGGTTCAGCGCCCTCAGGTTGTTGTTGCCCAAAGGCGTTGCGGAACATGTAGAGAAAATTATCGGGATTGGTGGCGCCCAGGCCGTTGAAAAATTTATCGCGATTCTCGATGAATTTGGTATTACGACCGTGACAATCCGTATTCAGCGTTACCCGGTCCAATTGAAAGGCTTCTACTTTGCGTTGCGGGCCATTTTGTTTTTCGGCCGTCTTTACGGTAACCAGGGCTTTGGGCTGAAGATCGGTGCCCGAAACTTTGCCGGTCACTTCGTATGTTCCGGGGGTAAGTACCTGTGAATTATCGGTTGGTGAGGGCCAGATCACTCTGACATCGGGTCCTTCTATACCCTTTTCGTAAACTCCTTTTAAATAACGTGGCAGGCGAGGCAACTGTCCGGTCACTGTTTCTACTTCGATGTCGGGTACAGCAGTTAAGAAGGCATTATACAACTGAGGAGTGGTGGGGGGAAATACGGGCAGTTCCCGGTTGGCTTCCGTTCTCCTTCTTCTGACTATCGGTTCTTCTTTGTTCAGGGCAATGCCGTATATCCTGGCTATCTGCCACTCGTTCAGCGGAATACGGTAAAGACGAAAATCATGCAAAGCTGCATTCAAGGGTTTGTTGCCCGGAGATTGCGATTTTCCGATCAGGAGTTTGTTTTCTTTTCCCGTTTCCATGTCGAACAAATCCGCCAGACTCAGTTCTACTTTTTGTACCTCTTTGGCTATTTTGCCATTGATAAACATATTCAGGCTTTTTGACGGCAGATTTATGACCAGGGCCAGGTGGTGCCAGCTGTTTATAGCCAGGGCTTCAGAGCTCAATTCATAGGTTTTGGCAGGAGTCTGCACCTGAGCCAGAATGGTTGTTTTTTCCCCACTGCCTGTCAGAGTTACCAGAAGGCGTGATTGGCCGTTCTTGCCGAAATCGAAAAACACCTGTTTCTCCCCGGCAGAACGCGGATAAATCCAGGCGCTGATACTGAGCGATTCTTCGCCCGATACAGATTCTCCGGGTATAATTACATAGCTTTCAGCTTCTTCCGGCAAGGATAATACCGTGCTAAAAAGGGAATCTGTCGCAAAACGATAGCCCGCTCCTTTGATATTACCGTGTAAATTGTTGCGCGACCAGTCGTCGGCATTGCTTTTAAATGTATACCGGGCAATTAGGCCGGTTTCTCCTATACCGTCCAAAATCTGATCGCCGTTTTGGGCCGTTAAGGCGGTGGTGAATAAGGCACAAAAGCCAAGAATAAGTTTGGGGATTCTCATGGTTGTTATTGAGTATGAAGAAATTTATGTTTTAAAAAATAAAAATGGGGGACAACACATCCCTGCTGCCAAAATTAGAGATAATATCTTGGCCCAAAAAACGGATTGTTGTCAATATCGTCCCTATTTATAGCAAATTCGTGAACAGCAACAAGGGGTGTTAATGGTGTTTTGAAAGAAACAAAGAAAATCACTGCTTCGTCTTAGCTTTTAGCGCCAATTCAATCATTTGTTGTACTACTGCCTTAGGTTGGTTGTCGCGATCGAAAAGCAGAGGATAGTCTTTGCGCCCGCGGACGGGGAAGTTGTTTCGCCAGGAATTGCCGTCGTTCAGGCCCCAGAGTGTAACGCGATCGATGTGCCGGTGGTGTTTAAGAAAGAGAGCAAAAAGTTCCGTGACACGTTGTTCCCAGGCTTTCATCACCTCGTCGGGGACTCCCTCGCGGTAAGGGTCGTTTTGGGTAGAATAAACAAAGCGGTCGGCAATATTGGCCCCTGTGTGCCGGTAGGGATTAGGCAGGATGGAAATGTCCCATTCGGTAATCAGAACCTTGACGCCGGTAGCAGCCAGTTTCAGGATACTTGTTTCGAAAGCTTCCACCGAAGGTTCGTCCATATGCACGTGTCCCTGCATACCCACAGCATCAATGCGGCAACCGGCGGCTTTGAGTTCTTCTACCATCTTGACAACGGCATCGCATTTGACCGGATTGGCCATGTTGTAATCGTTGTAATAGAGTTCAGCCTCGGGATCGGCCTGGTGGGCGTATTCAAAAGCCAGTCGAATAAAATCTTTACCCAGAATACGATAAAAGGGACTGTTGCGGTAAGTACCATTGTCTTCGAAAGCTTCGTTGACCACGTCGTAGCCTTTGATGCGGCCCTTGTAGCGAGTCATGATGCTGAAGATGTGCTCCCGCATCCTCGATTTGAGAACTTCGGCACTAACCGGCTCACCCTGTTCATCTACGCAGAACCAGCGAGCCAGTTGAGAATGCCAGATGAGACAATGTCCGGTGACGACTTGCCGGTTGTTCTCTCCAAAAGCGAGCATTTGGTCGGTGGCTTCGAAGTTGTAACGATGTTCTTCGGGATGAATCTCTGCCGATTTCATGCAGTTTTCGGGCACAATGGCGCTGAAGTGCCTGGAGATTTGTTCTGCTTCGGCCGGCCTGGCACCCCGGGTTTGAGGGTTGTTGACGGCTACGCCTATCAGAAAAAGGTCTTCGGTGGCCTGGCGCAGAGTTGTTTGAGCCGTTAAGTGGCTGCAAAACAACAGGACAACTGTAGTCAGTAGGAGGAATGTTCGTTGCATATTTTTCAAGGCTAAGAAGTTTGGTTATTAATACGGTTGTATAGAATCTTTTCTCTGTTGCCTAAGGGTTTTATAGTCGGTTCACCTGTTCATAAAATACCGCATATCCGTTTTTTTGAGCACTTCCAGATCGTGAACCGGCCTTTCCATATCTTCGGGGAAAGGCAGTTGGTTGATCGATTGGAAATAGAGCAGGCAGGCGTCTTTCCACACCTGGGCATCCCGGGCTTGCCTGCGGAGTTTGGCTTGAACCTGAATAAAAATCCCGCTGTCAACCCGGTTTTCCATGTTATCCCAGATCAGTTGGAAACGGCGGACTTCCTGAAGGCCGGCATCGTAGCGCCGGCAGAGTTCCTCCCACAGACTGTTGCCGTTCCGCAGGCGATGTTCCCAGGGGAGGTGATGAAACCAGAGCAGCAGATTTTCGGGACAGCTGCCCGGGTTGTCGAATTGGGAACGCAAGGGCTCCCGGTATTGCGACACGGCGTTGCTGCCCCCCGAACTGCGGTCAAAGCCTATGCCTTTAGCATCGGCCTGATGATAATAGGGCGGAGTCCAGTCTTTTCTTTGTCTCGGGGAGTCGTACCAAGGCCCGGGCCCGTAGTGATGGTCGAGAGCAAACAAGTGGTGCAGGCCCAGAGGCATCATGTAATTGACCATCGCCTCGCGACTCCGGAGCATCATAGATAAAACCGGTTGAAGAAATTCCTTTTCCCAGTTGCCGTTCTTTTGGTCCGAAGCCGGATCGTTGTCCAAGGCCGGACCTTCGTCCGAAAGCGAATTGCCTTCCGGGGATTGCGTGGGTTCAAAAGTCAGCCTCAACCATTCTTCGGCAATCCCGGCGGCTGAGGCCCGGTTGTTCCAGGCCAGACGTCCGAAAGCATACCAGTTGGCGCCGGCAAACGGATGGCCGCACCAGTTGCTGTCCGAACCGATGTTTGAAACCCCGGCTATGGCAGTGAGGGATTGATCGAAAAGACTGCCGTCCGTACAGCGGGCTACGGTGCTGCCCGGGCCTGACTGATAGGTATCGCTTTGCAAGAATTCTTCCCATAAACCGCCCAGGTAAGCCAATTGATGCTCTTGTCCCAGGTATTCCTGGGTGATTTGCAGTTCGGGCAGGACGGCCGTTTTCCTGAGGGCTCCAAACAAAGGACTGAAGGGCTCTCTGGGCTGAAAATCGATGGGTCCGTTTTTTATCTGAACAACGACATTATCGCAGAATTGTCCGTCCAAAGGCATGAACTCCTCGTAGGCTTGTTTGGCCCGATCGTTGTCGCTCGGTTTGTATACGAAAGCCCGCCACATTAAGATGCCGTGGTAGGGTTTGAGCAGTTCGGCCAGCATATTGGCTCCCTGGGCGTGGCTACGTCCAAAATCTCCCGGCCCGGGCATGCCTTCGCTGCTCGCTTTGACCAGAAAGCCCCCGAAATCGGGAATCAGGGAGTAGATTTCATGGATCTTTGCACGCCACCAATCTACCACCTCCGAGTCAAGCGGATCGGCCGTTTTGAGTCCGCCCAGACGCATAGGCGTAGAAAAATTAATGCTCAGGTAGCTCACCATTCCGTAGGGGCGCAACTCGTCGGCGATAGCTGCAGCGCGTTTTAGTACGGGCAGGCTCAGGGCTTCGGGCGGGGCATTGACGTTGTTTAAAACGGCCCCGTTGATGCCGATAGACGCATTTATTGCGGCGTAGGTTCGCCAGTGTTCGCGGTCTTCTGCCGTCGGCTCCATCGACTGCTTACCTTTCCAAAAGATGGAAGGGCCGGCATAGCCTCTTTCGACGCTTCCGTCCAGGTTGTCCCAATGGTTAAGTAAGCGCCTTTGGTAGGAGGGATTGGAAAAGGGCAGTTCTAAACTGAGACCGATTTGCCGGCGTCGCAAATATTCATAGGCTCCGTAGAGCAAACCTTGATGTGTTTTGGCCGTGATGCAGCCGGGCGATAAACTGTAACCTTGTTCGGACAGTCTTTTATCGCGACTGATCTTTAATTTGATGCTGTTGTTTTCCCGATCCTGCCAGCCCTCGATCAAGACTTGTTTGGCCAGCTCCAGAGTAGGAGAGCTTTTTCCGGACGGCATATAGACTTTGACTGTCGACAGGGCAGTTGCCGGCAACCAGAGCTCTCTGCCTGTTTTGGCCTGCAAGCTGATTATTCCCGCAACAAGCAGTAAAAAGAAACAATATGGGATAAATTTATTATGCATGCTTTTAGAGGAAGAATCTTCGTGTTGCAAGATACGGTAAAAGACTTTATTTTTAAAAACAAAGATTTAAAAATCCTGATTTATAGTTGTTTCATCGATAAGTTGCGAATCAATTGCCACTTTTCTACGGAGCCGATCAGGAATAAAAAAACCCGCTCTTGAAAAGCGGGTTTTTTCTGTGGTACCACCAGGAATCGAACCGGGGACACAAGGATTTTCAGTCCTTTGCTCTACCAACTGAGCTATGGTACCTTTTCCTTTTGGAAGCGGCTGCAAAAGTACAATTCATTTTTAAAACAACAAAGACTTTGCCGAATTATTTTGTAAAAAACGGGCTATTTGTTTGTACATGGGAAAAAGCTTTTCTACCTTTGCACGGTGATTTCAATCGGGATGTAGCACAGTTGGTAGCGCGCTACGTTCGGGACGTAGAGGTCGGAAGTTCGAGTCTTCTCATCCCGACCAAAAGGCACTTAAACGTAGAATTTTCCGCTTTAAAGTGCCTTTTGTTTATATAAAATCGAAACAATGCTTACACTAAAGTACCTCAGCGAAAACACCAGAGAATGCATAGAGCGTCTGGCTGTTAAACATTTTGATGCAGAAGCGCTCATTGGAGAAATTCTTGAGCTCGATTTGCAACGGCGCAATGCTCAGACCCGGTCGGATGCCTGCGCAGCAGAATTGAATACTCTTTCCAGATCCATAGGCGTGTTGATGCAGGAAGGCAAAAAACAGGAAGCTGCCGTGGTACGTGAAAAGACCCTGCAACTCAAAGAAGAAGGTAAAAGTTTGGAAACTGCGCGCAAAGGGGCCGAAAACAGAATACAGGAACTCTTAGTGCAAATCCCCAATCTTCCGCATAGTTCAGTGCCGGCCGGAAAAGGAGCCGAAGACAATGTGACGGAACGTTCCGGCGGCCGTATGCCCGACTTGCCCGTCGATGCCATGCCTCATTGGGACCTGGCCAAAAAATACGATCTGATCGATTTTGAATTGGGAGCAAAAATTACCGGAGCCGGTTTCCCGGTTTACAAAGGTAAAGGAGCTCGTTTGCAAAGAGCCTTGATAAACTATTTCCTCGATTGCGCACGGCAGGCAGGATACCTCGAAATTCAACCGCCTTATGTGGTAAACGCCGCTTCGGGTTATGGTACTGGGCAATTGCCCGATAAAGAGGGGCAGATGTATCACGTCGGGTTGGATGATCTGTACTTAATTCCGACAGCCGAAGTACCGGTAACCAATATTTACAGGGACGTCATTTTGGACGAAAAGGATCTGCCGGTAAAGAATACCGCCTATTCGGCCTGTTTCCGTCGCGAAGCCGGAGCTTACGGCAAGGACGTCAGGGGACTGAATCGCCTGCATCAGTTCGATAAGGTGGAAATTGTCTGCATAGAACATCCCGATCGTTCTTACGAACGTTTGGAAAAAATGGTTACCCATGTGCAAAGTCTGGTCGAAGCGCTGGAATTGCCCTGGCGCATTTTGCGCCTGTGTGGGGGCGATATGGGCTTTACCTCGGCTCTGACTTTTGATTTTGAAGTCTTTTCTGCCGCCCAACAACGCTGGCTCGAAGTGAGCTCGGTGTCGAATTTCGAAAGTTTTCAGGCCAACAGGCTCAAATGCCGTTACCGTACTGCCGAGGGAGGTAAAATTCAGTTGTGCCATACACTCAACGGAAGTGCGCTGGCCTTGCCCCGCGTAGTGGCTGCCTTGCTCGAAAACAACCAGACGGCAGAGGGAATTCGTATTCCCGAGGTCTTGCGTCCTTATACGGGCTTTGATATAATAGATTGATTTTTGTCGTATTTTGGAAGTTTCCGGCCGGTAGGATTAACAGAGGCAGAGCCAGGTCATAAGACACAGGGTCTGGAAGTGCTGCCGGAGCCGCAATAGTGGCCTCAAAGGCAGAGCAAGTTTAGAACATTTAAAAACCAATAGGGCGCCGCGTTTATAACGCAGCGCCCTATTTAATTATAAGCTAAAAGAAAGAATCTCTTCTTAAAGTTTCGGACCGGCAGCTACCAGTTTTTGACCGGCTTCGTTGTTTTTGGTGAACTTATCGAAGTTCTTGATGAAGCGGGAGGCCAGGTCTTTGGCTTTTTCGTCCCATACTTTACCGTCGGCATAGGTATCCCTGGGGTCAAGAATGGCCGGGTTTACGTTGGGCAAAGCGGTGGGAACTTTAAGGTTGAAGTAAGCTATGTCTTTGGTGGCTGCTTTGTCGATGGAGCCATCCAGGATAGCGTCGATGATGCCGCGGGTATCTTTGATGGTAATGCGTTTGCCGGTGCCGTTCCAACCGGTATTAACCAGGTAGGCGGTGGCTCCGGAAGCTTGCATCCTCTTAACCAGTTCCTGAGCATACTTGGTAGGATGCAAGGCCAGGAAGGCTGCTCCAAAGCAGGCAGAGAAAGTGGGAGTAGGCTCGGTAATACCACGTTCGGTTCCGGCCAGTTTGGCGGTGAAACCGCTCAGGAAGTAATATTGGGCCTGTTCGGGGGTAAGTATCGATACAGGAGGCAATACGCCGAATGCGTCGGCCGACAGGAAGATTACTTTCTTGGCAGGACCGGCTTTGGATACGGGCTTTACAATATTGTCGATGTGGTAAATCGGGTAAGAAACACGGGTGTTTTCTGTAACACTGCTGTCGTTAAAGTCGATTTTGCCGTTGGCATCAACCGTAACGTTCTCAAGCAGGGCATCGCGACGAATGGCGTTCCAGATGTCGGGTTCCTGTTCCTTGCTCAAATTGATGGTTTTGGCGTAGCAGCCGCCTTCGAAGTTGAAAATACCTTCGTCGTCCCAGCCGTGTTCGTCGTCGCCGATGAGCTGACGTTTGGGATCGGTAGAAAGGGTGGTTTTGCCGGTACCGGACAAGCCGAAGAAGATGGCGGTATCGTTGTCTTTGCCCACGTTGGCTGAGCAGTGCATGGAAGCTATCCCCTGCAGAGGCAGGTAGTAGTTCATCAGGGTGAATATGCCTTTTTTCATTTCTCCCCCGTACCATGTTCCGCCGATTACCTGCATTTTTTCGGTCAGGTTAAAAACGGTGAAAGTTTCGGAATTCAATCCCAGTTCTTTGTATTGAGCGCCGGCGCAGGTTTTGGATCCGTTAAGGGATACAAAATCGGGTTCGCCGTAATTTTTGAGTTCTTCTTCGGTAGGACGGATAAACATATTCTTTACGAAGTGGGCCTGCCAGGCTACTTCCATGATAAAACGGACTTTAAGACGGCTGGCTTCGTTGGCGCCGCAGAAAGTGTCTACCACATAGAGTTTTTTGTTGGATAATTGTTTGGTGACAATATCTTTCAGTACACCCCAGGATGCCTTGGGCAGGGGTTTATTGTCGTTTTTATATTCGTCGGAAGTCCACCAGATGGTGTCCCTCGAAACATCGTCCATCACGATGAATTTGTCTTTAGGTGAGCGTCCGGTATAGACACCCGTCATCACATTGACAGCCCCCATTTCTGTAACCTGTCCCCTTTCAAATCCCTGTAAATTGGGATCGGTCTCATCTTTGAATAATTGCTCATAAGAAGGGTTGTGAACAATCTCGGTGGTACCTTTGATTCCGTACTTTGTTAGATCTAATGATTTCATTTTTAAATGATTAATAGTGAATTTGTTGAAAACTTTTTATAGGGCCAAATTTTATCGGGCGCAAAGATAGAAAATAAAATCAGATGCTGCTAATTAATTAAAGAAAAATTTCAGCAATCGATGAAAATATTTTTTATTTTTCCCCTCTTTCGTTTTCTTATTTCGTCAGCGACGGGATTGATCCCTTCGATGCCGAATGTTTTCAGCAGTCGATCCGTCGGTACATCCTCAGGTAGAGATCGAAAATATTGTCCGGGCTTGATTGAGAGGTAGTTGAGGTGGCTGGAGACTCTAAGACTCAGGTTCTCAGTGTTTTCGCAGGAATTTGTTCAAAAATAGCAAACTTTGCTCGTGCATGGCCCGGCTGAAGAAATGAGGGGAATCCCAGATTTCTGTCTTGAGCCGGTCTCCGGCTCCCCGGCTTTCCCAGACCCGGCGCATGGTTTCGAAAGCATCCAGACAACCTTGTACAGGGAAGAGCTTATCGCGGCTGCCGTTGATGAAATACATAGGCTTGGGGCAGGCAATGGAAGCCACATGGGGATAATCCAGGTAATTCCTGATTTCGGGCAGCAACATCGAATAGGCACTGCCTCCCTTGTTTTGGTTGTTGTCCAGCGTCATCAGGTATTCGGTGGTATTCATCCAGCAGACGGCAACAGCGGCGCTGACCTTGTCGCTGGCGGCCGCCAGCATCCAGGCCCGGTGGGCGCCCATGGAAAAGCCTAAGGCGGCTATACGTTCTATGTCTACATAGGGAAGGCTGCACAAATATTCCACGCTCTGAATGTCGTCGTTGGTGATGTGTCCGCACCAGGTCCTGCCCAGTTGAAACATATTGGAAGCCAGTGCTTGCTGTCTGTTGTAATCGTGACCTTCGACCGAGCCTCGTTCGGACCAGAACAAAGCATCGATGGCCAGCACCACATAACCCTGTGAAGCAAAATAATCGCCCGTATAAATGCTGTCGTAACATTGCACCGACCATTGATTGCATTCTTTTTCCAAGTCTTCGGAAGGATGGATCGGTTTGACCATTTTTTCCTTGCCTATGGAAAACTTCGCGCCGTGGTCGTGCAACATAACGACGGCCGGAAAGGGGCCTTCTCCCTCGGGGATGAGCAGGTAAGCGGGTATGCGCTCAAATGAGGTAATATTGAGAAGTATTTTTTGAGCCAGGTAAGGCCTTCCACCTTCGTAGCCCTCCCTTTGCTCCCCGGCCAATACCAGAGCATCGAAATCTCCGGCCGGAGGCGGGAGCGGACCCATGCAATCGAAAAGTACCTGCCGGGCTTGTTTTTTCCATTTGGTGAAGCGTTTCTTTTGCTGAAGTTGTTTTG
>Ga0255347_1004234_pt1 | contig 17587 bp, 15 predicted proteins | sample wastewater_treat_2_FD_192479 | JGI IMG/M metagenome (GOLD analysis project Ga0255347, IMG submission 192479) | Wastewater microbial communities from Lulu Island WWTP, Vancouver, Canada - plant24 | ecosystem: Engineered > WWTP > Wastewater > Unclassified | place: Canada: Vancouver, British...
TCAGGACTCGTGCTCGATCTCCTTTTTGAGGATGGTAGGAATGGTTTAGTAATAGCAGGCTTTGATTTCTGCCCCGGTTCAGTAGGAATAATTGTTACAACTACCCTGGAGAAGGGCTTTGTGGAACTGGCAGAAATCATCCGAGACGCCGGACCTGCAAGGATGTGTCCTTCATTATCAACCATGTTTTTCTGCCCAATGCCTGAATGGTACAGAAGATCCTGGAATAACAGGTCATCCGGCCAGCGACCAGCTTATCCACCGGCAACCTGTTCTTCTCCATTGTTATAGGGTACACACCGATGACCATTCCGTATCTTCCCGATAACCTGTCTTTCCATGAAGTCCAGCAATTTCGCCAGATCTGGATCGTCCTCATCGTAGGGTTCCTGGCGGCCCTGGCATGGTATAGTTTTACCATACAGATCCTGCTCGGCGAGCCATTTGGCACAAACCCGGCTCCTGATATCCTGGTGCTGATCGTCCTTGCGATTTTCGGGATCGCCTTCCCTGTCTGGTTCCGGGTGATGAACCTTGAGATCCAGGTCACGGGAACGATGCTCAGGTTCCGCTTCTTCCCCCTCCACCTCTCCTGGCGGGAAATCCCGTTTGATTCCATCGCCCGGGTTATGGCTGTGGTCTACCGGCCCCTCCGGGAGTATGGCGGGTGGGGGATCCGGTTCGGCAAAAAAGGCATGGCCTACAATGTTTCAGGGGACCGGGGTGTGCAGGTCACGCTGAAGAACGGGAAATCATTCCTCCTCGGGTCCCAGCGGGCAGAGGAACTCGAACTGGTGCTCCGGTCAAGGATTCACCAGCAGAATATGTGAAATACCCTGTTTCTTTGCGACATCCCTGGATAGCTCGGCCCCTCTCCCGGATGGCTTGCAGTGTATTCGCAACCATGGTCATTCAGACTGCTGTTTCGTAATTCTCTGTTGCATCGATAGCCTGACATTTATTTCATTTCGTCCGGCCGGATCGTAAGTGGATGGCAGATTCCGACCCGGAAAACCTACTTTCCCGCGCATTTTTAACACAGAATGACCCGGTGACGAGAGCCTTCGTCTTCCCTCCGTCACACTTCCCGGGTATCCTGATCGCTCTCCTGTCAAGAAGGCGGTGTTGATCGTGAGATATATCCCTGACCTTCCGGCTTTTCGTTCCTCGTTAGGCACCGCTAATTGTACTGGTGGCGGGGTTCAGGCGGAGGAGATTCCCCCGCCATTCCCGTCCCGGAGATCTTCTCCAAACCGGGCGATATGCATAAAATGTAGGAGATGGTATTACCAGTTCGCCCTCTCTGTAGTATGAAGTGACGGGGTATTCCCGCCCCCTCATAACACATTCCTGTTCTGAAAACAATCATAAAAAAAGAGAGGATTATGGGAGTTGGAGCATTGAATCACAAGGTTTGATGAATTATCCCTTCAAGGATAGTCCTGTTTTATTCCTGGATCCCTTGATGGAACAATTCCTCGCCATTCCGATGAACATCCGAGCGGTTTATACCCAGGAGAAGTCCTCCACTCGTCATCCTTCCCTATATCGATAGGAGATCAAGGCATTAAACCGCAGGGGGATGATTGCCGGGAAAGGGAGTGGGTCCATGAGGTTACCTTCCCATCGGATCGCTCACCCGTCCCAAAACCAGGATATTTCCAGTATCATCGTCCCGGATGATGAATATGAACGGGTGATTGGCCCGGACGACCGATACGGTAGCTTCCAAGGCAATCATTTTCATTATCAACGCCATAGCTGCTGCAGCCTCGGTTCCTTCATCGTTCACATCCACAAACGCCTGGTGTACCATGTCATCGATGAACAGGTTGAGGGTCCCGCCCGTGTCCGAGGTTGCGGCATTTTCTCATGGTCTCAGCGGCTCTCACATGCTGAAAGAAAACCCTTATGAAATCTGATTGCCCATCTGGAAACCGGGATGCGTGAAACAGCATGACTGCACTGCCGGTTTTCGGAAGCTTCATAAGAGACTTCATCGGGATTTTTCTTATCGGGGTGGTAGGAGGGGTTGTTTTTGCCCTCCTGATGGAGAGAGGACTTACTTTTCCCACCAAAGTATATTCCAATGAAAAGCTGATCAGGGTCAATTTTGAGTTCTTCGCGGATGTGATCATCGGAGCCCTTGCTGCGGTCATAGTCTATGCGCTTAATTCGCCGCAATCGCAGCAGACATTCGTCGTTTTAGGCATTATCTCAGGAATCGGAGGAAGCGCCATCCTGACCGCGTATATGAAGAGCAGGGAGAGCGAAGAGGCCAGGGAGAAAAAAGTACTTATTGCCGAGCGGTACCGGGCGGCGGTAGCCCGGCATGCCGGATCGGTCATGTCACAGGGGAACATGCAGCTTCTGAACATCGAGCTAATGGAAATCGATGAGCAGCTCCTATCTTAATTTTTATTGGGTTGCCTGAAAAAAGACGAAATGATGGATTTACCAGGACTCTACCATCGTCATGTTGACGTAGATGTCCTCGAGCCGGGCCTTGTGTCCCCGCTCCATGTTTGCCAGCTGCTCAAACACCATCCGCTGCTCGGGATTGGCGCTTCCCTTGGCTAACTGTGTATACATCTGCATCGCCGCAAGTTCCTTTTTAATGGCCAGCACCAGGCCGTCGACCGGTTTCATGTCAGGGTTAAGCTTTGGAGTCGCACTATCATCGACCACCCTGTAGTTGTAACTCGCATCGAAATGGAGCATTTTTACATCCTTGGTGAGGAATGCCTGGAGAACCTCCCGGTGGGTTTTTTCTTCTTCGGCCAGCTCGCCAAAAAGCTTCTTCAGTGCGGGATCTTTGACCTTGTCTGCTGTGCTCCTGTAGAACGTATAAGATTCTACTTCCTTGTCGATTGCATTCGAAATGATCTTGCGGTATTCTTCTGCATTCATAGGGGGTTTCTCACCTCTTTTCACGTCCATTCACAGCCGGTTAATACTATTGGTGGGGGAATCCCCGCAGATGGAGTGAACCTGGAATACCGGCATCTGCCGCATAAGAATGTGGTCTCTATCCTTTGTCCTGTCTCCCGATATCCAGGGCGTTAACGAAACGAATTCAGATCCGGGAATGGACGCTTTTTTGCCATCTCCTGTGTCTGTGCAACTTCCGATGGATGGAATTATTCGCAGAAACTTCCGCATAAGGAAACATCTCCCAATAGGATGAATGGACGAGTTCAACTGCCAGAAGACTCCCGGCATTCAAAAGTCTACTTCAATCTCCTGTGGCTGATACTCCGATTCACAAAATATCTATTAATAGTATTTTGAGTAACTTTTACCAGGATATATTTCCGTTTTCTCCACATCCTGGGAATCCCTGCAATACCATCAATTTTAGCTTTCAGAATTACCTTTCCTTTTCCTTTGAACGTGTAGTAGGGGATAACCACGATTGTTCGGGCAATGATCCAGGGAAAAGAAACCAGAAGTATAAGCAGTGGATAGTTCTTCACCGGCCACCAGAGAATGTTCCTGTTCCCAAAATAAACGCTGAGATCAGACATGAAGCCCGCAGTTCCCCCATGATAATGATACACGATCGCTTCTGGAACAAAAGAACATTTCCAGCCAGCAAGGCATGCCCGGAACGCAAGATCGACATCTTCCATGTAGAGGAAAAAATCTTCGTCAAAAAGACCTATCTCCTGTAACATCGTCTTCCGATACAAAGCCGCACCGGCGCATGGCCCGATGATTCCTTCCGGTGTGTCATATTGGCTTCTATCTTCTTCAAACATCCCCCTGTCCCAGGCAGCCCCGCTCCGTGAAATGCAAATACCGGTTGAATTGATTCTGCCATCGGGAAAGAGCATTTTTGGGGCGCACATGCCAACGGACTCATCGCCGTTCATTTCAGTAAGAAGCCGTTCGATACAGTGGCGATCAATCCGTGTGTCGTTATTCAGGGTCATGATGAGGGCGCCTCGTGCGTTCAGGATACCAGAATTCACTCCGCCGGCAAAACCCAAATTGGTCGGATTTTCAATAATGAACAGTCCCCTGAACTGGGATTTGAGATATTCAACACTGCCGTCCGAGGATGCATTGTCGACTACAATGATCTCCATGTTGGAATATGTCTGGGCAGTGATGGCTTGAATGCACTCATCAAGAAATTTCTTCCCATTATAATTGACAATAACAACGCTTACGGTGGGACTGGGGGGTATGTCATTATGTGTATGGGAAATCATGCTTCCGGAACAAGAGCCTTCTTTTTAATTTTGTTTTCATCTCTTTCATGCAACTCATTTGTTTATTCGAAAATCCAAAGAGTGTTGATATTTATTTATGGATAAACATAGTTGTGCTGCTGGATCGAAATATAAAACGGAAATTGTTCAGATAATTCGCTACACTTCTAAACTTAATGAGATAGTTCATTTGCTCAGTCCGCAAGCTTGGTGTAGGCGGAAGATTGGAGGGAGATACGTAAAAGTTTGCCTGTATCACTCGCCAGACTTATATAATTCATAATATCTGCCCTTCTTTTCCATTAAAGAATTGTGAGTTCCATTCTCAACAATCCTGCCTCCGCTCATTACATAAATCATATCAGCTTTCTTAATTGTTGAGAGTCTGTGGGCGATCATGAATGTAGTAATGTTCTGGGCAATCTGATTGATTGAATCCTGGACGGCAGCCTCAGATTTATTATCGAGGTTGCTTGTCGCTTCATCCAGCACCAGTATATCCGGCTCTCTTACAAGTGCCCGGGCAATTGCTATCCTCTGTTTTTCACCACCCGACAATTTTAATCCTTGATCGCCCACAACAGCACAATATCCTTCAGGAAGATTGTTAATGAATAAATCGATATTTGCTTTCTCTGCAGCCTTTTTGATTTGCTCTTCTGTATAATGCCCGCCAAACGAGATATTCTCCCAGATGGATGCATTATAAATGAACGCGTCCTGGCTGACATATCCAACCTTTTGAAGGAACGATTTGAGATCATATTCACGAAGATCAATTCCATTGAGTTGGATACTCCCACCGGATACATCGTAATACCGAAGGAGGAGTGAGACAATGGTTGATTTTCCGGAACCGGAATGACCAACAAGGGCAGTTACTTTATTTCTTTCAATGGTTAAATTCATATTGTTGATGAGTGGCTGGGGTGGGTCGTACGAAAATTGTACGTTCTCAAAAACAATATCCTCGGTAAGCCTTTCAAATATTATACTGCCATTTTTCAGCAAATGATATCTGGAATCGGTTGTAAAGTTATAAACTGTTTTTAAATTGGGCCAGCAATCCATGGCATCTATATAGCTTTTCCCAAACGAGGAGAGCCTTGGAAGTATTTTAATGGCGGCGAATGCAAATGTTCCAACGAGGGGAATAATATATAGAAAATTTTCCTTGTATGTATAGTAAAGGACAATTACCAGAATTGCAATGAGAGAGAAAAAGAAAAAATGAAGTAGTATACCTGGGAGATGTTTAAAAATGCTATATTTAATAAATTTGTTCCAATAGTTATCAAGAGCATTATTATATTTTTCTTTCCAGAAAATATCTCCGGCAACAGATCGAATCTGACGTAATCCCTGGATATAGTTATTGATAACATCATTCTCCGATTGTATTGAACTAAGTTGCAATTCTCCTAAACGATAGGCTTTCCTTTTCCCGACAACCCTGACTGATAGCATGAATAAAAGCGCTGCAATTATCATCAGGGCAAAACCCGCAGGAGAAATTACAAATAATATTGTGAATATCGTTAGGATCACCACAATATCAGAAAACATTAGTGTAGTGTTTTCCAGGAAATCTCTAATTTTTCCCGGAGCCGTTATGACAGAGTATAGTATGTCTCCCCGTTTGTTATCAACAAAATACCGGTAGTCATTGCGTGCTAATTTGTCAAAAACAGTTTTTTTGGTCTGGACTATTATCGATTTTGTGAAATACAATGAAATATATTTATAAATCAATGTCACCAGAAAGGTAAGAAACACGACAATGATGAACAGTATACAGAATAAAATTACATCTGGTAAATTCAGAAGACTCCGTGCAGAGTTGTAGATTGGTTCAAGGAACGGGATATTCTGGTCAAAAAGATTGAACGAGGCATTCAAAATAGGATAAAGAAGGATGATTTGAAAGGTTTCCATCAAACCCAGCGATATACCGACAATTACCAAACTGGCAAGCAATCCTTCAAAACCTTTGGTATAAAATTCAAAGATATGAAATTCTTTCCAGATTTTTTTAATTCGATTAAACATAACAACTTTGAAACGATTGGTTATGGTATTGAGATGAATTGTCTGTTTTATCATGCGGTACCAGGTGATCCTATTCGCACTAATTTGGCATGAATTATTATGCTGCAATCAACCTCCTGTTCGGAAGATATTCTTGGATAAATTCTCCTGACAATCCGATAAGCATTTTGTTTGAAAATTCACTTGTTTTCCCCTTTTGGCTTTACTGGTGTTTAAACAGTTATCCTTGTGCGCTGATTGATGAATTATCTAAATATTGATTGGTTTTGTACGTGGCGGTACACATTTCCCCAAGAAGGGCGGGATAAAATTCCCCAGCTAGAATACTCCTCTTAGGAAATCATACTTTCTCATGAGGTGGAGCAAGTCCCATTCTCTTCCGTTCTTTCATCCGATAACTGTCTCCACGAATATTTACGGTGATAAAATGGTGCAGGATTCGATCCAGTAAAGCAGTGGCGATGACCTGGTCATGGAAGATCTCTCCCCAGTCACCGTAGGACTTGTTGGATGTAAGGATCGTCGAGGATCGTTCATATCTCCTGGAAACCAACTGAAAGAAACAGTAACCGGCCTCTTCGTCAAACGGGTGGTACCCGATCTCATCAATGAGGAGAAGACGGTATCTAGCCAGCATTTTCAGATACGGATCGAGGTTTTCATGATGGTATGCCTTTTTCATCCGTTCGATGAGTGTCGAGGCTGAGATGAAATATGCCGAGAAACCTGCTTTAATCGCTGCAATACCAAGACCTATGGCAAGATGTGTTTTCCCTACACCCGGGGGCCCTAAGAAGACCACATTCTCTGCATTATGAAGAAACCGCAAGGTGGTGAGCTCACGTATCACCGACTGGTCAATCGATGGTTGGAACTCAAAATCGAACTCACTCAGGTCCTTTCTCACTGGTAACCTGGACCATTTCATCCTGGTTTCAAAGAGATGAGTCTCTCTCTCCGCATCTTTTCTTCATGCATCAGATGATCGAGGATCTCCATGACGGAAGTCCCATCCTTTGCAGCAATCTCAAGGTAGCTGTCGAGGATCTCCTCAACGCCATTCAGTTTAAGATCCAGCAAATTCTGGTGCAGGCGCTCATAGACAAGGGAATTCGAATTCATGGGTATCCCCCACCACTGAACTGATCGTATACCGCTAGCGGCCGGTGTTCAACACAGGGTGACGGTATCGCCACGATCACCGGATGGCTCGTTGGCCTCCGGCAAGTCGTTTTCATGACCTCTGAAAGCAGTCCGTAGAAATGATCCGGGTTTCGGGAGACCCGGAGACCGCCCGACAGGAGTTCGTGGGTACAGACGATCTGTCCCCTGATTAGGACCTCGAGGAGGTCTCGTGTGACCCGGACCATCGCAGTTCTCCCGGCATAGCGATAAGGAACAGAATAGTGATTTCCCAGGTAGGAGACATAACAGTCACGTGAAATCTTTCGTGATTCTGTGAGGGTTATCCGGTATTCCGGGACCTCATCGGGAGAACTAAGGTTTTCACGGGTGAGTCGGTCACGAGGGATCTCATGGGTAGTACCATGTGGCGTACTGTTGACCCTTTCACACCATTGCAGAGCTTGGCCGTTCAGATCCTGAAGAGAAGGGAATGTTGAACCTTTGAGGAAGTCCTGTTTCACGAATCCGATAGTCTGTTCGATCTTTCCTTTCGTCTGGGGTCGATACGGTCGGCACAGTCGGGGGGTAAAGCCATAATGACGGGTAAAATCCATGAACAGGTCATTCCACCGTGATTCAGATGATTTCTTCATACGGCGGATCACGACTTGTTTCATGTTGTCATAGAGAATTTCCTCGGGATATCCTCTGAAGTACCGAAACGCGTTGAGGTGGCACTGGATGAAGGTGGGGACATCCGTATTCAACGTGAATTCGATATAACGCATTCGGGAGTAACCGAGAAGCATTGCAAAACAGGAGAGTTTTCTGCTTTCTCCATCAACATACACCGATCCGCAGTCTCCCCAATCAACCTGGGCCTGTCGTCCAGGTTCGGTCTCATAACGATAGACTGCCTTCACCGCGATGTCCGGACGAATGGTCCTGACGTACTTCTTCACCTGGGTGTACTTCCCAGTGTATCCTCGGTCAAGGATCTCTCGGAAGATTCGTTTTGCCCCGAGGTCTGGATAGTCTTTCAATCGCTGGGCAATGTATTCGTGATATGCATCCAATTTTGTTGGTTTCCTCTTTCTGGGTTGTTCTACAGGCAGGGTGCGGCATACCAGGTATTTCCTTACGGTCTTTCTGTCGTATCCTGAAATCCTGGCTATCTCGCTGATGTTAGTGGTTCCCTTCCTGAGTTCAATCTCATGGATCAGGTCGCGTAACATTAGGTATTCCTCCACGTTTAGCATCCTGCCACCCTCTGTACACTGCACTGAGTGGTAGCGGGGTGGGGAAAACTATCCCGCCCTAAGTGGGGAAAACTATGTCGCCACTTTCAGTTTCTTTTCTTTCGTGCTAATTCTGAAATAGCTCACTCCATCAAAAATATTCGGTTTTCGCAATAAATTATAGTTATAAATATGCTTTTTCACATATAGTATCCTGTGAAAATTGCCGTATGTCATGATCATTTTGTAAAAAGAGGCGGAGGAGAACGGGTAGTCATTGCCATGGCAAAAGCACTGAATGCCGACATTTATACCGGCTTTGTTACCTGGGAAGAAACTTATCCGGAGTTAAAGGATCTCCCCGTTACCGTCCTCTGTTCTTCCTTGAATCAGTGGAAAATTGCAAGGAAATTTGAGGAATCCGACCTCTCTCATTACGATCTCGTGCTATGCTCAGGAACCTGGGCAATTGCTGCTTCGAATAATCATCCTTCTGTCTGGTATTGTCACACCCCAGCTCGTTGGCTCTATCACCCCCGCGATTTTCAGGAAGCTGCACGGGCCGCCATAAAAAACCCAATATTAAGGGCGCTAATAACTTCATTTATCAAGCCATTTTCAATTTACTGGAAACAAAAGGATCAAACCTACGCCCGGCAGTTTGATAAAATTTTGTGTAACTCTCTGAATGTCCGTGAACGTGTGAAAGCCTGTTATGGGGAGGAAGTATACCGAAAAAGCTCGGTGCTTTACCCCCCGATTTCAACAGACCGTTTTCGCTGGCTCGGGCAGGATAATTTCTATCTTTCAACTGCCCGACTTGATGGGCTCAAACGTGTTGATCGGATCGTGAACGCCTTCAAGAATTTGCCGGATGAGAATCTGGTAGTTATTTCTGGCGGTCCGGATCTTGAAAAATTAAGAAAATCGGCTACTGGGTTTCCAAATATCCAGATTAAAGGATGGGTATCCGAATCCCAACTGGAATACCTGGTCGGTAACTGCATTGCTACGATTTACATCCCCGTTGATGAAGATTTCGGGATGTCTCCGGTAGAGTCAATGGCGGCGGGAAAACCATGCATTGGAGTGCGTGAAGGAGGTCTTAAAGAGACCATCATCCATGGGGTAACCGGATACCTTTGTGAAAATGCAACAGAAATTGAGCTCATCACAGCCATTACCGCCACCACAAAGGAGAAAGCCCTAACGATGCGGGAGTCCTGCATTTTCTGGTCAGGGAATTTTTCCGAGCAAATATTTAAAGAAGGCCTGAAATCAACGATTCAGGAATTCGAAAAGTAACTAATGACCTCCGTGCGAACCATGTAAATGTAATGCTGACTTCCGGCAATGTCACGATTTTACCGCAGATTTGTGTTTTGATTTAATATCAGCCCATTCTGCTATAATTTGCATTACGTAAATGGTGATGTTTGGTCCATAACATCAAAAGGGATAGAGGAGGGTGTTTGAAAAAAAGTTTACCTGCTTGCATTTCCCGGAATAGGACGGTCTACTTCATTTTCCGGCATGCTATGTCCCACGCCTGAGTATTTTCCAGGGATATGGAACCCCCAGCATGAACACCGCTGCGATGAGGATCAGGGCCGGCACAGTAGCGAGCGCCAGCGAAAGTGAGTATACATCGGCCAGTATCCCGTTGACTGCCACGCCGATTCCTCCGGCACCTATTGCCACACCGAGCATCAAACCGGACGCTATTCCAACGCTGGAGGGGAGAAGCTCGTGAGACATGGCAACAGTCACTGCGAAGTTCGACCAGAGGAAGAATCCGAATAGAACAAGGGCGATAAATGATAAGGGACCCTCTGAATGGAGGAAGAGGATCAGGAACGGCACCGAACAGATCAGGGTTGCCAGCGATATTTCTTTCTTGCCATAACGGTCAGCAAGTGCACCCCCGATGAGCTGTCCTGCGACGCCGGCAAACAGCATCAGAGTTATGAACAGATTTGCGGTAAAAATATCGTGTCCGCGGGATATGAGGAGCGGTGGGAAGAAGGCGATGGCCGAAAAAACCGCCCATGCCCTGAAGGTTGAAGAGGTGAATAGCAGACTGACCGGCCGGAGACTGGCAATGGAAAACGTTGTTGTGGGGGAAAAGTGCCCGGATTGACTGGCCGCAACTGGTGGGATGATCTTTCGGAGGATGATTGACATGATCGCTGCCGGCGCGAGCAGGAACAGAAGTCCGGGAAGACCGAAGAAAAATACCAGACCCCCGGCAAGGATCGGCCCAAGTGCATATCCGATATTTCCGCCCACCACGAAGATTGCTGTGATTCTCCCGCGATTCATATTGTCAGCAACCCGGCTCACCGTGGAGAGCGCATTTGGGTGAAAACAAGCGTGGCCGATAGCGGCAAGTGCTGCGCAGCAAAGCATGAGTGGGTAAGAAGTGACCACCCCGATTAGAGAGATAAAAACAGCAGAAATGAGCAGGCTTGTCGAGACATGTACCTGTCTCCCGTACCGATCGGACAGGTAGCCAAAGACAGGTTGGGTTGCTGATGACATGAGGTTGTAAGAGGTGACCATCAGCCCGGCGAGAAAGAACGAGAGCCCTCGTTCTGCGATGAGAAGCGGCAGAATTGCGGTGATGACCGGCATGTAGATATCGGTGACAAGATGGGCAATTGAGAGTGGGATAATAGCCCTGTATAATCGGCTCATGCCTCCATAGTATTGAGCGTTATTGGATAAAGCACCGATTGATTCCGCCGGTTCACTTCTGGCAATCCAACGACGGACTTCATGACGAAACCCCGATAACTATATTTCCGAATATCTGCAAATCGAATTATCATACTCGTATTTTATCCCTGCGAGGAGGACGAATTACAACAGATGGGGGTTTCCAGATATGAAGGTTACGTTCGATAAGAACAGGACACTCATCTTCGGCATTCTAGTATGCTGTATGGTGGCTTCGCTCTTCCTGCATTTTCTCCCGTTCTTTCAGATGGACCTGGCATCATACAGGATTCCCGGCGATCCTGATGTATGGTATAACTACCGTCAGATTGAAGTGATGGCCTCTAATTTTCCCCTCTATTCATGGTTTGATCCCATGACCGCCTATCCTACCGGAAAGTATATTGATTGGGGGCCGATGTATCCATTCCTAGCGTCTACTCTTTATCTTCTCACCGGTGTGTCGGACAGGGCAGATCTGATCTACACCTCTTCTATGACTACACTCCTGATCGGCATAGCGATGATACCAGTCGCATTCTGCATCTCCAGGACACTCTTCGGATGGAAAGCAGGGATAATCGGAGCGATTTTCATCACAGTTATCTCCGGCCAGTTTTATTATGCCTCATCGTTCGGGGTTGCCGACCACCATATTGCCGAGGTGTTCTTTACCTCTCTGTTCTGCCTGTTTCTTTTAATTGCGATCGAGAAACGAGGAACATCAAGGTTTGATTTCCGCGATCCGGATACATTTATTCCTGTAATCGTACCCTCATTCCTTGCTGGCCTCTCGCTGGCTGCCGGTCTGCTGGTAGTTCCGACCGTGTTGATCTTTGCTGGCATACTGGCTATCTTTTCCTTTATCCTGTTTTTCTTGGACACTGTCCGGGGAAGATCGTCCGGGCAGCTTTTCCTGATCAACAGCATTATCGCTCTCTGTTTACTTGCAGCCCTTGTCCTCACGGGTATCCCATCTCCCAAATACGCTCTTACTACCTATTCGATGGCGCTGATGCATGCGTTCCTGATTCTTTTAGCAGGGACCATTCTCCTCTACCTCTATTCCATGGTGTCCCAAAAAAAGCCCATCCGGTTTCTTGGACTGGTCGTGCTCACGGTAATTATCGGATACGCCGGTGCTGTTGCCATTGGCAGCGATATTGTTCCGATGGTCTCCTCTGCCATGAGGTTGTTTCTTGGAAGTACCGCTGATAAATTTTCCATTATCGAATTGGAACCATGGTCTCTTGCAGATGCATTGAAAGATCTCAACATCGGCATCGTCCTGGCGTTGGCTGGTTTTGTAGTTCTTATTAATAGGGCCTGGAAGGGGAAATCCGAGACCCACCTTTTCGCCCTCATCTGGGGAGCGGTGATAATCATCCTCGCGTTCCAATATTTGCGGTTCGCATACTACGGGGCGGTGGTTATTGCCATCTTTTCCGCATGTGCTCTCGGAGCTGCCCTTACCTTGTGGAGTTCACCTGCAACCGGAGGGAGATCAAATTCGGTAAGAGTCGGAAACAATAAAGAAAAATCCAGAACATCAACTACGGGACGATGGATCAATTCCCTCTCCTTGCAGGGAAAAGGGTTATACATCGTTGCGGTGTTTATAATCGCATTCTGTGGAATGTCACTTATCAGTGATTATTCTCTTGCGACGGATTATACCCGAAAAATGCAGATTCCCGCCCCATGGGTTGACACGCTCCAATGGTTAGAAAAATCCACGCCCGGGTCCGGTGTGCCATACTATGGCCCCTATTCTGCCGATGGGTGGAAATACCCTCCCGGGGCGTACGGAATCCTGTCATCGTGGGATTGCGGGCATTGGATAACATTCCTGGGAAAACGGATTCCGGTCACCAACCCGTTCCAGGATAATACCCAAGTAGCATATGGATTCCTCTTTGCAGAGTCTGAACATACTGCCGCCGGGATTGCACAAAACATTGGTATCCGTTACGTAATCGTTGACAGAAAGATGGTTGATACAAAATTCCAGCCCACTATCCCTCTCTATAACAAATCTCTCACAGAGCACTACTATTTCGAGAATTACCTGGTACCCGATCGTAACGATACGTCAAAATTGCTTCCGGCTACCCTGATCAGTCAACCATACTATAGAACCATGCTGTCACGGCTGTATAATTCAGATGGTTCCCTGTCTGATCCTGCACAGGTTCTCTATATCGAGTATTCTCCATCGACAGCAAAGCAGGCAGCCCCTGTCATTTCTGCCCTTGAATTCATGGACATTGATAAAGCACATCAACAAGTCCTTCTGTTCAATGCCGCACAAATCGAAGGGAGAGGTGCAGCCCTTCATGGCATCGAGCTCTCATCTCCTGTCGAGAAGGTGAGTGCTCTCCGCCATTTCCGCCTTGTATATGAAGGGTCCGGGCAGGATGGAGAAGAAGATGCCGAGTTCTCAAATACAGTTAAGGTGTTTGAATATGTAGATGGGGCACAGTTGAAAGGGGATGGGATCATCGAAGTAACCGTGGAGACAAATGCCGGGAGAGTGTTTATCTACCGGCAGGAGAGTGAGAACGGTACCTTCATTCTTCCGTATTCGACTTATGGTGGGGAGTACCCGGTTCATACCCCGGGGCCATACCGTATTGCAGGATCGGGAAGAACTATCGAGGTCGGCGAGGTGGATGTTATCGAAGGAAAAATTATCGGGTAATAACCAGCTACAAGTCTTCCTATGCTTTGGACATTGAAAGCATTGAAACATCAGGGATCTATCCTCTGATTCCCCGTATGTATAACCGGTCAAATAATCTGCCTGTCCAAACATTCTTTGGTAGTGTAAGGAATTTGCTGTAAAAGCGAAAACCCGATCCTATACAATAGCCATTCACCACTTGAAGGGAAAAACAATACGAATTGGCTTCAGGATCTATAGTATCGTTTCCACTGGAACTAATTAAAAGGATACACTAATCAACACCGTTTTTCCCTTCTTGATATACACGGCCATTGATCCGCCGCCGGGGCGCCCTTCGGGGGCGGCAGCGTTTATCGTGCCTTGATTGAATTACTCAGCACTAATATCCACAGGGCAGAATGACAACTTAGACTCCGGCACCTGGACCTCGAATTCACTCATATTCAGGTAACGGTTCCCCGTGATCCACTCCTCGTTCATATCCATTAAGATCGAACCAATGAGACGAATCACTGAGTCAGGACTTGGAAACGCGCCAACGACCTTACTTCGGCGTTTTATCTCGACATTGACCCTTTCGACCATGTTTGTCGTGCGAATTCTTTTCCAGTGACTTTTCGGGAAGGCCCGGTAATTACCTACATCAAACAAAAATCGTTCAATGGTATCGGCTGCTTTGAGGTACCCCATCTTGTCCAATTCCTGTGCCACTACCCCTAATTCATCCTCATCCCCATTCAGTTTCTCCTTGATCATCGGGACTACCAGAGGATATGCTTTCTTTGGAAGATTGCGCATTATCGCCCGAAGATAATGAACATGACATAATTGCCAACTTGCACCAGGGAATGCCTGAATGACTGCATTCCTGATTCCTTTATGCCCATCTGAAATTACCAGCTGAGTGCCAACGAGACCCCGGTTCTTGAGGTCCTCGAAAAGTGATAACCAGAATCCTTCATCTTCCTGATCTGCGACTTTGATGCCAAGGATCTCACGATACCCGTCTGCTCTCACCCCGACAATGAGCAACACAGCCTGGTTGACATATCTACTTCTCTGACGTATTTTGAGATATGTCGCATCAACGATAAGATAGATAATCGGTTGCTCAATGGGCCGGTTCAGAAACTCCTGGACCTGTACATCAAGTTCTGTAGCCATCCTTGATACCGTATCTGCGGACACACCTTGAATTCCTAATTGACTCATAATTGATTGAATTCTCCTCGTAGAGACTCCTTCCTTATACGACTCAAGAATTGCATTGATCACGGCACGTTCAACGCGGCTATACTTCTCAAACACTGATGTTTCAAAGGAGATATCTCTGAAATCTGGTTTTGAGAGTGTTATCTCTCCGAACCGTGTCATGAGTCTCCGGGATTTCTTTCCGTTACGGTAGGCCTTGCGAGTGGGTGATCGTTGATATCGTCCAGCTCCGGCCTGTTTCTCGGCCTCATACTCCATTACCAGGTTCAAGAAAAAAGCCAGGAGCGCTTTTATTCCACTATCCTGATCGTCAATATATTGCTCCACAAAATCTAATAGTTCCATGACCCCGTTCTCCTTTGTTGGTCCTTAGGATACGGGGTCTCTGAATTTACAGAACTTTTCCTACACTATCTTATCTGAGCTGAATTGGTATTTTTCTTGCACAAAAAAAACATTGCATAACTCAGATATAAATCTAAGTATTTAATTCTGCAAAATCACTTGGTCACGTGCGAAAGGTGGGTTGGACCAACAGGGTTCTGGTTACAGATCCAATGTTGAAACCTGCATTTCACCACTTTTAAAGGATATCACACAAGCAGGAGCAAAAAACCAATTTGTCAGATATGATTTTCCAGATTGGGGAACTTCAGATTACCATATCTTACCGCAAAACCCCATGAATGGGCCTTAATTATGAAGAAGGATTTGTGATTATTCTGACACCATCGCCAACTCTTTCAAGTAGAGATCTTCACTCTGGTTCACTTATTTCGGGGTATGTATGGACCAGCTGGTCATCCGAAAAGATTTCGTTCTCTAAACTAATGACCCGTGAGCAATATTTCATGGACTGCGGGGGGTGTGGTAATGTGGGAATAAATTCCACAACCACTTGTTTCGCCCCGCACCCCCTTGCACACAATATATAAAGAGATTAGCAATAGGTCATACAATCCGTTATTTATGAGCTATTTTAACCGACGTTACCGGTGATGCCGCCGGATACCGGGGACATTTTTACCGAAAGGCTTAAAACCCACCGACGCCATCACTCTTATTAAACCAAAAAACTAATCAAGGTGAATTGTAATGGGAACAAAAATTGGAAAGGAAAAGATCAAGCGTGAACCCGGCTACCTCTACTACCTGGGGAAGGACGGCTACGTTTGGGCCGCACCGATGAAGAACAACAAGACTGGTAAGAAGAAGAAGGTAGGAACCGAAAAGATACCCCGGGAGAAGGGATACCTCTACTATCTTGGCAAGGACGGCTATGTGGGTAAGGCCAAGATGAAAAACGCCTAACTCTCTCTTTTTTTGTTCGGTCTGACCAAAACCAGCATCTTTTTAGGATAGTCTTTTCCTCGTTAACATGGGTTTACCCGAAACCATAGTCCGATGATGTATCATATCCAGTCGGTTAACTTCCGGATATGCAGAATATATCCTTCCCCGGGTTGCGAGCCCCGTCTTGTGAAGTTACATCACACCAAAAACGATCTCTTAAAGACCCTCATATCTATTCACGAAGCTGTTACTTAGGGCCACCAGGCGAATTTTGTCGATGATGAGCTGCTCTCCTTGAGGCGCTGACATGCTAATCAGGAGCACCGATCATGTTGATGAAAATAAGTCCCCTGCAAAACGGCAGGATCATGGACGTACCATGTCCGGACAGTTAATACCGTACTTTACTCACCGGAAACACCTGTGTCTGTAGAAACTTTTATACCGCTCTGATACGGTTGTTCCCATGGACTATCTGCCGGCAATCCTGGTTTATGGTTGTGGGGCAGTTTCAGCAGAAGGGAATGAAATGGCTGAAGATTTACAGATAAACAGGGATCTGATGTGCGATCTGGTCTGCAGGCTTGAGGATCCGGATGAAGATGTACGCGAAACAGGCATTAAAGCACTTGCCGTAATGGCGTGGGATGAAAACTGGAGCCCCGATGAACTGATTCGCCAGGGTGGCATTGATGCAATTGTGGATTTAATCGATGATGTAAATGTTAAGATCCTTCTTCCGGCACTTGACGTCATAATAGCCATAGCTGGTTCAGTCACGTCCGAGTATCTCATATCATCCGGTATTATCGCAAGCCTCGACCGCATCCGGGAGCACGAAGACTACCGCGTCCGCGATAAGGTCAAGGATGCGCTCTGGCTTCTCGAACCCGGGGTCGAGGATGTGGTCATGACAAAGCCGGAGGATGAATACTGACATAACCACTTATAAAAAGACGCCCCGGCCGGGATTCGAACCCGGGTCGGAAGCTCCGGAGGCTCCCAGGATATCCACTACCCTACCAGGGCACCATGAAGATGTCGAAGGG
>Ga0255347_1004239_pt1 | contig 17567 bp, 23 predicted proteins | sample wastewater_treat_2_FD_192479 | JGI IMG/M metagenome (GOLD analysis project Ga0255347, IMG submission 192479) | Wastewater microbial communities from Lulu Island WWTP, Vancouver, Canada - plant24 | ecosystem: Engineered > WWTP > Wastewater > Unclassified | place: Canada: Vancouver, British...
ATTGTTTTATTTTATCAACTAGAGCATCTATTTTTAATCTTCCAATATCATTTCTATCATATAAACTTTTATCTATATTATCTTCACAAACTGTGTCATAATCAATTAAAATCAATTCTTTTAAGTGTTGACATGCATCTACAAGAGTTCTAGCTAAAAAACTTCCAAGAGAACCGAGTCCAATGACAGAAATACTACCGTACAAATCACATCCCTCCAATCTCATATTTATTTGTTCTTCAATGTTTAGAAAGCATCTCGTTTCTCACCTTTCATTATTTCAATTATTTCGTTTATGTTATCCCTTATAAATTCTACTTCTTCAATTTTTAATCTTCCTGCTGCTGTATATCCAAATGTTTCATCTTTCTTTTTATATGATCTTGTAATTTGGAGTTTTGGCTTTGCATTGTTATATGAAAATATTGAAATTAAAAGACTATTTCCTAGAGTATCAGACTTCATTTCAAATAGTTTTAAAAGTTTATCCTTATTCACATCATATGCCATAGCAGACTCCTTAGTAATAAGAAACGGAATGGGCTACTGTAGGTTAACAAATTAAAAATAGTAGAATATAAAATTGGATACTTTATCACATAATCCCTAGGTCGCCCATTCCGTTTCTTATTTTTTAAAATTCTACTTCACTTTTGGTATTTTTGAAGCAATTTGTTTCTCCTTCTCAGTTGGTTCAGGCATAAATTCTGATTTAAATTTGAATTCCTCAGCAGTTACTTCAAGTGGATAGAACCTAGGAACATAGATATTTGAAGATCCTTCAGGAACAAAGAAACTTTCGCTTATCTTCTTGATAGTATCTTCAGATAGTCCATCCCTTTTTTTGAACATAATAAAGGAAGGAACTTTTTGTCTATCAACATTAATTTCATCTGAGTTCTCTTCGTTTACTAATGCTTTAATAGCTCTTCCATGAGCAATATTTCTAGCAGTTGCTTTTTTATGCATATCAAGAAGAGATCTAATAGCAATTCCCCTTGATAGGATTTTTCCACTCGTTCTATCAACAAGAATACATACTGTATAGATATTTCCAATAATATCATCTGATTGGTAATAATACTTAGGGTATACAGTTACACTTTGCTTGTCATCTTCCATAACCACATTCTCCATTGGTTTATTAAATGTTCTCCCAGCTCCCTTTTAATTTAACAGAGAGCTGGGAGATTCATTTTTTAACCTTTACGACCAGCAGGTTTTAGGAACTCAAGGCTGTCACCTTCCTTCAGGCAGTAAGAATCTTCAACCTGCTTACCATTTACGACACCCTGTGACATACGATCAACATTGAGAACTTCCCTAAGAAACTCGGCAACTGCACCAACAGTTTTTCCAACCACAGGGAAGTTTCCATATGATGCACCACAAGAAACGAGGATTGTGGTTGATGTTTTATTTCCAGCTGATGCAGAAGGGTCTGTAACTTTGCTATGAAAGACAGATCTCATTTCATTAAGACTCTGTGAACCAGCAGCTTTATTTGAACTCGAAATATGTTTATAATATTCTAAAAGAGTATCAATAATAATATCTTTCCTCTTCTTGCTCATTCCGACAATACCAAGACGGACACACATACTACGGAGTTCATCTACAGTTTTCGCTTCAAGTTCTGCTCTATTCATTTTAATCTCCTTACTTTTTTGTTTTTGGTTCTCTAAATGTCGAGTGTGCTCTCATTTTATTAATATCAAAATAGATTTCCGAATTTGTGAGGTCATTATTTTTAATATTATAATAAGACCAACACATGATTGTAGCAACCCCTAAATTCGTAAAGAATAACTGGGGTTCAGAGTTTTGTAGTTCTTCACAACTCATTTCATTTGGTAATTTATCTTCTGGATTTTCAATTTCTGGGTGGTAATCTGTAAGACTTGGTGTTAAATCCTCACCTCCTTTTCTAACATAGATTTGTACATTACCATCAATCAAGTCATTACCACCAGAGATAATAGTAATATCTTTCAAGTTTCTAGCATAATCGGATACTAACTTTCTTGTCTTGTGATTATCTACAGCAAGAAAAACAGTATCCCCCTCTTCGACAATTTTTGGTAAAGTAGTTTCATCTACAAAATATGGAACATCATTATAACCTATCTTTTCATATCTTGACCTCAATTCAGCTGCTTTGACTGATGCTTTATTTCCAAGAGAAAAGAATTCTTGTCTTTCAAAATTCTTCTCTTCAAAATAATCACCATCAACCAAGGTGATTGAAGTTTCCTGATCATTTTTGAAATTTATGAATCTGGAAACTTTATCACACAAAATTGAGCCAATACCACCAAGGCCAATAATCACAACTCGTTCCATTAATACCTCCTTCACCAGTATCTATACAAACCATACTCATTATATAATTCGAATAGTTCCTGATCTGTATTTTCCATTTCCCTAAATGTTGGATCTGGATTTTTTTCTTTGTAATTATCAGCAACTGGTTCAAGAGCTTTATTAACTTCATCTTTTTTAAGTTTATAATCTCTGAAAATACAGTCTCTACAGGGATTATATTCCTTATACCTTGGCGATGTATGTTCATCATTTCTATAACCCGTTCTTTGTATTTCGTTGATACCTGACCACCAAGCTTCTCTTCCTCTACCTCCCCAATAGGGATATCCACTACGAGCACGATTTTGAGCTTCAAGAACAGAGCCAACTGTTTGATCTCCAGTCCTTTCTTCTTTGATTTCAATGAGCTTTTTCTGCTCATTATCCCATACCCACCTTGAGTATGTATATACGTATGTTTTCTTCTTAACAAACCTCATCCAATTCTTATCAAATTCCTTTTCCTTATCAGTTAGACCAAAGATAGTATAACCAATATGTGTTTTAACATCTTTGTTATATTGTTTTTCACCATCAACAATAGTAAATCCTGGTTTGAACTGATTTGGATTGTAATAAGAAAATTCAACAAGATCTATATTATCAATATAGTCAATAGGATTAACAATAAATCTTGTTCCATTCGTAACAATAGAAGCAGAGATGTCGAGAATATCTTGATTCATTTTTCCAAGAGTGATATGCAAACCATCAAAACTTTTCTCGTCATCACTATCAGTTCCGGAGTGAAAAGCACTCATACTCGCATGACTATGAATAGAACACATTAGTACATGATCCTTAAATGTTCTATTTTTAACATAATCAAGACTTGCACCACCAACTTCCTGGTCTGGAATATAAGTTTTATATTTCTTTGTTTTTGTATTGTAGTATAAAAGAGCTACACATTCAGAACTAAACTCTTTATATACTTCCTTAAAGAAACTATAAATCTTACCAAATACAGGACCAGGTATCTTTTCAATATGGAGTTTTGCATAAGGTTTAAGATCTCCAAGAATCGAAATTTTGTCAACCTTAGACAAACTTTCAACCAATCCAACTTTTTTCTTGAGAAGAATTCCATCTTTTGCTATTAAATAACAAATATCATCCTTTGGTAGTTCTTCTCCTTCATTGTATACATATACATTAAACATTATTTTCCTCACTTCTCATATAATTTGAATTGTCTAATGTTTCTGACATACCCACCAAGTATATTTGGATAGGCATTAATAATATTTTCTGTTTCCTTTCTCCTTTCAGAATATCTTGGTCTTATAATTCCATATCTCTTAATACCATATCTCTCAAAAGCTTCATTTGTAGAAGGAACATTAACTGAATTTCTTGCATTGTAGTCATTTCTTGTGAGAACATATGCAGTACTAATTAAATATGAATATTGTTTATGACCATAATCCTGTGGAGTTGTTTTTGAAAAGAGAATTGTATCAGGTTTATTAGATTCTCGCATAATATATAAATCGCCTAGTTGGTCTTTTAAATCTTTTGGATTGATTGCAGGAACTATCTTTTCAAATGCAGATTTATATCCTCTTTCTCCCTTCTTAAGTAATTTAAACTGATCAAGTTCATCTGCCCAGATTGTTAATCCGTTTGAGCAAAGGATAAGTGGTGGATGTGTAACTGTATCAGAAATTACCCCAATAATTTTATTTACATCCTTTTTTGGAAAGTTTTGAATCCATGCTTTTTCTGCTATAATAAGAGTTCCATACTCAAGATTTTTAACATTCAAGTCAATCTTCCTGATGGATCCTACATAGACAATATTATTCTTAAAATCAATAAACTTGTCCTTTCTAATATCTCCAGTATCTGGATCAGCGGTTAGAACAAATAAGCATTTATTTTCAAAAGTGAAAGCCTGGATTACTCTTGGGGTAACCATATGATATACATTATCCCAATCAGCAACTACAACTGTATCACCAACTGAAAAATCAATGTCTGTATCATAAGATGGAATAAATAACCTGGTGTTATTTTCAGTAAGAATATCATTAATTGCTTCTTCATAATTATATGTCGGATTTTTACCAGAGTATTTTCTTTCGTCAAATAAAATTGCATCTTTAACAGAATATATATCTTTATTGTTATTTTGGTATAGTTTATTGAGAATTCTAAATGTTCTATTTTTTATTTGTTTAACATTCGATTTTAGATGCAATTCCCATTCATCACACATGTTTTCTGTTGATGAATCATAAATTCTCCATTTCCTTGGGGTTACTCCGGGTGCAACACCAACTTCGTAAAACTTTAAAACAATATATCCATCAGGTGATACTTCATATGTATCATACTTAACATTAGCAAAGTATTTAAATACACAATCTGTTTTTTGGTATAAAATATAGTCATCATTTTTATTAACTTCAATTCCACAAACTTGGGGTTTAATATTTCCCATTTTTGTAGCACCAATTTTATCTAAAAGATAATAATCATTGTCACCCTTTAGTAAAACTTCAGGATTTCCATCTCTACCCATTCTTATTTTCTCAACTGACCTAATTTTTTTGAATGGATATTGTAAAACAACAGCATCCCCAACTCTAACTTCTGATCCATCAGCTAGTTTAAGTACTTCAATAACAGGTTCTTTAATGTTAAACTGATCAATATTGATTTTTGAAATATCAACTTTTGTTAAATTTCCGTTGTTATCCTCAAGACTAAAAAATACAGGCTTCCCAGTATTTTGGTCTACAATAATATCATTCAAGTAATAATCTTTATTATCATAATGAATGATATCTCCAATTGACACTGGTTTTTCTTTTATAAAATGTGATTCTGTAGATCCAGCTCTTGAAGTTAAGAGTTTTCCGTCAACTACAATCTTCGACGGAGAAACAAGTTTAGTTAGAAGATCATAAAACATACCCTGCTCTTGTGCTACATCATAACTTGGTAAACACTCTTTGAAAAACTGCTTACATTCCTGAGATACATTTCTCTCATTCTTTAGATATTTAACATTAAAGATAAACATTGGGTCAAGAGCTGTATGATATGCCCATGATACGAAATCTGTGAATTCCGGAACAATTTTAGAATAAGATTGGTAATTGGTTATGTAATCTGTATTGAATGTATTGAACCAAAATGCATCTATGACCATATTTGATCCATCAGATAAGTTGTGGTATTGCTGTTTAATGTCTCCAAGACAAACTATCTGGTGTCCTCCAATATTTGGTAGATTAGCTAATAGAAGATAATCATTTTCAGATGTCATTGGAGATAATCTATAAAATATCTTCATTTTAGAAAATCTATTCTCAGAATTAAACATAATCATATATACAACATATGGAAAAGAAAGATTCATTCTATATGGTCTTTTATCTCCAATCAAATTTTTAACACTTATAACTTTATCTTTTCCAGTAATTTTAAATCTTTCCTTTGAATTCTCAAAATCCATATCAACATAAATATTTCTTACAACAGGAGGATCTTCAATTACTAGAATCTTAAATCCAAAATCCGTCGAATCTATATATCTGCAATTTCTTGGTAAAATAGTTCCTTTAACAGAAAACATTTTCAGTAATCTTTCGCAAAAATCAGTTAAACTTAATAAGTTCTTTCTCTTATAATGGAGAAACAACTTATTATTTTTATCAGAAGCTGAGTAATTCAAACTTACAAAATTCTTTGAAATACATAGTTCTCGAAATGTGTTGCAAAATTCTATTTCCTTTTCTATTTTTTCACTCATTTGAATTTACTCCCTAATTAAATATTTGAGAATTTTTGCATATTCTAACATTATTTTTTCAACTTCTGTTTCTCTTATATCCCATGCTTTTACTCTTTTTAGATTAGAGTTTCCAGATGAACTACCAGACCAATATCCAACGAAAAATACACCTGGTGCATCTCTTTCAAGACACAGATATCCTGTTTCTCCATGCTCTTTTCCTTCGCATTCTATAGCAAGGAAAATATTTGCACCTTTTGGCATTTTTGTTGGATATAAAAACTTTTCTTTTTCTTCATCAAAAATAGAATCACATATTTTCTTTACAGCTTCATCTATATTTGATGAAGGATCGTTCTTCAAATCTTGAATTAAATTCTTCAGTATTGTCATTGCTCATCAATCCTTCTGTTTATTTCCAGAAATAAATCATCTAGGAATTTATCTTTGTTTTTAATCTTTCCGTTTATTGTATTATATGACAATGAACTGAATAGATCTAAGATAAATCTAACTAGACGTTTATCATCCAGAATTAGATTTCCTTCAATCATGGATGCCTTGTTCCCACTAATATCTATCATTGAAAACTTTTCTTTTAATTCCTTAAACTCAAGACCCTGAATTCTCAATATGCAGTTTGGAGCATTTAGCCAAACTCTTCCTGTTATTGTGTCTATGTCTATTGTCCCAATAATATTCTTAGAAATTATCATATTACCCCCTATTTCAACTTTATTCTATAAGACTTTTTATTAGAAGGGGTTATCAAATAATCAACTCTATCAAATGGGACACTTCTCCAATCTTGTTTCTCTAAATCATATACTTTTAAAATATGACTATTATTTATTAACTTTAGAATTTTTGCTAGGTCTACACCTTTTGGATGCTTCTCTCTTGGAATTTTTGAGAAGTCCAATGTACATGTCATTGTCCGTTCAGTTCCATCTAATTTTTCAAACTTCACAATAACCATTTTTTCAAGCTTTATTTTATTTAGGAAGTCTATTGCGGAGGTTATTAGTTCTGACACGTTACTTCCCTCTCCTTTCGGAATGAATCAGTTCTTTATTCCTTTCAGAATCTTTAGAAATAATTTGACTCATTCTCATACAAGTCCAGTTACATAATCTACAATAATGTAGTTTATCCTTAATCAGTTGTGGTTTCAAATTTGGATTTAAACTCCAATCTTCTTTTGCAAATAAGTTTTCGAGACTTATTTTATTCGGGGTATCATTCCCTCTAATCCTTAAACATAACCTTACAGATCCATCTGCATCAATTGTAAGATTATGAATATTCTTCTCGATTTGACAATCCATATTAGATGGTAAATCTAAATATATTTGTGGGAGAAGAATTTTTGCCATATGAACATTTAGGTTAGCATTAATAATCTTTTCCAGTTGCTCTTGAACATCTCTAGACTTTTGAACCAATACTTTTTCATCCGTTACATTTGAGAAATCATAATATGGACTCTTTGCAATATCAATAAATGTAATATCACTATTGATATCTAATTCTGTGAGTCTTTCAACTAGAGGATATAGAAATGGAATAGTCTCATTATCAACTGTAATTTCAGCAACCAAATCTTTTACTAATCCTCTAAACTCAGTTAATTTCTTTAGTCCTGAAATACTCTTTTCTACTCTATCTCCTGTTGCTGATTTATCGAAGATAATTGGATCAACTGAAGAAGTCAAACCAACTACATAATCAACTTTTGTAATTAAATTTTCGATCATTGGTTGTACTTCATCACTGTTATTTGTAATAATAGTATAATTGATATCCTGCTCATTACAAAATTGCACAATATCAGGAAGGTCTTTTCTTAATAATGGTTCTCCACCATACAAAATATGAAATGCATCAGGATTGTGTTTTTTAAAAGCCTTTAATCCATAAATAACATTATCTGTTGTCATTTCATTTTTATAGTAATGTGCAATTGGAGGATATATCATTGGTATATCTTTATAGTTCTTTACTATTCTGCAATAAGAACAACGGAGATTACATTTTCTTGTTAATAACCAACTGACTATTTGAACTTTATCCATAAAACATCCTATCCCAATCTTTATAAGTTCCCCATACAACAAAGTTTGTACTCGAAATATTAGTTACAAAATCTAATTTAATTTCCATATTTATTTCTCACTTTACTAGGGTTGGTTTTTCGATTTTATTTCCAGTTGGAAGTACTAGGCTAGATGTTTGAGCCTGATATTGATCAGCAATCCTAGGATCTGCATCAACCGGAAGAATTGCAACATTGTCAGTTCTAACCACAATACTATCACTTTTAATTGGAAGAAACGGAAGTAGAATATAACTAAGTCCATGTTCTGTAACCATTTCTTTTATGGCAAGTGGTTTCTTAACAAGCATTGTGTTATTAATTCCATCCTCAATCTTCTCAATATTTCCAATGACCTTCTCACCAGAAGTTAAAACAATAATTTGTACAGACATTATTAATTCTCCTTAAAATAATTGTAGTTGCTCATCACAGTCTATTTGGTCAATTGCTCTATGACTAATGATGTTTGTTGATCTTCCTTTTGCTAGAGATCTTAGTAGATTTGATACATATGCAATGTTTTTATCATCTAAAGAGTCAAATATCTCATCAAGCAAAATAATATTAGTTTTAGTATCTTGAATAATATTCTGAAGGTCTGACAAAGTTAGAATTGTTGCAATATCAACTATTCTTGTTTGACCACCAGATAATTGTTTTCTCATATTAGCTTTTGTAACTGTATCTAAAACTCTAATTGTAATTTTATCTCTGACTTCTCCAGATTTAATCTCACCCAACGTATCAAATGATACTATGTATCTTCCACCAATCGCGTCTAAGTATTCCATTATTCTTCGATTCATAAATGGAATTGCTTCATCAATAAGCATACTTGGAATACCACTCATTGAAAATCCAGCTTTCCAGAACCTTAGAACATTATATCTATCTTCAATATTAGAAAGAGATTCAGTAAGAACTTTTATTTTTTCTTTGACTTCTTCTTCTTTCTTTATTTGTGAATCTAAAAGTGTGTTATCATATTCTTCTTTTTCTTTTTTATCAATAAGTTCTTTGGTAGATTTGATTTTCATCTTTGTTTCGTTGATTAGATCTAAGTTTTGCTGTTTCTGTTTAATTTTAACATTTACTTTTTCTATTTTCGGTTGTAGATCCAAAATAGACTTCGTAACATCATCTATAGTTTTCTGAAAATCAGACTTTGCTTTTTCAATCCATTTAGTTTCAATATCATTTAGTTGACTTAATTTTTCTTTTAATCTTGCATTTAATCCATTAATAGTATTCGCATATTCCTCTTCAACTTTTCGTATTTTATCTCCAATTTCTCTTTTAATTGACTCAATAGTTTCAGTTAGTTGATCTTTTTTGGTCATCAAGGATCTTATTTCTTCTTTTCCTTTTTCAATATCTTCTTCGAGCAAATTAATCTGATTGTTTATTTCACTTACTCTACAATTAATTTCTTCAATTGTATGCTTTTGAATACTTTGTTTACATAAGGGGCAAGTTTCACTTTTTACACCTTCCAATAATGGATCTTTTTCAGCTTTTAGATTTGAAATTCTATTTGAATTTACTTTTGAAACTAAATCTAACCTACTCAGTTCTACTTTTACTTCCGCAATTTCATCTTCCATTTTATGTGTTTTCTCATATATAGAATTTTTTAATTCATCTATTAATTTATTTGCTGTTTGTATTTCTTTAGATTTTGCCTCTGAAGCAGAAGCTGTAAGGTCAGATTCTTTAGCCTTCTTTTTACTTCTGATTGTGAGAATCTCATTTTCAAGTTTATCTTGTGCAGATGAAAGTTTACTTTTTAGTTCTCTCTCTTGATCTAGTAAATGATCCCTTTCTATTTCAAGAGATTCTCCAAACTTTAAATGTCTTTCAGTATAAGATTTAAGTTCTTGATCAAACTCATAAATATTTCTATTTAGATCTTCCAAATCAGATTTTTTTCTCAGATAGAAATTAGCTTTATCAATTTTAACTTGTTCAATCTGCTTATAAATTTCTTCTAACAGCCCCTCTTGAATTTTTCTTTCGTTTGTAAACTTTATTACATCCTCTTCTAATCCTTTTATTCTCTTACTTGCTTCATCATAATATAAGAGATAGTCATCAAGTTGTAACACTCTTCTAAAAATCTCTTTTTGTTCAGAATCCGTAAGATCTGTAAAGAATGTTTTAACCTTTTGACCGAATAAAAGGGTATTCATAAACAATTTTTGAGGAAGTAAAATTCTTTCAATTTCTGCTACTACTTCTTTGTGACCTTTCTTAATTTGGTCTCCATTCTTATAAAGAATAGCTGTATTACCAATTTTCTTATACTTACAGTATCGTTCACATTTATAGTGATCATTATCAATATAAAATTCAACGAAAGTATAACAATCTTTTCCTACAACATTATTAACTACATCATCCCCCTTTAATTCTTTTGGTGTAACACCATAAAAAGTATATGGAATACAATCAAAGATAGTAGATTTCCCAGAACCATTTGGTCCAGTAATTAAAACTATCTTATCATTTTTGAACTCAAATTCCATGAGGTCAGTATAGCAACAGAAATTTTGCATTCCAGCTTTCTTAAACTCTACAGATCTCAATTTTCATTTCTCCTTATATCTTATTCTTGAAATCCAATCTAGTAAGCCAGATCCATTACAGTGAACACAAATATCTAAATGAAAAGAATAGTTTGTAAATCCATACCCATCACATTTTGGACACAGAGTAATTTCACCAAGTTTAACTTTCGTTAAATTTTCTTTTCTTCTCCGTTTTGCTTTCCATTTATTTTGTTTTATTGTATATCTAGTTGACCATACCATTCCATCATGCCATGTATAATAAAACTCATTCCACCATCCACCATTAAAAATGGCATACATATCAGATTTTTTCATATTTATTTCCTACCAGACACAGCATTAATTATATCCATTGCTTCTTTAAAATACATCTCTCTTTTAGCTTCTGGAATCTTATTGATTTCAGTATACCTGTTAATTTTATCTGCAATAGACATAGATGAAGTTAGACCTCTATTTGTAATATCTTTTTCTACTTTATCAATTACCATAAACTCTTTATTAATATCATCTATATCAACTTCTTCCTTTCTGGTAATCTTTACATTGTGACCTTCTTCTTTCAGTTCTCTAGCTTTTTTAATAACTTCTTCTTTGTTTTCACTTGTTATTTGAAGATCAAAATACTTTCTATACCCCGTAGTTGGAATTGACTGAACTAACCCTGTTTCTGTATCAACTATCAAGAATCTTTTTTCTTCTTCCTTCTCTCCCCAGTCATTCTGTGTAATCGAACCAGAATAATATAACTCAATACCATTTTTAATTATTTCTTGGGGTTTATGATAGTGACCAAGAAGAACAGTTTGATATTTTCCTATTAGATCTTTCAGTCCAATATCGGAAATAATACTAACACCAGAATTAAGAGTACCTTCATTTAATCCGAAATGAGAAATCAGATATTTTGCTGAACTATTTTTGATAATATTAATCATGTCATCTGAGTAGGGAACAATAAGAATATCCAAACCTGACTCATCTGTAATTCTTGTTGCTTTAGAAATTCTTCTTACGTTTGGTTCATTATCTAGAGATTTAAGTGCTGATACTACATCTGATCCTTTTCCAGATAAGTCATGATTTCCATCAATAACTATAAAATCCAAGTCTTTATATTCTCTAAAAAAGTCTAATAGAATAGATTGTGCAAGAGAATAAATTATAGACTTGTTATGCAAGAGATCCCCTCCTATTACTATTGTTTTGATCTCGTTAAGTCTACAATAATTTGCGATGTTCTCCTGCACAACCTTCTTCTCATACAATCTTTCAGGAAGACCATTCACAATTTTATCCTGTGTATATCCTGAAAGATGCCAATCAGCAGTATAAGCAAATTTCATTTATGAATCTCCTTTGCTCTAGTCACTCTTGAACACCAGTCGAGATTACCTTTTCCTTTACATACACCACATTCTTCAGTTTCCCATGTAACAATATTAACTATATTTGAATTGTTACTTATTTTCCATGACCTTCCAGAACCACGACAATTATCACACAGTATTTGATGTGGTTCTATTACTAAAAGAAATGTAAACTTACAATTGTCACACCTAAACTTAAATTTACATTGGTTTATTTTTTTAGTTAAAAATACAGAGCGATTCTTCAAACATATTGGACATCTCATTTTTGATGGTGTCTCTTTGCAAAACAGCGTTCTAAAAAACTCCAAATCTTTATAATTAAGATCTTTCTTTTTCTGCTGCTTGCTCAGTAAGTTCCATTGTTTACTATTAAACATTTAATATCACCAATATTAGTTTAATTTAGTCATTTCCCTTATTTATTAGTTCTTTAACTAAGTTTTCATCTATTTCTCTGAAATTCCCATCAGTTTTAAGAAGAATATATTTGACTTTCCACTTTTTCTTCTTGTAATATTGTATTCTAGAATATAGAGTTTTAGAAATTTCTGGTTCTCCAATATCAACTAAATCAATTATTATTGGTTCTTCTTTATTTTTTGAAATTCTGACAATTCTACCACACATCTGCTCTATATTACTTATTGGAGTAGACATTATTAAACAATCTTTTTTAGGAACATCAACACCATCTCGCATTTTACCTGGAGTTGAAAATACTAACTGATTGTCTAATACATTAATTTTATCACCACTAACAAATGTTGTTTTATTATTAGTTGGTGCCCATTTATAGAGCATATCTATATGGTTTAATCTTTCTGTTATATATACAATATCTCTATTTTCATTTAGAAACTTAGTAAGAAGAGATTTAGAAACAGCTGTTAACATATTAGATCTTCTCAATAAATTAAAATATCTAGCTCTTTGAAAGAATCCTCCCCAGTTAACATAATAAAAACTTTTCTTTGATATTTCATAATCAAATAACATAACTGTAACTCTCGCATTCATAGTAGATGCTTCACCTTGAGGTTCAAACACTTCTCCTAAGTGATATTCAATTATATCTCCGTTTCCATCGGTTCTATGTGGTGTTGCACTAAACCCAAATGCTACTGGTGTTGGAATATGAATTGAACATTCAGCAAATGTTGGAGCACCAACTGTTGTATGAACCTCGTCAGCAACAAATATTCCAATATTTGCCTTGTTTAGAGCAATTAGAAATTTTTCTCTATTTCTTTTAAGGAGAGATATAAAAGTTTGATCTGTACATATAATAACTGGATTTTGTAATGCTTTTTCAAAGTTGGATGATGTTAATCTAACAACCTGATCTTCTTTTAAATCTGTGAATGCGAGAAATCCCTGTGGTTTATCTTTTGTTCCGGGTCCTTTCCATTGGTCAGCTAAACTATCTCGATGAACAAGTATAAACGCTTTCTTTTTTCTTTCTGCCACACAACATACACCAGTTACTGTTTTTCCTGAACCAGGAGGAGCTTGAATAATCCCTCGATTATTTTCCATTAAATATTCTACAATATTCTTTTGAAGGTCATCTCTCAAAGTAATATGATGATTTATTTGTATATCTTCTCCAGGTCCAAATATATTTTCAATCTTGCAAGAAGTATAATCCCAAATCGGAAAGAACCTAGGAATTTTTAGTATTTTACTATCTTCCAAAAAGAAATTATGTAACGAGAGTGTGGACGTATTATAGTCTCTAAACCTTCTAGTTAAATTACCTTTAATATTATTATAGAAGGTTTCATTTTCTAGTTCTCGTGGAATACAAATTCCTGAGGTTCTTTTAAAAATCATTTCACATCCTTTTCACATCCATCAAAAATTGCTACTGCATCGTCAGATTCCCAAACAGCTACATAATCTAAGTTTATATACTTATTTGGTATTTTGGATTTAAGTTGGTCATAAATCCAGTATGCTAGATACTCTGCTGTTGGATCAGATGGAAATATAAATAGTTTCTTGCTTTCAAAACCACAACTTTTAACAAATTCAATGGTTCCCACATCTTCTGCATTAACTAATGTAGCATGATCTAATCCATTAATTATTTGTGACATAAGACTTTTAAGAGTTCCAAAATCCATTACCATATCATTATTATCCAACCCATGACATGATAATTGAACATCAATTTTAATATTATGACCATGGATATTTTTACATAATCCTTCGTGTTTCATCAACCTGTGACCAATAGGAATATCAAAACTTTTTCTTATACGAAACATATTGTAATCCCCTTTCTTTTCATTTAACCTTTTAATATAATCTATCAAATTTCTATATTCAGTTACTTTGTAATAGTGACAATCAATTGTAACAACTTGTCTATGATAACTTCTTCCATTACAAAATTCACATTGTTTAATTACACATCAGAACGTAACATTCTCGCCATACAGTTAATACAAAGATTTGCAGTTATTTTAGATGAGCCAAGATATGTAAATCTCAAACATTTTTCTCCTGGTGAAATTATATTTCCACAACAATTACATTTTCTAAGTCTAACTGATTTTTCAATTGAAAATTTTTTCCATTTATCCTCATACACTCGATGATAACTATCTTCTATTTCTTGTTCTCTTTGTGGTATTGTCACGTTATTCCCCTTTATCGTTTTGGTATAGATTATAGAATGTTAATACCTGTTCAGTCCACAACATATGCCCTAGATAATTCCTAAAAAATTTTTTCATTGAAATATCTAGAGGAATTTCTTTTACTCTTGTATAGTGATCAGGCACTATCTTTTTCAAATATCCAGCTTTAGCAAGAAGTAAAATATACATATTAACTGTAGCTCTAAAATCATGTTTAAACTCTCTTGTTATCCACTGGCTATTTACATGTATAAATTTATCGTTTGGAAATTCTTTTTTTAAACTATTTATTTTTGATACTACTTTAATCCACAAACTCTGCTCTATAATATCAGGATTACAAAATTCCATAATAAATACCCTATCTTACTACTAAAACTATATCTATTTATCTTTCGTTTCATTACTAAACAGGAACGGGCGAATCATTTTGTCTATCCATGTTCTTATTCCACTTCCTTTACATGAAGAACATTCTACCCAAATAGGATCAAATATTGTTCCATTTTTATCACATCTATTACATTTTGAATATGAACCATTTTGGTTCCATTTCATCTTTTTTCCACGACAATCAGGACAGGTAATTCTTCCTATTAAAACATCTTGCTTTGTTCCATGACAAACTGGACATGGATCATATCCTTCGTCTTGTATTTTTTCTTCAAGGTCAATCCATTGCCAAGGGGTCTTTATTCTTTTCTCCATTTTTAACTCCTTATAAGAAATAATTTCATCTATCCATGTCATTTATTCTGTTCCATCAAATTAACTACAGTCAGCAATTCTAAATACTTTTGATTCTTTTAAGTATTTCAGATCAATCCCAGTTCTTGAACAAGAATTATAAACTTTTATATTATATAGAATTTATACCCTATACTTTGAATCTGTATTTATTTCATCTATCATATCAACAAATCCTTTTCCGTCACACATCTGACACAACACTTCAACTTTTTGTAAGGTTCCGCTAGGCATGGGAACGTATTTTGTATATCTCCCATGTCCATTGCAAGTATGACACTTTTTAGGAGCAAGATTTTCTATCATGTCAACTGTTTTCGACATCTACAATTTTTCCTCCTAATTGAATAACTTTTAATTTCTTTAAACATTAATAAGTTCCTTATACTGGTTTATTACATATTTAGATAAGTTATTTAAATTATTCTTAATTTCTTCTTTTTTGTCCTCTAACTCTTTTATATCTGTATTCGTTGTAAGGAGTTTTGAAATTCTGTATTTCTGCAATAATTCCCTTACGATCTTTTCATCAATTTTAGATGAATCAGAAATATTTTTTATAGCTTCATCAAACTTAAAAAGTTTCTTTGGTTGTAAATAGAATGATAAAAATGGTTTAATTTTTTCGAGAATAATATTTTCTTTAATTAATGCATCAAGTCTTTCTATTTCACTATTTAACATAGTTCCATTTGTACGCTCATACATATGATATGTATTAAGTAACATCTCATCTATAGATATATTTCTAACCCTTTTATTTCTGTCAACAATAATAGTTTCAAATGAAATTGATCCCGTCAGAGAATCCTTTAGTTTATCTACAAACTTTTTAAATATTTCATCTCTACTTCTTTGCTTTAAAACTTCAAATACTATATTTGTTTCAGATGTAGATAAATCTGTAAATCCAATATCCTGGTTCTCCAATTCTTTTGTAAACTTTGAAAGGAATGACTCAAACTTTCTTCCTGGAGGCCAAGATTTAACTACAGCTTTACAATGGGCATTATCAAGTTTTATTTTTCCCCTTACTTTAATAGCAGCTTTTCCAGTAATGAGTAATTCTTCTAATTCTTTATCTGATGCCAAAATTTCACAATCTGAAATTGGTTTTATTGTCGGTTTCTGTTTTTCTTTTTTTAGTAAGTATAAAAGTCTTTTGTATAAATCTTCAATTGAATAGCAAGGAATGTGTGTTCTATATCCAAATCCAATACCAACTGTATATTCACGACCAATAATACAAAATGGGAACATTGTTGGTAGGTATTCAGGTTCTTTATCTAATTCAGATTCAGACCAAGGAACATAATTTAATAACTTAAATGCCATATTAATTGTCTTTTTAGATAGTTTACATTCGGTGTATCTCATTGCTGCTGGTGGGTTGTCATCAACACCAACACTAGATCCGAAGTTTCCCTGACCATCTAAAAATCCTTGGTTAACTAATTGTACTATAGTTGAATAAGATGATCCATGGGGGTGGTAGTGACCAATACAATGACCATCAACTCTAGCAGATTTTACAAATTTATCTCTTGCTATTTCATAAGTTGAAAGGAGAATTCTTCTCTCAACAGGTTTAAGACCATCAAGATCCATTGGAAAAGCTCTAGAATGATTTACATACTCACCATAACTTCTATAAAATACTGGAATTAGTTTATCCACTCTTTCCCCCTTTAATTACAACAAGATCTTTAGAGCCATTACATTCAACTTTAACCATAAGAGATTGTTCAAATTCTTCTTTATTTAGAGATTGTCTTGATTGTAAGAATAAGTAGTCTTTTCCATCTCTTTTAATTTTTACGAACATGACCGGAGGATACTCTGTATCCTTACCGAGATTAACCCAATAATTACATAGCTCCTCCGGTCCGTTCGAATATTGATTTAGAATCCAATCACATATTTGGTATAAAATTTTATATGTGTAATAAATATATACGTCGGGAACTACTATCATTAAATTGGGATAATTAAACTTCTCCATTCCCTCCGTATAGACCCTCAATA
>Ga0255347_1004247_pt1 | contig 17552 bp, 8 predicted proteins | sample wastewater_treat_2_FD_192479 | JGI IMG/M metagenome (GOLD analysis project Ga0255347, IMG submission 192479) | Wastewater microbial communities from Lulu Island WWTP, Vancouver, Canada - plant24 | ecosystem: Engineered > WWTP > Wastewater > Unclassified | place: Canada: Vancouver, British...
AGTTCCTTCGCATTACAAAAAGTGAAAATGTAGTGGCACAAGCCTGAAGTGTGTCTGTAACTTGCCATTTTAACTGATTATTATTTTTTCTGCTGTCAAACTCGGGAGTAATTGCCGGCTCCCTGGAGGGATTTGCCCAGGCCCGGCGCGAATGCTCCCGAAATGCGCAGGCGGAAAATCAATAGACGATGTTTTCGATTTCCTGTACCAGTCGCCCCAGCCGCTTGGAGGAGACGGGATAGGGAGTTTTAAGTTCCTGAGCGAACAGCGAAACCTTATATTCCTCAATCATCCACTTGAGCTCTTCGATTTTCCCTCTTTTTTCCATCGAGACGGAATCACTGTCCGCATCAATGAATTCCTGAAGCTTTCTGGTGTAAACTTCCGCATCCCGGAGCTTGTCTCTGGCCGCCGGAAGATTCAGACATCCCCGCTCGGCCCGGATTGCCAGGGCCTTCAGATAACGCGGAAGATTTGTCAGGCGCTCAAACGAGTATAGTTGTATGAAATTTACCGGCACCAGCCTGTGGAACTCATCGAGCGTTGCCCGCAGAAAATCCGTCAGGGGCGGATTGGAGCGATTTTTCATCATCAGGTCTTTGAGAACCTCATAGGTTTCGGCGGCGCTTTTCATGACCGGCATCATCGAAGTGAGCACTTTCTGGCCGTAGGGTAGGATTTCCCGCTCGATCGTCGCAGCGTGGGCGTCAAATTCCCCGGGCGTGCGAAAGGGGCGGCAAAAAAGATCATCGCTCACTCTTTGTGCCACGGAGCGCTCCACCTCGCGTACACCACCCAGAGTTTCCGCCCATACTTTCATCTCTCCGCCGAGCGCCGTGTTCTTTTTCAACTGTTTGAGCTTTTCGGCGAACCTGATGCGGTAAAGGGCGGCTACTCCTTCCCGATGATACCGGGCCGCCTCACCGGGGCGGGCAAACAGTCTCAGGCTCACTCCTGTGTTTTCATCGACCAGGGCCGGATAGCACATACCCGTGACGCCGTGCTTTCCGGTCATTTCAATGACCTCGGGCAAAGAACCGAAGTCCCACCCGGTGACATTGACTTTTTCCCAGCTTAGCCGGTATTGCTCCATCGATTCCTGTTCGCGTCGGCCGGCCAGTTCCTTTTCCAGCAAAGCGATATCGCGGCTGCTCTTTATTTCCTTTCCCCGCTCGTCCGTCACCAGGTAGCGGATATTCAAATGGGCGGGAAGCTTCTCCAGCGCCCATGCATCGACAGGCACGTTAAGCTTATAGCGCTCCGACAAAAAGCGACTGAGCGCCGCCGGCAAAGGGATATTATCATCGGTCTGGCCTGCGATGAATTCTCGTGCGATCTGAACCGGCGGAGGAAGAATCTGTCTTGCTTTTTTGGGCAGCCCTTTTAGCATCTGCAGGATTTTCTCCTCCATTAAAGAAGGCAGTTGCCGTTCCATGCTCTCCGATGCCGCTTTCGGCAACAGCCCCACCGGCAGACGGATAGTCACTCCGTCTTCGGGGCTCCCCGGTTCAAAGAGATAGTTGCACTCAAGTACGGTTGTGCCGATTTTAATCTGCTCGGGATGTCCGGCCAGGTCATCCTCGTCGGGCGCCGCGGCCACAAAATCCTCCGGCCCGAAGCGCAGAAACTCATCTGTGGCTCTGTCCTTTATCAGCTTGGCGAGTGAGCGGACATCCGAAATCAAAGGCAGCCTCTGATCATAGAGTGAAGCCAGCATTTGTTCGTCGATGGCGATACCTCTTTTTCTCAACCTCTCCTCCATCGACCTTGCCTCGTCCCAAAGCGAAAGATTGTGCTCCACAAAAGGAAATTTACGCCCCGTCTCACCTGTCACCAGCGCGTCACGGATGAAAATATTTTTCGCCTCCTCCGGGTCGATTTTAGCGTAGCCGACCGTTCGGCCCTCAATGATCGTAAGTCCGAACAGGGTGACTTTCTCGGTGGCGACCACTTCGCCGCGGCTCTTTTCCCAGCGGGGGGCCGAGTAGCTGTAGCGGCAATGATCGCCGCCCAGCTCTTCGAGCCACTCACTTTTGATATTGGCCGCATTGCGGGCGAACAGCCGGGACGTCCGGCTGATTTCCGCGGCGACAATCCAGGGGCCGCCTCTGTTGAACAGACTCGAACCGGGATGGAGCATCACCTCGCGGCTTTTGGCGGCCGTGTAAAAATTCTTTTCTTTTTTACGGGCGATGCCTGTCAGACAGCCGCTGAGGACCGAGCGGTGGATTTTGTCGGCCACCAGCTGGTCAATTTCAATTTGTGAAAACCCCGTGCTTTTTTTCTTCGGGAGGCGGATATCGGCAATGTTCAGTATCTGCAGATAAATGTCGCGCCACTCCATCATGCGCCGGTAGGAAAGAAAATGTTCGCGGCAGAACTTTCTTAAACTCCCCTGGGAGAGTTTCTTTTCAAAAGTGCCGGCATAGCGGTTCCATATCTGCAGGTAGGTGAGGAAATCCGACTCCTGGTGCTGAAAAAGCGCATGGGTGGCCTGCGCAAGCTCGACTTTGTCGTAGGGTCGTTCACGGGGATCCTGGATGCCCAGCGCCGCCGCAATCACTGCGACTTCATGGAGGCAGCCTTCTTTTTTGGCCTCAAGAATCATGCGCGACACGCGCGGATCCAGCGGGAAGAGCGCCATCTCGCGGCCGGTGGGCGTCAATTCATAAACCTGCCTGCCGGATGTGCGCTCATTTCGCCTGATCGCTCCGAGGTCCTGTAAAAGTTCGATGCCGTCACGGATGTTTTTAGGCTGTGGCTTTTCGATAAAAGGAAAGGAGTCGATGTCTCCCAGATTCAGCGACAACAGCCGCAGGATGACACCAGCCAGGTTCGAGCGCAGAATTTCAGGCGGCGTATAAACAGGACGGCCGCTATAGTCTTCTTCGCTATAGAGTCGAATGCAGATGCCGTCCTGCACGCGCCCCGCCCGTCCCTTCCGCTGGTCGGCACTGCTTTGCGAAACGGGCACAACCGGCAATCCGGTGGTCTGGCTGCGCGGATTGTACTCCAGGATGCGCGCCAGCCCCGTGTCAATGACACAGGTGATGCCGGGTATGGTGAGAGAGGTTTCCGCAATGTTTGTCGCCACGATGATTTTCTGTTTGTCAGACGGGGCAAAGACAAGCCGCTGCGAGGCGCCGGCCAGACGGGCGAACAGGGGAAGGACAAGGCCGCTTGCGCGCCTGTCCAGCTGCCGGCATGTTTCACGGATGTCGTTTTCGGTGGGCATGAAGATCAGTATGTCGCCTGTGTGCCTGTTTCGCTCAAGCTCCTCCACTGACGAGAGAGCTTCTTCGATATAGGTGGTTTCGCCTTTTTCCTCCCGTTTGGCGTCGATGGGGCGGTAGCGCACCGTGACGGGATAGACGCGGCCGGAAACCGAGATGACCGGCGCAGAGCCGAAGGCCTGCGAGAACCTGTCGGTATCGATTGTGGCCGAGGTGATAATCAGCTTCAGGTCCTTCCTTACAGGTAAAAGAGTGCGCAGATAGCCTAAAATCAGGTCGATGTTCAGGCTGCGTTCATGCGCCTCATCCAGAATGATCGTGTCGTAGTCCAGCCATTTTCTGTCGCGCTGTGTTTCGGCAAGCAAAATGCCGTCGGTCATGACCTTGATGAGGGGCTCACCGGATGTTTTCTCCTCAAAGCGGGTCTTGTAGGCCACCGCCCTTCCGCAGATCTGGCCCATCTCCCAGGCGATGCGCTCGGCGATGGTGACGGCGGCTATCCGCCGGGGCTGTGTGAGGCCGATTATGCCGCGTCTGCCCTGACCGGCGGCAAGGCACATTTTGGGAATCTGCGTCGTCTTGCCTGAACCGGTTTCACCGGTAATGACAACCACCTGATTTTTTCTGATGGTCTCGATGATGAGCCCGCTTTTCCCCGAGATGGGAAGCCCCGGCGGAAAATCAAAACGGGGAACGGCGCTTGAGCGATCCTTCACGCGCTGCATGGAGGCTTCTATCCTGTCGCGCCACGGGGCCGCACCCGGCCGTCGCGACGGGGATTTTTTGAGTGAAACTTTCAGGCCCCCCAGGAGGGCGGCAAAGTCGGAGATCATGATTTCATCCTCATGGGTCTCCACTAAACGCTTCAGGCTGTCGTAAGCTGGTTTTTGAGACAAAATAACCTCCCGGCCCGGTTTATTTCATATCCGACGAGGGGCTGTCAATCACTGAAGTGTCCGGAGGCAATGACCGATTGACTTCATGAATATACTCGGATAAACTCCTTTCATCCGGCTTGAGGTTACTTGCATTGCTTTCGATCACCTTGCAAAACAACAAAAGGAACTTCCTGCGCTACAATGAATGGCGCAAGCAGATCTTCATCCAGAATTCGCCCAAAGATGCCAATGTCATTTTATACCTGCTTCCCTGGCTTCTGTCGGTGAACCACCCTTCGGTGCCCGGCTATCTCAAAGGACAGAAACACCTTTTTAAAGTATTCGATATTGAAAACAACAGACAGATTATCCTGAGAGAGGGGCAGTACAAAAGACAACTCGGAATGTCCGACGAGCGATTTTCCGTCAGGCGCATTCCCGGAGACGCTTATATTCTGGGCATATACACGATCGGCTCCGTCGGCACGGTAAGCCAGACCAGACTGTCCGATTGCGATATCTGGATTTGCATCGACAGGAGGCAGTTTGACGACGAGAGTTATTTCCAGCTAAGCCAGAAACTCAATCTGATAAAAGGCTGGCTCGATGAGAAAATCAAAATTCCCGTTTACTTTTTTCTGACGGACGTGACGGATATCCGCGAGTGCAACTTCGGGGTGATTGACTTTGAATCGAGCGGATCGACACAGAAAAATGTATTGAAGGAGGAATTTTACCGCACCTCGATTCTTATTTGCGGGAAAATCCCCTTCTGGTGGGTTGCCTTCGATCCACGGGAGCCGGTGGATTACGGAAAGGCCCTCGAGCAGAACCTGACCAGCGGGTTCGGAGAATATGACCTGATTGATCTGGGTAATCTCGAGGAAGTGCAGCAGTCGGAATTCTACGGCGCCGCCCTGTGGCAGCTGAACAAGTCTCTGACCCATCCGCTAAAGTCCATCATCAAGATGCTCCTGCTCAAGATGTTTCTGGAGAGGCCCGACGAAGAGCTCCTGTGCAACAGATTTCGCGCCCTGGTCCTGGGCGCGGCACCGCAAGAGGAGCAGACGGACCCGAGCGTTTTTACAATGCAGGAGATACTGGAGCATTATTCCACCAGGATGCAGCGCGAACACTTCGAGTTTTTAAAGAAGTGTTTTTACCTGCGGTGCGATTTAAAGCTGATGACCAGAAAACAAACCCAGCGTGACATAATGGCGCTCGATGTATTCAAAAAGCATAAAATCGAGCGCCGGATGATTTTCGAGCTAAACGATTTTGACCGCTGGGGGCTTGATGAGCAGGTTGACTTCGGCAGTTTGATGTTTGAACATGTTTCTCAAATATACCGTGACATCATTGAAATCCAGAAGGGGATGGAAGGGTATATCGCCCCGGACGATCTGGCCATCATCGGCAGGAAGCTTGATGCCTCCATCACCGTCAAAGACTTCAAGGTGCCCATTTTGCACATGTCCACCGAAAATATCAGAATGCCGTCGATGACCTTTTCATTCAACGACGGCCAGTGGCGTGTCATGTCTTCGAGTGATCTTTCCTCAACCACCATTACCCACGATGATATGATCTTCTGCCTGGCCTATATCACCTGGAACGGTATATTTGATTCACAGGAAATCAGAATGAGGCCCAATCCCACGCCGGTCACAGTTCAGGAAATCATCAACATCGGGAAAATAATACAAAGCGTCTTCGGCACCTACGATATCGCCCGGGTTCATTTCGGCAAATTTCTGGAGCAGGAGGCGGTCAATAAAATGCTGATTATCATCAGCCTTGAAGAAACGCTCACCGATCTGGACATTCAAAGCATCGGTATTGTCTATAAGAACAACTGGGAAGAACTCTACGTAAGGCGTTTTTCATCCATCAGCAGGATGAAGTCGTTTTTTGCGAAAAACCGGAAAATAAAATCAGGCCTCGAAGTGCATTATTACATCATGCGTAACAAGCAATATTACGAAAAGATCATTGAACGCACAAAAAACGCCATCGAGCAGATGATCGGCTCCGAGTAGTCTCTGTTTTCAACCGGTCGACCGCTGTTCCGGCATCAATACAGTCGCTCATTCCAGCGCCAGCCGAAATCAAGGGGCATATCCGCCGGAGCTTCCAGTTCAATTACCGTTTCGATAATTTGAGTGTGACGGCCCGGCAGATCCACCATCCAGGCAAAAACCGATGAATCCTTTTGTGTCGGTGCGGGATTGTGCCTGTACACAAGTTTTATCCGTTCATCACCTGTTTGTGGGACAGGCTCCTCGATGCGCAAGCGGACAGGCGCGCCTCCCGTGTTTGCGGCCTCCAGACGCCAGATCCAGCGTCTCGTCTGTTTCTGGCGGAAAATTTCAGAAGCCCCCGATTGATCGCTGACGGTCGTTTGCTTCACCGCTACAAAAGGCGAGTTGCCGAAGTACACATCCGCCTCCTGTCCCGCCAAAGAGAAGATGCGTTTCCCCACAAGCGCTCCATCAATCACAAACGCCGCCTCGCCGGGGGGAATTTCCAGCGGTTGATCAAATTTCAACTTTGCCTGAACAAAAGCCTGCGGTGACAGGCCGGGCCGGGCCAGAAAAAGAAATTCGGCCCTCCACGTGTCGTCTTTGATTTTCAGACGCTGCCTCTGGCCCGCGCCAATCGTTACTTTGCCCATCGACCAGGTGCGGTAGGTTGTATGAACCGTCTCGACGGGGAATGCCGCCCCGTCATTTGCCGGTGCTGCCAGCATGGCAGCCGGTTTTGCCTCCCGCGTCGTCTTGTAGGCAATGGGAGGTTTGGGTTTGATGAGCCAGGGTGGTAAATCTCCCGGGGCGAAAGTGCTGACGGGCTGCAGCGTGGCCAGGCTCAGCCTGATATCGGTCCAGTCTTCTCCCGCGGACTGCCAGATCTTAGCATCCCATGAAAACACCACACGGCCGCCGGCAGGAAGCGCCTCCAGCCGGTACAGGGGCTGCCATCCGCATCCGGAAACGATATAGCTGTACCTTATTTCTGCATCGTGGCGGAGAGCCCCCGATATAAAGACCCGCGCCTCATGCGCTTTTTCGCTTTTTCCCGCCGCCTGCTCCAGGAGAGTCTCAAGTTCTTTTATCAGCTTATCGGATTTCTCTATTTCCGCCTCGACGCTGTTTTTTTCTGTCAGCAGGCGTCTGGTGTTTTTCCCGATTGCCGCGGCAAGTTGATCCGCTTCGGCGATGGTTTTCGCCTTGGCCTTGGCCTGCGATTGCCAGAACTGCAGTTGCGCCCCCAGTCCGCCTGCCTGCGCCAGGAGTGATTTTTTTTCATTTTTCGCCTTATCCAGGCGGGCGCGCAATTCGGCTATTCTGTTTTCATCCACACGTGTGATCTGCCTTATCTGAATATCATTTATTTTGGCAGCATCGGATGACACGGAGACGTTCAGAGACTCCGGGTCCGCCTGGGACGGTAAAATTATCGTCACCTCATGCTTGTCGGCTCCGCCTGGTCGCGGGTTGATTTTTTCGCTCCCCTCGACTTTTGCTGAATGCGGGAAAAGCGTCACTTCCTTCACGGCGGCCACACAAATACCGGCAGGGGCCGCAAGCCATAAAATCAGCGCCAACAGTGACACCGCCCGCAGGCACTCCGGACGATTCAGTCTCATCTTTTTTCTCTCCTTTACAGGTTCATACTTTTTTTGATACCGGCGGCGATCTCGCGCACGTTTTGCATGGCCGCCTGCTCATCTATTGTTAAAAGCCTGCGGTTTTCCATAACCACTTTTCCGTTTATAACAACCGTGTCCACATCGGCCCCTCCGGCCGCGTAGGCCAGATGCGAGTACTCACTGTAGATCGGAGTCAGATGAGGTTTGTCCAGATCCAGAAGAATGATATCGGCCTTCTTGCCGACCTCGAGTGACCCGGTCACATCTTCCAAGCCCAGGGCTTTGGCTCCTTCGATTGTCGCCATGCGTAAAACGGTGCGTGCATCCATAAGCGTCGGATCGAGGCGGGCCACCTTGTGAAGCTTGGCGGCCGTGTTCATCTCGCGGATCATATCCAGCGTATTGTTGCTGGCTGCCCCGTCCGTGCCCAGCCCGACCGTAACGCCGGCTTTTTGCATATCAGGCACGGGCGCGATGCCGCTGGCGAGCTTCATATTGCTGGCCGGATTGTGCGACACCTTGCAGCCGTGTTCGGCAAAAAGATCTATTTCCTCCGGTGAAAGATAAACGCAGTGAAAGGCGAGCAGATTCTTGTCCAGGCAGCCGATTTCCTGCAAAAAAGTCACCGGGCTTTTGCCCAGCTTTTCTTCGAGTTGCCCGCGCTCCGCCCTGTTTTCCAGAAGATGGACGCCCATCGGCAAACCATACTCGTCGGCAATCGCTTTTGCCTCGATAATCACCGGGGAAGAGCAGGTGTACAGCGCATGGGGCTCCACAATGATCCCCACCAGCGGATCGTCGCGCCAGCGCTCGGCGAGCATCCGCGTATAGGCGAGACCTTCAGCGGGTGATTTGCAGTTAGGCGAGGGGAAATCGAAAAGAACCTCCCCCACCAGACAGCGCATCCCCGCCTCACTGGCCGCACGCGCCGTCTCCTGTTCGAAAATATACATGTCGCAAAATGTCGTCGTGCCGGATTTGATCATCTCCGCGCAGGCCAGCAGGGAGCCCGAGTAGGCGAGGTGGGGATTTACATTTTTAGCCTCGGCGGGGAAAATGTAATTGTTGAGCCAGTCCATAAGCTCCATATCATCGGCGATGCCCCTGAAGCATGTCATGGCCGCGTGCGTGTGCGTGTTCACCAGACCGGGCATGGCCAGCATGTTCGCCCGATCAATGATTTTCGGTGCTGTGTAGCGTGAAAGAAGCTCGTCCTTTTTTGCGATATCCACAATCACGGACCCGTCAACGGCGATTGCCGCTTCCTCCAGACGGTTATCGGCCGCATCCATGAGCAAAATGGTACGCGCGCAAATGATGAGATCGATCTTTTTCGGCTGTTTTCCTTCCATGCGACACTGCTTACCATACAACCAAACCCCCCTTCAACAGACAAAAACCGCCCTTCGACAAGCTCAGGGCAGGCCCTTCGACGGGTTTCGGGGTGAACGGTGATTTTCTGAAATATCAATTAGCAACAATAGAATACCAGCTATGAGCTAATCCTCTAACCATCAAATCATCCAATCTTCTAAACTTCTAACCCTCTAAACTTCTAATCATCTAATCCTCCGATCGCTCGGCCTGTCGAAGCGTCCTTTGGCCTTTAGCCATGAACGATGAGCTTTTATTCTCCACCTCCGCCGCCCTTCGACAAGCTCAGGGTGAACGGGGGACACGAAGGGGGCGCTTCGCGTTCTATTGACCGTTCAAAAAAATTCAAACCCGTTCGTCCTGAGCTTGTCGAAGGACGAACGGTAAACCACAAGGTGTGAGTTCATTCCCGCCCCCCCTTCGACAGGCTCAGGGCAGGCTTCGACAGGCTCAGGGTGCGCGGGCAGTTCTCCTATGCCCCATCAACCATCAACTATTCACCATCCCCCATCAATCACTTGACTTTCTTGTTGCATTGTCCGTTCAAAGTTGTAAGATAATCAACAATTTATAATAATCGCACCCTGAAATGAAAATGGAGTGTTGTTTTTTGTCGAAATTATGGTCAATCAAACACCTGAACAGATAGCACGAGATGAAATCGACAAACAGTTAATCGAGTGCGGCTGGATCATCCAGAACAAAAAGCAGATTAATCTTCATGCCGGGCCCGGCGTCGCCGTCAGGGAATATCAAACTGAAATCGGCCCAGCTGATTATGTCCTGTTTGTTCACGGCAAACCGGTGGGCATCATCGAGGCCAAAAAGGAAGAAGAGGGGATCCGTTTAACCGTCCATGAAGACCAATCCAGAGATTATGCCCTAAGCAAGCTGAAATATCTTGATAACGACCCGCTTCACTTTGTTTATGAAAGCACAGGCACCCTGACCCGTTTCACCGATTATCGCGATCCCAAGCCCCGATCGCGCCCCGTATTTTCGTTTTACCGTCCGGAAACATTTCAGCAGTTACTTAAAGGGGAAGAAACTCTCCGCAGCAGGATGCAGGACATTCCGCCTCTGCAGACGACCGGCCTGCGTGAGTGTCAGATTGTTGCAATCAACAATCTGGAAAAATCATTTCGTGCCAATCATCCCAGAGCCCTCATTCAAATGGCCACGGGCTCGGGTAAAACCTACACGGCCATCACGGCTATTTATCGCCTGCTCAAATACGCCAAAGCGGGCAGGGTGCTGTTTCTGGTGGACACAAAAAACCTCGGCGAGCAGGCCGAGCAGGAATTCATGGCCTACGTGCCCAATGACGACAACCGTAAATTTTCCGAACTCTACGGCGTGCATCGGCTGAAGTCCGGTTTTGTGCCCACCGACAATCAGGTCTATATCAGCACGATTCAGCGCCTGTATTCCATACTGAAAGACAAAGAGCTCGATGAGCGCGAAGAGGAAATAAATCCGGCTGAAATACGCTGGGAAGGTCGTGCGCCCGTACCGGTGGGTTACAACCCTAGACTGCCCGTCGAGTTTTTCGACTTCATCGTGATCGATGAGTGCCACCGCAGCATTTACAACCTATGGCAACAGGTGCTTGATTATTTCGATGCATTCTTGATCGGGCTCACCGCCACACCCGACAACCGCACATTCGGATTTTTCAATCAAAACATCGTCAGCGAATACACGCACGAGCAGGCCGTGACCGACGGAGTCAACGTCGGCAGCGACGTTTATCTCATCGAAACAAAAATCACCCAAAAAGGCGCCACGGTCTGGAAAGGCCAGTATATCGATCGCCGCGAAAAACTCACCCGCAGAAAGCGCTGGGAACAGTTGGATGAAGATCTGACCTACACGAGAGCCGAGCTCGATAACGATGTGGTCAATCCCAGCCAGATCCGCACCGTCATCCGCACCTTCAAGGAACGCCTGCCGGAAATGTTCCCCGACCGCCTCGACGAAAAAGGCAATCTGGAAGTGCCCAAGACATTGATCTTTGCCAAAACAGACAGCCACGCCGACGACATCATTCAAATCGTGCGCGAAGAATTTGCAGAAGAAAACAGGTTTTGCAAAAAGATCACCTACAACAGCGAAGACCCCAAAAGCACGTTGGCGCAATTCAGAAACGATTATCATCCGCGCATCGCCGTCACCGTGGACATGATCGCCACCGGCACCGACGTCAAGCCGCTGGAGTGCCTGCTTTTCATGCGGGACGTAAAGAGCCGGAACTACTTCGAGCAGATGAAAGGCAGGGGCACGCGCACCATCAGCCTTGACGACTTGAAAAAAGTCACGCCGCGGGCCAGGATGACCAAAGACCACTACGTCATCGTCGATGCCGTAGGCGTGACCCGCAGCCTGAAAACCGACAGCCGCCCGCTGGAGCGAAAGCCGGGCGTGCCGCTTCGGGAGCTGCTCGCCGCAATTACCATCGGGGCGAGAGATGAGGATCTGTTTACCTCTTTGGCCAACCGTCTGGCGAGGCTCGACAAACAGATTACCGAAAAGGAAAAGAACACCTTTGCCGAAAAAGCCGGAGGCAGGACCATCCCGCAGGTGGTGGGAGAGCTCTTGAATGCCTACAACCCTGATACGCTGGATGATATCCGCCGGAGGGCGGAGGCGCAAAACCCGGACGTTTCGCCGGCCGCAATTGAAGAAATCATAAAACCCATGATTTCCGAACTGCGTGACAAGGCGGCCGCCGTCTTTCATGGGGAGCTGAACGATTATATTGAAAACATCCGCAAGGTTCATGAGCAGATCATCGACACAATCAATATCGACGAGGCCACCCATGTCGGCTGGGAAAAAGACAGCAAAGAAAAAGCCGAAGCGCTGGTGGAGGACTTCCGAGACTGGATCGCCCGCCACAAAGATGAAATCACCGCGTTGCAGATATTTTACGCCCAGCCCTTCCGACGGCGCGAACTCACCTACAACATGATTCGCGAGCTGGTGGATAAAATTGTCTCCGACAAACCGACGCTTGCTCCGCTTGGTGTCTGGCGCGCCTATGAAGTCTTGGAAGCTTCGGCAGGCCAAGCTCCCATCGGCAGCCCGAAAAACGAACTGGTCGCGCTGGTTTCGCTGATACGCAAAGTGGCAGGGATTGATGCCAGCCTCACCGCCTATGACAAAACCGTGGACAAAAACTTTCAGGACTGGGTTTTCAAAAAACAGGCTGGCACATTGAAATTCAATGACGAGCAAATGCAGTGGCTCAGAATGATTAAAGACCATATCGCCGCATCGGTCAGCTTCAGCATCGATGACCTCGATTACACCCCCTTCGACGCCAAAGGCGGCAAGGGAAAAATGTGGCAGCTCTTCGGCCCCGAGATGGAAAACATTATTGATGAGATGAATGAGGCATTGGCGGCGTAGGATGAGTGGGAATACAGTGTTACCACAAGGATGGATGCAAGTTACACTTGGAGATGTCGGTGAAATAATTTCAGGGGGAACGCCGTCAACAGCAATTCCTGAGTATTGGAATGGTGAAATAAACTGGATAACGCCCGCCGACTTATCAGGATATTCAAAGAAATACATTATCCATGGTGCAAAATCTATTTCTAAACTTGGCTTAAAGAAATCCTCAGCAAAACTGATGCCGAAAGGATCCGTTCTATTTTCTTCACGCGCTCCAATTGGTTATGTTGTTATTGCAAATTCTGAACTTTGTACTAACCAGGGATTTAAAAGCATCATCCCTAATGAATCAGTATTTAATGAGTATTTATTCTATTTTTTAAAATCAGCTAAAAAAGAAGTCCAAGACGCTGCAAGCGGCACAACATTTAAAGAAATATCGTTGACAAAGTTTTCGAAATTAAGAATCCCCCTTCCGCCTCTTGCCGAGCAGCATCGCATTGTCGCCAAGATAGAAGAGCTCTTCAGCAGTCTGGACAAGGGCATCGAAAGCCTCAAATCCGCGCAGCAACAACTAAAAGTCTATCGCCAATCTGTCCTTAAGGCTGCTTTCAGCGGGAAGCTAACGGAAAAATTTAGAAAAATATCAGACAATGAAAAGGGCACCTGCCTGCCGGCAGGCAGGCTAGAAGACAAGCTGACAAAAAACACCCTTCGACAAGCTCAGGGTGGAATAACACAGGTGGCTCAGGGTGCGGTAATGCCGGTGGCTGAGCCTGTCGAAGCCACGAATAAAGACAGCGAATTGCCGGAAGGGTGGAGAAGAGGTTTAGTTAAAGATATTTCCCTCAGCATCCAATATGGCTATACTGGGTCCTCTTCAAAAGAAAATATTGGACCAAAATTCTTAAGAATCACTGATATTCAGGATAACAACGTGAATTGGGATGATGTTCCATACTGTCAAATAGATGAACAATCAAAGCAAAAATATATATTAGATGATGGTGATTTGGTTTTTGCTAGGACAGGCGCAACAGTTGGGAAAAGTTTTTTAATTAAAGGGAAAATCCCTGAATCAATTTTTGCTTCTTATTTGATTAGGCTAAAGTTCCCAAAACACGTTAATGATAAATATGTTTGGTATTATTTTCAATCGCCATTTTACTGGTCGCAGATTTATGACAAGCAAGTAGGAATTGGACAACCAAATGTCAACGGAACTAAACTTGGAAAGCTAGAAATAGTAATTCCTCGTACAGTCGAAGAACAAAATGCTATTGTTGCCGCAATTGAATCCCGTCTTTCCGTCTGTGACAAAATTGAAGAGAGCATTGAAGAAAGTCTCAGGCAGGCCGAAGCCCTCCGCAAGAGCATCCTGAAAAAAGCCTTTGAGGGCAAACTCGTCGCACAAGATCCGAATGACCTGCCTGCGCCGCGGCCGGGAGTGTGGTTTGTTTATGTGCTGGAATGTGAGGATGGCTCTTATTACAAAGGTTTCACAAAGGATATTCTTGAACGATGGAAACAGCATGCAATGGGAAAGGGGGCGGAGTGGACAGCCAAGCATCCACCGCGAAAACTTGTCCATTGGGAAGAGTTCACGTCCGAGCATGCTGCTGTTCAACGAGAAAAAGAGTTGAAGTCCGGATTTGGACGTAAATGGTTGGAACGTGAAATCAAAGCCGGCCAGACGCGGCAGGCAGGCGAACCTGCTTCCATATTACTCGTCCGTATCAAAGCGGAAAGAGAAAAGAATAAAAAGAATAAGTAAGTTCAGTTTCATCTTGGCAATGATGACTCAATATAGTATATGAAAGTCGTAATAATTCAGCTAATAGATGAACTGTAGCGTCGTTAATATACTAAAATAGGCGAAATATGGTCGGGCAGAAAGACGGCGTAAAAAATTTATCAGGTATCGGGAAACTTGACCGCCAGAGGCTGGGGCGGGTGGTTCGCGCCGCCAAAGGCTCTATATCTGTTTCTGATGCAGCACAAATTTTGAAGATGTCCTCCACTGATGCAGCCAAGTTGCTTTCACGCTGGGCAAAGAAGGGCTGGCTTTCGCGTGTTTACCGCGGACTTTACATTGTGATTCCGTTGGAATCACGCTCGGCTGATATGCCGCTGGAAAATCCATGGGTGATTGCCGAAAAATTATTTTCACCCTGCTACATTGGAGGCTGGAGCGCAGCCGAAAATTGGGGATTGACGGAGCAGATTTTCCGAAAGCTCATCGTCATGACAACGCAAAAACCAAGGCGCAGTATGTGTGCCATTAAAGGAACGGAATTTTTGTTGCGTCGGATTTCTCCCAAAGCGATGTTCGGCTTGAAGCCACTCTGGCAGGGGCAGGTTAAGGTTCTGGTATCAGATCCGGCACGCACCATTGTGGATATGCTCGGCGATCCTGCGCTTGGTGGAGGTATTCGAACAGTCGCGGAAATGTTTTCAAATTATCTGAAATTTGAAACAAAAGACATTGAACTGATTTTGCAATATGCAAAGCAGTTGGGTAACGGTGCAGTTTTCAAGCGGCTTGGTTTTATGCTGGAGCGGTTTGCGCCGCAGGAAAAGGATGCCATCGCCCGATGTCTGGCCGCCTTGACCAAGGGCAACACAAAGCTGGATTCGAAGCTTCCCGCGGAAAAGTTGATTACGCGCTGGCGCTTGTGGGTACCGGAGAGCTGGAGTAAAAAGAAATGATCACACGTCAGGAAATCATGGATGCTTCACGCGAATTCGGCCTCGGTGCGCATATTATCGAAAAGGATTATGTGCTCGGCTGGCTTTTGGACGGGATATCCAAACATGTGATCGGCAATGACTGGATATTCAAGGGCGGCACCTGTTTGAAGAAGTGCTACTTCGAAACATACCGTTTTTCCGAAGATTTGGATTTTACAGTACCTCAACAAAATCATCTCAATGTGGATTTTCTCACCGAGGCGTTTCGTGAAATAGCCGATTCGCTTTACAATGAGGCCGGTCTGGAAATTCCAAAGGATTTAATTCGGTTTGAAATTTATGAAAATCCACGCGGGACATTGTCGGCGGAGGGCAAAATAAGCTACCGCGGGCCGATGCAACAGCGTGGCGACCTGCCGCGTGTCAAGCTGGATTTGACCACTGATGAAATTATCGTGCTTCCTCCACAGATTAGGGAAGTGCGGCATACTTATTCCGACAAACCTCAGAACGGTATTTTTGTTCAATGCTATTGTTTTGAAGAGGTGTTCGCGGAAAAAATCAGGGCTTTGGCTCAGCGCCTTCGTCCAAGAGATTTATATGATGTGATTCATTTATATCATCACCATGGCGTAACCCCGGATCACGATATCTTAAACAAAACGCTTAAACAAAAATGTGATTATAAGAGCATTTTGCCGCCGACGGCAAAATCACTTGCAGAAAGACCGGAACGCCTTGAGCTGGAAGCGGAGTGGGAGAATATGCTGGCGCACCAGTTACCCGCGCTTCCGCCCTATGAGCAGTTCTGGCATAAACTTCCTGAAATGTTTGAATGGTTATACGGAGTCGTACGCAAGGTGGCAGCCGCGCCGATTTCATTCGCTGAAATGGAAGTCGTTACAACTATGCAAATGCCCGCCATGAGCCGAATTTGGTATGACCGGACAACTGCGCCTTTGTACTTGATAAGGTTTGCCGCCGCCAATCATTTGTGTGTCGATCTTCAATATCAGGGAAGCTCGCAAATGATCGAGCCGTATTCTTTACGCATGACAAAGAAAGGTGATTTGTTATTGTATGCGGTCAAGCACGACACACGGGAAGAGTGCTCATATCTGGCAGATCGTATCGGCGGAGCCCAAATAACCGATATGTCGTTTACACCTAAATACAGAATTGAATTAACGGAGAATAATGTTTGATGACTGAAGGATTGATTTCAAAAGTATGGTCGTTTTGCAACACGCTTCGTGACGACGGCGTGGGTTACGGCGATTATCTGGAGCAGCTCACCTATCTGCTTTTTTTGAAAATGGCGGATGAATATTCAAAGCCGCCCTATAACCGCAGGCTGGACATTCCCGATGCTTACAACTGGGAGAGCCTGACCTCCAAAACGGGTGCGGCGCTGGAGGAGCACTATACGGCGGTGCTGCGTGAACTGTCGCATGCCAGAGGGACGCTCGGCCAGATTTTTACCAAAAGCCAAAACAAGATCCAGGACCCGGCCAAGCTCTTCAAGCTGATTGACATGATCGGAAAAGAGCAATGGAGGATGATGAGCGCAGATGTGAAGGGCGATATTTACGAGGGGCTTTTGGCCAAGAATGCCGAAGACACGAAAAGCGGCGCGGGCCAATATTTTACACCGCGTGCCCTGATTAAAGCGATGGTGGCCTGTGTGCAGCCCCAGCCGTTGAAAACAATTGCCGACCCTGCCTGCGGGACGGGCGGTTTTTTCCTGGCGGCCTATGATTATATTTCCAATCCTGAAAACTATACGCTGAACAAGGAGCAAAAAGCGTTTCTTAAAAATTCCACTTTTCATGGCAACGAAATTGTCGCGGGTGCACGCCGCTCGGCGCTCATGAATATGTTTCTGCATAACATCGGCGATATCGATTCCGAGACATTCATTTTGCCGACTGATTCTTTAGTGGCGGATACCGGCCTGCGCGTTGATTATGTGCTTACCAATCCGCCTTTCGGTAAGAAAAGCTCAATGACGTTCACCAATGAGGAAGGCGAGCAGGAAAGGGAAGACCTCACCTATAACCGTCAGGACTTCTGGGCGACGACAAGCAATAAGCAGCTAAATTTTGTTCAACACATCCGCACCATGTTGAAAACCAGCGGGACGGCGGCGGTGGTGCTGCCGGACAATGTTTTGTTTGAAGGCGGGGCGGGGGAGACGGTCCGGAAAAAGTTGCTCGAAACGACGGACCTGCACACGATTTTGAGGCTGCCCACCGGTATTTTCTACGCGCAGGGCGTCAAAGCCAATGTTTTGTTTTTTGACAACAAGCCGGCCGGTAAAGACCCCTG
>Ga0255347_1004250_pt1 | contig 17537 bp, 13 predicted proteins | sample wastewater_treat_2_FD_192479 | JGI IMG/M metagenome (GOLD analysis project Ga0255347, IMG submission 192479) | Wastewater microbial communities from Lulu Island WWTP, Vancouver, Canada - plant24 | ecosystem: Engineered > WWTP > Wastewater > Unclassified | place: Canada: Vancouver, British...
AAGGAGCGTACATGAAGCGTTGCACTGAGCAAAGCCGAAGTGTACGTGACTGAGTCCGAATATTGAAAGCAACGTGGTTGCTGAACGAAGTTGAAGTAAAGCAGTTTGACACTTATGAGACACCGCCATAAAAAAAGCCACTTTTGAGTGGCTTTTTTTATTCTTTAATTATATATTACCATAATTATTTTTTGTATTGGAATGCAAGTGTGTTACCACTGTATCCATCTGAAGTAGCGCTAGGAGCGACATGTCCATCAACATATTTTACCCATACATATTCATTACCAACTTTTGCGATAAAGTTCTTTTCAGCATAAGCTTTTGGAGCATGATATGTAAAACCTAGCTCTAATTGAGTTACTGCGGTACCTGCTGTATAAGCAGCTTCTAAATCGTCACTTGTTGTATATGCTGCATCGTTAGCTATTACTACAAAGCCTGTGCAATTAGCTGTTGGAACAATAATAGCTGCTGTACCAGCAGTATTATTTTGTTTATATTCAACTCCAATTACATCATTGCTAGCAGTTTCAACTCTAGTATCAGCATAAGTAGCATAACCTAGTTGGCTTGGATGTGCAATAAGAATTTTTTCTGACCAATCTGCTAATAGGTTAGCTTGTAAAGTAACTGTTTCTTCTACAGCTGCGTCGTTTACAACAACTTGTCCTGTTACAGTAGCATAACCTTCTTTTTCTACTGTATAGTCATAAGTACCATCTTCTACATAGAATACATAAGGAGCGGCTGTTTTTGATTCTGTTCCTAAAGTAACTTTAGCATCTGTAATTTCAGTGTCAGCAGCATCTTTTATAACAAAAGTAACTGCTTGAGTTTCCCATGCAAAGAAAGTATATTCTTTAGTTGTGGTTTGAGCTTCTTCGCTTTGGTCTGTAACTTCAAATTCATAAACAATTTTCATTACTCCACCTTGAAAATCTTCAAGAGTGTGATTTGTTGCAAAAGCGTATTCATAACTTGTTAAACCTTCATAAGCTGAAATTGCTGGGCCATCTACTATAGCAACTGTAGGAGATGCTACACCATTTAACCAAGTATTTCTCCAAATTTTAATGTCTTTAATACCTGCTTCTGCTGTAAAAGTAACAGTTAAAGCTTGATTTAATGAAGATTCATCAGACATTTCAACCAATTGTGACATTTTATCTGGTTCCCAAGTAATTGTTGGAGCTTCATACTCTTTATTACAACTATTAAAAACTACCACTGCGGCAAATAATGCCAATAAAATTTTTACTGTTCTCATAATTTATTTTATTAATTTTAGTTAAACTTCTTTTTAATTTTTATTATCTATCTAATTTAAAATTTAAATTCTATGCAAATTTACACATTATTTTATAATAACAACACAAAATACTAAAAATTTTATTAAAAACAAAATTTGTTATTCATAATTTCAACAATTGAAGCCAATTTTAGTCCTATTTTCTGTTGCTATAAATTTTTATAAAATTTGTTTTCAAAGAACTTACTTATGTCAGTTAATTATTAATATTTTTAACTTTTTATAAGTCTAACTTCTATACTTGCATAATCTGTGCCAAACTTTTGTTTTATTACCAACACCACCCCACATCGCCTATTACAACTAAATTTGAACTAAAAGTTAAAAGTAGCCTACGTGTTTGGCTTTTCTTTTAAAACTTTTGCTTTCAGCGAGCTCGTAAACTCGGTTTACTTTATGAACTTTCAACTAATTTTTTGTGGTATAATAAATTAAAATTTGTATAGATTAGAGACGGCGCATGCACCGTCTCTACACTATACTGCATAATTCATTCAGAATCAAACTTTTAACACTTCAACTACGTTCAGTGCATCGCTTTTAACCTTTAACACTTCAACTACGTTCAGTGCATCGCTTTTAACTGAGTTTTGTCCTATGCTTATCCTCCTCGCTCAAAACAATATTCAAATATGACAAATACCTTGAATACGCAATTTCTCCACTTTCTACAGCGGGTTTTACAGCACAATTAGGTTCGTTTATATGCAAACAGTTGCCAAAATGACAGTTATGTGACATTTTAAAAATTTCAGGAAAATAATGTCCTGTTTCTTCTTTGTTTAAATACACTAAACCAAAAGCTCTAATTCCTGGAGTGTCGATTACAGCTCCACCAAAAGAAAGTTTGTGCATTGTTGCAAAAGTGGTTGTATGTCTTCCTGTAAGGTGAGTTTTTGAAATTGAAGCAGTTTTTAAATTTAAACCCGGCGAAATTGCATTTATTAACGAAGATTTTCCTGTTCCGCTATGCCCTGCAATTACATTTACTTTATCTTTCAAAGCTTTTTGAACAAGCTCCAAATTTTGATTTTTCACTATTGAGGTAGGAATTACTTTATAACCAACATCTTCATAAATAGCCATTAACATAGCAACTTCTTCAATTTCTTCTCTATTGTAAATATCAATTTTGTTAAAAATAATCAATGGTGGAATACTGTACGATTCAGCAGCTGCAAGAAACCTATCCATAAAAACTGTTGTTGTCTCTGGATTTTTTAAAGTGTGAATAAATACTGCTTGGTCAATATTTGCTGCAATTACATGAGATTCTTTAGATAGATTTGTTGATTTTCTAATAATACAATTTTTACGCTCTTCAATTTCAGTAATCACTCCTTCTTCTTCTGAAATTATTTCAATTTCAACAAAATCGCCAACTGCAACAGGATTTGTTTCTCGCGAATCTGCAAGCCTAAGTCGCCCCCTGATAGTGCAATTATAGATTTTATCGTCAACTTCGACTAAATAATTAGCCCCAGTACTTTGTATTACTTGTCCTCTTTTCATATGCACGCAAATTTATATAAAAAAATAATATTGCAAATATTGTTGTAACGAATTTTGTATATTTGAATTTGCATATCTTTGTAAAATGAAAACTTTACTTATAACATTAAACGCAAAATATATCCACACATCTTTGGCTTTGCGCTGGCTTTATGTTGTAAATAAAGATAAATTTGACATTTCTTTTAAAGAACATTCAATAAAAGAAGATATTCAAAGCATTGCAAACGAAGTTATAGAAACTAATTGCGATATTGTTGGAATAAGCGTTTCAATCTGGAATGTTGACCAAAGTAAAGATTTGTGTTCAATTTTAAAAAATAAAAATCCGAATTTAATTATAATACTTGGCGGACCCGAAGTTAGTTACGAACCCGAATTTTTTATTGAAAATTGGAAAATTGATTATGTTGTAAGTGGCGAAGGCGAGTTTGTCTTAGGCGAATTGCTTGATTCTCTCCAAAATAATAAAACGGCAGAAATCCCATCAGTTTCTTCAAAACAAAAAATTAGTAAAACAATTGCTAAAGCAAATATTGACGAGCTTATAAAATATCCTTCGCCCTATCAATTGGAGATAGACAAAAAAGATGTAAAAAATCGTATAGTTTATTTTGAAACTTCGCGAGGCTGTCCTTATCACTGCCAATATTGTTTGTCGTCTTTGGAAACTGGTATTAGATATTTCCCACAAACATATATTTCTGAAAACTTAAAATACATTATAAAAAGTGAGGCTAAACAAGTAAAATTTTTAGACCGTACTTTTAATTTGAATGTAAAACACACAAATTTTGTTTTCGATTTACTTTTGCAGAATTATAGACCAAATTTAAGTTTTCAATTTGAAATTTATGCCGATTTATTAAACGATGAAATAATAAAATTTTTAAACGAAAGTACTCCCGAGAAATATTTTAGATTTGAAATTGGTATTCAATCCACACACGAACCTACAAATATTGAAATTAAACGCAAACAAGATTTTCAACTACTTGCAAAAAACTGCAAAAATTTAATTAAAGGCGGAAAAATTGACTTACATTTAGATTTGATTGTTGGCTTGCCATACGAAACTTTCGAACTTTTTGTAAAATCTTTTAACGAAGTCTTTGAGTTAGGTGCAAAAGAAGTACAGCTTGGATTTTTAAAAATGTTGCGTGGAACTGCTTTAAGAAATAATGCACCCAAATTTGATTATGTATATGATGAAAATCCACCTTATCAAATAATTAGCAATAAATTTATTTCAAAAGCTGAGCTTGAAAGAATCCATGATGCTGAACATGCTTTAGAAAAATTTTGGAATAGTGGCAGATTTCCAAACACTATGCAAAGACTAATAAGTCAAGAATATAAAAATAGATATTTTGAACTTTTCGACGAAATTGCTGAATTTTATAATAAAAATAATTTGCCACATTTTGCTTATCAACTCGAAGATTTGTTTAATTTCCTCAATTCTTTTTTAGAGACAAAAAGCATTGATGCAAAACCCACATTACGAGACGATTACTACTCAAATTTTTCTGCTCGTCCTTCAGGTCTTTGGTGTGAAATTATGGATAAAAAAGAAAAAAAGAAAGTTTTAAATACCATTTCCTTAGATGCCAATTTCTTAGAAAAAAATAAACTTTCAAAACAAATTTTAGAAAACAAAACCGCAGTCTATCCATTAGAAAATAACAAATATCTGCTAAGCATTTTTGAAAATAAAAAAATTAGACAAGTAATATGGCAAATCAGTTAAAAGTTAAAAGTTGAAAGTTAAAAGTTGAAAGTATTTTCTTTTGTGTCTTTTGTTTTAAAAAAAACTAAACACTAAAAACTAAATACTCTTTCAACCCAAGCGAGCAAAGCGAGCATATAATTCTTAATTATCGGGTGTCGAGCGAAGTCGAAAGGGTGTTGAGCGAAGTCGAAACACAATTCTTAATTCATTAATTATTTCCTCAACCTTAAGATTTAATCCATTCACAACAACATCAGCCTGCAAATAATATTTTTCTCTTTCGCTGAGCATGCTTTCAACTTTTTGCAAAAGTTCTTCCTGATTTAGATTTTTTATTAATGGTCTTTTGGTTTTTGAATTTACTAAGCGATTTGTTAAAGATTTTGCATCTAATTTTAAATAAATGCTAGTGCCAAGTTTTTTTATTATTTCTAAATTATTATTAAAACATGGTGTACCACCGCCAAGTGCTAAGACGAAACTTTCTTTATTTTCAAATTCTTTTAAAGTTTCTGTCTCTAATTTTCTAAAAACTCCCTCATCAAATTTTGAAAAAATACTTGGAATACTTATTTTATATTTTTGCTCAATAAGTCTGTCTAAATCATAAAACTCGAGATTTAAAGCATGGGCAAGCTTTTTCCCAAAAACTGTTTTGCCTGCACCCATAAAACCCATTAAGAAAATTTTCATAATTTAGATTTTAAAAATCCAAAGTCATTTGCACACCGCCTTCTGGTGGGTCTTTTTTATCTTTATCTTCTTTTTTCTTTGGTTTTTCTTCAACGGCATCTTCGTCTTTATCTCTAGTGTCAATTATTTCAAGTTCAATTTCTTCGCCTTGTACAAATTCGCCTTCATCATCTTCAAAATTTTCTTCTTCATCTTCATCTTCAGGCTTTTCTTTTTCCAATGGCTGGTCGAAAATAATTTCAGAAGTTTCAAAAGTTGTTAATCGCTTTCCTCTAGCACCAATTCCTTTAACAGCAATAAATTCTTTAGCATCAATAAGTTCTGGTTCACGTGATTCGTGCTTACCCGCAAAAACTATTTTTACCAATGGAAATTCATCATAAGAAAGAGCAACAAGATAAGAACCTTCAGTTTCCGAAATTATCAATTGATCACGTAAATCTTCTTGAACTTGGAAACGTTTTAGATAGAAGAAATTCTGTTCAGAATCGTAATGAATAGCAGTATAAACTATGTCTGGATCGTATTTTGCAATTTTTAAAATATTTTCTTCGTAATGATTAGATAAATCAAAATTTGTTAATCTACATTTTCCAGATTTTGTAAAGACAATAATTTTGTCTTCGCCCTCAAACTCACCTAAATACAACCCTCGCTCGCTATCATTAAGTCTAAAAATTTCTTCATCAAACCAAATTTTCCTGCCACCAAGTGTAGAAACACCTTCTTCTTTCAAAGTAATTTTATGAATATCATGTTTAGAAAGTATATTTCCTTGTGCAGTACGTCCTTTTATTGCAATATCTTTAAAATCAACTTCAAAGGAAAGCTTTCTAATTTTTGGTTTCGGCTTTAAAAATACTTTTACCACTTCGGCTTCTCCATTTGGATTTGCAGAAAAATAAAGAATTCTCGAACCTTCGGCTCCCTTTGTTAAATCATACTCTCTATCGCGAGTAACTCCTGTTACAGCAAAACGTTTTATATAAGAAGTGGAAGTTTTACCATCTCTATAAGCTACATTATAAATTGTTCGCTTATCGTTTCTAACAAAAACATTTACATACAAAATATCTTTCCCAAAATATGCTTTTTCAGAAACTTTTGAGATTATATACTTTCCGTCTCTTCTAACAACTATAATGTCATCAATATCAGAACAATCGCAAACATATTCATCTTTTTTCAAACCATAACCTACAAAGCCTTCTTTATAGTTCACGTAAAGCTTTTCATTAGATATTGCAACCTGTGCAGTATCTATAGTATCGAAATTTCGCATTTCAGTTTTGCGTTCGCGACCCTTACCGTATTTTTCTTTAATACGTTTATAATAATCAATGGTGTATTGAGTAAGATGCTCAAGATTATATTGGATTTTTTTAATTTCTTCCAAAATATTCAACAAATCTTCTTCGGCTTTGTCGCTATTAAAACGCAAAATTCTCTTCATTTTTATTTCTAGCAACTGTAATAAATCGTCTCGCGTAATTTCGCGTATTAAGTTTAATTTATGTTCTATTGCTTTTGAATGAATAAAATCAATTGCTTGATCTGTTGACTTTGCATTTTCGTATTCTTTTTCTTTATAAATACGTTTTTCGATAAACCATTTTTCCAAAGAAAGCGAGTGCCATTCTTCCTCTAGTTCAGCTTTATGAATTAATAATTCCTGCTGAAGAAGATTTCTTGTATTTTCAACTGAATGCTTTAAAATTTCGGAAACACCTATAAATTGCGGTGCATCATCTTTTATAACACAGGCATATGTGGGTAGCGACATTTCGCACTGTGTAAATGCATATAAAGCATCAATAGTTTTATCGCTAGAAACTCCTGATGGCAAGTGAATTAAAATTTCAACAAATTCTGCTGTATTATCTTCAATTTTCCTAATTTGAATTTTCTTACTGTCGTTGGCAGCAATAATAGAGTCAATTAACGAACCTGTTGTTGTCCCAAACGGAATTTCGCGAATAACTAATGTACGTCTATCTATTTTTTCGATTTTCGCACGCACTCTAGCACGTCCGCCTCTTAATCCATCATTATATTTGCTAAAATCTCCATATCCACCTGTTGGGAAATCGGGATATAATTCAAATTCTTTATTTTCTAAATGTGCAATGCTAGCATCAATAAGTTCTACAAAATTATGTGGTAAAATTTTTGAAACTAAGCCCACAGCTATACCTTCTACTCCTTGAGCTAAAAGCAAAGGAAATTTTACTGGTAAAGTTATGGGCTCTTTATTTCTTCCATCGTATGATGATTTCCATACTGTAGTTTTGGGATTAAAAACAACTTCAAGAGCAAATTTTGTTAATCTAGCTTCTATATATCTTGGTGCTGCAGCTGAGTCGCCGGTTAAAATATTCCCCCAGTTTCCTTGACAATCAATTAAAAGTTCTTTTTGTCCGAGTTGTACAAGAGCATCGCCAATAGAAGCGTCTCCATGTGGGTGATATTGCATTGTATGACCTACAATATTTGCAACTTTATTATATCGTCCATCATCGAGTTGTTTCATTGCATGCATCAAACGCCTTTGAACTGGCTTAAAACCGTCATTTATATGAGGTACAGCACGCTCCAAAATTACGTAAGAAGCATAATCCAAATAGTTATCTTTAAACATCTTTTGCAGACGAGTAACTTTTTGGTCTTCTTGCTCTACAACTTCAATTGGAACAAAATCTTCGTTATTTTCTGAACTATTGTTAGATATATTGTTATTTTCTTCACTCATGTTTTTTAAAAATCTTCCTTTTTATATATCTTCTTCAACTCTTAGATTGTTAATAATAAATTCCTGACGTTCAGGGGTGTTTTTCCCCATATAAAACTCAAGTAAAGGCTGAATTTGGTCGGCTTTCGACAAAGTTACTGGCTCAAGTCTAATGTCTTTACCTATAAAATTTTTAAATTCGTCAGGCGAAATTTCACCTAGCCCTTTAAAACGAGTTATTTCAGGATTTTTAAGTTTTTGAATAGCTTCATTTTTTTCTTTTTCGTCATAGCAGTAAATTGTTTCTTGTTTATTCCTAACTCTAAAAAGTGGTGTTTGCAAAATAAACAAATGTCCGTGTTTTAATAAATCTGGAAAAATTTGCAAGAAAAAAGTAATTAGCAAAAGACGAATATGCAAACCGTCAACATCGGCATCGGTTGCTATCACTACATTTCTATATCTTATATTTTCAATTCCTTCTTCTATATTCAAAGCTGCTTGCAAAAGATTAAATTCTTCGTTTTGGTAAACTAGTTTTTTAGTTTCTCCATAAGAATTCTTAGGTTTTCCTCTCAAACTAAAAACAGCTTGAGTATTTACATCTCTTGATTTTGTGATAGAGCCGCTTGCAGAGTCGCCCTCGGTTAAGAAAATTGTTGTTTCGTAACGTCTTTCATCGTCTGAATTGTAGTGAATTCTACAATCTCTTAGTTTTTTATTATGCAGACTTACTTTTTTCGCTCTTTCTCTAGCTAATTTTTGAACTCCTGCAATTGCTTTTCTATCTTTTTCCGAAGCAAGAATTTTCTTTTGAATTTCTTCAGCAATATCAAGGTTTTTATGAAGAAAGTCATCAACTTTTTTCATAAAGTCAAAAATATAATTTCTCACAGTAGGACCTTCGGGACCCATATCTTTTGAGCCTAATTTTGTTTTTGTTTGCGACTCAAAAATTGGTTCTATAACTCTTATACTTATTGCGGCTACTATACTTTGTCTAATATCATTAGCATCAAAATCTTTTTTATAAAAGTCACGAATGGTTTTCACAAAAGCTTCTCTAAAAGCAGCCAAGTGAGTACCACCTTGAGTTGTATTTTGTCCATTTACAAAAGAATAATACTCTTCGCTATATTGTGTGCCGTGAGTAAAAGCTATTTCTATATCGCCATTTTTTAAATGCACGATAGGATACAGAGGTTCTTGATTAAGATTTTCGTTTAGCAAATCTAGTAAGCCATTTTTTGAATAGAAACGTTCACCATTAAAGTTTATAGTTAAACCTGTGTTAAGATAAGTATAATTTCTCAACATAGTTTCTATAAATTCTTGAATGAAATTATATTTCTCAAAAATCTCTGCATCAGGTGTAAAAACGACTAAAGTACCATTTGGCTCATTTGTATCAATTAGTTCTGTTTCAGAAATTTTTATTCCTCTAGAAAATTCAGCAGATTTCTTTTTTCCTTCGCGGTATGAAGTAACTTTAAAAGAAGAAGACAGAGCATTTACAGCTTTAACTCCTACTCCATTCAGTCCAACAGATTTTTGAAAAACGCTAGAATCGTATTTTGCTCCTGTGTTCATTTTAGAAACCACATCTACTAATTTTCCTTGCGGAATACCACGTCCATAGTCTCTCACAGAAAGAGTGTGATCTTCTAGCTTAATATCTATATTTTTCCCAAAGCCCATAGCATACTCGTCAATAGAGTTGTCTATAACTTCTTTAAGCAAAATATAAATTCCATCATCTTTGGACTTCCCATCTCCTAATTTGCCTATATACATTCCTGGGCGTTTTCGGATATGTTCTTCCCAATCTAAAGTTTTGATACTATCTTCTGAATAATTCGCTACCATTTAACAGTCCTTTCCATAAGTGCACAAAAATAGCTTTAATATATTTATTTTTTCAAATTTTGCAAATTAAAATATTAACATTTTAAAGTTGATAAAAAAGATATGATATTTCACACACACATTACAAACACTTAAAATACCAATGCAGTACTTTAAATTTATTAACAATTTATTCGTAGAACAATGATATAAGTGTAGGTGATATGAAACGTAAGAATTTCAGCATAAATTAGTTCAAGTTTTAAAATCCTCACCACATTGTAAGCAAAAACGAAACTTATTTCGATAAAATTCGTATAATTTTATTTAAGAACTGCAATGAAAAATTTAAGTATCAAACATTTATTGATTTTATTCTTGACAACAATGCTAATAGTTTGTTTAACAAGTTGTGAAGAAGACTTCGAGAATGCAAGCACACTCAAAAAGCTATATAAGACATACAAAAATGGTTCAATCGACGAATGTAAATACAATGACCAGACTGTTTATCGTGCAACATTAAACGTTTATGACGCAAATGTTGTTATTCACGATAAAAACGGAAAACAAATTGGAACTTGCAATTACGCTTGGGAACAATTTGACGTAATATGCACAAAACTAACAGACTGCGAAACTATTTACAGATGTAAAGACAATATTTGGGGATTTCCCGAAATTGATAAATATGGACTTGGGAAGTAATATAGAAACATTAAAAAAACTTTAAGTTTACTTTGTAAAATATTTTTCCTCACTACAAAATGCTTTCATGTAAAATAAGTTTACAAATACTTGTTTTGAAAATTAAACTGTTATATTTGCAACATAATTTAAAGCTTATTTAAAATGCTTAAAAACAAAAACAGTCAGTTTAATAAATTTATTTGGTTCCTATTTGTTATTACAATTGTTATTACATTAGCTCCTTTTTTTAAGGTAGGGATTACAACTGCTGATGATTTAAGCAACTACACAAGATATCTTGATGGCACAGTTTTTTCAAGTTCATGGATATTTGCAAGAGATGCAGGCAGATTTTATTTTATTATTACAATACCAATTTATTCGCTACCATATGTGGGCGATAGTTTTATTTTTACTAAAATAATTCAAAATTTGTTCTTGCTACTCTCTTACGCTATGGCAGCAATTTTGATTAAAAAATTTTTCAATTCTCGCGAGATAGCACTTCTTTTTTTCCTAGTTTTGGTAATGGCTACTCCTATTTCGACAAATTATCATATTCCTTTTATTGCCTATCCATTTTATTTTACTTTTAGCTTTGCTTTGTTAATTTCAGCAGTATTGCTGTTTATTAAATATACAGAAACAAATAAGTACAAATTCCTAATTTTTTCGGCAATTATTTTCTTTATTTCATTGTTATTTTACGAAACCTACTTGCTTTATTTATTCTTCTTCTGTATTTGGTTATTTGTACGCAACATCAAACTGTCAGGAGGTTTTAAAAATGTTTTCAAATCAAAAACAACATACAAAGAAATTGTTCCTTTTGCATCGGCAGGTCTCTTGTATGTAATACTATATTTTGGTTTTAGATTGCTACTTAAAAATGAAGGAGAAATTTACTCTGGTAGCTCATTTGCACAAAATTTTAGTTGGAAAAACTTCTTAACTGTGCTTTACGAACTTACGCATACTGTTTTTCCATTGCAGATATTTAATCTAAACATAGATTATATAAACCGATCAGAATTATCTTTTAACTCTGGAGCTACCTCATTTATATCAATTCTTAAAAATATTGAATTAAGCACTATAGTAAATGTTGCTATTCAATTGGTAATTTTCATTTATCTTTTCCTCAGACTTAAGAACATTTCGGGATATAAAAAACTTGGATTAGGAATTTTATTTTCTTTATTGTTTGCTTTTTTATCTCATTCGGCTCTTGCAATGTCTGCTAAATATAATGACACAATCATTGCTACAAGTATTAAAGGTTACGTTACTTCCTACTATTCATATTTTGGAGTTTGGTTAGCTATTTTACTATTTGTGATAATTATTTACAAATTAGTAAAGAAAAACAAATATTTAAAACACTTTACAATTGTTATATTTTCTATTGCATTTGCTTACATATCCATTATTAATTCTTATTCGAATCGAGTAATGGCACGAGGCTGGGAACAAAGCCAGATTAGGTTTTCAGCAATTGATGAGATGATTGAAAAAGGAGCGTTTAATGATTGTCCTGCTGAAGCGTTAATCTTTTCTCCTGACATATATTGGACTAACGTTTTTGGTTATGTGCCAGACACTCCTGATACACAGGGTTTTAATTGGGGTAAATATATTAATATAAAATCAGGTCCAAAAATTGATGTTATATTATCCTCGGATAGAATGATTGAAGCACATAATGAATTTCCCGATGCAAAAATCTTTAGATTAGTTAAAAATTATACTTCGATTGAAAATGACATTCTTTTTGTTCTTGCAGAAGTTGATAAAAACAGCATAAATTGGGATAAAGGCAAAGATATGTTTGTTGATGCAACTTGTACAAGGGCAAAAGTTTATTATTACTCAAAATCAAATGATTTTGTTGTTCAATTTAAAACAGTGGAAAATGCCAATAATGGTTTTGCACTAATAAATAGTGTCGATTTATCTCCTATTTCTAATGGTATAAATCAAATTAATGTGAGAGATATTACCGATACTGGAATACTTGCAAATTTTGACATTGAATTTGATGTACCAGTTTATACCGAAAGTTTTTCAGCTTCAAATATGATTCCAAAATACTCAACTGCAATAGATTTAATTGACCAAACTAATATTAAATTTTCTAAAATAAATAAAATCGACACAGAAGTAAATGTAAGTGCTGAAAACGAATTTCCATTGGCTTTAATTGAGCCAATAAGCATAGACAAAAGTTATGATGTAATTTCGTTGAATGCACAAATGGAAATTAACATAGCTAATCAAGAGATTGGTTTCGCAATTGTGATTGAAATTCGCGATGATAAACATGAAATTGTACTTTGGGAAGGCTATGATATTAAAAATGAATCAGAAGTAAACTTTTCAAAGTTGATTAACCTTGTAGAAATGAGAGACAAAAATCCAAAGTTGCTACAACTATATGTTTGGAATCCAAATAAATGTGAATTTAAAATCAATAAAGTTAAAAACGTGAGTATAAAGGCTCTCTAAGGTGTAATTAACACAAATGCTACCCTCAAAAATATCAATTACCATGAAAAAATTCACACTTTTATATTTGCTTTTACTTCTCATCTCATACAATGCCCTTGCTCAAAAAGAAAATAAAAACAATTTCGGCTTAGGTGTTTTTGTTGGAGAAGGCACAGGCATATTAGCAAATTACAATCTTAATGATAATTTTAAAATTGAATGGAATATAGCTTACCATGAAATATTTTATAACTATCTATACATAAAAAAATATCCCGACTTTAGATATCGAAACTATACCGACATCTATAGCTCTTCTATCTTATTAAGTTACAGAAATAATTTTTTTGGAATCAATAAATTAAATTATCGTTTTACTATTGGCGGTCAAATTAGGCTTATTACTGATTTTAGCGAAGGGATACCTGTTTCGATGCCACCAAATACTATAATTATTATTGAACCAACATTAAAAAACAAAATAGATTTCGGTATTAGTCCTTTAATTAGTGTAGAATATGAAATAAATAAAAATTTTTCCACATTCCTTGACTTTGGTGCATATATTGAAATTATAGATACTTTTTTGTGGACGAACTTTCAATTTAGAACTGGATTTATGTATCATATAAATTGCAAAAAGAAATAAACATACGCCAAAATAAAATAATATCTCAAAAATCACGTTAACATATAGATATTGCACAACTATTACATAAAAAATAAAATAATATGAGATTATTTTCCAAAACTTTAATGCTTTTTCTCACATTTTGTTTTTATCAAAATTCTATCACAGCACAAGAATTTTATCAAATTCCTAAACAAGTTTTTGATTTGTACGAAATGACAGGTGTAAAAGCAAATTACATTGATACAGTTAATGCATTTGAAATCAGCCAGTTTGTTACTTTAAAAGAATACAAACAGTTTTTAGAAGATATAAAAGCAGATTCATCAAAGCAATATTATTTACAAATGCTTCCTGATTCGTCCATTGCTAAAACAAAAGATGTTTATGAAAAATATTTAAACTCAAAAAAGTATGAAAAAAATCCTGTTTTAGGAGTAAGCTGGGACGCTGCTATAGAATTTTGCAAATGGAAAACACAAAAAAACACTTCTTCAGAAGATTTTTATTATAGCTTACCTCTGGCTTCAGAATGGTTAGCAGCTTATAGGCATTTAAACAAGAACCCAATAAAAAACGATTTTAATTACAAATATTCAGATTTGTTGCTTACATCTGTTGATGAAATGAGATTTGCACTTGATTTAAACAACAGTAATGATTACGGATTTATCTTTGACAATGTCAATTTTCACAAAAAAGACGAGCCAAGAATGAATAGAAGAAAACGTATTGCGGGTGGCAATTATTTATTTGAACAACAAAAATTTTTCAATGACAATTATTGCCTATTTTCTGACAAAGGCTCTGAATATGTGTCATTTAGAATAGTGAAAGTAAGTAAAAATCAACAAAATAGAGGGATTTCTTATAATCAACAATAAATCAACATTTTATGACAAAATTTTATTTTTCAATAGCTATTTTTCTTTTCTTGTGCGGAAATATAATCGCACAAAGCAGTCCAAAAAACTTTAAAGACAACTCCATTAATTGCTCTTACAACACTTTAGATGGAAAATTACACGGAAAATATATTTCATGGCACAAAAACGGACAAAAAAAATCTGAAGGTCAATTTTATAAAAACAATAGAATTGGCACATGGAAAGTTTGGGACAATAAAGGAAATTTGAGATGTTCAAGGAAATACAAAAATAATTTTGAATATACGTCTATAATCCCCAAAAAAACCAAAGATGCTTCTATAAAATTGCTCAATAAATATCCATATATACCTGAAAGAAATAAAGATGCGTATTTTGATTTGTTTGAATTAGAAGAAACAAAAGCAATTTATAGTAAAAAGTATATCAGCATTATTTTGCCACAAGATAATCCTATTCTTTTTAGCAAATCTATTTTAGAACTTTTCGTTGCAAATCGAGATTCTGATGACTTTAAAAACTATAATATTTTTGATAGATTTCAAGCGAAAAAGTTTGAGATAAATTCTTTAAAGGATCTCAAATTAATTGCATATAAAACAACCAAAGAATATGTTTATGATTTGGAAAGACAAATAATGGAAGCAAGAGTAATATGCATTTCCCCTATTTTGCTTGACACTATTACAAACACACTTTACGACGATAATTGGTTTTATTTAGAAAATATCACTCCATTTTTAGCAAAACTTCCTGTTGAAAATTTTGACAAAAAAATTGATGTTCAAAATATTTCTGACATTTTCTTTTGGAAACAATATAGCGACTTAGAAATTAAAAACTTGATATATCAAAATGAAGATTATAAAGATTTAGATTCTAGCGTTTTCACAGACCCAAACAAGTTAGCAGAACTATCTAAAGATTGTGAAAAAAACACTTTAACCGAAATTGAAAATGAACATTCTTTATGGATAGAATTTACTAAAAATCGCCAAAAGTAAATTTATTCCTCTAATTTTTTAAAACATATCTATTTTTACCTATTTTTACAAAAAAATTAAAAATCTATATGTTTTTTATTTTATCAAAAGTATTTCAATATATATTTTCTCCAGTTTTATGGATAATAATATTGTTTTTGCTTGCTATAATTTTAAAAAAACCTAAAACTAAAAAAGTTTTGTTCATAGTTGGATTTTCTATGCTAATATTTTTCTCACAGCCTTTTATTTTTTATGAATTTATGAGAGCTTGGGAAATAGACGCAAAATTCAAATCTGAATTAAAAGAATCCTACGATTATGGCATTTTACTCACTGGAATGATTACCTATGACTCTAAATATGAAAGAATAAACTTTAAATCTTCGTCTGACAGGCTATGGCAAACCATGGAATTGTATAAAGAAGGATATTTAGATAAAATTTTTATTGTTGGTGGTTCTGGCGAAGTTTTTAATCAAGAATTTAAGGAGTCGCAAATTCTTAAAGATTATTTGATAAAACTTGGCATTCCCGAAGAAGACATTTTAATAGAAACAAACTCAAGAAACACTTACGAAAATGCTGTTGAAGCCGCAAAAATCCTTAAACCTAAGGAAAACAATCATTCATATTTACTGATTACTTCTGCTTTTCACATGCGTAGGTCAAATACTTGCTTTAAAAAACAAGGCTTTGAATGCGACACCTATGTTACCGACAGATATGCAGGAAAAAGAAAATTTACAGCTGATTTATTAGTCCCTAAAGCAGAAATTTTAGATAATTGGTACTTACTTATTCACGAAGTTTCGGGATATGTAATTTATTGGATTACAGGAAAACACTAAAAATGGCTTTTTTTGATTTTCATACACATAACAAAAATTCTGAAAATGCTATAATCAATATTTTTCCAAACGAAAATATTATTTCTGGCAAACTGATGTCTTGCGGTATGCATCCATGGCACTATAAAGAAAATTATGCAGACGAAATTATTTTTATTGAAGATTTAGCAAAATCAAAAAAAATTATAGCCATTGGCGAAGTAGGTTTTGATCCTGTGTCTCAAGTAAATTTGGAAACTCAAAATAAAATTTTTATAGAACATTTTAAAATTAGCGAGACTTATAATCTTCCATTAATTATTCATTGTGTAAAATATTTTCATGTTTTAAAAGAATTGAAAAAAAATCTAAACCCAAAGCAGGCATGGATTATCCACAGTTTTAATTCTAAACCAGAAATTTTACAAGACTTGCAAAGACAAGGATTTTATTTTTCATTTTCAAATTCTATTTTTAAAAATTCAGAAAAAGCAAAAACAATATTTAACACTATTCTGCCTGAGAGATTTTTTTTAGAAAGCGATGATTCTCAATTAGATATAAAAGAAATCTATCATCTTGCAAGCGAGTATTTTAATTTAGAAATGGAAGAATTAAAATCTCAAATTAGTAAAAACCTTAAACACATTGGCATATGACTTGGTTAGAGCGTAGCGAACTACTTTTAGGTGCAAACAATATTGAAAAATTAAAACATTCCAAAGTTTTAGTGTGTGGACTTGGCGGAGTTGGTGGTGCGGCTGCCGAACAACTTGCCAGAGCTGGAATTGGAAATTTATGTATAGTTGATGCCGACACCATTAGCAAATCAAATATTAATCGACAAACTATTGCTACCCACGACAATATTGGAAAATATAAAGCCGAAGAATTAAAAAAACGCTTGCTCAGCATAAATCCCGAACTAAATATTGATGCTCGTAAAGTTTATTTAAGAGATGAAATTTTACATAGCACTCTACTCGAAGGCTGGGATTATGTTGTTGATGCCATTGATACTTTGTCGCCAAAACTACATTTAATAAAAACTTGTTATCAAAACAATATTCCTATTGTAAGTTCTATGGGTTCAGGAGGTAAGTCAGACCCAAGCAAAATAAAAATTTCAGATATTTCAGAATCGTACAATTGCGGATTAGCACGCAACTTGCGAAAAAGACTACACCGCTTGGGAATTTTTAACGGT
>Ga0255347_1004255_pt1 | contig 17528 bp, 25 predicted proteins | sample wastewater_treat_2_FD_192479 | JGI IMG/M metagenome (GOLD analysis project Ga0255347, IMG submission 192479) | Wastewater microbial communities from Lulu Island WWTP, Vancouver, Canada - plant24 | ecosystem: Engineered > WWTP > Wastewater > Unclassified | place: Canada: Vancouver, British...
TCTGACGGCGGTCATGGACTGGTACAGCCGGTATGTGCTCTCCTGGTCTCTATCCAATACGATGGATGTCCACTTCTGCCTGGAAGCGCTTCAGAAGGCTCTGATGAAGAGTACGCCCGAGATATTCGTAAGCGCCAAATAAACCCCACCTTGAAAAAGGCATTTAGATTTTCTGCGATAAGAACGGGGATTTAAAAATTTACCACCAGGCTTTTCGGATCGATGTGCTGAGGCATCAGGGCCTTGTACTCATCAGTGGTGTACGCCAGGGGGAGGTTCTCGAACAGATGGCGCAGATACCGGTACGGCTCCAGGCCATTGGCCTTGGCCGTCTCGATCAGGGAGTACAGCGTGGCGCTGGCCTGTGCCCCCTCCGGGTTGCCGGAGAACAGCCAATTCTTCCTCCCAACCACAAACGGTCTGATGGCGTTCTCTGCCAGGTTGTTGTCCGGGGTAACAAACCCGAAATCGATATACCTGATCAGACGGCTCCATTGCCCCAAGGTGTAGGCAACCGCCTTGCCCAGCAGCCCCTTGGGCGGAGTCTGCACTGACTTCTTGTCGAGCCATGCCCTGAACTCGTCCAGGACCGGTTTGGACTTCTGCTTCCTTAATCGCTGAAGATCATCAGCTCCAAGCTCGAGCACCCGAGCTTCGTCTTCTATTTTATAGAGCTTCCTTATATATTCGACGGCAACATCGGCACTGCCGGCCTTGTGCTTCTCCTTGCCCCGGGCCTGGATAACCTCTATGAACTTCCGCCGGGCGTGCGCCCAGCACCCCACGTGCAGGATATCCGGCAGCTCGTCCAGGAAATCATAGCCCGCATACCCGTCGGTCTGTACGCAGCCCCGGTACCCTTCCAGAAACTTCTTCGCCACTTCCCCGGACCGGCTCGGATGATACTGATACATCAGCACGGGCTTCCCCGGCGGACCTCCCCGGAAGATCCACATGTACGACGTGCTGGTACTCGATCTCCCCGGCTCCTCGAGCACCTGCACCGTGGTCTCGTCCGCATTGATCAACGGCCCCGATCGGATCTCTTCCCGGAGCATATCCATGAGCGGCCCACACCGATCGGCCACCTTCATGGCCCAGGAAGACATGCTCGTCCGGTTCACCTCCACCCCAAGCCTCTCGAACTGTTTCTCCTGCCGGTAAAAAGGAACCGCATCCACGAACTTCGCCGTAAAGATATGCGCCAGCAGTCCCGGTGCCGCTATACTCTTCGGGATGATCTGCTCGGGCACAGGTGCAATCTTGACCGTAGGCCCCTGGCTCTCTACCCCCTCGCAGGCCGTGCACGCATACTTGTACCGGATGTGCCGGATCACTCTCATCTTCGCAGGAATGATATCAAGCTGCTCGGATACCTCCTGCCCGATCCTCTTCATCCTGTATCCGCAGCAGCACACCTTCTCCTTTTCCTTCAGATCGTGAATGACTTCGACCCTCGGCAGGTCCTCCGGCAGCGGCTTGCGCCCCTTCTTCCTGCGGGTATGTGCGGGGACATCGACCAGAGGCTCTTCCTGAAGAGCTTTTTCCTCCGCCTCTCCGGCAGGCTCGTCGAAGAGCACCTGCTGCGCTTCCTCTTCCCCAGGACCCAGCTTCTCCGTCTTCCGCCCGAACATCTTCGACTTCAGAAGTGAAACCTGCTCCCTCAAGAGCTTGTTCTCCATCTCATAGCGACGATTTTCTTCGGCAAAAGAGGTGACCATCTCCTTGAGAACGGGGATGTCATCGGGCAAATTCTGCGTGTCGGATTGCATGAGTATTCATAACATAACTATCCATATTGTCAAGTAAATAAGCTATTCACAGGACATCTTTTCCCCATGAAAAACATCCCATACAGAGCTTACCACACACTCTCGTATTCCAGTTCTTCGTGCACTCCGACAGGGGAAACTTCCAGCCCGTCAAGCAGCCACATGAGCTCCCGCTGGGTAAGCCTCATCACCTCTTCACTCTTCTCCGGCCACCTGAATCGGTCCTTCTCCAGCCTCTTCTCAAAGAGGCAGAACCCGTTGCGATCCCAGAAGAGTACTTTCACGATATCCCGCTTCCGGTTGCAGAACGCAAACAGGGAACCGGAGAACAGGTCCCCTCCCATCTGCTCCTGAACCAGGATCGACAGCGTGTTGATCGATTTGCGCATGTCCGTCACCCCTAACGCCAGATACACCTGCGCATTGACGAACATGTGCATCATAGCCGGTCCAGTGTCCCTACCAGCATCAGGAGTGTTGATGAATCAAACCCCGGACCTACCTCGACCTTGTATCGCCCAACATGAAGTACCAGAGGTGTTCCATAAGACCTTCTCTGTTGAACCTGTATCGGATGCAGCCCAACCGGCACCAGCTTCACCCCGGCTTCCGGCTTCGCCAGGTGCTTCCTCTTCCAGTAATAAAATTGCTTCCAGCTCAGTCCGTGCTCACGGCAATATCCCGCCTGGCTCTTGCCGCTCGTTTCCCACTCAGCTATATGGCTCGACCACTTCCGCCTCTTCGCCTCAAGCCTGCTGAACCGTCTCCCTCCCATGGCTGTCCCTCCTCGGGTCTCACCATGGCAGTTTCATATGGGCTTGTGTAGATGCGGTTTATTGGGCGCTTACTATCATTTGACCAATCCCATCTCCCTCACCTTACTCACAAACTCTACGATCCTGGGCGGCAACTCAAGATTTCTTTGGGCCCTGGTTATCGCAACGTATGCCAGATTGATGTCCTGAGGATCCACATCCTCCGGATCGACCAGCTCGTGTTTTCGGACAAGTTTTACAAAGTCATTTGAAAGTTTAACTGATGGAAATTCCAGCCCTTTCGCTCTATGCCCACTCACGAGGATAATGTCTGCTTTATCCTGGCTCACTGCTGCCTCGCGGATCCTGTGTATCAGGAGCGGAATGCCGTTTTTGTAACGCTCAATGAGCCTAATCCGACTCTTCAGCTCAATGTCATTCACCTCGTCCGCGAAGGCTACCATTCTCTCATACGTTTCAAAAAGCTTTATATGTTGCAATGTTATTTTTCCCTCTTGGCGAGAATACAGAAAGTAAGTGTTCAAGATCTCGTCGAAACGGTACGATCTCACTCCTCCGACAAAGGCTAATTTCTTCTTGTCGTGCCATGTAATCGCCTGCTGAAAAAGTTCAGCATTGGTCCTGGCAATGATTGTAAACGGCGTCTCATTAATTGGCCCTATTTTCCCAGGAGGCTCCGAAAGGCCTCTGATCTTCTTGGTTTCCCCCTTGTACACATAGAGCATGAGATTGCTGAGATTCGCCACCTTCTGGGGGAATCTAAATGACTGCGTCAGATAAAACCTGCGAGCATTTCCAAATTGCTGCATTATGTCCGTGCTACCACGAAAGCCATAAATTGCCTGGTGATGATCTCCCACAAGTATCTTTGCCGCACCTTTCTGTGAGAGCAATATATCGGCAGAAACCATATTTGTGTCCTGCGCTTCATCTATCAGGACTACATCATATTTTAACTTTTGCCTCATTAATTGGTATCGCTTGAGATAGTAATCGTGCGTGGCTCCGATATTCTCTTCGTTTACATCCCCCATTGCATTCCAGAGATCGTTCGCAATTTGCAGTACCTGGTCGATCTTTCTCCTCGAGTACATATATCTGACGGCATGTGGCACATGATCAGCCGTTATCTGTTCATCAGAGGATATGAGATATTGGTGTAGCGTGTCTATCCCACACCGCACCTTTTCCAGATCATCGATTCCCAGAACCTGGGCAACGACAACCGCCTTGAGGCTGGGAATGAGCTTGTGCTTGTACTTCCGGCCAATCGCAGCGTATGCCAATGAATGAACCGTCCTGCAGTGGACCCAAGGAGGAAACTTCTTTTTCGCCTCTTCCTGAATGGCTTTGTTGAAGCACACGTACAGAAACTTTGTATTGGGCCTAGCTAGGGTGTACCCTTTCAGAAGGGTCGTCTTGCCGGTACCTGCAAACGCATTTACCTTGACGACTTCCCCAGGGAATGGATTGTACGCAATAATTCTCTTTTGCTCCTCAGTATACTCCATTTGTTAGTCCGGTCCTTTCAGCGAAAAGAAATCTTTAACCGACGACAAAATGGCATAAATTCCCTGAACATATAACAGTGGCCATTGCCACCGTTCTGTTTTTCAACCTCCCTCCACTCGCATGATTCGCATAGTTTTCTGTCGGCATCGAAAGAACCAGCGCCCCGGTGAGTCCGGTTGATCTCATCTTCATTCAACTTGCACTTCATCTATCACCTCTTAGATTATCTTGTACCCTACTCATGATCTTGTCTTGCCTCATCATCTGCTGAACTAGAATAAGAAACAAAGACAAGGACATCAGAATGATTCCAAGAAGAATCAGATTGAGCATCTTCCCAATAACTGTAACACCATAAAAATACCCTATTAACCACCACGCAATGCCAAGCCCTTCCAAGAAGCCCCCTATTATTCCAACTGTCAAAAATATATAATACATACATTCCCTCATTTATCTGACTGTAACTGACTTGCCCTTAAGCACCTCTCCATTATCAAGTTTTTTACAGATATCTTCCGCAAGACGGTAGACTTTATCCGCATCCCTACAGAAGCCCTTTACACGAAAGATAACCTTCGACTTCTTCAGACCATTCTTGGAAGGCACCCATTTGAAAATACCGACTGAAAAGGATACATTTGATGTATTTGAACGGCCATCGGGCAACCATGCTCCTGACCAGTCATGCTTTCCTGCATTTTTTCTGCTTACTCGATGACGAGGACCTTTGTTAATGCCACTTCCGCTGATAGAACAAGTTTCGCAGGGTTTTTCGATTTGTATATTGAGATAATTGATATCAGCATAGTACCAGTATCCCCCCCTGCCCACCCAGACGATCTCCGGATTGCAGAAGTGCCCGGGATGATCACATCCCGGATCTACATCTGCCACCACGATAGGGTAATCCCTGCCTGCTATAATCTTTCTTCTCGGGGAGGTGGTCCTTATTGGGGTGCCTTTGGGAATGGTTACTGTATCGCCCATCTTAATAGGCAATCTTTCAATGTCATTGTATCCCCAGTACCCAAGATCGAGCTTGTGCTCAGGACCAAGATCACCTTCTATCAATTCACCATCGGAACCTTCAGAAGTGTAGGCGCCATCCGTGTCGAGTACCTCCACCTTGCCATTGCATATCAGCGCAACAGGAGATTTTCCGCAGACTCTGCACTGCTTGCCAAGACGTACAATGGTATCCGGACATGATCCTGTCAATTTTGTGGGGATTGACATATATTCTCCACACCAGGGACAAGTATCGAGAATGACACTTATTTTACTGTTCTTCATGTTCCTTCCTTGCCGGCAATCTCTTTCTCCCCATTCCCGCTCGTGTGGCCGAGGGCCTCCTGTGCAGTGACCGCCGCATCCAGTTCCCAACACCAACACATTTCTTCGCACGTGACATATGCTTCCTGCCGGTGGGCTTCGATGGCTTTTCTTGTTGCAGTGATAAGATCGTTTAACTTCCTGCCACCTGGCACCACGCATGATGCAAGAAGCGATTTGATCGACTCACAGTCCATACTGGATAAGGCACCATCACGCACCTTGCTCGGCCAATCTAAAAGATCGGCCGGCACATTCGCGGTGCCGTCATCCTCGAGCAACCCTGCTTCTTTCAATGTCGTTATGTCCGGAAACTGCTGTTTCATGACTTAATCCATCCCCCTTCTTTTCATAATCACAGAATCAATTTTTCACACATTTAGGACGGGCCGAAGTGCAGATCCATAAGGTAATCCTGCTGGCTTACCACTTCCTCACTTCCCTTCTGACACAATACAGCCTCTTGCTCGCACATGCCGGAGCTCGATTTGTTTTTTCCCTGAATGATCCGCATTGAGTGAGCAACCATCTCGGTTACGTATCTCATCTCACCATTCCTGGCCCGATACTTACGTGTATGATTTCTCCCTTCAAAATACACAAGATACCCTTTCCTCAGGTATCTGGCGCACAACTCAGCGAGCTTGTTGTACACCTTTATGGTGTGCCACTCGGTATGCTGCTGCCTCTGACCTGACTGATCCGTCCATTCCTCATGTGTCACCAGTTTTATGGTGACCATGAGCTTATTAAACGCAATGTGTCTGACCTCAGGATCTGCATCCAGATAGCCAAGCCTGATATTGAGGTTTATTGACCCCGACATTAGTCACCGCCCTAAGCAACTGTCTTATCAGTGTTTCCCCTAAGAAATGCTGGCGATGTCACTGTCTTTGCTGTCATTAGGAGATCTCCGGCCCTCTTTCTGGCCCCGTGCCTCGTGAAGAACCAGAAAACAAAACTGTTCTCGGGATTTGTTGAATTGTAGGCAAAGACACAGAAAGGCTCCCCATTCTGGCCGGTCATACCATTCATGTCCTTTGATTCCAGAATATCCACACAAAAAGCTGACCCTCTGAAATCGACTTTCCCGACTTTTTTCATGTATGACCAACCTCCTTTACAAAAATCCCTCTGGCTTCCGCCTGCTTACCACATATATATTTTATTGTTTGCTTAATGTCAATGCAAAATTGATTATAATAAATGCTTTATACAACCTTTCAAAGAGAAAAAGGTGTGCTACATACGGTACAGTAGTGCAGAGAAAGACGATCAGGGGTTTATGCATTTGGCGAATTTTTAGATATTGCCGGCTAATGGGGGTTTTTTGATTCTCGGTTATAGGACGCTATATTGTTTGCGTCTCATTTTTAGCAAAAAGTGAGTCACAAAATATTTTGATTTTAATTTGTGAGACACAAAATATTCATAGGCCGGAATAAAGATTTCTCTAAAGTTCTTGTGTATTGATCATGACTTAACTATGTTCACTAATAATGATCATTAATAATTTGTGATCAAAGGTTGGGCCATGGATAGACATACATTAGAGCACGCAGTCCTTCAGAACGCTGCTGATACCTGTGCCCGAGAAACGGGAATCAAGATAAATATCAGGCTTCCGGAAGAAGCTGGACAAAGGGCTGATGCTGTCCTCGAAATTTATCATCACGGGAAAAGGATCACCCTTGAAGCGGAAGTGAAGAACAGGATCTCCACAGCCGATACCCTGCTCCCTCTTGTCACGGCACGGCATGATCCCGAGAAGTATGTTCTTGTCACACCCCAGGTAACTGCCATGATGGCCGATCGCTTGAAAGCGCTTGGTATCCAGTTCATGGATGAGGCTGGGAATGTGTATCTCAACCAGCCTCCACTGTATCTCTTTGTGAAAGGGAACAAGAACCCCGAGGCTACCAGGTTGCCAGCGGTGAGAAGAGCTTTTAAACAGGCTGGCTTGCAGCTTCTTTTCCACCTCTTGTGCAACCGGGATTTGCTGAACAAGCCCTTCAGAACAATCGCTGCGCAGGCCGGAGTGGCATTCGGCGTGGTGAACTGGACCATGAGGGAACTCAAGGAGCTCGGGTTTCTGGAAGAGACAGGCACAAGGAGGAACAGGCAGGCCCGGCTGATCAGGAAGGAGACGCTTCTGGAACGCTGGGTTACCGGGTATGTAGAGCAGCTACGACCAAAGCTGATTCATGGCAGATATCAGGGCCCTGCTGGCTGGTGGCACAATGTGGTCCTAGATCCTGAAACCGCCCTCTGGGGAGGGGAGGTCGCTGCAGCAAAGCTCACCAAGCATCTCAAGCCGCAGGATGTGACCCTCTACGTGGACAGGCAGAATCCCAATACTATCCTGATAGAGCATAGGCTCAGGAAAGACCCCTTGGGTGATGTTACACTCCTGTATCGTTTCTGGAACCTTGATGCGATTCCTCCGGAACAGGATATGGCGCCTCCCCTTCTGGTATACGCTGACCTGATGGCTACAGGCGAACAGCGTAACCTCGAAACCGCCCGGATGATCTATGAAAAATATATCGTTCAACTTATCAGGGAAGATTGATCCTCTTTTTTGTGGATGTGATCAGTCTCATAGACCATGAGGCTGCGGGGCTGAGTATACCATTCTTTATTGTCGGTGCCATGGCCAGAGATATCGTTTCTTGATTATGTTCGTAGTGTGCCTCTGCCACTACCTGATTCATAGAAGTAACCTGTTTATTGACTATTTATTATCTCCCCACAATCCTAATTGGTTTTCTCTCGCATATTTTTCGTAAGCCCTGAATTCTTCCAGGAACTTGAAGGGAAACCGGGTATATGCAAAACCATATCCCCGCTGGATAATCTCGGCATTCAGGAAAGTGCCATCAGCAAGATAGACATATGCGAGCAACCGTCCGTACCTGTCTCTCTGCCGACCATCATGCTCGAGCCTCACCATCTTCCCCTCCACCATTGACTTCGTGAAAGCTGATGCCTCTTTGCCAAAGTGCTCTACAGGCTTGTTCGGATGCACTGTCTCGGGCGTATCAACGCCAATCAGCCTGACACGCTCCTTATTTCCATCGATAAGAACTATGATTGTATCCCCATCCACCACACGTTCACACATGAAATATTCCTGGGCCTGTAATATACCCCAGAGAGCCAGTCCGAGAGCCAATGCAATAAATACAGAAAAGCCTCTTTTAATCATCGCCACACTCCCATTTCCAAACACATCCTTGCAAACACTGATAGCCTCTTCAATTTATTCAAGAGCCGGGCCCCTTCTTCCTTGTCCATAAACGGCTGCATGGATAAGTAATCCTCCATAACGGGTATCAGTACCATGCCAGCAGTAGCACCCATTGGCTGGATCACCTCTCCCATCGCATTATTGATGAGTACGAGCTCATCAGTGGTAAACACGTCCTCCACTTCGTCTGCAAGAGTTCTCTTGATAAGAAATGGAAGAGAATCTATGGCAAACAGCATCCCCCGGTTTCGAGAACCAAAAGCATCAGCAAGGTAATTCCCTGGATATTCCTTGACAAATACAGCAGTCTGATTCCCCGGTACATTTCGCTCATAACTCGTCGCCAGCTTCTTCTCCCCGGGAACCTTCCTGGCTTTCGTCTCTTTCCAAGCAATCGTTGTACCGGCAGAATTTATCTCTATGCATGCCCTGGTGAAGACTGCCAGCTTTCTGGCCTGCTCTTTATCCCAGAGAACAGGCAAAATGCTCCCAGCAGCCATTGGTGAATCCAAGGCTACGCCTTTAAATACCTTTTTTACACTCCCAAGCAAAGAAGTGTTCAAGCTATTGATTTCTTCCTGATACCACTCGGGAAATCGCTCAAGAATGTATGCGTACCCAATCCTTGCTTTCTTGAACACCATGTTGCCGTATCTCATCGCAAGCTTAGTCATCCTGACTTTAACTGGGCTCACGGTCTCACCAGTATAAAAGCCTCTCCCCGGTACTATCGGCCGCTGAAACGCTGCCTTAATCTCTAGGCAAACCCGCTGAAAACTAGAATATTGGCTGTATTTTCTCTTGTTCAATTCAAGTGCCTTGGCTCCGGTTGGAGGAGGCAGGTCTTTCTTTTTTTGAGATAATACTTTCTTGCTTAGTTCCTGTATTTCCTTATCGCTGACCCGTCTCATCATCTCTTCGATTGTGGCGTGATACAACAATGGAAATGCGTTGATGACATATGTTGCGCCGGATGCTGTTGCGCCGAAAGCCTCTTTATAAAACTTTTGCGTTTCGCTTCCCATCATTACGTTATCGAAGCTATCAACCATTTCTGCATCCTTTCGCCTGATGCTCATCCTTTTCTTTCAACCCCTGATAAATCCTTCAAATACTCTTTGATACGATTTGCCGTCCTTCTTGCGCTCAATATAAGAGGCCTGTAAAACTCCCTGTATTCTTGTCCTGAACTATTCAAATCATCCCTCGTCATGCTCGCATAATACTCTGCATCGTTAAGAATCTCGTAAAGCTCATCGAGAGTACATTCCACAAGCACTCTGTTGCCTGAATACCTGACAATTTCTCCGGATGGCAGGTCCCTTTCTTTATGGTCTCCATAGAACATGTCAGGTAACAAGATGGTATGATAACATTTTCCTTCGCCGCCAGTCATATCCTTTTCAATCACCGACGATTTCATTCTCTATCCCCACACCACAGCCGACTTTCCCGGCTAGATAGCTCCCTTGATGAATTGGTTTCCAGATTGGACTGCAGTACTTCTGTTCCTCGTTGTTCCATGTCAGGCAGACCTCCTGCACCTGTTCCTCCCCTCCATAGGTAGCACCCCGGCAATATTTCTCAATAAATACGATGCTCTCCCTCGGAAATCCATCGAGATAATTCCAATAGGCAAAGCTGGCCGCATGCTCGATCATGTTCGTTATCGACGTTCCCTTGTAACCGATCTCTTCCGACAGTATCACCGCGAGCCTACCCTGGGTGAGCATTTTTGTTTCCAGACCGAACCAAGCATGTTGGAGCGCCATTGACCCTGATCCACCCTGGAGAAACATCCTGGTTTTCAGCGACCCCTTTATCGCTGCCTCCTTGCCCCACAAGTCATTGACATTATCACTTTTTACATTGTTGATCTGCCTTATGAGGTCATACCCCGGCACACCCCCCCTTGGATCATAGTACCAGCTCCCGTTCCAAGACATTTTTGCAAATCTATACGGAATCACAGAGTTGTTCACAGGCTTCAGTACAGGCATACTACCATTCTTCCCTATACCAACCCTTACAGTGTCGTCGAAACTGGCTACCCTGAGAAAATCTACAGTATATCGTTTGCCTATGGGAAAATAAGCAATCCATGTGATTCCATTTGGGTCGCAGTCCCTCAAAAAGTTCCAATAGACAGTGCTGGATGCGTCACACACGGTCCTGCACAAAGGTTCACCAGGATTGTCCTCTGGATCTGTGAGCAGAACCTTTTTCGCCCCCTCCGAAAAGATAAGGTCGGCCAGTACCTTGTTTCTCCTGCCATATCTACCTGCATAGCTTATTTCTATCTTCTTGTTCATTGATTTAACCAACATCCTTTTGAGTTGCGGAAACCAGTAGGCCAAACTCTCCCTTGAATCCTCATATAAGGATCAAAAGGCAGGGGGAATCCCCGCCTTAACCATGCTCGAAATACACAGCCTTAAGTGTATATTTTCCCTCTGAATCCTTGATGAGTTGTGCATTCCCGGCTTCCGGTATCGCTACTCTCAGATGCTCCGCATACTGCTCCGCAGTATAACCCTCGGGCACATTATAGGTCTTGTTCTTGAATCTAATTGTTATATCTGTTGCCATCGGTATCCCTCCCTCTTAAAATGCGAATATCTCATTAATGGCCGGTTCCCCCGTTCCCTCATCGCAAGAATTCTCACAGGAAGATGCACAGATCGGCTCTGCACTCCTGCTCTCCGGTGAAGTTAGAGGTTTTGCCGTCCTGGTGGCATCCAGCACCAACTTCTCCAGCTCCTTGGTAATCTCACTGAGATCATCCGGCCCAAAGGCTTCTGAGAAGCCCACCGTGGAAGGAATTATGTGATCCCCGATGGATACCGTCTTGTTGACTGTCCCAGGATAGTCTATCATACCGATAGACTGCTTTGCGGGATCAATCCTGAAATGAAACGCTATCTGAACCTTCACTTCTGCCATGACTTACCTCCAAAATATTATTGCCTCAGACATCGAGGTACTCTTTCGTGATCGAGGCAGGGATTTTCCTGCCCTTGCGAAAATCAAAGTAAATTGCCGGTACGCTCAATTTTCCACAGACCAGAATTTGATGGAGTATGTTCAGACCCGCTTGTGCGGATTCTTCGTTGACGAAACACCCCTGCTCAGAAAAGGCCATCTCAGCACAGGAAACCCTTCTTTTTGTCTTCTTATCCTTCAAGGTAGACATTCCTACCTTAAGAAAGGCATTGGGCAGGTCGCTTACAAAAGGTGATTTGTCCCAATTCTTCAATGCTTCCCCTATACTCTTTTTGCTGGACGTAGTGCCGAATATAGCCTGTCCCTGCGATTCGCCGTTTCCCAAGTCGAGCCACATGGAAACATCCTTGAATATTTTCCTCGGAGCGATCCTATCCACACAGGTGACAACAAGGAAATCTCTATACGGCATCTTGACATTTTCACATTTGTCCATAATGACCTTGAAATCCACTCCATACCTTTCCGACATTCGGAAAGACAACGATTCTGCCTTCGACCATCCCACGTCGCAAGGCTCAAAGTTCTGTCTACTGATGTTCTTCTCTTCAATGATGTCAGGGTCAATCAGCTTTACATCTAAATCGAGGTTATACCCATGTATCATCTTTGCAAGCCCTTGAACGAGATAACTGCCCGTACCCCCACATCCAATTACCAGGATCGTTCTTATGGTCTGTGGTATGTATGTTTTCATCTCGCCATTCATCCGATTATCTCCCGTCAACATTATATTTATACATTTAATATGGTGCTGTTGTCATTGCTTATTGGCTATTTTAAAAAGTTTTTTTTATCTTGTCCTTACCCTTCCAGAATCTTGCCAGCCTTTCCCCATTTCGCCAGTCCTCTTACATTAACAACTCCATTTTCTAGCGTTTTCACATAATTCTCGAACACCATGTGTTTCCTACCAACCATGTTGTGGTGGCTATTGAAATATGCATCGAATATTGCAGACCACACCGCTTCTCTGACCGATCCGTTTATCTTTACATCCACATTCCCAAGGCACATGCTCTCTCTTAAGATATTCGGAAGGGGGACTTCATAGAGTGTCGTATCCCTGGTCAGCTTGCGATCCGCATAGCACCACATACTAATGCTATTCACTGTCCTCCCATGGCCATCCCCTTCGATATGCGCCTTGACCAACAGATTCGGAAGAATCAGACTGTATCTTTCCACCTTCTTGCCTCGTTTGAGCATGATCTCGGTGGGCTTCCCTGTCTTGGGAAACTTGAACAGATAAGTCTCCATGTTTGCATCCTTCTTCATCCAGATCATACCCTTTTCTGGTACGAACATCGTCTCAATCCGAAAGAAGCTCTGTAACTGGTCTGGACTCACCACAAACCGTTCCACTTCTCCCTGATCACCATGCCTTGTCAGCACGGTATCCTGCGAAAAGATCGATATCGTATACAGCAACTTCTGCGACCTTTCAGTAATTGCAGACATTATTTGCCTCCGTCACCATTTTCACCTGCCGATGCCTGATATACCCTCAAAATGTCCTTCATCAATTCGATGGCCCCGAAATCATCTGACCAGCTCTCATCATCGAATACAGCAGAATTGGGAAGCATCTCTTCAAGCTCACTGAATTTACAGAAATATCTGACATAAAAATCGATGTCCTCGCGCTTTTCGATCACGATGTAGGGTGGTTCAGTAGAGAATAGAAAAATGTTGCAGTTCATGTCCTCAGGAATGCTGTTGATCATTTCCTCGTACTCTTTCAGCCACTTCTCTACTGCTTTCAGATCAAGCACCTTCCCCTCGGAATCATCATTACGGTATACATCCAGGAGTTTCTTAAAGCCTACGGTATCTATGACTTTGAGTTCTTCCAGAGTCATGCTTTCCAGGCGATCAGTATATTCCTCTCTCAGAAAATCTAGGTACCCGGTGAGAAAATTTGAAAAATACTCAATTCCACCCAAAATGCAGTCGTAGGCTGTCGTGAAGCCATAGTTCATATCAAAATATGGAAGGTAAAGTGCGACCGACTGTTGATCGAACTGTATGTCCCCAAGAAGATACTCTACTTCATAGTATGTATCTTTATTGAAAAGTAGATCAGAAAACGGCTCAATGACACGAGGAAGGCTTTCATAACAGACTTCCATTTCCCATACTTCGTGCATATCCTTGCCGTTGGCCTCACACCATTGGATCATGGCCCTCAAGGCATTCCTCACACTTTGAGTGATCATCTTCGCAGGATGATACTTTGAAGAGATGATAGACCTGTGAAGCCCTTCAATCCTCATTCTCGATCGTCTTTTGACCGGGTAGAAGTGCACAAAGCTTGACAACTCCATCGATCCGGACGTTCGCATCATGGATTCGTTGTCTTTGAGGAAATCCCGGTAGTAAATGGGATCGCCAGCAATCGGGAGATCGAAAGCCCGAAGGCTCCCGATCTCCCTTTCGATATTCCTAGCGATAGGGTTTTCGTACATGTCAACCTTCCCTTAACCGCAGGAAACTATTTCGTCAGGTGTCATTCCGTGGATTTCAATACCCGATTTGAGCACTACATCGATGAGTTCACCCTTCTTGAGTGCCAGGAGCGCCTTCTTGGGATGATTCTTTTCCAGGTAGGCTTTCACCTTATCATTTTTCCAGATGTTGCGTATCTCGTCCTCTCCAAACTTGACAATCTCATCCTTGGTCAGAGAGTCGAGGTAGCTTTTGCTCACGAACCAATCCTTGGTGAGGTCAACTCCCAGGAATTGAGCCACAGAATGACGCACCTTGGGAGAAGAGGTTTCCGAATAGCTCTGAGTGCCAGCGGTATTGCTCATGATCGTCACTATGCTCATGTCTCTCAAAAGAGGAAGCAGCTCGTCCTTGGGAAGGGAGAATACCCGATCTACATATGTCTCCTTGTCTCCAGCAAAACTGGTACCCGTTTTCTCACTGAAAAGACTCTTGGCCTCCGAGCTTGCCAACACCAGCGCAACCATTATGAGCCTAACCATCTCAGGACTGTTGACAGCCAAAGCCTCCACCTTCTGAGGGATGATGGTCTTGTAGAACTCTTCCCGGTGAAACAATCCACGCCTCTGCGCCTTCTTCTCTTCCTGCCCCTTATCGTTCATCTCGGTCACAGAAGAACATTGCTTTGCATCAGACTTTGCCGGTTTTTGTGCCTTGCTCTTAAATTCATTGACTTTGTCGGAATCGCCACTCTTGCTCTTTTTGGAGAGATAGATATCGGCGTGACAACTTTTGGGGCCTATACACGCACGGCTCAATCCCTCGACAATCGCACCATGAAGGGTGAGAACGGTGACATGGGACGCACATTCTCTGCATCGATCCGCAGGATCGCCCTTTATGATCTCATACGATCCTGCCGGGAGTTCATCCTTGATTCGATAATCATTCGTGAAAAACATCTCTCTGGCCTTGGAGTTGGCCCAATTCTCGGAGAAGAATTTCTTCTGTTTTTCTCGGTAGCACTTGGGATTGAGGCATTTTGCCTTTTCGTCTGACATGAACAGCGAATCCTGTAGACCGGAGTTATGACTGCATGTCCCGCAGGATGCCTTATCGAACTTGGCATACTCCAACATAGGAGCGTCATTTGTGATCCGGCCCCTCAACTCCTTTATGGTGAGCCGTTCCCTGAGAGCTTCGGTAAGGAATTTCAATACCCTCTCTTTTTCTGCAAGTCTCGTCAGTTCCTGCACATGACCAGCGGTGATGTTTCCGGCCTTCCATGCTTCGATGACCTGTTCGGGCATATCCAACCATGCTAACTTCTGTTTGATCAGATGTGGCTTGATCCCGGTGCGAACAGACAAGTCCATGAGCGCATCATCGGTATTACCGCCCTTTTCGAGCCTTTCCCGAAAACTTTCTGCCTCTTCGTAAGGAGTCAGATCGTCCCGCTCACTGTTTTCGGCCATCATCGCATCGTAAGCCGATTCATCATCCATCCTCCTAACTACCGAGGGAATGGTGAAACTCTCAGGGTCGAGATTGTCTTCTTTAACGATCCTCATCCCGGCATAATACCGCCTCTCCCCTGCCACGATCATAAAGAATCCATCATCGATAGGACGAACCAATATGGCCTGTAGATAGCCGTGTTTTCTTATTGATGCACACAGCGAATTGAACTTTCCCTTCTTTACCGCATCCTTGAGGTTCTCAGAGAACTTTCTGGCGTTATAGCTGTTGACCTTGAGCTTGCTGATAGGAATATTCAGGAACGTTTCCTCCAGAGATTCTTCCAACTTGCCGAACAGTTCATCGATACCCTCTTTCTGCAAACTCTGAACAACTGCATTTGCCTCCATGATCTACCTCCAAAAATTGGTTTTTATACCTTCATTATGATTTTTAACTATCTTAATATTCCCTCATTGTCAATGCTTATTTGATAATTTTAGATGACTGTTGCAAGAGATTCTGTTAAGGTTACTCCCATGATGGACATTGAGCTAATATCATTGAAGGAAAGACTTTATGAGTAGAGTATTGTTGATTGATTTAGATGATAAATTGCCCAATCTTGCCCTTATACGCCTATCCACCTACCATAAACAGGCAGGCGACGAAGTGTTTCTCAACCACTGCTTGAAGCCCGATATCATATACGTGTCCACGCTATTCACCTGGAACAAGGAACTGTAGGAAAAAATCAGACTTATGTATCCCGATTCGATCATAGGCGGTACAGGATGGGATCTCACTACTACCCTCCCCCCTGAAGTTGAAGCCTGCCGCCCTGATTATGATCTCTACAGCGTACAAGACATTTACAACCGCATCAAAGGAGGCATCAGAAGAAAAGAAACCACGATCAAAAAAGCAAAAACCATCGTAGATGCTGGAATAGGTTTTCTGTCGAGAGGTTGCCAAAGGTCATGTCCTTTTTGTATAGTCCACAAAAAAGAGGGTAGCCTCCACCAAGTAGCGACTATCGATGAGATACTGAACCCCCGTTCCATCGTATTGATCCTTATGGACAACAATCTGCTGGCAAATCCGAATTGCATGGATACACTTCGTGAAATCAGAGAGAGAAACCTTGTAGTGGACATCTCACAGGGCATCGACTGCAGGCTTGTCAACGAGGAGATCGCGCAGGAGCTGTCAAAAATCAAACACTTGAGACACTTGCATATGGCCTGGGATCTCATGAGCTTCGAGCAGCAGGTTATGCAGGGCATCCACCATCTCAAGAATTGGATAAGCCAGAAGAAGCTCATGTGCTTCGTCCTAGTCGGCTACAACACAACTTTCGAGGAAGATGTCTATAGAGTTCGCAAACTTGCTGAAGAAAAGATCGAGCCCCTTGTCATGATTTACAACAACTCACGAGAAAACCGCATGTTACGACATTGGGCGAGATACATTAATTCAAGAATATTCAAGGTGGCTGACTTCAAAGATTATCTGCCTTGGATTAAGGAGCAGCAATTTCATCAGAATCTGCGCATGGCAGTATGAGGTGATAAATATGATTATCATAGAGAAAAAAGAGCCATGGGACATGACCCAGGAAGAGTATCGGAACCAAGACCAAGCCCTCATCAGGGCAGCTCGGCGTCTACACGTCGCCTACCTTAATTAATAACATTTTACGGTCTTGAAAATGTAAACACTTGTCTGATAATGGCAAGTCATCACTTCTTCAGCTTATGAATGGGACAACTCGGCTTATTAAACAGAGAGCTTATGCCGAGTTGTCCTCTATGATTTATTTTCGAAGGAGCACATAAATGCCACGCAAAAAAAGCTCCCTTATTGAAGACCTGGCTAATATATTGCCTTGGTGGGTCCTCGTTATCCTGGCTGCGATCTCCTGCTTTGCCATCAAATACTTGCTTCCACCAGAGTTCCTAGCCCCTCAGGATG
>Ga0255347_1004259_pt1 | contig 17511 bp, 13 predicted proteins | sample wastewater_treat_2_FD_192479 | JGI IMG/M metagenome (GOLD analysis project Ga0255347, IMG submission 192479) | Wastewater microbial communities from Lulu Island WWTP, Vancouver, Canada - plant24 | ecosystem: Engineered > WWTP > Wastewater > Unclassified | place: Canada: Vancouver, British...
TATCAAATGACCTTCGGTAAAAACAGAGTGCAGTACAATGATTTTCTTTGGACCTACTATCGATTTGCGAACTTCGATACCTACTATTATTTAGGAGGACAAGAACTAGCTCAATATACAGGACGAGTAGCCGACAAAGAAATTGCCGAGATCGAGCAATTGTTTGACTACAGAATCAACGGACGATTTCAATTCGTTATTTACAATAAGCTGAGCGACTTTAAACAAAGTAATATCGGACTCGAAGGTGAAGAAGCGAATACTAACACCGGCGGCTTAACGAAAATCATCGGCAGCAAAGTATTGATTTATTTTGATGGCGACTACCGACATTTTAGAGAACAAATAAGAGCTGGTGTAGCTCAAGTGATGATCAACCAATTGATGTATGGAGGAAGTATTAAAGATCGTTTGCAAAGCGCTGTATTATTAAACTTACCTGATTGGTACGTGCAAGGATTGATCTCTTACGTAGCGAAAGGTTGGACGGTAGAAGACGACAACAGAATGCGTGACGGCATTAATACTGGTCGTTATAAAAAATTCAATAGTTTGGCAGGAAACGAAGCTGTTTTCGCTGGACAATCGCTATGGAATTACGTTGTTGAAACTTACGGCACCTCATCTGTATCGAATTTAATTTACATGACACGCATCAATAGAAATATTGAAAGCGGATTCATTTACGTTATCGGTTCTCCATTGAAAGAACTAACTAGAAATTGGCTCGATTACTACCAGCGCAATTATTTGAACGAAGACAAAAGCAGAACAACGCCTCCAGGAAAACCTGTTGTTACCGTTAAAAAACCGAATCGTACAGTTAGTCAAGTAAAAGTTAGTCCTGATGGAAATCAACTTGCGTATGTTGTAAACAACCTCGGAAAATACAGAGTGTATTTATACGATATTAGAACACATAAACGCAAACGACTTTCGAAAGGAGGATACAAATCAGTAAACCAAAATATCGATAACAGTTTTCCTGTTCTTGCTTGGCATCCGACAGGAAGATATGTAGCCGCTATCAAAGAAAAGAAAGGCAAAGTTTGGCTAGACTATTACACTCCGGGAAAACGAATTAAGAGAGAAACCAATAAGTTTTTCTATTTCGACAAAGTACTCGACTTCTCTTACTCTTCTTCAGGAAATGAAATTGTTTTAACAGGAATACAAAAAGGTCAATCGGATATTTATACTTTTAATCCGAGGACAAAAACTTATCAGCAACTTACCAAAGATCGTTGGGATGATGCTAATCCGAAGTTTGTTTTAAACGATCGCTATATTATTTTCAATTCAACGCGAACAGAAGACTCTCTTAAAACGACAAGTTTCCGTCAGAAAAACGAAATCGTTACATCGCCAACTAGCGACATTTACTTGTTTGACTATTTCAACAAATCAGAAAAACTAATTGCAATAACATCTACTCCATTGGTGAATGAAACAATGCCAATGATGATTGACTCGTCGCACTTCTCCTTTTTGAGTGACGAAAACGGAATCGTAAATAGATACATCGCTACCCTCGACAGTACAATCGCGTTTATCGATACAACAATCCATTATCGTTACATAGTAAATTCAAAACCTGCCAGCGATTACCAAAGAAGCATTTTATCGCAAGATGTAAATCCTTATAAAACTCGTCTCGCAGAACTATACAAAGCAAACAATCGCTTTGAACTTTATTTGAATCCGTTGAACAATATTGCGTCGACTGAATTATTGCCATTAAAGAAAACTACGTTGCGATTTAAAATCGACAAATCTCCATTACCTCAAGTAAAGCAGGTCAAATCAACGCCAACGATTACCTTACCGGAGCCTGGTAAAAAGCAATCGGGAGAGACTAACGTTAACGACTCTACGAAAATCGACATCAACAACTATTCGTTCCAAACTGATTTTCCGAAAAGAAAAAGTAAAACGCAAGAACCGGAGAAACAACCGGCACCTGCAATTACAGATACCACCAATGCAAAAGCACCTATTGCTATTGTAGATTCAAGCGACAGCAAGCCTGTAACGCCTGATAGCATCGCTTATCAAATGCCTAAGCAACGTAACTATGAAATTGCGTTCTCACCGGGCTATTTGTTAACTCAACTCGACAATTCGTTACTCAACGAAACATACCAATCATATACTGGCGGAGCAGTTTATTTTGATCCGGGATTGAATGCGCTCTTCAAAATTGGGTTAAATGACCTAATGGATGATTACCGAATTATTGGAGGAATGCGATTATCAGGAAACTTAAACAGTAATGAATACTATGCAAGTTTCGAGAACCTTAAAAAGCGTGTCGACAAACAAATAAGTTTTTACCGACAATCGCGCGAAGAAGTCACAAGTCAGTCGTATTATAAAATCAATACACATGAATTAAAATACAGCACGCGTTATCCGCTGAACGACTTAGCAAGCATAAGAGGTTCCATCTCCTATCGTAACGACAGAAGAGTAAATTTAAGCACTGACATAGCGAACCTTATTGAAAAAAATAATTCGCAAAATTGGGGAAGTGCGAGAGCGGAATATGTTTACGACAATACGATCAGCACAGGACTAAATCTATACAATGGACTACGCTTTAAGTTATTTGCAGAATACTTTAATCAAGTAGATGCATCGAAGAAAAACCTAGCTGTGCTTGGTGCCGACTTCCGCTATTATTTAAAGATTCATCGTCAGTTGATTTGGGCTACTCGCTTTGCAACAAGCACATCATTAGGCAATAATAAATTAGTGTACTACTTAGGTTCTACCGATAATTCATTTGTGCCAAATGATAATTTCAACTACGACATACAAGTAGACCAATCACAGAATTATGCATTCCAAGCTGTTGCTACCAACCTTCGCGGCTTTGTACAAAATATTCGAAATGGAAATAGCTTTGCATTGATCAATAGTGAAATCAGATTCCCGATTTTCCAATATTTAATCAACAAACCCATCCGTTCCGACTTCTTCCGTAACTTCCAAATTATTGGATTTGGTGATATTGGAACGGCATGGACAGGCAGCTCACCATACAGCAAAAACAATGCACTTTTCAAAAAAGATTATAATGGTAATCCAATAAGTATTTCTGTTACAAAAAATGTTGAACCAATAGTTGGAGGTTACGGCTTCGGACTAAGAACACGACTACTCGGATATTTCATGCGTGCCGACTGGGCATGGGGAGTTGACGACGGCGCTGTTCAACCACGAATTTTCTATTTCTCATTAGGACTTGATTTCTGATAACATCAGTTATGAATATTGCAGAACGTATTAAACAACTTTCGGATAGCCATCACCGTGATATCGTAAGCATACGACGCGATTTACACATGCATCCGGAATTATCATTCCACGAATTCAAAACATCGGCCTATGTTGCCTCTCGACTAAAAGAGTTGAATATACCCTTTACCGAAAAAGTAGCCGGCACTGGAGTAGTAGGATTAATAGAAGGAAAAAATCCTTCAAAGAGAGTTGTTGCCTTGCGTGCCGATATGGATGCATTACCAATTGTTGAGGCAAACAATGTGGAATATAAATCGCAAAACGAAGGCGTAATGCATGCTTGCGGACACGATGCTCATACTGCATCGCTATTAGGTGCTGCGAGAATTCTTAATGAATTGAAATCAGAATTTGAAGGCTCCATAAAACTAATTTTTCAGCCGGGAGAAGAAAAACTTCCAGGTGGTGCTTCGTTGATGATCAAAGAAGGAGTGTTAGAAAATCCGAAACCAAATTCAGTTATCGGCCAACATGTAATGCCCTTAATTCCGAGTGGGAAAGTTGGTTTCAGAAGCGGAATTTATATGGCGAGCACCGACGAATTATACCTTCGCGTAAAAGGAAAAGGCGGACATGGTGCAATGCCTCATTTAAATACAGATCCGGTTTTAATCACTGCTCATTTAATCGTTGCCATGCAACAAATCGTAAGCAGAGTAGCTAATCCTACAATGCCAAGTGTACTTTCATTCGGAAAAGTAATTGCAAATGGAGCAACCAATGTAATTCCGAATGAAGTTTATATTGAAGGCACATTCAGAACACTCAACGAAGAATGGAGAAGCGAAGCACATCAACGAATGTTAGAGTTAGCTCACCAATTGGTTCAATCGATGGGAGGCATTTTAGAATTCGAAATAAGAAAAGGATATCCTGCACTCGTTAATGATGAAATACTAACTGCGAAATCGAAAGCAAGAGCTATTGAATATTTAGGAAAAGAAAATGTTCTCGATCTAGATATTTGGATGGCAGCAGAAGACTTCGCATTCTATTCACAACAAGCAAGTGCATGTTTTTACAGACTCGGCACAAGAAATGATGCACGAGGAATTGTAAGTAGCGTACACACTCCTACTTTCGACATTGAAGAAGAATCATTAAAAACAGGAATGGGATTGATGGCTTACCTTGCCATTAAAGAACTTGAAAGTGCTTAAGAATTAAAAAAGCTAAAGAACGATTTTTTCTCTCTTGTTAACGACGATGCTAATGCATCGGTGAACTCAATTATCGATGAAAAACGATTGTTGATTCCCTCTTGTAAATGATTTACCAGATCATCATCATTTAAATTCGTTGGAGGACTTTTAAATACATACCGAGCACTTCCCTTTCTTAATACCTCTAAAGTAGCTTTACTTATTCCTAGTACATCTTTTAAAGGCTGAACAAGCATTAAGTGCGTCAACAATTCAGGATTGAAATGCTTAAATGGTAAACTACCCGACAAAATCTCATACATCGAAATTGCTAAAGAATATTGATCCGATGAAGGACCAATTAAACGATATTGCTGCAAGACTAATTCAGGAGGAGAATAAATAAGTGCGAATCCACTTTGAGCTGGAACCTCTCCCGACTTTCGCATCATAGCAAGATCAATAATTTTCACTTCAGGAGAAAGCTGTTTAGTATGTTCGTCATACTTCAATAAAATATTATGAGGACGAATATCACCGTGAATCATTCCCGAAGAATGCAATTCATGAAAAGCTTCACCTAAATTTTGAATACTCTTAATGAGTAATTCACGGTTTGATTTTTTTCGTATTACAGCTGATTTACTCAAAGCAAAAAAACTCTCTCCTTCAATAAACGGACGAATTAAAAAACGAACATCATTTACATCGCACATATCGGTATATCCAACAAATGCAGGATGAGAAAAATGATTGGAATATTCACTTGCATCATTTAACGAATGTAATTTTTTAATGAGCACGCTACGATTCAAATCATCTGTACCACAATAAACGGTACTAAACTTCCCCTCTCGTAAAAAAGAAATTTCCGGATCAAAAGAATAAGCACCTTTCGACCCGGAAATTTTTATTGCTGACATCTTAGTGATTCGCTGTTTCTGCAGAATAAATACGCATCATCTCCTCCGATTTATCGACCATGTTCACAGAACCGATGTATAAAGGAGTACGTTGATGTAAAGAAGTTGGTTGTAATTCGAGAATACGATTAAATCCGTCGCTCGCCTTTCCTCCTGCTTGCTCAGCAATGAAAGCTAAAGGATTACATTCGTACAACAAACGTAATTTCCCTTTAGGCGACTTTAACGTTGAAGGATAAATATATATTCCGCCTTTAATCAAATTACGATGAAAATCGGCTACTAAAGATCCGATATAACGAGAAGAATAAGGACGATTAGTGTCTTTGTCAATCTCCTGACAATACTTCACATATTTCTTTACTCCCTCAGGGAAATGCAAGTGATTACCTTCGTTAATACTATAGATTGCTCCATCTTTAGGCATCACCATATCAGGGTGCGACAAACAGAATTCACCAATAGAAGGATCTAATGTAAATCCGTTAACACCTTTTCCTGTAGTATAAACTAGCATAGCACTCGATCCGTAGATAACATATCCGGCAGCAACCTGATCAACTCCTTTTTGCATGAAATCTTCGATTGAAGTTGGTCCCGTTAAATGTTCAGGGCGACGATAGATTGAGAAAATAGTACCGATACTAACATTCACGTCGATATTAGAAGAACCATCCAAAGGATCCATACAAACAACGTACTTCGCATCTTTCGAAACAACACTGTCTATATCAATCAAATCTTCGTTCTCTTCAGAAGCAATAGCCATACACTCTCCGCCTGAACGAAGCGCATTAATAAATTGCTCATTCGCGTAAACATCAAGTTTCTTTTGATCTTCACCCTGCACGTTAGTCTCGCCCATATCACCTAAAATATCTGCAAGACCTGCCTTTGTAACCTCGCGATTAACCAATTTAGCGGCAATACCAATATCTCTTAATAAGCGACTAAGTTCTCCTTTCGCAAAAGGGAAATCTGCTTGCCTTTCAATAATGAACTGGCCCAGAGTAATAAAACGACGAAGGGGTTTGTGAGTAAACATGTGAGTTAGGTTTGATACAAAGATATACGGTAAATCATAAAAATAGGTTTCATCAATCAAATTTTAAGTCCGATATAAATCATATGACGATAATTTCGGTGATTATATTGATAAAATTGTTCAAAATTCACTGGTGAAACATCAGAAACACAGCTAATTTTGCAATAATCTTGTAAAATGCGACCAACATCATTCCCGAAAGACAAATTGAAAGTCCTGCTACTCGAAAACGTTCATCCGGCAGCAGTAAAAATGTTTAAAAACAGTGGATACTCTGATATTGAAATTCATGCAGGGTCACTTTCTGAAAAAGAACTCTTAGATAAAATTTCGAAAGTTCATATCCTGGGAATTCGCTCAAAGACGATGCTTACCGACAATATTCTGAAGAAAGCAGAAAAATTATTGGCAGTTGGAGCCTTTTGCATCGGCACCAATCAAATTGATATGAAATCGGCAACTCGAGAAGGAATTGCAGTTTTTAATTCACCATTTTCGAATACTCGTTCAGTAGCTGAATTAGTCATCGGATTAAGTATTATTTTAATGCGACGTATTTCTGAAAAAAACGAAGGTGCACATAAAGGTCTATGGCTGAAAGAGAGCAGCGGTTGCTTCGAAGTAAGAGGTAAAACACTCGGCATTATTGGCTACGGACATATTGGTTCGCAGGTTTCCGTTTTAGCGGAATCGATGGGAATGAAAGTGATTTTTTACGATGTTATGTCGAAACTTAGCTTAGGAAATGCTACTCCTTGTAGAAGTATGGACGAGCTTTTGAAAAATTCTGATATTGTTTCGTTGCATGTCCCGGGAAATAGCGAGACGAAAAATCTTATCAATGCATCTAGAATTAAAAAGATGAAAAAAGGTGCGATCCTAATTAACTTGAGTCGCGGAGATGTGATGGATGTCAAAGCTGTTAAAGAGGCCATCGTATCAAAGCATATCGGCGGATTAGGAGTTGATGTTTTCCCTGAAGAACCACAGAGTAACAAAGATATTTTCTCGTCTCCATTGCAAAATCTTCCGAACGTAATTCTTACTCCGCATATTGGAGGAAGTACTATGGAAGCTCAAGAAGCTATAGGACTAGATGTTGCTGAAAAGCTAATTGCATTTACAGAAACCGGCTCTAGCAACGGATCATTAACCGTTCCTGAAATTAGTCTTCCGTTACTCAATAACGCTCACCGAATTTTACATATTCACCACAACGTTCCGGGTGTGTTGAGTCAGGTGAATGGCTTACTCTCAAAAATGAAAGTAAATATCTTAGGACAATATCTTCAAACGAATCGCGAAATTGGATATGTTGTGCTCGATATTGACAAAAAAAGCAGTTCTAAAGCGATGGGAGAGTTGAAAAAGGTAAAAAACACAATTCGTACGCGTGATTTATACTAAGAAAGTTAGTTAGAAATCTTAAGTATTGCTGTTTCATTTATTTTCTTAATTTTATCGTACCTAACCTCAATCGTAAATGGAAATTATTAATCAGCCGGATGCTAAAGGCAAACGGTTTTACCCAATCTCGTTCAAAGGACGAGGCGCCGAATATTTCGGAATCGCAATCGTTAATTTGCTGTTAACTATTATCACATTAGGACTTTATTACCCTTGGGCGAAAGCACGTCAGTTGCAATATTTATATGGCACTACTGAATTCAACGATAGCCGATTTGAATTTCATGGAACCGGTGCCGAAATGTTTAAAGGTTTTATCAAAGCAATTTTGATCATTACCATTCTATACGGATTGACATTTTTATTGGTTTACTTGCGCATGCCTATCATAGGAATTTTAGTGATGTACTTAGGATTATTTTCAATAATCCCTTTGGCAATACACGGTAGTTATAAATACAGAATGTCGAGAACATCATGGAGAGGAATTCGCTTCGGATATCGTGGCGAAAGAAATGAACTGTATAAAATTTTTGTTAAAGGAATACTTCTTACCATCGTAACTATTGGTATTTATGGTGCATGGTTCTCAATGAACTTGCGAAATTATATTCTTGGGAAAATAAAATTCGGAAATGCGCAATTCACTTATAACGGTGATGGTGGCAAATTCTTTTGGATGAATGTAAAAGGATATTTCCTTACCATAATTACAATCGGGATTTATGGCTTCTGGTGGCAAAAAGATATTTTCAATTATTATATCGATAATCTTAAGCTAACTCACGACGATAAAAACATCGATTTTAAAAGCACAGCTACCGGAGGCGATTTCGTCGGATTACTTATCGTGAATTTCTTGATTCTAATATTCACTTTAGGAATTGGCTATCCATGGATTGTTGCTCGTTCATTGAAGTTTATCTTTTCTAAAATTCAAATCACTGGCAACGTAGATTTTGACAACTTAATTCAGTCTGAAGAAAATTATACTGATGCTACGGGTGATGATATGTCGGATATGCTCGACATCGGATTTGTGATTTAATCGAAATATAATTTATTAAGGATTCTTTTTCTTTTTAGAAGAGAAAGAATCCTTTTCATTTAAAGTCGACAAGAAATGGATGCAGTATTTTATAACGGAGTAAGTGCCCGCCCGATCGATGCGCAAGTGTCGCTATCGGACGAAAATCAACAACTGCTGATTGAAGTTGATGGAGAAACTCCTATTCTGATTTCTTTCGCTGATATTTCTATTACTCATAGCGAAAAAGGTTTGTTAGTTTTATCATTCGGCAAAAACCCGAATCGCGTAATTGAAGTGAAAGATGAAAATTTCAGACTCAACTTTCTTTCATTTAATAAATCAGGCAAAAAAGGTATTACCTATTTCAAATTAATTCATGCCGGTTGGAAATTGCATGTCTTATTAGCCTTGTTGATTATTGGGTTTTGCCTCGGAACATATTTCTATTTAATCCCTTTTGTCGCCGAAAGTGCAGTTAGTATTTTGCCTTTAAGCTTCGACAAAAAAGTTGGCGACATGGCTTTTGAACAAGCAATGACGGGAGAAGAAATTGACAGCGCGGCATCTGCAACTATGAATGAATATTTGAAAAAAATGATGCCCGGTGAAAGTCATAAATATCATTTGAATGTGGTTGAAAGTGATGAGCTAAACGCTTTTGCATTGCCGAATGGCGAAATTGTTATCTACAGTAAAATGCTGAGGCATATTAAAACTGATGATGAATTAAGCGGATTATTATCGCATGAAATTTCGCATGTCACAAATCGCCATTCTATGCGGTTACTTTGTAAAAGTTTATCGGGATATTTATTACTTAGTGTGATGCTAAATGATGTTAACGGATTAATGACTATCATTCTTGATAATGCACATAACCTTCAACAGTTATCATTCTCTCGCCATTATGAAGAAGAAGCGGATTTATCGGGATTGAATATTCTTGAGCAATATAAAATTAACCCTAAAGGGATGATTGATTTATTCGAGATCCTTCAGAAAGAAAATACGATTAATGTCCCGGGATTTTTAAGCACTCACCCTGTAACTTCCGATCGAATTACCTATATCAAACAACATATCTCAAAACATCCTTATACCTTTACGCCTCATCCTGAACTATTAGCCTTACTCAACAAAGGGAAAGCTCAGCTGAGAGATTAATTTAGGCTCAAACTAAGCGATCGAGATATCGTTTGAAAATAAAGTGAGATAATTTCGATTTTATTCGGCAACCAATAGAAATAAAACAGAACTTTGATGTCCGATGAAAGTACTTCACTCATCGGATTAGCACTTAAAAACTATGTCGAAGAAAAGATTATATTTCTGGATAATATACCTCGCAATTGTTACGGGCGTTTCGGCGGGACTAAAATATTTACAAACTTATACCGACTATTTGCGCGATGATCCAATGAAGAGCATCGGTTGGCTTATCTACGGAATTGTACTTATTGTTGGTTATCGCTATTTGGTATTAATTCCGAGAAACAATGAAGAGCGTTAGACTATTATTGCTGTTTTTCAGCATCGCATTATTTTCATGCAACTCATCATTCGACCAAAAATCGTTTGAACAATTCAGCTGGATTGAACATACTTGGAAGTGCCAATCAGAAAACACTGTATTTTACGAGAAGTGGCAGAAAGTAAATGATCATACGATTAAGTGCACAAACTTCAATATTTGCAACGGACAAATTACCGAAAACGATAGCTCCTTCATCGAATTAAAAGATGATAATATTGAATTCCGTTCCGGGAAATCGAAATGGATGATCGAGTCGGTATTCGAAAACTCATTCCGCTTTGCAAATCACGATTTCGGAGAAGAAATAAAATATGTTTTCGACAAGAAAGACGGAGCGAAAGTGCAGCTTACTTTTCCCAATAAAAACGTAAGTTATTCAATGACCAAAATCGACTTACAGACTTACCTTAAAAAAGTAAATCTTGAAGGAGATTATTATGGCACTGCCGACCTCAACGGCAAGTCTGCACTTTTTAGTTTATCATTTGTAAACAGCAACGGAGTAACCAACGCATTCATGACAACAGCAGATAGCGCAATTGTTCATGAACAAGCAACATCGTGTTGCATCAACAGCAGCAATTCAATATTGAGTTTCGCTAATAACAACTCTCATTTTGCGATTCAATTTGACATTATCAACAACCAACTTAAAGGATTTCTAATAAGTGATAATAAGTTCCCTTTCACATTAGATAAATCAAATTCCGCACCGACAAAAAGCACATCAATCACCAATACATTCTTTCAAACTTCACCAAACAAAATCAGCTGCAGCGTAGTAAAACCATCATCAGGAAATATTAAAAACAGCATCTTGATTATCGGCGAGCCAAGTATTAACGGACTCGACGGATACAATGAATTCGCATACAGAGCTGCTGCTAAAGGAATCGCCGTTTACTCCTACAAACAAAATTATTTTTCCGGAGCTAAAAGTTATTACGAAGCATTGTATATCGATTTCGATAAGGCTGCGAAAGAAGCAGAAGAAGTTATTTCCTCTATCAAAAGGGAAAACAACTCAATCACTATTATGGCATTTGGCATCGGAAATTTTGTTGCTGATCAGCTGATGAATAAAAATGTGAGTGTAAAAAACATTATCGCTATTTCACCTCCTTGCACTTCATTTCAATCGCTAATTACTACCGAATCGTTGCGCAATCTTTATATGCGTAATACAAAAACAGAATCGGCCGAAGCCTGCAAAGAAGTATGGAATGCAATCTATGTATATCTATCGACAGGAAAAGAAGGATTACAAGTGCAGAAGGCCATCGATAATGCATGGCAAGAAGGATGGGGCTCTTACTGCTTACCACAAGAACTGCCTAACGAAGAAACGCTGAAAAAATTCCCGTTGGCAAAAAATTTAAATTCGAATTTCACTCTCAACAGAAGCAATTTTAACATTCCTATAATGGCCATTTTTGGAGAGAAAGATGTTGTAATGAATGTAAAAGAAAATGCGGAAGCAATCAACCAACAATTTGCTGATAAAAAATCGTTGCTTCAAATTCGCATTTATGGAAATGCCGATCACAATTTAGAAAGCAATAATACACACGGAACTACGTTTACAAAATCGTTCAGCAATGAGCTTTACAACGATTTATGGAAATTATTTAAGTAGTATTATTGAAAGATCTTCTTTTAAAACTTATTCATTTTGGCTACCGCCAAGTATTATGCTGCATATTTCCCGCAGCTATTTTCCTAACCTTAGCAGTATCAAAACATGTTGACATCAACGGTCTTTACCGTTACGATTTCATTTTAATAGTTTGCTTGATAACTCAAGCGCTAATGCTGATTTTAAAGCTCGAATCATTCGATGAGCTTAAAGTTATTTCATTGTTTCACCTTATAGGACTTGGACTCGAATTATACAAAGTTAAAATGGGTTCCTGGGCTTATCCCGAACCTGCGTTTACAAAAATTTCAGGCGTTCCACTTTACAGCGGATTTATGTATGCCGGCGTGGCGAGTTATATTTGTCAGGCGTGGAAACGTCTCGATCTGCGGTTTAAAAATTGGCCAAAAAACAGCTTCACCTACCCTATCGTCATTTTAATTTACTTCAATTTTTTTACACATCACTTTTTACCGGATTTCAGATGGGTCATCACCGTAATCTTGATATTTGTATTCTTTAAATCGTCGGTCACTTTTAAAGTAAATACTTTGAAATTAGGAAAAGTAAATACCTATCGAATGCCGCTCTTGCTTTCGTTTATTTTAATCGGTTTTTTCATATGGATAGCCGAAAATATTTCAACTTACTTTGGAGCATGGCAATACCCTAACCAAAAGTTAGCTTGGCATATGGTTCACTTGAGTAAAATTAGCTCATGGTTTTTATTGGTAATAATCAGCATCGTAATTGTTGCCAACCTTAAAAAACTTAAATACCCCGATTATTTTAATTGATTCAGGTATTTTTTTACGGTTACTTCTAATCCGAAATACAATGCATCGCTGATTAGTGCATGTCCGATACTAACTTCTAATAATCCCGGAATATGCTGAGCGAAATATTGAAGATTTTCTAAACTCAAATCATGTCCCGCATTTAATCCCAATCCCACGCGATTTGCTGCTTTGGCCGCCTCCACAAATGGAGCTATCGCCAATTCTCTATTTTGATCGTATCCTGCAGCATACGATTCCGTATATAACTCCACTCGATCACATCCCGTTTCTACTGCATGCTCTATCATTTTTGCATCCGCAGCAACGAATAAAGAAACACGCATGCCTTGCGATTTCAACTCCGAGACCACCTCTTTTAAAAAATCGCGGTTTTTCAAAGTATCCCATCCGGCATTAGAAGTAAGCACATCCGGAGGATCGGGAACTAATGTCACTTGATGTGGTTTTACTTGATAACATAAATCGAGAAAGTCTTGCTGGGGATATCCCTCAATATTGAATTCGGTGGTCAGAACTTTCGACAAATCAATTACATCCGCATAACGAATATGCCGACCATCAGGACGAGGATGAACCGTAATACCGTAAGCACCATATTTTTCGATATTCAAAGCCGCCTCTACTACATTGGGAATCATGCCTCCACGCGCATTTCGGATGGTTGCAATTTTGTTGATGTTAACGCTGAGTTTTGTCACGAGATCATAAGTTTTTAACAATGCAAATACTATTTCCGGATTTATCCGTTAATAACTATCAACAGAAAAAAGCCGCTTGGGTGTTGCGAAAGTACTATGTTTGCGATCAATCAGAACCATTATGCGGGAAAATCCGTATAAAAAGACAATATGTTTGCAGCGAGATTAATTAGAGATAACGTTCCACCCTTAAAACCCGGAGATACCTGCGGGCGTGCTTTGATGTGGATGGATGAGTTACGTGTGAATGCGCTTCCCGTAATTAGCGGAAGAGAATATCTCGGGCTAATCAATAAGTTAGATGTTACCAATCCCGCAATCGCTAATATTACGATTAAGGATTCCGGGGTTCATTTAAACCGCGTTTTTGTTTACGAAAACGAACATGTTTACGAGCTTACGAAAGTGGCTTCGTTGCATAAATTAGATCTCGTACCTGTTGTTTCTAATGAAGAAGAATACGCAGGATTAGTTACGGTAAACGACTTGGTTGCTTATTTTGCAGAAAGCAAAAGCGTTTATATGCCGGGAGGAATTATCATTTTAGAAATCGGCTTTAAAGATTATTCAATGAGTCAAATAGCTCAGATTATTGAATCGGATGGAGCTCATTTGTTAAGTGCCAGCATTTCTTCTACTCCCGATCCTCAGAAAATTGAATTAACTATCAAGGTAGATAAAGTAGATTTATCGAGAATCTTGGCTTCTTTCTACCGCTATAATTACAATGTTGTAGCTTCGTACCATCAAAGTGAGCATAACGATGATCTTAAAAATCGTTTCGACTCCTTGATGCATTACTTGAATATGTAATCGGCAATCCGGCTGAACCGAATCCTGATGGTTAAACCTTTACAACTGTCCTTCTTTTTGTTGTTGTTGCTAAACTCGTTTTCGGGCTTTAGCCAAGATTATCGCGACAGCTTAGTGAATAGCGAAAGCATCATTGATCGAATAATAATTACCGGAAATAATAAAACGAAAGAGCATATCATCACGCGTGAATTATTATTTCACGAAGGTGATACTTTACCCAAGTATGTTTTAGAATCTTCGATCGAAAAAAGTCGAGAAAACTTAATGAATATCGGCTTGTTCAACTTCGTTGATATAAAGTATTTTCAAGGTATCGGCGAACATACCGATGTGCATATTCAAGTGACTGAACGTTGGTACCTCTGGCCTATGCCGATCTTCGAAATTGCCGATCGTAATTTCAACGAGTGGTTTAGCAAGAAAGACCTTAGTAGAACGAATTATGGTATGTATGTGCGTCAGGAAAATTTTCGCGGGCGCGATGAAATATTACAGGTGCAATTTTTATTGGGTTACTCGCAGCGCTTAGGATTAGCATACACAATTCCTTATATCAACCGAAAACAAAATTTAGGATTTACAGCAGGAGTGTTTACTACCCGTAACCACGAAATTGCTTACAATACATATCAGAATAAATTACTGTTTTATAAAGATCCTGATCGCTATGTGCGCCGCGATCTTTCTGCATTTGTTCGAATAACAAAACGCAACGGATTGTATCAATATTTTAACAGCACTTTCGAATACAAAAAAGTATCTACTGTCGACTCCGTTCTAGCATTAAACAACGACTTTTTCATCGACGGAAAAACAAGTCAGCAGTATTTGTCGATCGGCTGGAATTTCCGCCTCGATAAACGCGACTACCAAGCCTACGCTCAACGCGGATATTTATTCGAAGCCGATATTTATAAAACAGGATTCGGATTATTAAAAAACGAACCGCATCTCATCGGACTATCACTCGCATTCAGAAAATATCAACCCATTGCTCAACGATTTAATATTTCAGCAATGGTGAAAGGAAGAGTTGTGCAACGTGACGATGCGCCTTACTCGAATCAACGCGCTTTGGGATATGGCAATGACTATATCAGAGGATATGATTACTATGTAATGAACGGACAAGATTTCGCATTGTTCCGCTCTAACTTTAAATATACTTTAATGCCAACTAAAGTATATAAGACCTCTATCATTCGCTCCGATAAATTCCGATTAATACCGGTTTCAATGTACCTCAATGCTTTTTTCGATGCGGGATATGTTAGCGATCGTCAATATGCCGAATTCAATCCCCTGAATAATTCTTGGCAATATAGCTACGGCATCGGATATGACTATGTAACCTATTATGACCTCGTTTTCAGGTTCGAATATGCCATAAACCGACTTAACGAAAGCGGATTATTTTTCCATATCGGAACATCCTTCTAAAATACGAGCCTTAAATTCCACAATTAATGTATTTTTACATCAAATTGTTTGAATGAAAATTGCCCTCTACGCACGTCAAGTATCTGAGTCGCATCACCCCTTTATTGCAAGGCTGTTTGATGAATTGATTAAGCATTCTTGCCGACTAATCATCTACCAACCTTTTTACAACCAGGTAAAGCATCTTCTCCCCGACAAAGGGAAGTTCGATATCTATAATTCGGGATCGGAAATTCGCGGTGAAGTTGACTTTATGTTTAGCATTGGCGGCGACGGAACCATACTCGATACAGTAACTCAAATTCAAGATAGCGGCATTCCCGTTTTAGGTATTAATATCGGTCGTCTGGGATTCCTTTCCAGCATCGCTGCGGAAGAAATTGCTGGCGCGATTGAAGGATTGATGAAAGGCCATTTTTCACTCGATAAACGTAGGTTGTTACGACTAGAATCGAATGTTCAAATTTTCGGCGAAGCCAATTATGCGCTCAACGAATTGACTATCCATAAAAAAGATAGTTCGAGCATGATTATTATTAATACTTATTTGAATGGTGAATATTTAAACTCCTATTGGGCCGACGGATTGATTATTTCTACTCCCACAGGATCTACAGGGTATTCATTAAGTTGCGGGGGACCAATTGTAGCACCCTATTCCGGTAATTTCGTAATTACGCCAATTGCTCCGCATAACCTGAATGTCCGACCGATCGTCGTTTCCGATGAAAACGTAATCTCGCTTGAAGTCCAAGGCCGTTCTCAATATTTCTTAGCCTCCCTCGACTCCCGATCGGTAACCATCGACTCGGCAATTTCGTTAGCAGTGCGTCGGGCCGAATTCACCATCAATCTGGTCAGAATGGGTAACGATAACTTCCTAGATACGCTTCGAAAGAAATTAAATTGGGGCCTCGATACAAGAAATTAATACTTTTTTACGGCGAAAATTCACCTTTACATGATTATGATTCATGTAAAATATTACTTTTGTACTTAGGCCTGATTGTCACCCTATGAAAAAGAACCTACTTGCAGTCTTATTTATCTTATTAATTTCCTCGTCAGTAACTGAGGCTCAACGACTTAGAGCTCGCTGGAAAGCGTATCGCTATGAATGGAGCGCAGGAATCGGAGCATCTAACTTCCTAGGAGAATTGGGCGGAGCCAATCAAATTGGTACCGACGGTTTCAAAGATTTGGAAATTAGCACTACTCGTCCTTCAGTAGCTGTGGGAATGCGTTATAAGATCAGCCCGGTAATGGCCATTCACTCGCATTTGACATACGGTCAAGTTCGTGGCGACGATAAATTGACAACTGAACAGTTCAGACATAACAGAAATCTGAACTTCAAATCAAATATTTACGAGTTCAATACCAACTTCGAGTTCTCGTTCCTTTCATCTCGCGAAGGCGGAATTTACCGCTTACGTGGCGTTAAAAGAAACAGCACTTTCGAAGCTTCGATGTATGTATTTGCCGGAATCGGCGTTTTCCACTTCAATCCGAAGGGAGAATTAAACAAAGAATGGTATGAATTGCAACCGTTAGGAACTGAGGGTCAAGGAATTTCGGAAGCTCGTTCAAAATATAAGCGTACTCAACTTTGTATTCCTATCGGATTCGGTGGACGTTACTTCTTTAACCGTCGTTGGGGTATGGGATTTGAATTCGGAATTCGCAAAACCTTTACCGACTATATCGATGATGTAAGTAAAACTTACTACGATAACG
>Ga0255347_1004266_pt1 | contig 17486 bp, 17 predicted proteins | sample wastewater_treat_2_FD_192479 | JGI IMG/M metagenome (GOLD analysis project Ga0255347, IMG submission 192479) | Wastewater microbial communities from Lulu Island WWTP, Vancouver, Canada - plant24 | ecosystem: Engineered > WWTP > Wastewater > Unclassified | place: Canada: Vancouver, British...
CTTTTGCCATCTACAGGAAATAGTGTTCCTAAATCCATGACGCCCTCAACTGCATTATAAGCCACTGCATCGGTATAAGCATATCCGCCAGTAGTATCGGCCCAAGAATTACCAACGACCGTATTACCGTCACCAGAAATAGAAAATCCGCCGCTAAAAGATGTCCCCACAGGAAATCCTAAACTGCCGAGCGTAGTCCATTGTTGTGTTATGTAATTATACCTTGCCATTTCAGCGCCTTGCGGTCCATTATCAGTGCCACTAACATATAATCCATCAGTAGAAAAACGTGCTTGCCCACCAACTCCAAATCCGGGAGCAACTCCACCAATGTCATTAATTACATTTCCGGAATCAGGCAACCATACAGAATAAGGGCCGCCTTGGATGCAATAACCCGCGACTTTCCCTTCATTAGAAACGCTATTACAAGAAAAAATAGTATCCTTAGATACAAACTGTGCGTAAAGCAAATTAGTGGAAAATAGAAATAACGAAATTGAGTAGATGAATTTGTTTTTCATAGGACAAATTTTAGTATAACTGTTAGCTACAACAAATTTAGCATTATTTTTTATCAGGGCTATCGATCGGCTCCCACAATTCAACTTTATTTCCTTCAGCATCGAGAATATGGACAAACTTTCCGTAATCATAAGTCTCCATATTATCAAGAATGGTAACACCTTCACTTTTGAGCTGTTCAATTAAAACCTCCAAATTTTCGACTCTATAATTAATCATAAAATCTTTTGAAGAAGGCTCAAAATATTTAGTGGTTTCGGCAAATGGTGTCCATTGAGTCATGGCTTTTTTAGAACTATCAGGACTTTCGTACCATTCAAAACTAGCACCATAAGGATTTGTATTTAACCCCAAATGCGTTTTGTACCATTCATTCATTTTCTTAGGGTCTTTACATTTAAAAAAAACGCCTCCGATACCAGTAACTTTTTTCATTTTAATTTGTTTTTTAGAATTAGTACCCACAAAACTGTTCAATGCATAACCTAAACTAAAAGAAGTAAATAAGGCAAGTGCAAAGAAGATAGATTTTTTCATTTATGAGAAGTTTAGAATTTCAAATATACCAAATTTTTTAAGCTTCACAAGAACATCAAATTATCAGGAAAGCTTTAGGGTTTTATTTCGCTTACATCTTTCGCTACAAAATTTAACCTCCAGCCAACATCTTTCCCATTTCTTTCGCCAAGAAAAAGGGCGATTACAAACCATACAAATTTTTTGAGGGAGATTTCCTTTTTTTATCATATTATGTTACAAATCATAATAACAAAAGGATTGTACAAAAGTTAACTTCCTGCAAAAGGAGTTCCGAAAACACCCACAGCAAGTTCAGCCCAAATCAACACAAAGACAACGAAAAATGCAGCGAGAATAATCAAACGGTATTTTGAACTTATCAATTTCCTAAAAAGCCATTCAAATATAAAACCAAAAGTAAGCAAGAGAACTCCTGCAACCAAAAAGTCGCCTAGAGACCAATTTACTTGAGCAGTAAACTTCATTGCAACAAATGGCACTAAAAGCAACAAAGCAGTTGCTATAACCACAATCTTCTGATATTTATTCATGATCCAATGTTTGAAAACCTAAGCACCAACGTAAGGAGAACTACGATATTGTTAGAATCGAATAAAATAATTCTTAGCTAAAAATTAATTCTGGGGAACTCCCTACATAGAATCAGGTTGAATAATACTAATTCTATTACCCTCCGTATCAACAAAAGAAACATACCTTCCAAAATTCGGAATCATTATAGGCTCTCCTAAAACACTACCACCATTAAAAATAATTTTACTAATCGTATCTTCAATATTGGCAACACCAATAACAATAGAAGGAGCTTGAATTGGCCAATCAGGTTTAAAAGGAAAAAAGCCTCCATTAATAGCACCGGCAGGCAATCCGGGTTTCGCATCCGATTCGCAAGTAACTGCAAGAATATAATTACTTGAATTAGGTCCGAGGTCGGTTAATTTCCAATTAAAAGTTTCTGAATAAAACTTTGAAATACGATTCGCATCCTTATAAGGAAGCTCGAAGTGAACTACAGGGTTCATGATAAAAAGAATAAGATTATTAAACTGTATCGATCATTACTTCCGTAAAAATAGTCAATCTTAATTAAATCTCAAGTTTAAAAATAAACTCCTCAATCTCTATGCCTCGTGCATTAGCAAATCCTTTATCAACTCCAATTTTCACGAATCCATTATTCATTAAAACCTTCTGAGAAGCAAAATTATCAAATGCCGTACGTCCAAAAATAGGACGAGCAGATTCCATTTTTAAAAACTCATTTAGAGCCAAGGATGCAATACCTTTACCCCAATAATCCTTATCGATCCAATAAGTAATTTCATTTTCTTCAAACATTACGTATTTTGAAATACTGCCAACAACGATGCCATTTAGTCGAATTGTACATATCAAAATATCAGGATCAGACAAGAACTTCGAGTACTTAGAAATATAAGCTTCTTTATTGGCATGATCCATAGAAGTAAAAGCAGCCATTAGATTCGCATCGACATCAAGCTGAAATTTGAAAAACAAATTCAGATCGTCAAGTGTTGATATTGTCAAATCTATTTTTGATTTTTCCATATTATCAAATCTAATGAATCACAAATAAGGTAAAGAGAAGATTTGCAAAACAACAAAATTTTACTCTATCTTAAAGAAGATAATGAGTGATAACCTTTCAACAAATGCTATCACTCATAAGGCATAACTTACTATTTTGACACTTCAGGAATTAAGAAAATCAATTAGCTAAAATATACTTAGCACCTGCATTTATCACTTTAAAGTACTTTTTTTCGACCATATCTCTATCTCCAGATTTCATGTCAGGTAATCGAATTAAAATTGGTGCATGCTCTGACAACTTCGTCAATACTTCTTTACTTAATGAAGTTTCAAATGTATAGTTAGTGTATACAACACCTTGGCTAAGGTAACTATTTGGTGCAGCGGCTACAGTTGTTGCAAGTTTTATAATTTCATTATTATCAAGTTTGACAATAAATTCAGATCCGACAGGAGCTTCGATATTTAACTCACCTAAATAACCTTTAACTACCGACAATTTTGTTTCCTCTCCATGATTTTCCATATAAACCCATTTATCTTGGTAAGTTGCAGTGATAATTTTTTCACCTGAAATAGGATCAGTTGTAACTTTATATTTCTGTGAAAATCCGGTAATTGAACATAAAATCAGGAATAATAATGCGACTATTTTTTTGATATTTTTCATTTTAGGTAGGTTATAGATTAATTGTAAAGGTAATAAAATTCTAGTGACTAAATAACAGAAGAAATCACTCGTTAAGATTTTATTGCCCAACGAAGTTTCGCTGACCGAGCACGTGGATTCGCATTAGATTCTTCAGCAGTTGGACGTATTGGTTCAGCGGTGATTTCTTTGTAAATACCGGCACGAAGCATGTTTTGAAATGACTTTTTAACTCTTCTATCTTCACCCGAATGAAATGACAAAATTGCAACGCGCCCATTTTCTGCTAATGAGTCAGGTAGTTTAGATAAGAACTTATCTAATACTGCAAACTCATCGTTAACTTCTATTCTCAATGCTTGAAAACACCTTTGGCACGACTTTTTAATTGTTTCCTTCTTAGTGTCTGAAGGAAGGAAGTCTAAAGCCTCTGCAATAATTTGCTGAAGTTGGAATGTTGATGTCATTGCCATACCTTTTTTCGTTTTAGCAAATATTGCTTCAGCGATAACATCAGCATAGGGCTCATCGGAATTCATTATTAAAATAGCTTCTAATTCATCAATTGAAAGCGATTTTAAAAGAGCTGATGCGGGTTTACCGCTTTTAGGATTAAGTCTTAAATCCAAAGGTCCATCAATTTTAAATGAAAAACCTCTATCTGGATTATCAATTTGCATCGAAGAAACGCCTAAATCAGCTAATACAAAATTCAAAGGACCGGATTCAGCAACGATTTGATCGATGCCCGAAAAGTTCATTTTCCTAATAGTTAATATTTCAGGCCCATATCCTAATGCTGCTAAGCGGTCTCTTGTTTTGGGTAATTCATAAGGATCGACATCAGTTGCGTATAAATGACCGTTTGAGCCCAAACACTTAAGCATTTCTAACGTATGTCCACCATAACCCAACGTAGCATCCATGCCAATTTGACCTGGAGTAATTGAAAGAAACTCTAAAATTTCATTAACACAAATTGAACGATGCATACCTGCAGGAGTTCGCCCCTGCTCCATTACCTTAGCGATATCGTCTTTATACAATTCTGGCTGAAGTTCCTTGTACTTATCTTTAAAAGAGCGAGGATGTGTGCCTTTATACCTTTCTCGGCGAATACGTTCGGGTTTATTTTCGTCCATTGGATACGAATTACATTTTGATTCCGTAAACAAAGGTAATGATTAACTTCTGAAAATTATTGCCAAATCCAATTCACTCACAAAACTTTAATCTACTGTCAAAACGAATTAATCATAATTGATAAAACAAACTATTTAAACAAGCTATTATTCGATTTCGATAATCTTTTGAAGCACTTCTTTACTTGGAAGAATAGTAAGATATTTACTAGCAAAGATCTGTTTGTTGTTTTCCGGAAGAGTATATTCAACTATCGATTCACTTTTATTTTGGCAAAGTATAATTCCAATGGTTTTATTCTCTTCTTTCAATTTTACTTTTCGATCGTAATAATTGACATACATTTGCATTTGTCCAATATCTTGATGTTTCAATTCTCCAACTTTTAAATCGATCAAGACAAAACATTTTAATATTCGATTGTAGAATACCAAATCAATTCGAAAATGTTTTTCATCAAAACTTATTCGATCTTGGCGAGCGACAAATGTATACCCTGAACCAAGTTCGAGAAGAAAACTTTCCAGTTTATCAATTATTTTTTGTTCTAAATCACTTTCTGAATATGTATTGTGTTCGGGCAAACCTATGAATTCAAGAACATACGGGTCCTTTACAGCATCTAATGGATTTTCTATACTTTGTCCATTTTTAGCAAGCTTAATTACCGCACGTTTGTTTTTACTAAAAGAGAGTCTAGTAAAAAGTGCTGAATCGTATTGTCTTTCCAATTCTCTAATGCTCCAATTATTTTTGACGGATTCATTTTCGTAGAACATTCGCTCTAAATCATCGTCCATTTTCATAAGGACGAGATAGTGCGACCAACTAAGCTTGAAAAGGTCAGACGCTGTCTGACCTTTTTTATAACTACCTAAATTAGAATAACATAAGTAAAATTGTCGCATCTGCTTCAAATTGGTAACAGAAAATCCCTTTCCAAATTCTTTACCTAAATTTTTTGATAGCTCAATCAACAAAAATTTTCCATAATCGGCTTTTTCAAAACCATTTTGCTCTTCTTCCACAATTATTCGACCTATTTCAAAATATGAATTTGCCATAGTTTGATTGATCGATTTGACAAGTTGTTGACGAGCAACATTAACAACATTTGAAATTTTTAGAGTAACACTATGTGTTTTCAAAGTCTTTTTCATTTTTGCAGATAATTCAACATTACATATTAAAAATATTACATCTTTAGCATCAATTAAACAATATTAGTCATCATGACCAGCCCCACTTTTCATGTTTTTCCGACTTCTATAAATATTATTTAAACTATCCATTTCCATTTGAAAAGATCCTGTTATTGCAATTACTTCCGGATCATTAATTTCGGGCATACCGGAATTTACCCATGCCGTATACCAAAAACTTCCGACTGCAATTGTTGCTTGTCGCATTCTACGTTCTACCATTCCATTTAGCAACTCATTATACTCTGCTGTATAATCTTTACTATAAACCTTAACAACTGTAGCACCTCGTTCCTCGAATGCATATTTTCGGTCACCTGCAGTTCGAGCATTTAGTACTTTTTCAATTTGCAGTACCGAGTCATGGGCAGCATAACTCTCTTTTATAATGTTCCAAGTATATGTGATTGGATCCTTAATATACTTTGCTCGACCAACAAAATAATCGTAATCATCGCCATAAGTTTCAGGGATGCGCGATTCCCAAAAGCCATGAATACCATGTTGACCAGTTAATTGTCCGTTGTAATTTCTTGTACAATGTAAAGGCACATGAGCATCACCAACATAATGCCCCAATTCAGCTGCGTATTTAAGAATCTTAAATTTATCTTTTTCTTTAAATGCCTGAGTTAGTCGATATAACATTTTCGGGATATGATAAGGAACAATACCATGAGCTTTGAGCGTATCTTCTCCGATCTTTTCGACTGCTTCTTTCCATGTACGTGGCAAGGAATCGAAAGGATGATCACCATATCGATCGATATCGATAAAATGTCGAGGAGCTTCTTCGGGATCGGCATACCTTCTTTTATCGGGATCAACTGCATGTTCGGTGATAAAGCCTATATTGGTTTTGAAGAATCCAAACATAGATTTAGGAAGAGTAAACACAGCCTTGTTATTGATGTGTTGGTGTCCCCAAAAGCCCCAAGCTTGCACAACACCATAACTAATAATAACTGCCGATACCACTAGCAATAATTTTGCTTTCATATTTTATAATTTTTTTCCAAACATTCCGGCATTATGAAAGAAAAAAGCGTTTTAGCCGGCTATATGATGCAAAGAAATAGTTTTTACAAATACGAAAACGCAAAAACAGTACGAAGAGTAAATATTAAACGATATTAATTGTTTACAAATACTTAATCGGATATTTTTTTCTTGAAACCAGAAACAAAATGGGTACCGCGCAACAGGGATAGTAGCGGTTATTTCGCATATTTCATGCGAAATTTGAGCGAATAGCCCGGCGCTGTTATTTCAACAGCGGTTGCCCAAATGAAAGACTTATAAAACAAAAAAGTCCGAGATAAACTCCCGGACTTTCAATTATAATTTGAGTAAATCGACTAGTGCACCGTTGACTAATCCCGGCACAACAGGTGACTGATTTGGTGTTAAGCAATACTCAATATCCTTATCAATTTGCAACTTATGCAATCGTTTACGGTGCGAGGATTCAACGAGAAATCCATCGATATCATCTTTAGCGAGATTATATAAATGTTCGGCGGCCAGAGCTGCATCGCGCAACTGCGACATTTCGAAATGTGGTTTTAATTGAGCCACTACAGCACCAGCAAAGAGCGTATCTTCGAGATTGAAAGAGTTTTTCCATCCTGAGCAGAGCAACACAACGCTTTTATCTTGGCTTTTCAACCACGCGCACAACGCATCGAGGTTTAGGAATGACCCAGCTACCACTTGCGCTGCACCTTTAGCAGCAGCCATAGCTTGAGTACCATTGGTAGTGGTGAGTGCGATGTCACGACCGCGTACTTTTTCATCCATATAGCTAAACGGAGAATTCCCTAAATCGAATCCGTCGAGCATTTCACCATTGCGTTCGGCACCAATAAGAAAACCCTTTTCTTTATAAGCGAGGCTTTCTTCGATAGTGGCTACCGGAACAATACTTTTTACACCATAAGTAAAAGCAACGCACATAGATGAAGTTGCTCGTAAAACATCGATTACTACAACTACTGCATTACTAATATCATGAAGATGAATAAGCGCCGGAGTAAAACATACTTCCAGATAACGATTTCCGTTTGCTGACATACGAATACTACTAATTATTATTTTTTTAAGAAAGGTGTTTTTACCACCGAAGCTTTAATTTTTTTATCGCGGATGCTCACAAATATTTCAGAACCTTCAGCTGCGAAAGCAGTTTGAACGTATCCCATACCAATTGCCTTTTGTAAGCTTGGCGATTGCGTTCCTGAAGTAACTACACCGATAACATTACCTGCTGCATCAACTAATTCATAACCGTGGCGAGGAATTCCTTTTTCGATCATTTCGAAACCAACTAATTTTTTAGTTACCCCAGCTTCTTTTTGTGCTTTTAATGCTGCGGAATTAGTAAACTCCTTCGTAAATTTAGTAATCCAACCTAAGCCCGCTTCAAGAGGAGAAGTTGTATCATCGATATCATTGCCATACAAACAGAAGGCCATTTCGAGACGTAAAGTATCACGGCATCCCAAACCTGCAGGCTTCACTCCAAACTCTTTTCCGGCAGCCATAACATCATCCCAAATTTTTTGAGCGTATTGGTTTTCGAAATATAATTCAAATCCACCGGCACCGGTATATCCTGTATTACTAATTACCACATTTGAGCAACCTGAAAAAGTTCCTTTTGTAAAACTATAATAGGGTATATCCGCTAACGTTACATCAGTTAATTTCTGAAGAGCATCGATAGCTTTCGGACCTTGAACGGCAAGTAAGGAAGTTTTATCAGAAATATTATGCATTTCTACATTAGCTGTATTATGCTTCATAATCCAGTTCCAATCTTTCTCGATATTAGATGCATTTACAACTAACATCCAAGTAGAATCGTCGATTTTATAAACCAATAAATCATCAACAATTCCGCCATCATTATTTGGGAGGCAACTATATTGCGCTTTTCCGGGAGTTAATTTTGATGCATCGTTGCTAGTAACACGCTGAATTAAATCGAGTGCACCCTCTCCTTTCAAAATAAACTCACCCATGTGACTCACATCGAAAACACCGATTGCATTACGAACGGTATCATGTTCGATATTGATCCCTTCGTATTGAACGGGCATTAAATATCCTGCAAAAGGAACCATTTTAGCTCCTAAGGCTTTATGCACCTCAGTGAGGGCAGTTAATTGCAATGCTGAATCTACTGTAGACATAATTGATTATTTTTTTTAAGAAATAAATTCTTATTTGTTTTTACTTGTTAGTTGATTAAAGTATTTGAGATAATCGCCTTTAATTGCATCAACAGAAAATTTCTCTTCTACTGTTGTTCGACCATTTTCTGCACATCGTCTTCTTAATCCAGAGTCATCGATAAGTTTACTCAATTTAGCTATCCATTCATCATCAGAAGAAGCCAACATGCCATTTTCATCATCTTGAATAATTTCGGAATTCACTCCTACTGGCGACATAACTGTAGCTATACCAAGAGCCATATATTGAAGGCCTTTTAATCCACATTTTCCCTTAGCCCACTCGTCATCTGGCAAAGGCATGATACCGATATCTATCTCCTCCAATTCTTTCAACTCCGATTCTTTTTTCCATCCAATTCCCACGATTCCTAATTCATCATTTCGGTAATTACCATCACCAATAACTTTAAATTTAACACGATTCCCGTACTTTTCTTTTATAGCTTTCAAGACGGGTATTGCCATTCCAAAATGACGGATGGTAGTAATTGACCCACTCCATCCAATACAAATCGTCTCCTTCTCTGTAAATGGCACTTGATGATATTCAGATAAATCGATAGTGGTAGGAATAATCACTACATTATCATTATGATGCCGAGCATAATCAGCCAAATAATCATTTCCCGCAAACACCAAATCTGCCATGCTGATCAACTTCGCAGTTTTACCCGGATTTTTAAGCCATCCAAATTTTTTATTTGCTTCTGAAACATCAAAATGCCAAATAGCATCATCAAAATCATAAATCATAGGAACTTTTGATTTATGCAGTAACTCTTCAAAAAGCGTTGTACCAGTTAAAAATCCCTCTCGACAAACAAATATTAAATCGTAATTGCTTCTATTAATTACATCAATGGTTCGTTTCACCGCTGACTTAAGGAAAATTATCGTTTTTTGGAGATAATGACCATGCTTATACAAGACTTTATCATCCTCCGCAGAAATTAAAAAAGATAAATGACATTCGTAACCGTTATCCTTCAAATAATCGAGGTATTGTTCAAACCTAAATCGTTGATTTGGAGCACGGTCTTTTCGATGCGCTGTTATTATCAGTACTTTCTTCACTTCCTAATCGACCTTAAATTAATCTTCCATCCATACTGGAGGAAGCTTTTCAGTAATTTCAATTCCTTCGAACTTACCACTCTTACGACTACCGGCAGTTTTGGCCCAATTTGCCATTTTTGCTAGCCCGTCTTTTAAAGTATAGGAAGTTTTTATATTAAATGCTTTTTGTACTTTAGAATGATCTGCGTACGCATGCATCACTTCATTACGAGCATCTAAATGACGTACTTGTCCCGACATACCCATAACATCACAAACAGTATTTGCAAGTTCATTTACCGTAAACTCTTGATCGGCCCCAACATTATAAATTTGATTAAACGCCTCAGGGACATTCACACAATTTGCAATATGAGGAGCAACATCTCCAATATAACTAAATGCACGAGTTTGGCTACCGTCACCGAAAATTGTCAATGGCAATCCTTGCATTAATTGATTCATGAAAATACCCACTACATTCCGATATTTATCACCCAAATTCTGGTATTCTCCATAAACATTGTGAGGACGGAATATCACATAATTCAATCCAAACATTTCATGCGTACAATGAAGATCCATTTCTACCGCCAACTTAGAAATCCCGTAAGGATCCTCCGGTTGTGGCAACATATCTTCACGCATTGGCAATTGCCCTTTTCCATAAACAGCTATTGACGAAGTAAACACAAAGCATTTCACTTTATGCTTTACAGATTCGTTAATCAAATTAACACTCCCAATTAGATTATTGGTATAATTGAATCGCTTAATAAAATGACTCAAGCCTTCGGCAGCATAAGCAGCAAGATGATAAACGTAATCAAATTTGTATTTATTAAAAAGGTCAGAAAGTAATTGATGGTCTGTTATTGAGCCTTTAATAAAAACAGCTTTAGGGTTAACATTTTCTTCGAAACCTCCGCTCAAATCATCCAATACAACTACCTGGTGACCCATACTAACCAATTCGTTAGTTACGTGTGCTCCAATAAATCCGGCTCCCCCGGTTACTAATGAAACTGCCATATTTTTAGTGATAAGTCACAAAAATAGGAATTTCGCGCAAATCAGGGCCCTTTATAGGAAAATCTAAGCTAAAATGGCTAATAATCTGTAAATTAGCCAACCATTTATAAAGGGGAACTAAAGATGAAAGGATTATTCGACAAAAACATACCAAGAGTAGCGGTATTTTTTACCGATTTCTTCATATGCGTTATTTCAGTTTGCGTAGCGTATTTAATTCGATTTAATTTCAGAGTACCAGAATCGGAAATATCAACGTTTGTTTATGTCTTACCCTTTCTTCTCATTGTACGACTAGTTACATTTTTAGTAGCTAAAACTTTCAAAGGAATTATTCGCTATACTAGTACAAGAGATGCTGGTAGAATTATTGCTACGTTAGCAATTGGTTCAGGTTTTATGTCTTTGAGTAACTTAGTTAGTTTTAAGCTCATTGGAATTTATATGGTGCCGTTTTCTATTATTATTATTGATTTTTTACTTACTGCTTTTATTATGATTGCTGGTAGAATTTCGGTAAAAATCATTTATAACGAATTAAAGAACCCGAGTAGCGAAAAATCAGGAGTGATAATTTATGGAGCTGGGGAATCTGGAATTATAACAAAACGAACCCTCGATCGAGATAAGGGGGTAAGATACAAAGTGGTTGCCTTTGTTGATGATGATAAGCGCAAGTCAGGCAAGAAGATGGAAGGAATTCCAATATATCATAGCAGCCGATTAGAGGAATTACAACAGAATTTCGATGTAAAACATTTAATCATTGCAATTCAAAATATTTCATCAATCAGGAAACAACAAATCGTTGATTCGTGCTTGAAATATAATACGCGAATATTAAATGTTCCTCCGGTAAAATCGTGGATTAACGGTGAGCTTAGTTTCAAACAAATAAGAAAACTTAATATTGAAGATTTATTAGGTCGCGACCCAATTCAACTTGATTTGGCAAAGTTGCGTTCTGAATTGGGAGGGAAAGTTGTTTTAGTTACCGGTGCTGCAGGATCAATTGGAAGTGAAATTGTTCGACAAATCATTCCTTTTCGTCCTAAATTGATTGTTATGGTCGACATGGCTGAATCGCCCTTGTATGATCTTGAATTAGAAGTTACAGAGCATCCGTTTGATCGAAATTGCAGAATTGAAAGTGTAATAGGCGACATTCGAAATATCGATCGCATGCGCAATGTCTTTAAATCTTTTAAGCCCGATATCATTTATCATGCAGCAGCTTACAAGCATGTTCCAGTGATGGAGAACAATCCGAGCGAATCGATTTTAAATAATGTTTTAGGGACTTGTATTCTTGCCGATCTTGCAGTTGAATATCATGTTCCGAAGTTTGTTATGGTTAGCACCGATAAAGCTGTGAACCCAACAAATATTATGGGTGCAACAAAGAGAATTGCTGAAATTTATTGTCAATCGTTAAATAATCACAACCCGATTACGCGATTTATCACTACTCGATTTGGAAATGTGTTAGGATCTAACGGTAGCGTAATACCGAGATTTAAAAAACAGATTGAAATGGGTCAACCCATTACGGTAACGCATCCTGAAGTTACTAGATTTTTCATGACTATACCCGAAGCTTGTCAGTTAGTTCTCGAAGCAGGTACTATGGGAAAAGGTGGTGAGATATTTATTTTCGACATGGGAGAGTCAGTGAATATTGCCGATTTAGCCAAGAAAATGATTCGCTTAAGCGGATTGGAGTTAGGAAAGGATATTCAAATCGTTTATTCTGGACTTCGTCCTGGTGAAAAACTATACGAAGAGCTTCTTGCCAGCGAAGAAAATACCATACCTACGCATCATCAAAAAATTATGATTGCGAAAGTGAAAGAATACAATTTCGAAACAATTTCGAATGATATAAATGATCTTATTGCGATGTTTAATGCACAAAATAATGAGATGATCGTTAGAAAAATGAAAGAAATAGTTCCAGAATTTATCAGCCAAAACTCAGTATATGAGAAGTTGGACGAGAAAAAAGAAGCTAGCAAATCTTAATGCAATTATTTTATTTTCTGAATGCTTAAATTAGTTTCCTTTTCTTCTTTATTCATCTAGTCTATTATAATTCATGAAGAACTTCCTACTCGCTATTCTTACTTTACTTTCAATAAATACTTCTTCATGTATGCCGAAAGCCAATAGCCCTAAATTGCATTATCTAGTTCGTGAACCGAAAATAAAATCAAGCACTCCTCCATTGATTATCATGTTACATGGAGTTGGCAGCAATGAGGATGATTTGTTTTCATTGGCGAATAGCATCCCCGATAAATTTCTTGTTGTTTCGGCTCGTGGACCAATAACATTGGGACCAGGAAGTTATGGTTGGTATCATTTAGATATGTCGACAGGAAAAATAATTTACGACAAACTCGAAGCTGAGAAAGCACGCACAATAATTATTCAATTTCTCCAAGACTTAAAAACTGAACATCCTTATGATACGTCGCAAGTGTATTTAATCGGATTTAGCCAAGGAAGTATTATGTCGTTGAGTGTTGCATTAACTCGTCCCGATTTAATTATAGGTGTTGCAGTAATGAGCGGCAGATTATTAGAAGAAATCAAACCGCAAATTAGCAAAGGGCCTGCATTAAGTCGAATGAAAATATTTATTTCTCACGGAACAAATGATCCTGTTTTAAATATTAGTCAAGCTCGAAGTTGCGTTCAATTTTTAAAAGACAATAATTTAAATCCGGAATATCACGAATACCCTGAACAGCATACTATTAGCAATGCAATGTTGCAAGACATGTTAATATGGCTTAACAAATAATACTTATTAAACTCGATGAAATGATTTTACTTGGTGTGAGCTAGCAAGAAAACGCAAATCAATGCCCACTACTCCATCATTTTTTGTGACATAAATTTTAAAAACTCTCTTATTTTCGTAAATTGAATTTAGCGTATCATGCTTTAGCATATACACGTCATTATAAATTTTATTCCCTAAAGAAAGACTGGCATACAATGAATCTCCGGCTTCTAAAGTTATTGGATTAGTTATATTGATGTCTTTATAAAAATCTAACACATAAAAATAGGTATCCATTCTACTTACGATCTTTCCCATTGTTTCTTCAAGCAAATTTTGAGAAAATGACCCGGCCTTTTCTCCGGAGGAGTCGCTTTGAGCAAAAAAACTTTTATATACTTGACATCTTTCTTCACAGTCGCATCCTCCTAATTCATTTTTCTTACAAGGATTATAGTCGGTAGGATTAGAAGCTGAAATATTCTGTACTTTAAACGACATGGTATCACCGGCACCATCAGCAAAAAGAATGACTTCACCTGAATCAGCATGCAACCACTGTGAGCCTTCTGCTGATATTGAACCACAATGAAATTCCTTATCACAATTACATCCTGCAAGAAAAAATAGAGAAGCTATTAATGCAATTAAAAGTGGTTTCATTGCAAGAAAACTTATTGTTTAACTTTATTTAACTTCTGAATGAACATATGCTCGGCAGTTTGATACAAACTAACTACTTTGTTTTGCATAGAAGGATCTACCGACATTGACTTCATATCACCTGTAAATCGATCAAATTTATACTGAGTAATTTTCTTTTGAGGAGATAACACAACTAATTTATCATCTTGAATGTACCCTAATTTCTGATAAGTACCAACAAATGCGCGTTCTTCTTCTTTCTTCATGGTAAAGATATCCTTACCATAGAAAGTAGATTTGTAGCTCCAATTCATCATAGCCATAAGCGTAGGAGGAATATCAACTTGAGAACATAATTTATCTATCATTTGCGGTTGAACAATTTTAGGTGCGTAAATCACACAAGGAATTTGATATTTCAACACGGGAATTTCAGATTTACCTGCACTGCTTCCGCAATGATCGGCTACAATCACAAAAATTGTACTATCAAACCATGGCTTTTGCTTTGCTGCTTTGATAAATTGTTCTAAAGCATAGTCAGTATATCGAACGCCTCCCGTTCTATTAGCAGGGAGCTTAATTCCGATTTCCGGGAATGTATATGGCTTATGGTTTGAGGTTGTCATTATGAAATTCAAAAACGGTTTGCCTTGAGCGAAACTTTTATCAGCTTCTTTCATTGCACGTCGGTACGAATCGCCATCGCAAGTACCCCAAACATTTGCAAAAGTTATTTCATTGTCGGCAAATACGCTTCTGTCTACAATTTCATATCCGTTACCGGAGAAGAATGTATTCATATTATCGAAGTAGCCGAATCCTCCATAAATAAATTTATTTTGATATCCCTTTTGTTTGAAGATTTCACCTAATGAATACAAATGATCATTTCCTGGGCGACGAACTAAACTAGTTCCTGGTGTTGGCGGAATACATAAATTCAATGCCTCTAATCCACGAACTGTTCGAGTACCATTTGCATATAAATTGGTAAGGAAAATTCCTTCGCGTGTAAGTGAATCAAGGAATGGCATGTCATATCCATCTTCACCACCAATGTATTTCATAAACTCACCACTCAAACTTTCGACAGTCACAAACATTACATTGTACAGTTTCTCCTCTCCTACTCTTTTAACAGCATAAAGCGGATTAACTTTCCCAGGCTCGTCATAGACAATTAATGAATCAGCCATTAATTCTTGTAAAGAACGAAATGCCAATGTATCATCTATAGTTGTATAAAAGTGATCGTAATCAAGTTGGTTATTTTTAAATGCTTCAAACAATGAATAAATTCCGTTTTTAGCCAATTCTTTATTGTAACTGTTATTGCTTATTTCAGCCCATGCATGCGTAACAAAGAAGAATGAAAAAACTGCAGGAAGCATTAAAAGTATCCCAGACTTTAGACGACTTAAAAAATTTTGATCACTATTCAATGCATCATTAACAATGGATTTCTTTACAATTCTTCGAATAAAAAGAGCACTAACAAGTGCAACACATGATACAAGTAATGGAAGCGAATATGATTCAACAATATTTCCAATTACTTCAGTGGTATAAATTAGATAATCGACAGCTATAAAGTTAAAGCGAACTTCGAATTCATCCCAGAAGAAATATTCGGCAATAACATTAAATACCCAAATAAAAACTGTTAGGCTGTAAAAAAACCAAACAAATCCTTTATACACTTTACTTTTTGCAATTACAGGAGGAATAATAATTGTAAAAAAGATAAACGGAATCATAAAGTAAGAACATGCAACCAAATCGAAAAAAAATCCGACACTAAATGACTTTAACAGTTCAAATATATTCCAACTAATTTGTCCTGCCGACTTAAACAGCAACACAACTCTCGTTATGAAAGAAAGCAAAAGGAAAATAATTATGAGCGATTTTACAATTTTAAATCGTCCGCTAAATAGTGATTGCATAAATTTAGGTTTAATGAAAATTAACCGTGAATAGTTTCTTTAACGCCGAAACCTTTTATTATTTCTCCTTCATAGTCAAGCCACTCTTGCCATCGCTTTTCCACATCTTCTCCTTCAGCATATTTCTTTGCAAAGTTTAAAAACATAGTATAGTGATTTGCTTCGCTCACCATTAACATGCGATAAAAATCTCGCAAGTCTTCATCTTTAATATTATCTGAAAGCACCTTGAATCGTTCGCAGCTTCTAGCTTCAATCATTGCACCAAATAATAAGCGGTCGATTAAATGCACTTCACGTGAACCGCCTTTACGCTGAAAATCATATAACAAATTCACATATTCATCGCGTCGTTCCTTGCCTAACACATACCCTCTCTCAATCAATTTCTGATGTACTTGCTGAAAGTGACTTAATTCTTCTTGTGCCAATTCTAACATGGCTGTTACTAAATCCGTTTTCTCCGGAAATTTAACAACTATTGTTATTGCATTTGTAGCCGCTTTCTGCTCGCAAAAAGCATGATCGGTGAGTATTTCTTCTATATTCTTTTCCACAATATTTACCCATCGAGGATCAGTCGGCAATTTCAATCGGAACATAATTTTCTTCTTAATAATTTAACATTTCTTCGAATGCCACACTTACTTTATCGGCATTTGGAAGCATTGTAAATTCAAGTGTACTATTCAATGGAATTGCCGGTAAATTTTCTGATCCAATTACGCGAACCGGAGCATCTAATTGATGGAAACAATGTTGAGATATTCTTCCTGCAATTGATTGTGCGAATGAATTATTGTAAGGTTCTTCTGTTAACACAATACACTTTCCGTGTTTTCGGACCGAGGTAAATATAGCTTCTTCGTCGAGCGGAGCTAGCGTTCTTAAATCGATAATTTCAATTTGTCCGGGATAGTTTTTCGCAGCATTCTTCGCCCAATAAACACCCATACCATAGGTTATAACGGTAAGGCTATCCGAAGTTGTATCAGCCTCTTGAACTAATCTTGCTTTTCCTAGAGGCAGTATGTAATCTTCAGATGGTTCAATTGTTTTAGCATCTTCTGTTCCTTTGATCTTCGACCAATATAATCCTTTGTGTTCTAACATCACTACAGGATTTGGATCGTAGTAGGCCGCTTTCATCAAACCTTTTAAATC
>Ga0255347_1004272_pt1 | contig 17457 bp, 12 predicted proteins | sample wastewater_treat_2_FD_192479 | JGI IMG/M metagenome (GOLD analysis project Ga0255347, IMG submission 192479) | Wastewater microbial communities from Lulu Island WWTP, Vancouver, Canada - plant24 | ecosystem: Engineered > WWTP > Wastewater > Unclassified | place: Canada: Vancouver, British...
CGCCCTCGCTCGGATCCATGAACGCCGAGGTAATGCCCGATTCATCGTAATGCTTGAGCAAGGCCGCCTTGGCCGGCGTCCAGTCGTGGGTGTTGCGTTCGCCGTTGGCCACCGCCCGCGCCACCGGCCCACGGGCCACCGCGCGCGTCGCCTGCACCATCATGTGCAGATCGTAACGGTCGGCAAAACGCCACATGATCTGGCGGATGTCGTCGCCGGGCAGGGTTTTCAGCGGGGCCCCGCTGGAGTTTTCCATGTTCGTTGGCATAAAAATTTTGCGGTTCAGCTTTGTGAAATACGTTTTAACCCAGCCCGCGTGTCCCACGGAGTTCACTGGACGCTGTTGGATTAACCGACCGCCGCCCAAAACACAAGCCTGCGGGTCAAGATTCGGTGCGTGGAACTTTCCGGTGGCCGGAGAAGAAACCCGTTTTCTCCCTGCCGAGATGGCAGTCCGGTCGGCCTTTCTTTTTTCATCCTGTGTCCGCCGAGAACGAAACAAATGCTCAGATGCCTTCGCAACGGCAAGGCCTCGCGGCGGTCGCGCAGGGGAAAAACGAATTTTGCGAACCGCGGCCGTGATGCTAAACATGCGGTGTGCTCCGTGATTCCGACGCCAACGCCGGTGGGTCCGCCCGCGCCATCCTGCTGCAGGGCGCGCGGGCGCATAATTTGAAGAATCTCACGCTCGCCATCCCCCGCGACAAATTTGTGGTCATCACCGGCGTCAGCGGTTCGGGCAAAAGCACGCTGGCGTTTGATCTTCTGTTCGCGGAAGGGCAGCGGCGGTTTCTCGATTCGATGAATGCCTACGCCCGGCAGTTCGTCGAGCAAATGCCCAAGCCCGACGTGGACCGCATCACCGGCCTGCCGCCGACGGTCAGCATCGAACAACGCACCAGCCGCAGCGGCGGCAAGAGCACGGTCGCCACCGTGACCGAGCTGCATCATTTTTTGCGGCTGTTGTTCGCGCGACTGGGCACGCCGTATTGCCCGGATTGCCAGTTGCCGGTGGCCGCGCAAACCCGCGACGCCCTGCTCGCCGGGCTGCGACGGGAAGGACGGCAGCGCGGCGGGTTGCTGGTGCTCGCGCCGGTGGTGCGTAATCGCAAAGGTTTCCACAGCGAGGTGGCCGAATGGGCGGCCAAACGGGGCTACGGGGAAATCCGCGCCGACGGTAAGCTCTACGATACGAGCCAGCCGTTCCGTCTCGACCGATTTCGCGAACATGATGTCGAGATTGTCGTGGGGCGCACCTGCGCCGCCACCGGTCGGCAATCGCTTTCGCAACTGGTCGAAACGGCGTTGGCGCTCGGCAAGGGCACCCTGTTCGCGCTCGATCAACACGGCAAGCTGACCGTCCACTCCACCGAACGCGCCTGCCCTCGATGCGCCCGTTCCTTTCCGGTGCTGGACCCGAAAAATTTCAGCTATAATTCGGCGCAGGGCTGGTGTCCCCAATGCCGCGGCTTTGGCGAACTGTTTTATCTGCCGGACGTGGAACGCGGCGCGAACGCCGACAGCATCGAGGAAAGCTGGTGGAGCTGGGCCACTGAGCGCGAAGTCTGTCCCGCCTGTCACGGCGCGCGGTTGAATCCGCTGGCCCGGGCGGTGCGGCTTCCACTGCCCCCTCTCGTGGCGCCGCTGACCATCGAGGAAATCGGCCGACTGGCGGTCGCCTCGGCAGGCGGACTTTTCCGGCGGGTCAAATTCACCGGACGCGCCGGATTGATCGCCCGCGACATTCTGCCGGAGATTCGTGAGCGGCTGCGATTTCTTCAAGAGGTTGGTCTCGGCTATCTGCAACTGGACCGCGCCGTGCCCACGCTCTCCGGCGGCGAAAGCCAGCGCATCCGGCTGGCGGCCCAACTCGGCTCGAACCTGAGCGGTGTGCTTTACATTCTTGATGAACCCACCATCGGCCTGCATCCCCGCGACAACGAACAACTGTTGACCGCGCTCGCCCAACTTCGTCGTCGCGGCAATTCCGTCGTGGTGGTTGAGCATGACGAACAAACCATGCGCCAGGCGGATTGGATCGTGGACTTGGGCCCGGGCGCGGGCGTGCATGGCGGCCAAGTCGTGGCCGCGGGGCCGCTGGCGGAGTTGCGGCGTCATCCGGAAAGCATCACCGGCCAATGTTTGCGGGCAAAAAAACGTTTCCCCACCCGCGGCGAACGCCGCCCGGTGACACCGCCGGACGCCAAACGAAGCACATCATCGCCCGACGCGCCGCCCACCGATTGGCTCACGCTGTATCACGCCGCCGCGCACAATCTGAAAAATCTCACCGTCCACTTTCCGCTGAACCGGCTGGTGCTGGTGACCGGCGTCAGTGGTTCGGGCAAAAGCACGTTGGTTCGGGAATGTCTGCTGCCCGCCCTGCAAACCGCGCTGCAATCGAAGCGCCCGGCGTCTGCGGTCGCCCCACCCCGCCGCCGCGCTTCCATCGCGCCGGAGGTTCGCGGCTACGCCTCGCTTAAGGCGGTTTACGAGGTGGACCAATCGCCCATCGGACGCACCCCGCGTTCGGTGCCCGCCACTTACGTCGGTTTTTTCGATGACATCCGCCAACTGTTTGCCCAGACACCCGAGGCACGGATGCGGGGCTACACGGCGAGCCGGTTTTCGTTTAACAGCGCGCAAGGCCGCTGTCCGGAATGCGAGGGCGCCGGCCAGCTCAAGCTGGAAATGAATTTTCTCCCAACCGCCTTCGTGCGGTGCGAAACCTGCCACGGCACCCGGTTCAATCGCGAAACCCTCGACCTCACCTATCGCGGAAAAAATGTGGCCGAGGTGCTGGACCTGTCGGTGGAGGAAGCGCTGGCGTTCTTTGCCTCCCATCCCCGGATCCGGCGAGCGCTGCAGGCTTTGCACGACACCGGACTGGACTACCTCAAGCTCGGCCAAACCAGTCCCACGCTCAGCGGCGGGGAAGCCCAACGCGTGAAGCTCGTCACGCATTTGTTAAGCGGACTGACTTCGGCAGACGCCTCGCCCAAGGCGCGCCGGTCCGGAACCTCACGCCATCTTTTCATCCTGGAAGAACCCACCATCGGCTTGCACGCCGCTGACGTGGGATTGCTGGTGAATGTGCTCCAGCGGCTGGTGGACGCCGGCCATTCGGTCATCGTGATTGAACACAACCTCGACTTGATCGCCGAAGCCGATTGGATCATTGACCTCGGCCCGGAGGGCGGCGCGGACGGCGGACGGCTGGTGGCCGCGGGCACGCCGGAACAATTGGCGCGCAACCCGCACTCGCACACCGCCCGCTTCCTGCGTAGAGTGTTGGGCAAATGAGCCTTGCTTACGAAGAGCTTCTCGAGGGCACGCCTACGGTGCGTCAGCCGCCCGGCGAACGGCATGAACGTATTTGCGAGCGGCTGCACGGGGCGGTGGCCGCCAGTGTCGCCAAAAACCCCACCGCCCGATTGCTGCCCCGCCGCACCGAGGTGGTGCTCTCCCCCCGGGCCGCGTTGCGTCCCGATCTCGCGCTCGTCACGGCGGCCACCGGCAAACTCTGGCTCGCCGCGGAAATCGTCAACGCCGGCGATCACCACCCCGACACCGTCATCAAGAAGGCGCTCTATGAAGAGTTGCGCCTGCCGCGGCTCTGGATGATAGATCCGCGCTACGACAACGTGGAGGTTTACCACGCCAGCCCGTTCGGCCTCGTCCTCAAAGGGATTCTGGCGGGCTCGGAATTGCTCACGGAAAATCTCCTGCCGGAGTTCCGGGTGGTCATCCAGGAATTGTTCAGCGTGTGAAAACCGCCCCGGCCATCGCCGTGTTGGTCGCGATGGGGTTGATCGCGGGATGCGCGACCCATCGGAGCCCGCCTCGTCTGGACTGGATTCAAGTGGCACCGGGACAACCCGGTTTTGTGGAAGCGCGCCGTGGCCAACCGTTCACTCCGTGGGGTTTCAACTACGACCGCGATTTCCAGATGCGCCTGATCGAAGACTTCTGGGAAACGGAATGGTCCACCGTGGTCGAGGATTTCCGCGAGATGAAAGCCCTCGGCGCGAACGTGGTGCGCGTTCACCTGCAACTGGCCCGGTTCATGACCGCCCCGGACCAGCCCAACAACCGCGCGCTCGGGCGGCTCCGGCAACTGCTCGCGCTGGCCGAAGCCACGGGCCTGTACCTCGACCTTACCGGCCTGGGTTGTTATCGCAAAGCTGATGTGCCCGCTTGGTTGTCGGCACTGGCTGAAGCCGAGCGCTGGCGGGTGCAGGCCCGATTTTGGGAGGCCATTGCCCGGACCTGCGCCGACAGTCCGGCGGTCTTTTGTTACAACTTGATCAACGAACCGTTTGTCCCGGGACAACCGCGTCCGCCGGGCGATTGGCTGGCGGGGGAACTGGCCGGTTTCCATTACGTCCAGGCGCTGGTGCTTGATCCGGCGGGACGCGCGCCGCCGGAAATCGCCCGCCAATGGACGGAGCAGATGGTTGCGGCCATTCGCCGGCACGATGCGCGGCACTTGATTACCTTGGGATTTCTGCCCAACAGCAGCGCGCCGTTCATCCACGCGGTCGCGCCCGCGCTCGACTTCGTTTGCGTCCACCTGTATCCGCAGACCGGTAAACTGGCCGCCGCCCGGGAAACATTGCGGCGGTTCCAAGTGGGCAAACCGGTGGTTGTGGAAGAAACCTTTCCGCTCCACTGCCGGAGCGAGGAACTCGTCGCCTTCATCCAGGAAGAATCCGCCACCGTGGCGGGCTGGCTCAGTTTTTACTGGGGGCAGACTCCGGAGGAACTGGCGGCGGAATCCACCATGTCGGCGGCCATCATCGGCGGATGGCTGGAACAGTTTGGCCAAACCAAGCCCCCGCCATAGAAGCCATCCCGGCAATGGGTGTCGCTGTCAAAAGCCTGAAAACCAATCCGCAGATGACACTGATTTCTCAGATTTTTTCCGGTTCCTCATCGGCGTGAATCGGCGCCATCTGCGAACGGAAGAATTGATGTGCTGGCTTCCAAATCGGATTCCGCCCCCCAGAGGACGGATGCCGATGCTGCTGGACTAGCCGGTCAACAAGGATCAACGCCCGCTGACGCGGCGCAACAACGGCTGGTGAAAGCGGCACTGGCGGAATACGAGGCGAGCCTGGCACCGGCGGAACTGTCTCCGAGTCTGTAAAAGCTGCTGGCGGAGGAGGACGCCGACGCGGTCCCCGAAGCGCCCGAAAGTCCGTAGAGACGGAAACGCCACGCGAGTCCGAAGCGACGACCGAGACGGAGTAGCGCAAACTTTGGTGCCGGTGGTCGGACTCGAACCGACACGACTTTTTAAGGTCCCGGGATTTTAAGTCCCGTGCGTCTGCCATTTCGCCACACCGGCAAATTGATCCCTCCCCACCGCGGCGCTGCGCAAAGCGGGCAGCCCGGTGGTGGCGTTGTTCGACCACGTGAGCCTGGGCAAAAGCCCTTGGAAACACCCCGCGAAAAATCCTAAAAAAGTCCTTGTCGGATTACCTCAGAGGTGAACTGAGCGACGCGGCGGCCCAGCGCGTCCGCATTGGCCACTGACGTGGCCCGCCCGCGTTCGCTCCAGTGATTTTGTTAGCCGACGACGTTCTCATCTCACTTCCCAATCTCGTAAAGTACATACCATGCAGCCACGAGGCAACTCAACGACATCAACAGCACAGTGGTCAGCGTCTCAACGTCGAGGATGCGAGCACGCAACTGACGAACTGCCCCCTTGAGCTGGACGAGGTAGAGCATCGTCCAAAAAAGAAGCGCGCAAGCGGCGTAAATGAACCACCCGACACCTGGCCGGTTCTGGGCTACGGCCAGTCCCAATCCGAGCAACATCGAAGGAAACAGCAATAGGCAGAAAACGTAGCCGAAGCAGGCTACAAACCAGAACGGTGTACCCAGAGCACACCAAACATAGTAAAACGCGGGATGAACCTCTCTTGCGTTCGATGCGCCTTCACGCCACTTCTGGATGCTGCGGAGCGGTGCGAAAGTGAAATGTCCGGTACTAGCCACGTGCGCGCTGACGGCTAACAGTTAAGTGAGCGACAGTTACATTGGCCTATTTGTCGCCATATCATTGCGCCAGAAGATTGAAGATTTTCAAACTGGTTGTCAAGCCATGAGTTCGCCGGATTTGGGAAAGACTGGGGACATCGTGACCCCCCGGTGTGAACATAGGCTGGTTACCATAATTTATTTCCGCATGACGCAGGAGGAAGCTGTTGGGTTGGGTTGATCCACGAAGGATTGGAGAGCGGACCAAGCCGGGCGGTCCCCCCCCGCACCATGGTTTTCCGGCCGTCCCACCCACGCCCCGCGCGCCGGGGTCGAATAGTTTTGCCTCCGGCGGCATTTTGGCGTGTGATGGTCCCGCGTTTCGACGCGGAGCGAATTATGAAACTAAATACGATCTTGATGCTTGCCTTCCCGATCTTGGCTCCCGTTCTCAGTCAGGCGGCCAGTTACGGGCCCTCTTCCATCACCCCGCCCCCGCCAGTGCGCGAATTCCGCGCCGCCTGGGTAGCCACGGTGGCCAACATAGACTGGCCCTCGAAACGCGGGCTGCCAGTCGCGGATCAAAAAGCGGAGTTGATGGATATTCTGGACCGGGCGGCGGCCCTGAAACTCAACGCGGTTATTTTTCAGGTCCGCCCCGCGTGCGACGCGCTGTATGCCTCGCAACTCGAGCCGTGGTCGGAATTTCTGACCGGGACCATGGGGCAGCCGCCCCGGCCGTATTACGATCCCTTGGCGTTGGCGGTGACGGAAGCGCACCGGCGCGGGTTGGAACTACATGCCTGGTTTAATCCGTACCGCGCCTTGCATCCCTCGGGAAAAGGGCCGGTGGCCGCCACGCATGTCAGCAAAACCCGTCCACAAATTGTGCGGACCGTAGGCAAATACCTCTGGCTGGATCCCGGCGAACGGGAGACGCAGGATTATTCGGTGAACGTGGTCCTGGACGTCGTCAAACGCTACGACGTGGATGGCATTCATTTTGATGATTACTTCTATCCCTACCGATCCTATGCCGAGCCGGGGCCGGACGGGACTCGCCCGGATTTTCCGGATGACGCGAGCTGGCGGAAATTCGGGAGCGCCTCCCAGCTCAGCCGCGATGACTGGCGGCGGCAGAATGTGGATGTGTTCGTCCGGCGCGTGTATGAATCCGTCAAAGCCACCAAGCCCTGGGTCAAATGCAGCGTCAGCCCGTTCGGCATCTGGCGGCCGGGGCATCCACCCCAAATCAAGGGCATGGATGCGTATGTGGAGTTGTACGCGGACTCGCGGAAGTGGCTGTTGAACGGCTGGGTGGATTACTTTACTCCCCAACTGTACTGGGCCATTGATCCGAAAGAGCAAAGTTTTTCGGCGCTGCTCGACTGGTGGAATCAGCAAAACCCCAAGCGCCGCCACCTTTGGCCCGGCATGAACACGACGAAAGTCGGCACGTGGGGGCCGGGAGAAATCACCCGGCAAATCGCGTTAAGCGCCCGGCAACCGGTCAGCGCCGGACATGTGCATTGGAACATGAAAAGCCTGTTGCGCAGTAGCGCGCTGCAAACCGCCTTGAAACAGGGACCGTATGCCGACGTGGCGTTGGTGCCGGCCTGTCCCTGGCTGGATGCGAAACCGCCGGCCAAGCCGAAGCTCACGGTTTCCGCGGAGGCCACGGCGGCGCGCGCCAGTTGGACTCCCGCCCCGGGCGAACCCATCGGCTTCTGGCTGTTGCAGGTGAAACGCGGCACCGCGTGGACCAGTGAAATCACGTCCGAACGTTCGCGGCGCCTGGCGGGCCCGCTGCCGGACGCGGTGGCCGTCACGGCGGTGGATCGCGCCGGCAACACCAGCGCGCCCACCGTGGTGCAATTGAAACGCTGATCCGCGCGGAATGGTCGCGGTAACGGTTCCGGAAGGGCTGTAAGCCGAATTCTGTCTGCCCCGAAGCGTTCGGGGGAGAGAATCATTTGTCTAAGCAGCCAGTACCCGGGACGCGTTCCACTCGCGCGGAACGGAAGCGGGCCGCTTCGCCGTCCCCTATTTGGCCTTGCACCCGATGGGGTTTTCCGTGCCTCGTTGCTTGCGCGCCGAGCGGTGGGCTCTTACCCCACCTTTTCACCCTTACCCGCCGTGAACTTCACGGCCGGCGGTTTGTTTTCTGTGGCACTGTCCGTCGGGACGCCTCGCGGCGTCGCCGCCCGCGTGTATCCCAAGCGCCGCCGGGAGTGCCGGCGGCCGGGTTACGCGGCATCGCGCCCTGTGGTGTTCGGACTTTCCTCCCCCGCCCCGCTCGCGCGGTGCGGGAGCGATTCTCCGCCCTTCCAGAACCGCCCTTACGATACTCCGGCGGGCGACCGTTCACAAGCCGCACCCCGCGCCACCGGCCATTCACGCAGTTGCCAACGGCCCGCCCGTCCGTCACACTGGCAACCGATGAGCAAACGGTTTTACATCACCACCGCCATTGATTACGTCAACGGCCAACCGCATCTGGGGCATGCCTACGAAAAAATCGTGACGGATGTGATTGCGCGCGCGCGCCGCAGTCTGGGGCAGGAAACTTTCTTCCTCACCGGCCTGGACGAGCACGGACAAAAAGTGCAGCAGGCGGCGGAAGAAGAGGGCAAATCGCCGCAGGCGTATTGCGACGAACTGGCCGGGCAGTGGCAGGCTTTCGTGCGCAAGCTGGGCATTACGAACGACGATTTCATCCGCACCACCCAACCGCGGCATCAACAGGTCGTCCGCGCGATGCTCGCCAAATTGCACGCGCAGGGCGACCTCTACAAAGCGCCTTACCGCGGCTGGTATTCCTGGAAGGAAGAAACGTTCCTGACCGAAAAAGACCGCCGCCCGGACGGCACCTTTGACCCGGTGTGGGGGGAAGTGAAGGAGTTGATCGAAGAGAACTGGTATTTCCGCATGGCGCAACACCAGGCGTGGTTGATCAAACACTTGGAAGCCTATCCCAACTTTGTCCAACCCGACTCGCGGCGGAACGAAGTCCTGGGCTTCCTGAAATCGCAGACGTTGGAAGACCTCTGCATCAGCCGGCCGGCCGCGCGATTGAACTGGGGGATTCCCCTGCCCTTCGACCCAGAATATGTCAATTACGTTTGGTTCGACGCACTGACGAATTACTACAGCCTGCCCGTGGCGCTCGGGGACGCCGAAGCGGCCAAACCACTCGCCGGTTATTACGAGCCGGCCGCCGCCCCGCCCGATTCCGGTCTGCGGTTGTGGCCGGCGGATATCCATGTCATCGGCAAGGACATTGTCCGGTTTCACGCGGTGTATTGGCCGATCATGCTTCATGCGGCGGGCATCCCGCTGCCCCGGCAGGTCCTGGTGCATGGTTGGTGGCAGAAAGACGGCGAGAAAATGAGCAAAACCACGGGTAACGTGGTGGATCCGGTGGCGGTCATTGATGAGTGGGGCTTGGACGCCTTCCGGTATTATGTGCTCCGCGAATTGGACATCGGCCCGGACGGTAACTGGACGGATGCCGGTTTCCAATCCCGTTACGCGGCCGAGCTGGCCAATGGCTTGGGGAATCTGGTCAATCGTTCTCTCGCCATGCTGCAACGCTATCGCGCCGGCGTGGTGCCGTCGCCCCATCACGAACTGGCCGCCGACGCGGACCAGGCCCGAATCCAAACCCGGACCGCCTTGGAAAACAACGAACTGCAAGGCGCGCTGCTCACCATCTGGGCCCTCGTCACCCGGGCCAATCAATACGTGGATCAAACCGCACCCTTCAAACTGGCCAAGGACCCGGCGCAGGCCGCGCGCCTGGATGAAGTGCTCTACAATCTCGTGGAAACCTGCCGGGTGCTTGCCGTCTTGTTGTGGCCGTTTCTTCCCGGCACCGCCGCGAAGATTTACGCGCAACTGGGGTTGATCGGGGAACCGGATCAGTTTGCCCACGCCGCCTGGGGCGGACTCGGCGCGGGCCATCAAGTTGGTCAACCGTCGCCGCTCTTCCCGCGCAAGGACATTTGAACATGAACCGCTGCGTCTGGCTGGGGTGGTTATGCGTCGGCAGCACGGTGCTCGGCCAGACGCTCCCCCTCCCGCCCCGCGCACCGGACGCCCCCGCCGGCGACGCCTTGATCGCCCGGCTGGCGCCGCTTTCCCCGGCGGTACGGGAGGAGATGGTTTTCTCTCAAGTCGCCGCCGGTAACGTGCCGGATTTTCTTCGCCAGCTTTGCCCGGTGACGATTACGAACCAGACCGAGGCGCGCACCAACATCGTCACATTCTACGTCACCCCGGACTATCTGGCGATCGGTGCGGACGCGGATTATTTCCGCATCCCCTTGACGCCCGCCACGGCGCAACGCATAGCGGATCTTACCGAGAGCATGCTGCCCACCCGGAAAATGGTGGATGCGATTTACACCGCCGCCGCCGTCAAGTTGGCGCCGATCCCGCTGTCGCCCGGGCCGCAAATGACCACCGTGCCCGAGTTCGCCCGGCATAATGGCCTCGTCCGTACCCAGCGGACGGCGGCGTTGACCACTGCGCCGCTCGGGGCGTTGGTGGCGGGACATAAAAAGGACGTCGTGCTCACCACCCGGCTGGCGCGGTCGCCCGATCGGGTGGCGATTTATGGCTGGCACCAAACCAACGGCGTGCCGATTCAACCGTTGTATCTCGGTCACACCGCCGCCTGGGTGGACTACAGCCACGGCATCCGCCTCGTTGCCCGGCGCGGTCTGCTCAACGGCCAGCCCACTTCCCTCACGACGTTGCTGGCCGATCCCGACACCGCCCAACTGCTTTCCGACGAAGGACCACTCATCGCACCGCGTTATCCGACCCCATCGCCTTCAAACTCCTCTTCAACCAACGCTCCCTCCGCTGCCTCGGCGCTACCCGTCGTACGATTTCCGGAGGGGTTTGTGGCCAGTCCGCAGTTTGGCGAATGGACGCGGGACGAAATCTTCGCGCCCGAGGTGAAAATTCGCATTGTGACTCCCGCCCCTGAAACATTCTTTTTTCCCAAAACCGATTCAGCGTCGCCACTCCAAGCTCGTCCCAAACCGGTCCTGTTGATCTTTTACGGACTGCCAAATGGCAACACCACCGATCAAACCGTCGGCCACCGCTGGCAGCCCGGTGATGACTGGCATTTCGACATCCAACACATCGGCGCGCAAACGCGGTGGTTGCGGAAAGCCCTGCCTGACCGCGCCGTGGTCGTGGCGTATTTGGAAACGGTGGGCAGGAGCTGGCCGGCCTGGCGGCGGAAGCATGGGAATGATCTTCTCCCCGGGCTGTTGATGCGGGTGAAACAAATGTTTGCGGATTATCCCGTGGAAATGGTGCTCAGCGGCCACAGCGGCGGCGGCAGTTACATCTTCGGTTACCTGAACACCGTCGCGGCCATTCCCGACGACGTGACGCGGATCGCGTTTCTCGACGCCAACTACGCCTACGACGCCGCCGCAGGACACGGCGACAAACTGTTGCGCTGGCTGAACGCCGCCACCAACCATCATCTCTGTGTGCTAGCCTACCAGGACCATGTGGCGTTGCTGGACGGCAAACCCTTCGTGAGCGAAGCCGGCGGCACCTGGGGGCGCAGCCAGGCCATGCTGCGCGATTTAAGCGCCGCCCTCGCCTTTCAGACAACCACCAACGGACCGCTCATCACGCACCGGGCCCTGGCCGGGCGGGTGCAGTTTGCGTTGCGCGAAAATCCGGAACGCCGAATCTATCACACGGTGCAAGTGGAAAAGAACGGGTTCATCCACGCGTTGCTGACCGGCACTCCGGCTGAAAACCGCGGTTATGTTTACTTGGGCGACCGCGTTTACAATGCCTGGATCGCCCGGGCCTCCGCTTCCAACTGAAACCACACGCAGGGCCCGCTCACGTCTCCGGGCTGCCCAAGATGCCTTCGTGGAAAAAGGCCGGTCGGTAGCCATGCTCCGTCGTCCAGCGAATCGCGGCTTCGCTTCTTTGGCGTAACCGGCTTGGCAGACCGGATAAAAGGACCAGGAATACGGTTCGTGACCCAACAGGTTGATGGCTTCACGGCGTTCCGACATGTCCTGCGCCCCGCGTGAAAGCTGGAAAAGCGTTCCGACTCGCGAAACGCACGCCGACCCTACTTCGCGGCGAGGGAAAGCGCCCACACCTTTGTTAGCAAGAACCGGCGACCTGCCACATCACTCCTTTTGCTTTGAATCCATGATGAGGGTCACGGGCCCGTCGTTGACGAGGCTGACCGTCATGCGGGCGCCGAACTCGCCGGTTTGCACCGGCCGCCCCAAGTCCTGCGCCAGCCGGGCCACGAATTTCTCATAAAGCGGAATGGCCACCTCGGGCTTCGCCGACCGCACGTAGGAAGGCCGATTGCCCTTGCGCGTACTGGCAAACAACGTGAACTGGCTGACCACGAGCACCTCGCCGCCAATCTCCGCCACGGACAGATTCATCACGCCCGCCGCGTCATTGAAGATCCGGAGTCGCGCGATCTTGCCGCTCAACCATTCGAGGTCGGCTTCGGTGTCCGCGTCTTCAACGGCCACCAACACCAGCAACCCGCGTCCGATCTGTCCCCGCGCCGCGTCGCCAATGACGACCCGCGCCTCACTGACTCGTTGAATAACTGCGCGCATGAATTTGAATAAAATGACAGCCTGACTGAAACCGGGGAAAGTGGAAACCCCAAGCGGTCAAACGATGGCCCTGGACAAGTTGAAAATTCCCGCACCAGCGGAACAGGACTTACCCGAGCCGATGATTCGCCACCCGTTCCCGCAGCTCATTTCCATCCAAAAACCGGTTTCGTAAATCTTGTCCTCACCACAAATCCCCTGCCCGGCCCCAATATTTTTCAGGGGTCGAGTTTAGCGACGATAGGTAGGGTTTCAAGCCCTCGCCAAGTGGGCAACCGCGGACAACATTTCTCGCTGCAATCCTCTATGTTTGCCGCACGTTGGCTCAGCGGAAAACACTTTTACTGGCTTAAATGCCGCGTCTGGCGTTTGAGCGATGCGCGGCGTCCGCCGACGGCGCGCCCCCGCCATTCTGGGCCCAGCACACGGCGCAAAACCTCCGGCACTTCCCGTCGCCCGCCGCGTTGATAATCCCGGGCCAGCCCCGGTGCCACCTCCTCGGTCGGCAGTCCAAGTTCAACGGTCAGATATTCGAACAACCAGGCCACCAGACGCGGCAACGCAATCGCGTCCGTGCGCCCGGCGCGCGCGTGCAGCCATTGGCTCCACCGCAGAAACCCGTAAAACGGCGAGGTATCCCCCGGCCACAAGCGCGGGGTGGTTTCGATGAAGTTGCCGCTGTTGGCGATCCAATCCCAATGCCGGGCAAAGCGCCGCAGCCGCTGCATCATGGTGAAATCCACCAGGCGGTTTTGCAGAATTTCATACGGCGGATGCGGGCTGTACACCATGCCCCATTCCGCGTCGTGGCGGCTGATGGGCACCCCACGGAGCCGCTTGAGAATACCGAATTGGATTTCCTGCGGTCCCAGCGCCACCAACCGGTCAAATCCCGCCGCAAAACTCTCCACCGACTCGCCCGGCAACCCGGCAATCAGATCGGCGTGCAGATGCACCCCGGTTTCCGCGCGCAACCAGCGGAAGTTCTCTTCGAGTTTGGCGAGATTTTGCCGGCGCGAAATGCGCGCGGCGACTTCCTCGTTGAAGGTCTGCACCCCGATTTCGAATTGCAACGACCCGGCGGGAAACTGGCGAATTAGGACGCGCAACGCCTCCGGCAACCAATCCGGGCGTAGTTCAAAGTGATACCACTGACCCGCGCGGTGTCGGGCCAGAAAGAACTCCAGAATCGCGCAGGCGGTGGGCAGATGCAGGTTGAAGGTGCGGTCCACGAATTTGAACTGCCGCGCGCCCCGATCGAGCAGGTCCTGCAAGGCCGCCAGCAAATCCGGCAGCGGAAATTGCCGCACAGGCTGGTCCAGCGATGACAGACAAAACTCGCACGAGAACGGACATCCCCGGGACGCCTCAACGTAGAGAACCCGGTGCGCCAGATCTTCGACCTGGTACAGCGCGTAGGGCATCTTTACGCAGGCCAGATCGGGCAGCCCGCCGGCGATGATTTTTTCCGGCGGACGGTCGCCGGCCAGCAAGCGGTGACAAAGATCGGCAAACGCCAGATCGCCTTCCCCGGTGATGATGTAATCGGCCAGGGACGCAATCGGCTGGAGATTGGTTTCATAACTGATCTCCGGTCCGCCCAGGACCACCAGCACATCCGGGCGCACCCGTTTGATCAAGGCCACTATTTCCGTCGTGGGCGCAACGTTCCAAATATAAATTCCGAACCCGAGAATTCGCGGCTGATGGGCGAGCAACGATTCCACGATATCCACCGGTCGGCGCGTGAGATCAAATTCCAGCAGCCGCGCACGCTCCCGCAACGGCCCCAGATTGGCCAGCAGATAGCGCAGGCCAAACGAGGCATGAATGTATTTCGCGTTGAGCGTGGCCAATACAATGTCCGCCATGCCGGTAAGATACCCGCCCGGGCAGCGGCTGGCGATGGTTGATTGGGCGCGTTGACAAAAATGACGGCGCGAAACGGGCGCGTTCTTCCGCAACAAAAAATCACAAAAAAATCGCCTTCACCAAGGCCGTCGTGTTATTCGTGCCGCCTCGTAAAACCGGCCAATGGTCCGGGGATCCATCACATGGGTAAATTTAACGAACTGGTTTTGAATTCGCCGCGGCGTCTGGCTCTGCCTATCGCGGTTTATCCGGCGCTGACGCTGACAGGCGTCAAAGTCCGCGACATTGTCACCAATCCGCACGCCCAGTTCGAGGCGGCGGCCGCATTACAGGCGCGGTATCGCGCCCCGTTCGTGATGGCGGCCATGGACCTGAGCGTCGAAGCCGAGGCGTTTGGTTGTGACCTTCACATGACGGACAATGAAGTGCCCACCGCCGCCAATCCCGTGATTGCCAGCCTCGAACAAGCCCAGGCGCTCGCGGTGCCGCCGGTCGGCACCAAACGCACTCCGGTTTATCTCGAAACAGTGCGGCGCTTGCGCGAATTACCGGCGCAACCGCTGGTGTTGGGCAGTTGCATCGGTCCTTTTTCCCTGGCGGGCCGGCTCGTGGGGCTAAGCGAAGCCTGCGGTCTCACTCTGGAAAATCCCGACCTCATGCACACGGTTTTGACCAAATGCACCGAGTATCTCACGGCGTATGCCAAGGCCTTCCGGGAAGCCGGCGCCCACGCGCTGCTGATGGCCGAACCGGCGGCGGGACTCCTTTCACCGCGGGGACTGGTCCGCTTTTCCGCGGCGTACATCAAAGCCATCGTGCAAGCGGTCGAAGACGGCCAGTTTCAAGTGGTGCTTCACAACTGCGCCGCCAAGCGGGTTCATTTGTCGGCCATCCTTGAGTCCGGACCGCAGGCGTTTCATTTTGGCGCGCCCATGGACTTGGTCCAAGCGCTGACCGAAATCCCGGCCACGACGGTGTTGTGCGGCAATCTCGACCCCACCGCCGTGTTCCTGCAAGCGACAGCGGAGCAGGTTGCGGAACGAACGGGCGATCTCCTTGCCGCTACAAACGCGCACCGCAATTTCGTCATCTCCTCCGGATGCGACGTGCCGGCGGAAAGTCCGCTGAGCAATCTCGACGCCTTCCACGCCCGGGTCGAGAGGGAATAAACTGAAGCCCGACCTGGCCGGCGACCACCCAAGCTTCTTCTACCCGTCGCCAGCGAAAGATGAAGCGGCAAACGCACTCCATGGCGGCCCCGTTTTACGCATCAAGAGTTCATCGTGGCCGGGCACCACAAAATTGCGCAGCCGGCCAACCAGTTCATAGCCCCGCCGGTGATAAAACTGTTGGGCCGCCGTGTTAAAAGAGGAAACGCAGAGGAAGACGTTGGGACTTTGCCGTTGAATACGTTCCTCGGCGAATTGCATCAATCGCGCGCCCACGCCACGCCCGCGCCAATCCAGATGCACCGCCAGCGTGGCAATGTAACCATTGAGCACGCCGTGAAGGTCCAGCGCTAGTACGCCGATGACGCGTCCGGCGGTGGTGGCCCCGTGCAATTCCCGTCCGGTCGTCAGCAACAACTTGAGACAGGTCGCCCGGTCCCGTTGCAAGGTCAGCCACGGTTCGGATTGCGCCATCCAATCCGCCACGGCAGCGGGTTCTTCGGGTCGCCGAAGCAAGCGGATGGCAAAATCGGCGGGCAGTCCAGACATGCGTGGCGGAGACAGTTAACGCCCGGGCGGCAGCTCAGCGATCAGCGCCGCCACCGCCGCAGTAAAGGGCACGGATTGTTGGGCGCGGGTCTGGACATGTTTGATACGCACCGATTTTTCACCCGCATCGTTGCGCTCCACAGTCACCAAGTGGGTGACGCCCAGTTCCCGCGCGCGCTTGAATTGTTTTTCCGGTTTCGTCGGCGTGAGCGGATAATCCACCGCCAGCCCCGCATCGCGCGCTTGTTGAACCAGCGCCAGCGAATCCCCGCGCAGGGTTTCGTCCTCAACCAGACAATAGACTGCCACCGCACCGGAGAACCGGGGCAACAAACCTCGGGCCTTGAGAAGTTCCAACAGAACGACATCCCCCATCCCGAACCCGAGCGCAGGCAACTGTATTTTGCCGCCGCTGATGAGGTGGACCAGGTTGTCGTAGCGGCCGCCGCCGGCAATGGCGCGGAATTCGCCCTGCCGGTCAAACGCCTCGAAGACCACGCCGGTGTAATACGCCAGACCGCGAATGACGTGGTAATCCACTGTAACGAAATCGCCCAGCCCCCGCGCCTGGAGATTGTCCAGCACGGCCTGCAACTCGAGTGTAGGTTGGGCGGCAGCGATGAAATCTTTCACCGCTTCGAGCGCGAAGCCAAGCGCTGCCAATTTCTTCCGGCTTTCGTCCTCCGGCGTCCGCTCCAGCTTGTCAATGATCTGGTAAAATTCGTATTCGCCCGCCCCTCCGGCCTCCGCGTTGACGACGCCTCGTTGGTAAAACTCCTGCCACGCGTTCCGACTGCTGATGCGCACCTGAAAATCCGTTGCCGAGAGTCCCAACGCCCGCAACGCGTCAATCAACAACGCGATCAATTCGGCGTCCGCCGCCACGGACGTCTCCCCCAAGATGTCGGCGTTAAACTGAAAATGCTCGCGCAAACGTCCTTTTTGCTGCCGTTCGTAGCGGAACAACTGCGGGATCGCAAACCACTTGATCGGTTTCTTGTAATCCCGTTCGTGCGCCGCCACCATGCGGGCGAGGGTGGGCGTCATTTCCGGCCGCAACGCCACCCGGCGGTCGCCTTTGTCGGTGAAGTTGTAGAGTTGCCCGACGATTTCCTCACCACTTTTGACCGTGTACAGATCGAGCGATTCCACCGGCGGCCCATCGTATTCCCGAAAGCCATAACGCCGGGCGGTGTGCCGCCACGCGGCAAAAACATGCGCCCGGGCATCGGCGCTCCAAGCGA
>Ga0255347_1004274_pt1 | contig 17452 bp, 17 predicted proteins | sample wastewater_treat_2_FD_192479 | JGI IMG/M metagenome (GOLD analysis project Ga0255347, IMG submission 192479) | Wastewater microbial communities from Lulu Island WWTP, Vancouver, Canada - plant24 | ecosystem: Engineered > WWTP > Wastewater > Unclassified | place: Canada: Vancouver, British...
TTGGGCAGAGTCGGTCGTTATAAAATAAATAGACGTTTAGGATTGGACATTCCCAATACAGAGAGATTATTAACAATCACCGATTTAGTAGCGATTATAGCTGGTCTTATATCCCTTCGTGACGGCAATGAACATGAGGATGATATAGACCACTTGGGCAACAGAAGAGTTAGAGCAGTAGGAGAATTGCTTCAAAATCAGGTGCGCATAGGACTTCTTCGTATGGAGAGAATAGCTAGGGAGCGTATGACAACAACCCCTGACTTAGCTACAGCTATGGCAAAAGATTTAATTAACGTTCGCCCAATATCGGCTGCACTAAGAGAGTTTTTTGGTTCGGGACAGCTGTCTCAATTTATGGATCAGACCAATCCCTTAGCCGAACTTACTCATAGACGCAGACTCTCTGCGCTCGGTCCAGGGGGACTAAGTCGCGAAAGAGCGGGATTTGAGGCTCGTGACGTGCATCACACTCACTATGGCCGCATATGTCCTATAGAAACACCGGAAGGTCCTAACATCGGACTTGTTACTTCCCTTGCGACATTTGCTCGTATAAATGAATATGGATTCCTAGTTTGTCCCCGTAAAAAAGTCGTCAATGGAAAAATTACAGAAGAGATAGTTTATCTTTCTGCCGACGATGAAGATGAATACTATGTGGGGCGTGCAGATATGCCAATGGATGAAGAGGGCAATGTTTTGCCAAAATCTGTAAGCGGTGGGATCTATGTAAGACACCATGATAATACTATAGAGATAAGACCCGATGAATTGCAGTACATGGATATATCTCCCAAACAAATCGTATCAATATCAACAGCACTTATCCCATTTCTTGAGCACGACGATGCAAACAGAGCTCTAATGGGATCAAATATGCAGCGTCAAGCTGTACCTCTTGTTTTCCCTGATTCTCCAATAGTAGGGACTGGAATTGAACATCGCATTGCAAAAGACTCCGGTTCTTGTGTTGTTTCAAGCAGGGCAGGAGAGGTCGTCTATGTTGATGCCGATAGAATAGAAATTAAAACGGCTGGCGGAGATATTGACACTTATAACATGGCAAAATTCATGCGTTCAAACCAAGGAACTGTCATTCATCAGAAACCTCTTGTCCAGAAGGGACAGAAAATAAAAGGCAATGAAGTTATTGCAGACGGACAGGCATGCGACGGTGGAGAGCTTGCTCTTGGACGCAATGTGGTTGTAGCTTTTGTTTCATGGGAGGGCTATAACTTTGAAGACGCTATTCTTATCAGTCAAAAACTGGTAAAAGAAGACTTTTACACATCTATACATATAGAAGAATATGAGTTGGAAGCAAGAGACACCAAGCTCGGTTCAGAAGAAATTTCTCGAGATATTCCCAATGTTGGAGAAGATGCACTTAAGAATCTAGACGAAGATGGAATAGTGAGAATCGGAGCGGAAGTCAAAGCCGGAGACATATTGATAGGGAAAGTGACACCAAAAGGCGAATCTGACCAAACTCCTGAAGAAAAATTACTTAGAGCTATATTTGGTGAAAAAGCCAGAGAAGTAAGAGACACTTCCCTAAGAGTTCCACATGGTGAAAGCGGCACCGTAGTCGAAATCAAACGTCTAAGTAGAGAGAACAACGGTGATGACCTGGCTCCTGGAATCAACGAAGTCGTAAAAGTCTATGTTGCTCAGTTCAGAAAGATAACTGAAGGGGACAAGATGGCTGGGCGACATGGGAACAAAGGAGTCGTCTCAAGCATTATGGCAGAAGAAGATATGCCTTATCTTTCAGACGGAACTCCAGTCGACGTTGTCTTGAACCCACTTGGTGTACCTAGCCGTATGAACCTTGGCCAGGTATTAGAAACGATGTTGGGCTTTGTAGCACTACAGAACGGATGGAAGGTAGTGACACCGGTATTTGAATCGGCAACTACTGAAGAGTTAGCTCCTTACGTTAAAAATATACAGGAAACAAAATATCCGGAAATGGAAACGGACTGCAAAATAACATTGTACGATGGGCGTACAGGTGAACCAATGGCAAATAAGGTCGAAGTCGGAGTTATGTATATGATGAAGCTAATCCACTTAGTAGACGACAAAATACATGCCCGTTCTATAGGCCCTTACAGTCTTATTACGCAGCAGCCTCTCGGAGGGAAAACACAGTTTGGTGGGCAGCGTTTCGGAGAAATGGAAGTTTGGGCTCTTGAAGGTTACGGAGCAGCTCATGTTCTTCAAGAAATGCTGACGGTAAAATCCGACGACATAAGAGGTCGACTTAAAACATATGAACGCATTGTTAAGGGTGAGAACTTATCAAAACCAGGCGTTCCCGAGAGCTTTAGAGTATTGATAAAAGAACTGCAAGGTCTTGGGTTGGATGTGGAGATTATTTACACAGATGGAAGCGTTGGGGAACTTGTTCTCAACGATGACGACGACAACACCAGAGGGCGTCATCTTTCATTTAAACCTGATGCCACGGTTGACGGTATTGAGTCTTTCCCATCAGGAGGACCTAGTTCAGCCACGACCAGTTCGGACTTATTCCATGACGATGTTGTAAGTGACGACACGGAAGATGCAGTTGAATTAGAGCTGGAAACAGTTTCAACAGAAGAAGCAGATGCTCTCTTTAACGATACGGACCCAAAGGCCGACGAGCAGGGGGATGATAATTAATGACCAACATAAAACGTGAAATAGCCGGAGTGAGAATGAGGCTTTCTTCTCCTGAAAGAATAAGGGAGTTATCTAGTGGGGAAGTTAAAAAACCAGAAACTATCAACTACAGAACCCTCCGTCCCGAAAAGGATGGTCTTTTCTGCGAACGTATTTTTGGTCCTACAAGAAGCTATGAGTGTTCATGTGGTAAATATAAAAGAAGCGGTCCCAAATTTAGGGGCGTTGTTTGCGACCATTGTGGTGTAGAAATAACAGATAACCGCGTGCGCCGTGAGAGGATGGGGCATATTGAATTGGCAGCCCCTGTTGTTCATATTTGGTATTTAAGGGGAATTCCGAGTAGACTGAGTCTCCTTTTAGGTGCATCCACAAAAGATCTTGAAAAAGTAGTGTATTTTGCGCCTACAAGACGCAGAGAGAAAGTATATAAGGTCGTAACAGAAGGACGAAGAATAGACCTTGCGCGCATGAACTCACTTCTATCTGCATCAGAAGAGAGAATTCATCGTTTTTACGACTCTAAATTTAAAGCTGAAGAGGCATTTCGTATAACAAAAGTTGAGGATATTCCGGTTGAGGAAGGAGATGTTATTTCTCCCTCACAAGCAAACAGAATTAAAGCTGAATATGGAGATGACCTGTTTGCAGTAGAGAGGGCCTTCCGTGTTTTCAAAGAAGTAAAGGAAGATGTAGAGAACGAAGAAGTGCAATTATTTGACGAAGTAGTTCCTGAGTCAAAAGTGGCGGGATTGTTAGAATCGGATGCAGAACTCAAAGCAGAGCAGGTTTTGATAAACAAACAAGAAGCTCTTGTAGTTACTCTTGCTATTCATCTCCCCTTTGCTAAAAATGACGTAATTTCAGAGACTGAATACAGATTGTACAATCAAAAGTACCCTAAGCGTTTCCAGACCGTAGAAGAAACCATTACGCTTGAGGATCCCTGCTATATAGTAATAACAGGCGGCAATTCCCCCTTTGAAAAATCGGACGTTATCCTTGAACGTGAACAAGTTGTTTGCAAGGCATACGATAAAGAATTTAGTGCAGGGATAGGTGCAGATGGTATATTAACCCTTCTCAATAATGTGGATATAGACTTGTTGGCCACTACTCTCAGGGAAGAAGCTGCAGAAAGTACCGGTCAGAAAAAGCGCAAGCTTGTAAAACGCTTACAGGTTTTAGAGGATTTTCGTAAAAGCAAAAGTCTTCCGGAGCGTATGGTTCTATCTGTACTTCCAGTTATCCCCCCCGATCTTCGCCCTATGGTGCAGCTCGATGGAGGACGATTCGCGACATCAGACCTTAATGATTTATATAGAAGAGTTATAAATAGAAACAACAGGCTTCGTAAACTCCTTGAGTTAAGAGCTCCGGAAATCATTGTGCGCAATGAGAAAAGGATGCTTCAAGAGTCGGTTGATGCTTTGATAGACAATGGTCGTAGAGGCAAAGCAGTTCTTGGTGCAGGGAACAGGCCTCTTAAGAGCCTGACAGATTTGCTCCGTGGGAAGAAGGGACGTTTCCGTCAAAACTTGTTGGGGAAAAGAGTTGACTACTCAGGCCGTTCGGTAATTGTAATCGGTCCCACACTTAAGCTCTACCAGTGTGGTCTGCCCAAGCAAATGGCATTGGAACTCTTTAAACCATTTGTAATGCACAAACTTGTGGAGAGCGGATTTGCTCCCAATGTCAAGAGTGCTCGTAGATTTATTGAGAGAGGTCGAGACGAGGTTTGGGGAATACTAGAAGGAATAATTAAAGACCACCCAGTTATGTTAAACAGAGCTCCAACATTGCATAGACTTGGTATCCAGGCTTTTGAGCCGGTTCTTATTGAAGGTAAGGCCATTAGGCTTCATCCTTTGGTCTGTACTGCCTTTAACGCCGACTTTGATGGAGACCAAATGGCAGTACACGTGCCACTTTCCATTGAAGCTCAGGCAGAGGCACGAGTTCTCATGCTTTCTTCAAACAATCTATTGTCTCCGGCTAGTGGGAAGCCGATTGTTGTTCCGACGCAGGATATAATTTTGGGTATCTACTACATTACATCCATGCGTGACGGTCTCCAAGGAGAAGGTTCTCATTATAGAGACGAGGAGGACGTATTGTCCGCTTTGGATCATGGAGCTGTGAACATCAATTCAAAAATATATATAAAGAAGAATCCTGAGTGGGAATGTGAAACTATGAAGGACGGGAAATGGATAGAGACTTCTCCTGGACGTGTTCTTTTTAATTCGGCACTCCCCGCAGCACTTAGATTTATTAACGTAGCAATTAATAAAAGACAGATGTCAAAAATACTTGACTTTGCTTACGATAAAGTTGGTCAGGCTGCCATGGTTCACATGTTAGATGACATCAAAACTCTTGGTTATCACTGGTCAACAGCTAGTGGAATCAGCCTGGGCGTCAATGACGTTGTGGTTCCCGAAGAAAAGAAAGAAATTCTTGATGTTACGCTGGCTCATGAAGAAGAGTTAACAGAACAGTATGATTTGGGAATCTTGACAGAAGATGAATACATGCGCCAGAAGGATTTATTGTGGTCTGATTCAGGCAGAATAATAGCGGATAAAATAATGGATAAGATGGATGAAACAAATCCGCTGAGAATTATGGTTGACTCAGGTGCCAGAGGATCCAGAGGACAGGTTTCGCAGATGGCCGGTATTCGAGGCCTAATGGCAGACCCATCAGGTAAAATTCTTAGATATCCAATAGTTGCAAACTTTAAAGAAGGTCTAAATACGCTGGAATATTTTATTTCCACACATGGTGCCAGAAAAGGACTTGCAGACACAGCTCTTCGTACGGCTAAGTCTGGATATTTGACTCGTAGGCTCGTTGATGTTGCTCAAGATCTCATAATTATGGAAGAGGATTGTGGAACAAATCAGGGAATCGAAGTTCGTCCTCTCTTGCAGCAAGATGGAAAGGTCACCATATCTATGTCAGAGAGACTGGCAGGACGCGTAAGTTTAGAAGATGTTGAATATCCGAAGACAAAAGATAAGGCTGCTCATGAAGGATTGCTCTTAGAGAAAAATGAAGAGATAACGCACGAAAAAGCTAAACTTGTTGAAAGTCTCGGAATTACTTCAGTTTGGGTTCGTAGCCCATTAACATGTGCACTTAAGAACGGGATTTGTCGTTCTTGCTATGGTAAGGATTTGGCTTCTCGCAAACAAGTTGCAATAGGAGAAACCGTGGGAGTTGTTGCTGCACAGTCAATAGGAGAGCCTGGAACTCAGCTTACAATGCGTACTTTCCATACTGGAGGAGTTCGTCAGTTTACGGGGGAGGATATTACCCAAGGGCTTCCGAGAATTGAGCAGCTATTTGAAATTCGCAAACCCAAAAAAGTTGCAATATTAGCCGAAGTCGACGGGACATTGTTGGAAATCCGTGAGATGAACGGAAAGAAGAAACTGATTATAGCCGTCGAGGGTAAAGACGGTGAAGAAGAAAAAGTTTCTTATAACATACCGGCATCGCAGAACCTGCTCATGTCTATTACAGAGGGAGCAACAATAACCAAAGGCATGTTGCTTACAGAAGGATATATAGATCCTCAGCAGCTCCTTGATGTGGAAGGGCTTGAAGCTGTTCAACACTATCTGCTGGATGGCATTCAAGAAGTTTATAGATCTCAAGGTGTTTCCATAAATGACAAACACGTCGAGACAATACTGCGGAAAGTTGCCCCTGTTAACCGTGTACGCGTACTGGAAGAGGGGGACACCTCTTTTGTTTCAGGCGAACTGGTATTCAGAGACGACATTGAAGCAGCAGTAAACGAAGTGAGAGCGGGTAATGTTGAGTCTCTTGAGAAGTCATTTGACTTTCTTTCAGACTATAAACTTGTAGAATGGCCCATCAAGTCCTTAAAAGACAAAGATGAGAAGTTAGAAATTAACAAGGTCGCTCTTTCTGCGGCTCTTCAGCCAAGAGGAGCCTCCGGAGATATTATAGTGTCAGATGACAAGGGCGAAATAAGAATAATAATCGGAGACGCTACATTTAGAAGATCTATGGAAGGTCTTGAGCTTATTGAAGACTTTATAGATGAGGCAAAGGATATTGTGGTAGAGTCCGGTTCAAGATTGTCCTCATCAGATTTAACAAAAATAGTTTCTGCAGCACCTCAGCCTTTAAAAGTCAGAGATATCAAAGTGCTCGAAAGCAGTATAGATTCTGCATGGCTTGCCTCGGATGTGAAGGTTAAAGACAAGTTGCTTATTAAGTCTGATACTATTTTAGATGAAAAAACAATCAATATTTTGTGCAACGAAAACATTGATTCAATTAAGCTTTGGAGGTCTCCGGAACATCTAAACCTCGCAGATGCTATGCATCAAGTTATGATAGAGCACTATTTTAGCAAGCCTGTTGTCCAAGCATTTAACTCTCAGGGTGAAATTATCACAGACATATCGAATGTGATTGATGGATCTGTGGTACGCGGTCTTGTAGAGGGAACAATTTCTGGTATAGAGAGCAACGGTTCGATTATTACGAAAGAAAAAATCATCAGACAAGTGCTTACGGATAAAGCGGTTGGAAAGATATTGCTTGAACAAATAGTTGATTCCGAAGGAGAAGTTTTAGCAGAGCCGGGAACCGAAATTACCTTAGACATGTTAGACGAGATCTCTCGTGTTTCTTCTGACACTATTACTATACGTCCAAAACAGGGTGCTTCCGAATATAAACAACTTATTCAGAGAGTCTCTTTTGTAAGGCGTTTAAAAGAAGAGCCACAATGGCGCCCAGTTGTACATGGAATAACAAAGGCTGCACTTGCAACTGATAGTTTCCTCTCTGCAGCATCCTTCCAGCAGACGGCCCAAGTTTTGGCGGCGTCAGCTGTAAGAGGAGATGTAGACGAGTTGATGGGATTGAAAGAAAACGTAATAATAGGTCTTCTTATCCCAGCAGGAACAGGAATAGAGAAATATAAGAGCTTAGAGGTTTCTGATAGCTGCACAACAGTAGAAGCAACTTCAGAAGAGACAGCTGAGCTAAATTAAAGACACAGCAAACTAAGTAGTTTTACTGAAAAACAGTAATTTTCAAAAATATGCAGCGTATGCAGCAGTCATTATTGACAGGCACCGCATACGCTGTTATTATGTCTCGGTGCCTTTGTGCACAGGGGGTGTTCTTGTGCCTTTAAATGAGCTTGCTTCGAGAGATAGAATTACAGGCTGTAACAGCGTTTTAAGGATGCTTAGGGCAGGCAAAGTGAGTAAAATTTTTCTTTCACGAGAAGCAGATCCTCTTGTTTTAGCGGAGATAATTAAAGAAGCTCAAAAAAATGCAATACCAATAGAATGGACCGAAAAATCATTGCAACTAGGGAGAGCCTGTGCCATTTCCAGAAAAACGGCAGCAGCTGGCCTCCTTAAAAAGTAGAAATAGACAATATAACTAGGAAGGAGGGAGCTTATTGCCGACAATTAGCCAACTTATTCGCACAGGAAGAGCAGATAAAAGACGTACATCGAAGTCACCTGCGCTGCAGGAGAACCCGCAGCGTCGTGGAGTTTGCACACGTGTATACACAGCTACTCCAAAAAAACCGAACTCAGCTCTTCGTAAGATAGCCCGTGTACGTCTGACAAACGGTTTCGAAGTTACCGCATATATACCGGGAGTCGGTCACAACTTGCAGGAGCACTCAGTGGTGCTTATTCGTGGTGGACGTATAAAGGACTTACCTGGTGTGCGTTATCACATAATTAGAGGAACATTAGATTGCAGTGGTGTTGAAAATCGCCGTCAAGCCCGTTCGCTCTACGGTGCTCGCAAGCCTAAATAGTAAACAGTAAAAGGGAGGTTTTGTTCTAATGTCAAGAAAAGGTCACATTAGAAAGAGAATTACTCCGCCCGATTCAGTCTACACGAGCCCTATAATATCAAAATTTATCAACTGTCTGATGCTTGACGGTAAGAAAAGCACAGCGGAAAAAATTTTGTATAGAGCACTGGATTTGGCAGGAGAGAGACTTAATATTGAACCATTTGAAGTTTTTGAAAAAGCAATGGAGAATGTCAGTCCTTTGGTAGAAGTTCGTCCTCGCAGAGTCGGAGGTGCAACATACCAGGTGCCTGTTGAAGTAAGGCCTGAAAGAGGACGTGAGCTTGCAATACGTTGGATAATAAGATATTCACGTGGGCGCAAGGGAATGCCTATGGTAGAACGTCTTGCTCGTGAACTTACTGATGCATGCAAGGCTGAAGGCGGTTCTGTAAAAAAACGCGAAGACGTACATCGCATGGCTGAAGCCAACCGTGCGTTTGCACACTACCGCTGGTAATTAATGAGACATAAAGTAAATAGGAAAATTTTTAAAGAAATGATTTGGTGGTGTTAAGATGCAAGCCCTTGACTTACACAATGTTCGAAACATAGGAATAGCCGCACATATAGATGCAGGTAAGACTACAACCACAGAACGTATTCTTTTCTATACCGGTCGCAAACATAAGCTTGGAGAAACACACGAAGGCGCAGCAACAATGGACTGGATGGAGCAGGAGCGTGAACGTGGAATCACAATTACCTCTGCAGCAACTACTTGTTTTTGGAAACATTGTTTGATTAACATAATTGATACACCCGGACACGTGGACTTTACAGTAGAAGTTGAACGCTCCATGAGAGTGCTTGACGGAGCTGTTTCTGTCTTCTGTGCGGTTGGTGGTGTCGAACCTCAATCTGAAACCGTCTGGAGACAGGCTGATAAGTATAGCGTGCCGAGAATTGCCTTTATTAACAAAATGGACAGAGTCGGGGCTGACTTTAATTCTGTAGTTGAGCAAATAAAAGAAAGATTGGGAGCTAATGCACTTCCGATTCAATTGCCGATAGGTGTAGAAGATGGTTTCTCGGGAATGATAGACCTCATAAAAAGAAAAGCAATAATGTATGACGACGCTTTGGGTTCAGAATTCCATATTGCAGAAATCCCTGCCCAGCTCATCGAAGAAGCCGAAATAGCGAGAACCTCTTTAATAGAAGGACTTGCTGATTTTAGTGATGAAATGATGGAGCTTTATTTAGAGGGAGAGGAAATTCCGGAAGAGCTGTTACACGCTACTCTGAGAAAAACCACAATAGCTCTTGATGTAATACCTGTCATGTGCGGTTCAGCATTTAAAAATAAAGGTGTGCAGCCATTGCTTGATGCTGTTATTGAGTATCTGCCATCTCCTTTGGATATGCCTCCGCTTTTAGCAACAGATCCTTATGACAGCGAGAAAACTATTGAGATTCATCCTACAGCAGATTCACCTTTTACCGCTTTGGTATTTAAAATCATGGTGGATCCGTTTGTAGGCAGACTAGCCTTTTGTAGAATATATTCCGGTAAAATTGAAAACGGAATGTCTATATACAATGCGACTACAAGGAAACGTGAGCGTATAGGCCGAATTCTACAAATGCATGCTGAAAAAAGAGAAGAGCTTGAATCTTCACAAGCAGGCATGATTGTAGCCATTCCTGGATTAAAGCAGGCAAGAACTGGCGACACTCTTTGTGAAGAAAAGAATCCTGTATTGCTTGAGAACCTGATATTCCCTGAGCCGGTTATCTCTCTTTCAGCTGAACCGATGAGTAAGGCTGATCAGATAAAACTATCAAAGGGACTTGAGGCTCTTTCTGAAGAAGATCCGACGTTCCGTGTATCAGTAAATGAAGAAACAGGACAGACTATCATTAGCGGAATGGGAGAACTGCACCTTGAAATAATAGTAGAGAGACTTCGCAGAGAGTTTAAGGTTGAAGTCAAAGTAGGTCGTCCGCAGGTTGCATATAGAGAAACGATTAAGAAAGCTGCATCAGCTCAGGGTAAGTTTGTTCGTCAGTCCGGAGGAAAGGGACAATTTGGAGACGTAGTCTTAGAAATAGAGCCCTTGCCCGGAGGGAAAGGATTTGAATGGGTTGATAAGATAGTTGGAGGAGTCGTTCCCAAGGAATACATACCCGCGGCCCAAAAAGGTGTTGAAGAAGCACTTAACAACGGGATTCTTGCGGGGTACCCCGTGATAGGAATAAAAGTTTCAATTGTTGATGGAAGCTATCATGAAGTTGATAGTTCCGAAATGGCGTTCCGCATCGCAGGTTCAATGGCTATCAAGGAAGCGATTAAAAAGGCCGATCCTGTAATGATGGAACCGATAATGGCAGTTGAAGTTGTTGTTCCAGAAGAATACATGGGAGATGTAATAGGAGACTTACAGTCTCGCCGTGGGAAAGTATCAGAAATGGGAGTAAGGGCAAATGTTAGAGTAGTTAAAGCGTTTGTACCTTTAGCGGGGATGTTCGGCTATGCAACAGACCTCAGAAGTAAAACTTCAGGTCGTGCTTCATATACGATGACTTTTGATCATTATGATGAAGTGCCAAAAAGTGTAGCAGAAGAACTTCTTACGAAATAATATAGAAAACAGTAAAAAATTAAAAATTAAGCACGAATTATTAGAGGGAGGAAAGAAGCAATGGCAAAGGAACATTTTGTACGTAATAAGCCCCACCTTAACATTGGAACGATAGGACACATTGACCATGGTAAGACGACCTTAACAGCGGCGATCACGAAGACGCTTGCTCGTAAAAACGAGGCTGCCTTCATACCATATGACATGATTGACAAGGCACCGGAAGAAAGAGATCGCGGAATCACGATCAACATCTCACACGTTGAATATGAGACAGAGAACCGTCACTATGCACACATCGACTGTCCGGGACACGCCGACTACATCAAAAACATGATCACAGGAGCCGCCCAGATGGACGGAGCGATTCTTGTTGTATCAGCAGCAGATGGCCCCATGCCCCAGACCAGAGAGCACGTACTTCTTGCTCGTCAGGTCAGCGTTCCTGCACTTGTAGTATTCATGAACAAATGTGACATGGTAGACGACCCAGAACTACTAGACCTAGTAGAAATGGAAATCAGGGACCTACTCAATCAGTACGACTTCCCCGGAGATGACATTCCTATCATCCGCGGAAGTGCACTCAAAGCCCTTGAATCAGACGAAGACAACGACTGGTCAGCCCGCATAGTTGAACTCATGCAGGCCTGTGATGACTTTATTCCTGCACCGCAGAGACCTCTAGACCAGCCCTTCCTCATGCCCATAGAGGACGTATTCACCATCTCCGGTCGCGGCACCGTTGTAACCGGTAGAGTTGAAACAGGAGTCATCAAAAGCGGAGACGAAGTAGAAATCGTAGGAATCAGAGACACTCAGAAAACCACAGCGACAAGCCTTGAAATGTTCAGAAAGATACTTGACGACGCTGAAGCTGGCGACAACGTTGGAGTACTCCTCCGCGGTACCGGCAAAGACGAAGTTGAGCGTGGACAAGTACTTGCCAAACCTGGCAGCATCAAACCGCACAAACACTTCAAGAGCGAAGTCTACGTACTTAAGAAAGAAGAAGGCGGCCGTCACACACCGTTCTTTACAGGTTACAAACCCCAGTTCTTCTTCCGTACGACAGACGTAACTGGCGAGATTAAACTTGCCGAAGGCGTTGAAATGGTAATGCCTGGAGACAACAGCACATTTGAAGTCAAACTTATAGTCCCTGTAGCAATGCGCGAAGGCCTTCGTTTTGCAGTCCGTGAAGGTGGCCGCACAGTCGGCGCCGGCGTTGTTACGGAAATCGTTGAATAGAAACCCCAGGAGGGGAAAATTTTGACTAAAAAAATAAGAATTAAATTAAAAGCATTTGATCATCGTGTGTTAGACGCATCTGCTAGTCAGATAGCCGATACCGCACATCGCACCGGCGCAAAGGTGTCTGGTCCAGTACCACTTCCGACACATGTTCAGAAGTTTACGGTCCTAACATCACCTCACGTTGACAAGGACGCTCGTGATCAGTATGAAATAAGAACACACAAGCGCCTTATTGATATTGTAGAACCAACTCAGAAGACAATGGAAGCACTTATGGAGCTAAATTTGCCCTCTGGAGTCGACATACAGATTAAACTGTAGGTTGAAGGTTTAATCTGAAAGGAGTGGAAAGTTTATGAGCATGGGGATTCTGGGCCGCAAGGTAGGGATGACCCAGGTCTTCGACGAAGAAGGCAGAGCAGTACCGGTAACAGTAATAGAAGCCGGACCTTGCCAAATCGTTGAAATCCGGACACCTGAAAAAAACAGTTACAGTGCTATTCAGCTAGGTTTCGGAGAAGAAAAGCCTGTTAACATAACAAAACCTGTTAAAGGCTACTTCAAGAAACAAGGGCTAGAAGTTAAGCGCTGGCTGAGGGAGTTTCGCGTAGATAATGCGTCAAACTACCAGGTGGGACAGGAGATCACTGTTTCACTGTTTCAAAATAACGAGATTGTAGATGTAACCGGCATTAGTAAAGGTAAGGGTACCGCAGGCGTCATGAAACGTCACGGATTTGGCGGAGTTTCAGCAAGCCATGGTCAGTCACGTTCACACAGAAGCGGAGGATCTACTGGATCTAGTAGCACGCCTGGTAAGGTTGTAAAAGGGCGCCCTATGGCCGGACAGATGGGTAATGAACGTGTAACTACGAAAAACCTTTCAGTTTTTGCGATAGATGAGGAGAACAACCTCATTTTGATTAAGGGGTCGGTTCCTGGTGCACGTGGCGGACTAGTTATGATCCGCAAAACAGCGTAAGTAGGGAGGCTAAAGACAATGCCTGTAGTAAATGAAGTTAATGTAAAGGGTGAGGTAATCGGACAAGTAGAGCTTTCCGATGCCGTCTTTGGAGCTCCTGTTCACGTGCCTGCCATGCATCAAGTAGTAGTTGCACAGCTGGCAAATCGTCGCTTAGGAACACATGATACCAAAGATCGCGGGGATGTTCGTGGCGGAGGAAGAAAGCCTTGGAGACAGAAAGGCACCGGCCGAGCCAGATCTGGAAGCACTCGTTCACCAATTTGGATTGGTGGAGGTGTTGCTCACGGTCCACACCCGAAAGACTATCGTCAAAAAGTAAATAAAAAGGTAAGACGCATCGCATTGTGCAGTGCTTTAACCTTAAAAGTTCAAGAAGAGCAAATGACTGTGTTGAACAATTTTGAAATAGAAACACCGAAGACAAAAACACTTCTAAATTTGTTGTCAGCACTTCAGGGAGGCAAGAAACCCCTGTTTGTTCTTCATGAAACGAATATGGCAGTTGTGAAGTCTGCAGCTAACATTCCGGGAGCGGAAGTAATACATGTAGACAGTATTAACGTCTATGATCTTCTTCATCATGACCGTCTTATTGCAACTTCTGAAGCTGTTAAGAAGCTTGAGGAGGTGTTCGGTTAATGAAAAACACGGCACACGATATCATAGTTAGACCAATAATCACTGAAAAAACGAGTCGCATGATGGAAATGGGACAGTATGTCTTCGAAGTCCTGCCTAAAACAAACAAGATCGAGATTCGTAAAGCAGTAGAAGAAGTTTTTAACGTGAAAGTTGTTAGAGTAAATACGGTCCAAGTTCGTTCAAAACCGAAGAGGTTGGGTGCCTTTTTGGGTCGTTCTCGTTCCTGGAAAAAAGCTATCGTAACTCTTGCAGCTGGTCAGAAGATAGCATTTTTTGAGGGCGCAAGCGCCTAGGTAGAAAGGGGTAATTTTAATGGGAATTAAGAAATTTCGTCCCACTACGCCCAGCCGCCGCAACATGGCGACGCCCGACTTTTCGGAAATAACGAAGACAAGACCGGAGCGGAGTCTGGTTGTATCACTAAGTCAATCAGCGGGACGTAATAATAACGGACGTATAACAATGCGTCAGCGTGGAGGACGCGGAAGAATTCAGTATCGTATAGTCGACTTCAAACGCAACAAACTCGGTATCCCGGGCAAAGTTGTCTCTATCGAATACGATCCAAATCGTTCAGCTCGCATAGCTTTAATCTCTTACGTTGATGGAGAGAAGCGCTACATACTTGCTCCCGTCGGGCTAAGTGTGGGGGACAGCATATTATCAGGAGAGAACTCTGATATTCGCCCCGGCAATGCTCTTAAGTTAAAGGACATGCCAGTGGGTACTGTTATCCATAATATTGAATTAGAGCCTGGACGTGGCGGAGTTCTTGTGCGTTCAGCAGGAGTTTCAGCACAGCTAATGGCAAAAGAAGGCAAGTATGCTTTTGTCCGTATGCCTAGCGGTGAGCAGAGACTTATCCTGCTTGAGTGTATGGCAACGGTTGGTCAGGTAGGCAACGAAGACCACGAAAACGTTGTTTTCGGAAAGGCTGGCCGTTCACGTTGGCTTGGCATCCGTCCACACATTCGTGCTATAGTACAGAACCCTGTTGACCATCCGATGGGTGGAGGAGAAGGTAAAAGTAAGTCTAATATGCACCCCGTTTCACCTTGGGGTACTCCGGCAAAAGGATACCGTACACGTAAGCGGAAACCTTCGGACAAGTTTATTGTCCGCCGCCGCAAGAAGTAAAACGGTACTGTAGGAGGGATAGATATGGCTCGTTCACTAAAAAAAGGACCCTACGTTGATGCAAAGCTTCTCCGCAGGGTAGAGGATATGAATGATTCAGGGAAAAAGTTAGTAATAAAAAGTTGGGCTCGCAATTCGAGCATAACTCCTGAAATGGTCGGACATACAATTGCTGTACATAATGGCCGAATTCATATACCTGTTTATATCAGCGATAATATGATAGGTCATAAACTCGGAGAATTTGCTCCGACTCGTAAGTTCGGCGGACACGCTGGACAAGAGCGCTCAACAAGGCTAAAAGGATAGGAGGACTACTGGTATGAAAGTTAAAGCGACAGCTCAGCAAGTCCGAATCTCTGCTAATAAAGTTCGCCAAGTACTTGCGCTTATCAGAGGTAAATCTGCATCAGAAGCAATGCTTATACTAAAGTATACTCCGAACAAAGGAGCTCGTTACACCGAAAAAGTTCTCAAAAGTGCAGTAGCAAATGCTGAGCACAACTTCGGTCTTGACATGGACAAGCTCGTTGTGAAAGAGGCAATGGCAGATCAAGCAAGCTACATGAAGCGCTTCCGCCCTGTATCACAGGGACGCGCACATGCTTTTAGACACCATACGTGCCACATATCTGTGGTCGTAGGTGAGAAATAAGGAGGGGTGAAATAGTGGGTCAAAAAATTCACCCGGTAGGTTACAGGCTTGGCGTTATATACGATTGGGAATCTCGTTGGTATGCTGATGGGAAAAAATATCAGGAATATCTTCACAACGATCTGGAACTTAGAAATTGGATTATCAACAGATGGAAAAGCGCGGGCGTAAGCCGCGTAGAGATTGAACGAATCGGCAACGTTATGCGTTTCACGGTTTGGACCGCCCGGCCTGGAGTAGTTATAGGCAAACAAGGGGCCGAGATCCAGACAGTTCGTGAAGAGCTACAGGCAATGACAGGAAACCGGGTCATGATTAATATCCAAGAGATTAAGAATCCAGATGCCGAAGCACAAGTAGTGGCTGAAGGTGTTGCCGCAGCACTAGAGCGTAGAATAAGCTTCCGTCGCGCTATGAAACAGGCAATATTCAGAGCCATGAAAGCTGGAGCAAAGGGTATTAAAGTTCAGTGTTCCGGCCGTCTCGGTGGCGCTGAAATAGCGAGAACCGAGTGGTATCTTGAGGGACAGCTGCCTCTTTCAACATTGAGAGCAGACATAAATTATGGAATCTCAGAAGCTCATACGGTTTATGGAATTATAGGTATAAAAGTTTGGATATATAAGGGAGAAGTTATAGAACGTGCACCTATTTCTATTTCTGAAGAATCTCCTGTTACAAAAGAAAGGGGGTAACACCGGATGCTTTCACCAAAAAGAGTAAAATATCGTAAGCCTCACCTCACAGCACTCCGCGGTTACTCAAAAGGAGCTACGACGGTTGACTTTGGCGAATACGGTCTTCAAGCATGTGAAAATGGTTGGATTTCAGCTCGTCAGATAGAAGCAGTTCGAGTAGCAATAAGCCGTAAAATGAGAAAAGGCGGGAAAATATGGATTAGGCTTTTCCCTGATCGCCCCGTTACTGAAAAACCAATTGAAACACGTATGGGTAAGGGAAAAGGTAATGTTGAATATTGGACTGCCGCAGTAAAACGCGGTCGGGTTATCTTTGAAGTCGCAGGTGTGCCACGCGAAGTTGCAGAAGAAGCATTCCGCACGGCAGCTTTCAAGCTTCCTATCAAAGTAAAATTGTTAGCCCGAGAGGGAGCAGGTGAATAGTATGGATCCCAAGGCACTTAGAGATCTCAGCGTATCTGAGCTAAAAGAAAAACACAAGAAATATAAGGAAGAGCTATTCAACCTCCGGTTCCAGAATGCTATCGGACAGTTGGGCAACTCAGGACGTATTAAAGATGTAAAAAAGACAATAGCTCGTGTGCTCACTGTTATAAGAGAAAAAGAAATTGGAATAGAGCACACAGGAGCAAGGAGGTAGCCGGCAATGGAAGAACGTAGTGTACACCGGAAAGTCCGTACCGGTACAGTCGTGAGCGATAAGATGCAAAAGACTGTAGTAGTAAGTCTTGATCGTATGACAAAACATAAATTGTATGGCAAAAGGGTTCTTCATACTAAAAAGTTTTACGCTCATGATGAAAAGAATGAATGTCGTGTCGGTGATACAGTTCTTATAGGCGAAACACGTCCACTCAGCGCAACCAAATGCTGGGAAGTATTGGAGATAATAAAAAGAGCTCCCGTACTTGACGCCAAACATGAAGAGGAGGAAGTCTAGTTATGATT
>Ga0255347_1004275_pt1 | contig 17447 bp, 18 predicted proteins | sample wastewater_treat_2_FD_192479 | JGI IMG/M metagenome (GOLD analysis project Ga0255347, IMG submission 192479) | Wastewater microbial communities from Lulu Island WWTP, Vancouver, Canada - plant24 | ecosystem: Engineered > WWTP > Wastewater > Unclassified | place: Canada: Vancouver, British...
GGTGGTAATGGTTGTGGGCGTAATAGTACCTGGCCCGTTTGTAGCAAGCCAAGAGGCAACACAACTCAAGGCTTGTGCGATATGGCAGGCAACGTTTGGGAGTGGGTTCAGGATTGGTACCATGATAGTTACAATGGTGCACCAACTGATGGTTCAGCCTGGGAAAAGCCGACTGGCTCTTACCGGGTTGGTCGCGGCGGCTCCTGGTACAACTTCGCCAGGGGCGTGCGGGCAGCTTATCGCTACATCAACTTGCCCGGCAATCGCAACGTCAGCGTCGGGTTCCGCCTCGCGAGGTCGGTGCGCTAGACTCTTGACTCTTGGGCCCTTGGGCCCTTGGCCTTGCGCCCCTGTTGGCCAGGCGACAGCGCAGCGTAGGCGCCAATGGCCAACAGGGGCGCCCGGAGTTGCGCGTCTGCAGTATGGTGGAGTTTGAGATCGATTTTTTTTTGGAGGTGAGTTGACATGAAGGTCCGAATCTTTACTCTTCGCCTTGATCCGGCAACTGGCGATTTTGATGACAGCCAACTCCGGCAGTTTCAAGAAGGTCGCGACATCATAGAGGTCTCAGAATATCAATTCACGCACGAACGAATTCCCACGTGGGGCGTCCTAGTGCGTTATCGCGAGTTGGAGCCTGAGTTGGAATCTGGACCTAAGCGCAAGTCCGGGTTTAAAAAGTCAAAACAGCAGAATAAGCCAGATTTGGATCCAGCCGATAAAGCGCTTTTTGATGTGTTGAGTCAATGGCGTACATCAACTGCAGCCCACGAAGGCTACCCACCATACGTGGTGTTTAGTAATGCCGAATTAGAGGTAATGGCAGTAAAGAGGCCTGAAACCAAAAGCGCTTTAAGTCAAATCCGTGGGGTTGGAAAGATCAAGTTGGAAAAATATGGAGCGCAAATACTTCAGATAATTGCCTCATTTGTATACGGTGGCGATGTCACAAACGATAACCCCACTGACAACCAGTCGCAGACTAATCAACCCAAATCCGGATAATAACAATGCACCATAGCCCTGTCGTACTTTTTGCATTTTGGGAATCCTTTTTGCTGGACCTGTTATCAAGGACTAGCAAATTTCGAAAAGACCTGCGCTTCACATTGACTCAGCGAATAGACAACACAGCGTTGGATGTGATGGAACTGCTGATCGAGGCGCGGTGGCAAAAGGACAAAAAGCGCCAGCTGGAACTGATAAGTACGTATATAGACAAGTTGCGGATTTTGTTACGCCTTGCTTTAAGGTTGGGTGCCTTAGATAAAGGTGGTTATGAGCACCTAATCAGAGGCCTTGATGAAGCTGGGCGAATGGTCGGTGGTTGGATTAAGCAACAGGGACAAAAATGAAACGAGTGGGTCACTTGTTTGAACAAGTGGCAAGCTTTGACAGCCTCCATCGAGCTGCGCAACGGACAATAAAGGGGCACCGATTACTGCCAACATACGCGAATTTCGCGTTCGATATGGAGACTCACGTGCTGGCCCTTGAACGCGAACTTTTGGATGGCACGTATCATCCCAGGCCATATCGCACTTTTTGTATCACTGACCCAAAACCACGTACGATTTCGGCGGCAGATCTGCGAGATAGGGTGGTTCATCACGCCGTTTGTGAAGCACTTGAGCCAATTTTTGAACGCTTGGCAATCTTTGACAGCTATGCCTGTCGCAAAGGTAAAGGAACGCACAAGGCATTGGCCAGGGTCAGGCAATATTGTCAAAAATATCCCTACTTTATGAAACTGGATATCAGGCATTTCTTTGAAACAGTCGACCATGGTGTACTTAAGGCCCAAGTACGCAAGGTTGTAAAAGACCAAAGATTGCTGTGGCTGGTAGACATATTCATCGATCATGGTGCGCCTGGATCCCAAGTTGGCAAAGGCTTACCCATTGGAAACTTGACCAGCCAACACTTCGCAAACTTTCAGCTGTCTTTTTTGGACCACTTCATCAAGGACAAGCTTGGTGTCAAAGCATATGTTCGATACATGGATGACGAACTGCTTTTTGCAGATTCAAAACAACAGCTTTTTGCCTGGCTAAAAGAGATTGAATCGTTCGTTTTCACAGATTTGAAGCTTGAGCTTAAAAGTGAACGCACTGTTGTTGCTCCAATTGAACAGGGTGTTCCCTTCTTGGGTTTTCGTGTGTGGCCCAGCATTACTAGATTGAGCGCAAAAACCAGAAAGCGATTTATTTCAGGCGTTCGCCGCTTGGAAATGGAATTCGATCAGAATATAATCAACGAACGTACTTTGGTACGGTCGATGGCTAGTAGGGTAGGTCATGTTATGCATGCCAACACCCGCAGCTTTCGAAGGTCAGTTTTTTATACTGACTAGGTTTGGGGGCATACAGGCTCTAACCGGGTTAATCGCGGCGGCTCCTGGAACAACAACGCCAGGAACGTGCGGGCAGCTAATCGCAACAACGACGATCCGCGCAACCGCAACGACAACCTTGGGTTCCGCCTCGCGAGCTCGCGGCCTAATACCAGAAGTTCGGAGTTTACGGACTCCGATCCCGTGTGTAGGCACCGACCAGTTCCCCAAAACCTGTGCCGCAGCAATGCGGACGAAGAACCACCGGGTGCGCCGGTCTGGTAGGGCTGATGCTTCGAACGCCCGGCGCACCCCCCCCCAGAAGGTCCTAAGCGGATGAACATTTTGGCTAAAGGTCTGCGTCTGCGGCACTTGGTCTTAGTGCATACCCGTACCAAGGGCTCGAAGGACATCAAGCGCCTCGTAAAGTTCAACTTCATACACGAAAACGCCAGCTTTAACCATCACAACAACGAACGCGGCATCGTCTGCGAGGGGAGTGGGGAAGGTCTAAGACATTTAACCCGACATTTAACCCGACATTCTAAATGTCGGGTTAAATGTCGGGTTAAATGACCACAACGCGAAACTACTTTAAGACAATCCACTTTCCGTTTCTTTTAGAACCAATTCTTTGTATGTATCCATTTTTTTGCAATGAAGAATATGCCCTTTGTATGGTCCTTACTGTAACCCCAATTTCATCTGCCATTTCATCAGCTATCAAATCGGCATCTTCAACTAAAAGTGCTAAAACACGTTTTTCAGTTTTCGTTAACTTTTGTTTATTTTCGATCTCGTTGTAATTATTACCGATTTTAGACAAGACCTTTTTATTAAACGGTATGACGCAACGGATATATCTATCATCTATTTCAAAAACATCTTTTCCATATTGCTCAACAATGGTTGGTATCCCGTGACCGGTATGCTCGGTAAGGTTCATCATTAAAAATATCCTCATCAGTGTCTCATTCCTTGGTTTACTGACTCCTTCAAAAAATAATTTTTCAGTCATGCCATTTGGGAGGCCGCCATGTGAAAATACTTCTATCCGGTCATTAAACATAGATATTTGAGGCTCAGTAATCGTCCAATCATTATGAACCAAACAATTTATTACCGCCTCATTGACTGAACCAAAATCAAAAAGGTAAGTGTCTTCTCGCGGTCTAACGGTAGTATCTGAGATGCATATATTTTCCGCTTGCAATCTAGTTTTTATCTTGGCATAAGTAGTTAATAGACATCCGTAACCGTAGTCGCTGCGTTCAGATATTGCCGCTTTGTTTTTACCGGCAAACTTAACAAAAATAAAAGGTATATTGTTTCTATCTGCCAAAAGTTCTGCCAGTAAATTATAATGACCCTCTTCCGTTTTTAACTTTAAGTTGCTTTCAAAGGATCTGTCATCAAGGTGATAGCCTTTCTCAGTATAGTATATTTTCAACTCTCTAAAAGTTAATCCTGCCGAACTTGATTTCTTTTTCAGCATGTATTCCGTATCAATAAAATTTCTTTCGTATCTGATTCTTATTTGCTCAGGCGTCATTTCCTTACAAGTTGTTCCAATCCTTATAGTGCAGCCTGCCGATGAAAATCCGTATTTCTTGAGACAATAAATATTTCTACTGCCCTTTGTAATGTTTATGGCTATAACCGTTTTGCCTTCTTCATATTTTAACGCTGAGGTAATTTCATCTTGCGGGTTAGGTTCTATCCCGTTTGTGATTATGTCCGACACCTTCCTGAAAGTTTCATCAATCTTATCTGCACCGACAATTTCGCCGTTATCTTTTACACCAATGAGAATGGTGCCTCCCGATGCATTCAAAAAAGAAACTATCTCTCTTGCGATGGAGTCCGTATATCTTTCTTTTAATTCGACATTTTCTGATTCAACATACTTAGCCATATCCTATGCCTCCTCGCAATGTTATATATTAAACCCGACATTAATTCAAGTTAACCCGACATTCTAAATGTCGGGTTAAATGTCGGGTTATCAGTTTTTTATACTGACTAGGTTTGGGGGCATACAGGCTCTAACCGGGTTAATCGCGGCGGTTCCTGGAACAACAACGCCAGGAACGTGCGGGCAGCTAATCGCAACGTCGAATTCGGGGAAGGTCCGAAGCGGATGGACGTTTTGGCTAAAGGTCTGCGTCTGCGGCACTCGGTCTTAGTGCATACCCGTACCAAGGGCTCGAAGGACTTGGTGCGCAAGGTAAAGTTCACGTGCATCCCGGTCCACCTGCACGACATCGAGGGGCAGCGTGGCCTGGTGGTGGTCCACATGGGCGGCCGCAAGCGCATGATGCTGCTGACGTGGCGAGTCCCTAAAAGCTTTGCCGAGGCAGCCCAATGGATCCGGGCGTACCTTAGGCGCTGGAGCGTAAAAGACTGGGCCCGGGCCTGCAAGCAACTCGTCGGCATCCAACAGTGGGGGAAAGGGGGCCTGCGCCCAAAGACAGCACAAAAGCGTCCTAAACAACGACTTCATACACGAAAACGTCAGCTTTAACCATCACAACAATGATCGCGGCATCGTCTGCGAGGGGAGTGGGGAAGGTCTAATTGTTAATGCCTTGATTCACAGAGACTATGGAGTAATTGGTAGTGAGGTCCATATCGATATTTATGACGATAGATTAGAAGTCTATTCCCCTGGTGGAATGTACGATGGGACGTTTGTTCAAGATGTGGATCCTTATAACGTTTGCTCTGTGAGAAGAAATCCAGTTATTGCAGATGTGTTTTCAAGGATGAATCTTATGGAGAGGAGAGGTTCAGGCCTTAGAAAGATAATAGAATCTTATGAGTTTGAAGAAAAGTATAAAGAGAAGTTAAAGCCAGAGTTTCGCTCCACAGAGGTATCGTTCCACACTAATTTAATGAATTTGAATTATGATGGTCAAAATGATGGTCAAAATGATGGTCAAAATGATGGTCAAAATGATGGTCAAAAATTACAGCCAGAACAAAGAAGAACCGAGATCATAAGAGTTATTGAAGCTAACCCAAAAGCTACTGCTTTAGAATTATCAAAGTTGTTGTTAGTTTCCAAAAGTACGATTGAACGAGATTTAGCAAAGTTGAGAGATGAAGGTCATATTGAGTATGAGGGAAGTGCCAAAACGGGGGAGTGGAAATTAAATAAATGATTTAATTTTTACTGTAGCTGTAACCCGAACTGAGACTGGAACGGGTAAAATAATCCAAAATTAAGTCGAAGCAAGGCAAACAGGATTAGACCTTCCCCACTGCAATAATGTTCGAGTTGGTCATGATCGAGCGCATACGTTTGCTTTGATTCAGGAAAAATTGATATAAATTTGGCGAGTTCCCGTGAAATGCTGTAAGCATGATTTCGACAGATAGCTGCTGCCAGCACAGAGACACGAAGGGAGGCTCGCCAATGAGGATTGGTGCGACGGTTGGGCAAGTTTGTCCAGAAAACTTCAGTTGGTCTGCGTCTGCGGCACTCGGTCTTAGTGCATACCCGTACCAAAGGCTCGAAGGACGTCGTGCGCCTCGTAAAGTTCACGTACATCCCGGTCCACCTGCGCGACGTCGAGGGGCAGCGTCGCTTGGTGGAAGTCCACATGGGCGGCCGCAAGCGCATGATGCTGCTGACGTGGCAAGAGTAACCGCCAGAGAGGTTGAATATATCAGGACACGAGCTCAAGATGATGACTATTACTGCAAGTTGATTAAGGACTATCTGACAGAATTCCAGAGCGCATCCCGTAAAGAAATTGATAAGTTGCTGATGGATAAATTTAGTGATGTGCTAAGCGAAAGACAGAAAAAACGCAAAATTGCCAATCTGCTTACAAAAATGCGTAGAGCAGGGGTGATTTGTAACAATGGCTCTCGTAAGGAACCGAGCTGGGAATTTATGTGAGTGCTTGAAAAATTCATAAAAGAAAGGGGCAGTTTTCAGAAAAGAAAAATGTGTAACTGATGTAAATTCGAGTGGTTAGCCTTTTTTAGATTGGCGGATTAAAAAACACATCAAAAAATGATGCGGAAAGCCTTTATCGTTGCTGCTGTAGTTGATTGTCTAGGCAGGGCAGGGTGCTTGGGGTTGGGGTAGGCATGTTGAATGTCAGGGACGGGCGAGGCTTGAAACACTTGCGCGGCTGGTGCGATAAATGGGTTGGTGCTGTATCATCGTGAGTGGCATGTGGAGGTTGTGTAAGTGGCTAGTTCATTGGACAAATTGACGATACGCGGGTTCAAGTCGATTCGTGAGTTGAAAGACTTTGAGTTGAAGAACCTGAACATCTTGGTTGGTGCTAATGGTTCAGGGAAAAGTAACCTGATTTCCTTTTTTCGGATGCTCCAATCGTTGATCGACGGGACACTTGCTGACTACGTGCGAAACAGCGGGGGAATCAGCGATCTTCTGTACAACGGTCGGAAGGCAACTCAGGAAATGGCGTTTGAAACCTACTTCGGGCGATTAGGGTATCGATTCAAACTTGTGCCGGGCCCTGGAGAGGGATTTGCTCTAACGGATGAGGCTTGTTTTTGCTGCGACGGGGCTTCCCAATGGTGGGACCTGGGGGATAGCGTGGATAATACTTCACGCTTGGTTGAGGAGGCTAAAGGACACTATGGTGACAGCGAAAACAGTAAGCCTGTTTATGATGTAGTAAGCTCTTGGAAAATTTATCATTTTAACGACACCACTGCGACTGCGTCTATGCGGCATGCCGAGATTATTCAAGACAACAGGGCATTGCGAAATGACGCGGCTAACATCGCACCATTTTTGTTGTTTCTGCGTGAGCTAAACAGACCCCATTATGATGAAATTCTGCATGCCTGCCGTTTGGTTGCACCGTTTTTGGATGATTTTTTACTTGAACCACAGCAACTAGGACCTAAAACTAAGGTTGCTCTTTCATGGAAGGCCAAGGGCTCGGATTATCCCATGCAGCCTTATCACCTGTCTGACGGCACAATCAGGTTTATCTGCCTAGCTACGGCACTACTGCAACCCAATCCTCCATCTACCATCATCATTGATGAGCCAGAGCTGGGCTTGCATCCTGAAGCGATACGCATTCTTGGTGAGCTGATCGAGGACGCAGCCAAGCGAACTCAACTGATTATCGCGACCCAATCTCCACTTTTGCTTGATCAATTCGCCATCAAGGACATCGTCGTAGTCAAGCGCAAAGAAGGGCAATCAACCTTCGAACGACTGAAGCACGAGGATTTCACCGAGTGGCTGCAGGATTATTCCGTTGGTCAACTTTGGACAAAGAATGTGATCCAGGGGGGCACGACAAAATCCTAGACGGCGGTTCATTCCCTATGTGTCCATGTACGAGATCGAGGCTCTGTTCTTCAGCGATCCTGAGCAACTGGTAGCATTAGAGTAAACGTATGCGCTCGGCGACCAAGAACTCGAACATTACGACGATGGGGAGGGCCTAAAAACACGTTTGGTTTGGTTGCGTGGGCGAACCATGCTACCCTAATCTAGGCCGACATTGGAGGGGTTCATGGCTGAGCGTATGATTGTGGTTATTCCTACTTATAATGAGTCGGAAAATGTGTCTCTTTTGATTCCGCAGATTCATGAGGTTGTTCCTGATACCGATATTTTGGTTGTTGATGACAATTCCCCTGATGGGACCGGGGCTATTGTTGCCGAGATGGCGGCTAAAGACCCTCGGATTAAGCTGCTGTCTCGGGAGGGTAAACAGGGGCTTGGGCGGGCCTATGTGGCTGGGTTTAAAAAGTGCCTCGAAGAGGGGTATGACCTGATCTGCCAGATGGATTGCGATTTTAGCCACCAGCCTAAGTATCTGCTGGAGTTCTTGGAGGCTATCAAGGAAGCGGACGTGGTTATTGGTTCGCGGTATGTGCCTGGTGGTACTACCGAAGATTGGCCGTTTAAGCGCCGCTTTTTGAGTAAGGGGGGAAATCTTTATGCCAGGACAATCCTGGGTATCAAGGTGACCGACTTGACCGGTGGGTTTAAATGCTGGCGCCGTCAGGTGCTTGAGGGTATTGACCTAGACACCGTCGGGGCCGCTGGCTATGCGTTCCAGATGGAAATGAACTATCGATCGGCAAAGGCCGGCTTTAGGATTGTCGAAATCCCGATTACTTTCCCAGATCGAACTAGGGGTGAATCAAAGCTTGGGCAGGGAATCTTTTGGGAATCTCTGAAAATGCCCTGGAGATTAAGATTTAAAAAGTCATAGTGCCGTTTAGGCCATAATTTCTGCAACGAGCCGCTATCTTCCACCAAGGGCCGTCGACTTGGGCGGCGCCCCGCCTAGCATCAGTATCGCGAAGACTTTTGCGTTGCCGACCATGTTGGACAGCCAGATGTATTCGTTTGGTTGGTGGGCGGTTTCATCCATCCTGGACCACACGACTACCGGATAGTTAAGTTCCCGTAGATAGCTGGCAAGCGTGCTGCCGCCTATGCCTTGAGGTCTGGCGTCGACGTTGTAAACGCGTCTTACAGCCTTTTTAACCTCTTCAACCAGTGGCGCGTCAGTTGGTGTTGGTGGCGCCGCATCTTGGCGGGTGTCAACTTCCACTGTAATTACCACCCGATGCTTGCGAGCCACATCACTGGCCATCTCTCTGACCGTGTCAATCACCGAGTCAACCGAGATTTGGGGCAGAATCCTGCAGTCCAGGTAAAAGACGTCTTCGCCTGGTAGGGTGCTGATGGCTTCAACGTTTCTTTCGCGTTTGGTGGCCTCAAAAGTAGACATTGGTGGGGTGAACAGTCGGTCTCGTTGATCAAAGGTCTCGTACAGGGATAGCAGCCTTGTGATCAAATGAGAGCCCGCCACCATGGCGTTGATTCCAAGTCTGGGGTTGCTGGCATGGGCCTGTCTTCCCACCGTGCGAAGCCGCAACCAAAGTATCGACTTTTCAGCGACTTCGATCATCGAGCCATCGTAGTTTCCAGCATCTGGAATCAAGAAGCTGTCGTTTGGTCTGAAAAGGTCGCGATGGTTTTGTAACACCCATTGAATACCGGCCGGGCTTCCGGTTTCTTCGCCAGACACGAACAAAAGCCCTATGTCGCACACAGGTTCCAGGCCCAGTTCCTTGAGCGCCTTGGCCGCAAAAACGGCTGAAACTATGCCTTGGTTGTTGTCCTCGACTCCGCGACCAATCAGCTTGTCGCCTTCTTTTCGCAGCTCCCATGGGTTTGCCTTCCACAGGCCGATGTTACCTGGGGGGACTACGTCCAGGTGGGTCACAAACCAAAGCGTTTTCAAGCGGTCTTTGCCCGGGATGGTGAACAAAAAGTTTGGCCGCTTGGGGTCTTGGCTGTCATCAGATAGCCACTGGGCAGTTCCTAGGCCGGAATCTTCCATGAAACTGGCCAAAAATTCTGCCTTTTCCAGTTCCCCAGGGCCTCCATGTTCAGGCCCTACGGCGATTTTTTTGACCAGTTCTTCCAGCAGGGAAACCATCGGGTCTTGGCCCTCCTCAAGCCAGGTCAAACTGAGTCCAACCGGGGAAGAATCAACGTTTTTTCGCTTTTTGGTGCTCATCTTTCAACCAAGTGAGTCAGTTCGGGTCATCATTGCACAGCTGAGGCCTTGGGTCAAAGAGTGGGGAATTTTCCAAAAGCGCCACTTTCATCACGAGCGAGCCTTTGACAAGCGATTGAGCGGGGAATTTTAAAGAAAGTGGGCTATGCTTGGCCCGGTTTGATTTGGAGCTTTCATAGTGGTTTCGTCCGATGTGATTGTCGCGCTGGCTACAGCCCCGGGGCGCGGTGCACTTGGGATAGTGCGCCTGTCTGGAGCTGGCTGCCACAGTCTGGCCGTGAGGTTGTGTCCTGGGCTGCGTGAAGTGCCCATGGCCCGCCTTTTGACCCGCGTTCATATTGTGGATCCTGGTAGTGGTCGCAAGCTTGATGATGCAACCGTTGTGTTTTTCAATCAAGGGGCCTCGTTTACAGGGGAAGAGTCGGTTGAGTTCATCTGCCATGGTGGTGCCTTGGTGCTTGATGGGGTTATCAAGGCCTGTACCTTGGCGGGGGCTAGGCATGCGCTGCCTGGTGAGTTCACCCGTCGAGCCGTTGCAAGTGGTCGATTGGACTTGGTGCAGGCTGAGGCGGTTGCCTTGCTTGCAGACGCCAGCAATGAACAGACAATTGATGTCGCATTGGACGCCCTTGGTGGTGCGCAGTCCGAAAAGATCGCGAATCTGCGAGGCTTTTTGTTGGATATCTTGGCCAATTGGGAAGTCACCCTGGATTTTATTGAAGACGACAACGTTGTTGTGGATGTAGAAGAGGCCTTGGCATTGCTGGACCAGGCCATTTCAACGATGGAGCAGGGGATCGCGGCGGCCCAAGCCTCAAGGCCGGCTATTGAGGGCGTCAAAGTGGCCCTGGTTGGAGCTCCAAATGCTGGTAAATCAAGCCTTTTTAACGCGCTTTTGGAGCAGGATCGCGCCATTGTTCGTCCGGAAGCTGGGACTACAAGGGATGTCATTAGTGAACGGCTTGTGCTGTCTGGAGTGGCCATTGAACTGTTGGACACGGCGGGGCTGCGAAGCGCAGATGGGGTCGAGGGGGAAGGGGTGGCCAGGGCCATAGCTGCGGCCCAGCAAGCGGACATCCGAGTTTGGGTGGTGGATGGGGCAGGTTTGGCAGGGGTGGAGGCTTTTGGGGGGATTAATCCGGATCTGGTGGTTTATTCCAAGGCGGATTTGTGGGACAGGGGCAGGGACAGGGACGGGGACGGGGACAGGGACAGGGGCAGGGACAGGGACGGGGTGGTGTGTTCTTGTGTTGATGGGACTGGGCTTGGCGAGCTTCGCAAGCGGCTTTCTGCCTTGATCGACCAAGTGACCCGTACAGGATTTAGAACCGACCTCCTGGTTGTTGGTCAACGACAACTGACCGCGTTGTTTGCAGCCTTGAACCGGGTACGTGCTGCCAAAGCGGCCTTGTCAAGCAACATGCCCTTGGATCTGGCGGCCATAGACTTGAGGGCCGCCATCGATCATCTAGGCGAAATATCTGGTTCTTCAGTGTCTGAAGAGATAATGGACAGGGTCTTTTCGAGATTTTGTATTGGAAAATAACGCCAACTACTTGGGCTCACCCTGGAGATTTGGAAACCACCAGCAAAGACAAGCCAATAGGCATGTTTGTCTTTTTAAGCATCTGCCGCTCCAGCCCAAAAATCACATTAAACACGCCATTAAGCGGCCCCAGATTTGTTGCCGCGTCACTGTCCGTCCCGCCACGCGCCATCAGCCTGTCAGCCAATCTGGCAGCCGCCGCCAAAGGAAACAGCAGCGAATTCATCCAGGTGGCTCGCTGTACAACAAATCCACCCAACTGGACCTTGTCCAAAAAGTCAGCCCTTTGATAACGCCTGACATGGCCTAACGCACGGTCGTGCCTTGAATAAAGCACCGGATGACACGGCACGGTGGTAATCAGTGTGCCTCCAGGTTTTAGCACTCGCCTGATTTCAGCCAAAGCCGCCAAGTCATCCTCGATGTGCTCCAACACATCAAGCGCTGTCACCGCATCAAAGGTATGATCCTCAAACGGCAAATTCGCCGCCTCAGCCACAAAAACCTGGGCGTTGCTACGTTGTCTGGCCAATTCAACCGCATATTCGTTCAAATCAGTCCCAGTCCACTGCGCCAATCCCGCAAGAGCCTTCATCGTCCCGCCAGTCCCACAGCCAACATCCAGGATCCTGCTTTCTGGTCCAAGACCAGCCGCCTTGATGGTGTCACCCACAATCAGCCTAGTCTGAATAAACCAAAAGTGGCGGTCTTCCACGGATGCCATTACTTCATATTCGTGTGGCTGCATTAAAACTCCGGTCCGGTTTGGGTTTATTGAAATCGACGACGTCCGATGGCAATGGCCGCAATCATGAACAGAATGCTCAAGGCGCCAAAGGCGTTGCTGGAGCCAGCGCTGCATCCACCGTTGCAAGGCTCACATTCCTCGTCATAAGGCTGAGGCAGTGGCGGCACGTCATAACTGTAACCATTATCCTCGGTCTGTTCAGGCTCTGGCTCACTATCAGGCTCTTGCCCTAAATCAGGCTCAGGCTCACCCAAGTCGTCCTGGTCATCAGCCACCTCTGCCTCGAACACATCCGGCTCCGGCTGTGTCGGCTTGTCCAGGCACTCAGCATCCGCACAGCCATATGGGCAGCGTTGGCGCACCACGCCTTGGTTTTTGCATGAATCAAACCAGCAAACCGCGTTGTCACAGCACGCCAAGTGATCATTTGGCATACAGGCGCATTGGCCGTTGTGACAGGCTTGGCCGTCGTCACATGTTCCACAGGAGTTGCCGCAGTCATCAAAACCGCACTCCTTGTCGCCACAGTCGGATTCGCAGCCAGCCTTTTGCAAGCCAAACGATTTCCAATTCTGCGCCCCGGCGACCACTTCCTTGGTGTCCGTCTGGCTGACATAACCTTCCGCGGAAACGCTAATCGTGTACGTCCCTGGCTCAAGCTCCTGGAATCTGTACAAGCCCGTGGCATCAGTCTTGGTCGTCAAACCAGTGGACAATTCGACAGTGGCGTTGGCTATACCGCCGTCGGCGTTCATAATGTCGCCCTCTCGAACGTAGCCGATTAATTCCCCGATTAGCTCTGGTTCAACACCCCTGATCAAGGCTATATAGCGGTTCCAGTCCCAAAGGGAGCCAGGATCGGTGTGGTGGCCAGCCCCGCCATATTGGCCAGGATTGTACGGGTCTGGCACCTCATGGTGTCCAATGATGTGGTCTCGATCCTTGGGGATTCCATACTTGTCACACAGATGCGCAACCAAACGGGCGCTGGATTCGTACATCGCATCGGTAAACCAACTTGCATCCGTTACCCATCCCTCGTGCTCAAGGCCTATGCTGCGCCTGTTATAAAGCAAATTTCCCGCGTGCCACGCTGTGTTATCCTCGGACACCATCTGGGTGATTTCACCATCAGAGCTGCGAAGCATGTAGTGTGCCGAAGACTTTGCAGCGGGGTTTTGAAACCAGGAAATCGAGCCTGCATAAGAGCCTTGCATCACGTGGATGATGACGTATTGGATAGTCTCGCCAGAGCGCCCCGTCGAATAGTTCGACGAGTTCGCAGCCACCCACAAGGCTTCTGGGTACTCGGTAGAATTTGCAGCAGGTGCCTGTAAGATCGGGTACGAATCCCCGAAAGCAAATGCATTTGCTGAAAACAGGAGTGCTCCAAGAATCAAAGTCAGTATTTTCCCTGGCATTTTCATATTAACTCCCGAGCACTTTTAAGAAATTTCAACCTAGTTGGCTTGGCGTCTTCGTACAACAAGCAACGCGCCCAGCAGGGCCAGTAATGCCCAAGCAGAAAATGCGCCAGAACCAGACTGACAACCACCAGAACCCTTTTTGTCTGTCTCTTCAGTCCCATCACCAGGGAAGATTATTCCAGTGTCGCCACCTGGCGTTGTACTGTCGATGCCGCCCGTGCCGTTGTCTTGACCAGTAGTATCCCCGTTGATGACGTCTTCTTGGTCTCCAGGCTCGGTGTCACCTGGGCCGGTATCTGTGCCGGGGCCATTGTCGTCACCAGGTCCATTGTCGTCACCAGTACCGTTGTCCTCTGTGACGTCCTCTTCTGTGGCATCCTGTTCACCCGGTTCAATGCACAGACCTTCGTGACAACCATTATCGCACTCGGTGATAACTTCGCCTTGTCCACCACATGAGTCATACCAGCAAAGTCTTTCCCCGCAGCAGTCCTGATGGTGTTCTGGCACGCAGACGCACTGGCCCTCAACACAGCTCTTGTCCGCGTCGCAAACGCCACAGAATCCCTCGCAGCCATCATCCCCACATTCCTTGCCATCACACTGTGGCTGGCAATTGATACAAATGCCGTCAGCGCAGCCATGCTGGCAGGTCTCAGACACTTGTCCAAGATTTCCGCAAGAGTCAACCCAGCATACGTTGTCGTCACAGCATCTGAGATGGTTGTTTTCCTGGCATACACAGGTGCCATCAACGCAAAGCGCCCCTTCTTGTTCGCAAGTGCCACAGGAACCAGTACATCCATCACTGCCACATTCGCGGCCAGTGCAATCAGCAACGCATCCAATCTTTTCCAGGGCAATGGAGCCCCAGGTTTGCTCGCCAACCTTCACCGTTCTTTCAATGGATACCGGGCTGTAGCCCTCGGCAGAAGCGGTAATGGTGTACTCGCCAGGGGTAAGTTCGGTGAAATGGTAGCGCCCATTTTCATTTGTAGTCTGCTCTGGTCCGCCGGTCAATTTCACAGTTGCTCCAACAATACCGGCCGTTTCATCATAGATGTCTCCTTCCCTGACGAAGCCTATCAATTCACCGGTGGTGGCTGGTGGGTCTTGTCTGATCAAGGACATAAAGTAGTCCCAATCCCAATATTGGCCAGGAGCCTGTCGATGACCAATCCCCCCAAACTGGCTTGGATCATTAGGGTCTGGAACCTCATTTTGACCAATGATGTGCTCACGGTCCTTGGGAATGTTGTACTTTTCACAGAGATGAATTACCAAGTCTGCACTAGCCTGGTACATTGTGGTGGTAAATGAGTCCGGGTTGGCTATATAGCCTTCATGCTCTATCCCAATCGATCTGCGGTTGTATGTCATATTGCCAGCATGATAGGCGGTGTTAGCCTCTTCTACCATTTGGGTGACATCGCCGTCTGATGCGCGAATCAGGTAATGGGTGGAAACGCCGGATGCTGCGGCTTGGAACCACGCGATGGAGTTTGCGTAGGTGCCTTCTGTCACTTGGATGATGATGAGGTCAATGGGCACATTCCTGCGGCCTTCTGCGTAGCCGTTAGTGTGGGCAGGCAACCAAGTGGCTCCTTCATACTCTGGAACAGCAGCCAGTGCTTGGGCAGTCAACGCGAAAGCGGCCAAGAACATAACTGCGGGCATAAGTTTTTTACTCATTCCTTTGTCCTCTCTAACAAAACCAGCCGTTAGTATACGAAAAAAGTCTGGAAAAGGCGATAGCTTTGGTAGTGTTTTAGGGCACAATTAATGCATTACAAGGACTTCTTTACTGAATGATTTGTTAACGCTTATTGCCTTTTCGCTAAAAAGTGTTTTTGAATGGACAAAATGTTACCCTTACCGTCGGCTTTTGATTTGGTGATTCGATGGGTGTGAGTCGTTTGATTGTTCCTGTTCTAAGCGTCTTTGCCTTGAGCGCGAGTTTTGCCTTGACAGTAAATGCACAGCCGGCCTCAGAGTCAGGCAAGGGAGCTTGGAAGTTTGTCAAGACAACCAAAGACGGCATCGAGATTTCGAGAAGGGCTGGGCGGACTTCTGGGTATTATGAATACAAGTTTGTTGCCGAGTCTCCTGTTGGGCCTGAACAGCTTGAGCAGTTTGTCTGGAGCAGTTTTCAGACTGCTGAAAAACCCGTTAAAAAACGAACATTTCTGGTAAACAAGTCGGATGAAGTTGTGTTTCATGACCTGATCAGCGTGCCGGTAGTATCCAATCGCGAGTACACAATGCGAATTGTGCGTAAAAAGGACCAGGAGAGCCGTCGCTTTGAATTTCGGACTGCTCCCGAACTGGGTCCGCCTCAAACCCCAGATTACGTGACTATGGCCATCGTGTTTGGATGCTGGGAGATCAGACCAGGCGAAGATGGCGGCAGCAAAGTCACATACACGGTCTACAGCGAGCCAGGGGGCTCCGTTACCCCACTAATAGTGCGGGGACCACAACTAAAAGAGGCTACATCAGACTTCCGCAGAACCCTCAAAGACGCTAAAAAGGCTGTAAAGTAAAAGTATTAGAGCCACCGCGGGGATTCGAACCCCGGACCCCCTGATTACGAATCAAGTGCTCTGCCAACTGAGCTACGGTGGCCTAAAGCCGCGAAACATTACACGGCGTTGGCCGCGATGTCAAACCCAAAATCAATGCCTAGGTGATTGGCAGGGACAGGGACAGGGACGGGGACAGGGTCATTTACCTCGGCCTTTGAATTCGTCCATTGCGTTGTTGATTCCGAAGAACGTGTTTGTGGCGTCAAACAATGACACCGGTAATGCCCTAGCCAAGGGGACTATGTTTACAAACGGTGGCAGGATTAGCTGCTCTTTGTCTTTCATGATTGCAGACACGATCTTGTTTGCCACGTCGTCTTCTTGCATGATGGGCAGCAGCGATGGAACCTTGGTTTTGACCCCCTCAAACATCCCAGTATCAATGTAAAAAGGGCAGACCACTGTAGTTACAATCTTAGTCCCCATCTTTTTCAGCTCGTTTCGCAAAGACTCGTTGAACCCGACAGCTGCAAATTTGGACGCTGAATAGTCACTCATGTTGGCACTGCCCACCAAGCCAGCTGCCGACGCTATGTTCACGATATGGCCAGCGTTTTTTTCAATCATGGGGCCCAAAAACGCCTTTGTACACCAAAACAGAGCCAAAGAATTCACCCTGAAAGTTGCCTCAATCTTTTCGTCCGGCAGGTCCAATAGCGGCCTACCACTGACAATACCCGCGTTGTTAATCAACAGGTCCACGTCCCCAACCTCGGCCCGGACCTTATCTGCAGCCTCGTAAACCTGCTTTCGATCTCCGACATCAACCACATAACCATGAGCCTGATGTCCTGCCAGCTGAAGCTCGTCTAACACCCTGTCCATGTTGGGTTTATTGATGTCCCAAAGTACAATTTTGGCCCCGCGCTTAGCCAATTTCAGCGCCATCAGCCGGCCAAGCCCCAATCCTCCACCTGTTATTAGCGTGACTGCGTTAGTTAAATCCTTCATGGAATCTCCCCAAAATTGGTCCAATTATTCTAGCAACAAATCTTTGAAACTACACTCATTTTCGCAATAAATCACGGCTATGAAACGAAAACCGTTCACAAAAAGAGCTTAACCAAAGCATCTTTTTTTAATCTACAATTGACAGCCGCCAAATTTGGCACACAATGGCGCACGTCAGGGGTTTCTTTTCCCGCAGGAGGCTCCAGCATGTGTGGTATCGCTGGTGTCTACGGTGTACAAAACGCCGAGCGCCTAGTTGCTGAAATCTTATTTGCTACTCAACATCGTGGCCAGGAAAGCTGCGGCATTGC
>Ga0255347_1004276_pt1 | contig 17442 bp, 9 predicted proteins | sample wastewater_treat_2_FD_192479 | JGI IMG/M metagenome (GOLD analysis project Ga0255347, IMG submission 192479) | Wastewater microbial communities from Lulu Island WWTP, Vancouver, Canada - plant24 | ecosystem: Engineered > WWTP > Wastewater > Unclassified | place: Canada: Vancouver, British...
AACCGCAGAATACCTCCCCCCGGGGGGAGGTATTCTAAAGGATAACCTCAGGATCAAAGTATAGTAACTAACAACGCACTGTTCACCAGGAAAACTAATTTACAGAAACTTCTTGACATAACCATAAGTGGCCGTTTTTGTTGAGAATGGTGTTTATACTTGCATTTTTACAGAAACATGTATATTATATAATTGGTTTGACAAAAATAGGTGAATATTTTTATTGACGAAGAATAGTGCTATCATCTGAACACCATTAAGTTTTTTAGAGGTATTTGCTGCATATGAAGAGAGGCAGGTATTTCGTTTGCGGTCGGGGATGCTAAGGCGCATCAGGCGCTTTTGCATTCCCGATCTTTTTTCTGTCTCACAACAGAAGGACTGGCATTATGAAAAGAATCACGCTCCTGTTTCTGATTGCCTGTATGTGCTGTGGCGGTGGGTATGCACAGACCGTACCGGATTTTCAGAACATCCTGAACAACCTCCAAACCAAGTTGAATGCGGTATCCTATGGCAAGTGGTCTGCAACTGCTTATTCCTTTGTCAAAATGCCTGGAGCTGTTCCGCCGTTCAATCAGTCATCGCCGGATTTTCCCGGGAAGGATCATATCCAAAATACCATACCGGACGATGCGCATCTGGCGCTTTTTCAGAAAGTGTTGGAAGGAGATGCCTGTACCCGTGAACTGCTGGGCTCCGCCTTTGTTGATGCCGTTCGCAGCCAGTTTTTTGCCAACCAGGCGCTGGTGACAACACGAGAGACCTACTTCAGATTTGAAGTGCATGACTGGACGAAGATTAGAGCGAATGTAGCCGGTATTAACGTGAATGACTCCAAGTTCTGGATCCCGGCGACAACAATCTGGACAGGCCAGAAAAATGAACTGTCCCTTCGCTTCGATCTTCTTCCGTCCGGCATTAGCCAGAAAGTGGATATCCCCAGTCTCTGGGGGAGTAAGGGGCTGCTGAACAGCGATGCATCGCCGGGGCTTGGTGATGATATTCGCGATCTTTTTGCGGCGTACCTGACTATGGGTCAGCAGGGCATGGTTGATTACATGCAGGCGGTTGTTTTCGAGACGTTTTCTAAAGGGGTGCTTCCCAGCATTACAGAGCTTATTCTCAGCCTGGTGAAGAAGAAAGCGTTGATTGATGGTGATATGGATGCGGAAATTGCCTGGGATCCTTCCGGTCTCTTCGACAAGAATGACAAAGCCTATGGATCAACAGGTGTTTTTCCTGATATTGTGATTCAGGAAGAATACAACCCCTGGCTCCATATCAGTTTCGGCAGTGACGGCTGGGTCGAAATCAAGCGGCTCAAGGCATCTGTCAAAGGCGACAGCGTCAAAACGGGTATCCTGCAGTACTGGCTGAACTGGTACACTGTCGGTGCCAATGGTTTCGGCTCAGGCTATGCCAACCGCTTTGCCCACACCAGTGTGCTGCGTACAGGCGGCATGACCAATCAGGCGGCGTGGCAGGCGGCAAATGGAAACCGTTCCCAGTTTTTTGTGAATGCGGGCGTGGGGATTAATTTCGGCATTACCCAGCAGCCGCAGCCGCCCAGCGCACCTGTCGCCTATGGCGCTCAACATGCGATGACAGTTCTTGCGGCAGGCGGGACGGGCAATCCCATCACCTATCAGTGGTATGCGGGACCGGATGCTTCTTCAATGACAGCAGTGCCCGGTGCGGTGCAGACCAGTTTTTCTCCGGTGGTGGACTGCTATTCCTGGCAGGGTGATATCCGCCGACGGTACTACCGTGCGGTGGCGAAAACGGCTGCCTGCGGAGACTTTGTGAGTGATTCCAGCAATATTGTCGTGGTAGAAGGCGGCACACCGCCCACCATCAGTTTCAGCCAGCAGCCGCTGGGCGGTGTTTTCCTTCCCGATAAAAGCCATACGCTGGCGGTTAGTGCCAGTGTTGCGGCGGGAGCGCTGCAGTATCAGTGGCAGAAGCAGGATCCCGCCACTTCCCTGTGGGATGACCTGCCGGGAAAAACATCCGCCAATCTTGCCTTCACACCCTTGCGGGCTCCGGACAGCGGAACCTACCGCTGCAAAGTATCGAATCAGGTCGGCACCAATCCGGTGTACTGGGCATTTTCCACGCCGGCAACACTGACTGTCGCACCTGCCATCAGCTTTGATCCCAATCCTACAGGTGCTGATCTCGAGATCGGTCAGAGCCACACGCTTTCAGTGGGCGCATCCGTTGCGGCAGGAGAACTGGAATACCGGTGGTACCGCAACAGCGGTCAGGGATTCCAGGCGCTGGGTGACTGGGTGAATACAGGAAGCATTTCATTTTCCATTCAGCTGGAACTGGACAATGTTACTATCGCCCATTCCGGCGTTTACCGGCTGGCTGTACGCAATACGCTCGATCCTTTCGGTGCCTACACGGCAAATTCAGCGGCAGCGGTTGTTAACGTCAGCTCGGGGGCCATCTTCTACGTCGATCCCACAGCGGACAACAGCGACGGCATGAGCTGGGCAACGGCATTCCATCACATTCAGGATGCCATTGATGCGGTGGCCCTTGAAACGAACGGCGGCGAGGTCTGGATTGCCGGTGGCCCAGTGAATGAGCCTATATTCTATGATGAAGCACGCACAGCTTCCTGGGATGATGGCAGCGGTGCAGTGACAGGGTCGCTTGTGATGCGCACGAATGTCGGCGTATTCGGTGGCTTCGAAGGTTACCGTGGCGGCACAGGGGCGCAGGAAGCCCGGCGCAATCTGCGTAACCGTGCGCAGAACTGGGCTGTCATTGACGGTTCCCGGGCCCGTGGCGGGCTGGCGGCGTGGCACGTTGTGGTCTTCGGCGATAAAGACGGCCCGACGTATAACGCTGTTCTGGACGGAGTGATTATTTCCGGAGGGAACGCTTCCGGTTCCGGACAGATACAGCACACGCATGCGGGCGGCGGTATCTATAATTTCGGATCTGCTCCTGCCATCAACAACTGTCTGATCTTGAACAATATCGCCAACCGCAACGGCGGCGGCATGGCAAATGTTGCGGGCGGCGCCGCCATGCTGACCAACTGTGTTTTTGCCAACAATACGGCGCGGCGCAATGCTGTCCTCGGCATGGACAGCAACCGCGGTGGCGGTGCCATTTTTGCCGAAGGTGCGGCTTTTGATCTGAATTTTGTGACGCTCGTTCAGAACGGCGTTGTTACTCAGACCGGTTCTGCTGCAGCGGGACAGGGCAGCGGCGGTCTGTATTATCTTAATGCCGATGAAATGGGTGTGAACAATACAATCGTCAGTGGAAACACGGGCGGCGGCAGTGGTCAGGGAACCCATAAGCCGCAATACACCTACTCGGCACTGCAAAGCGTGCAGACGGGCGACGGCAATATTACAGCCAATCCTTCTCTGTATAACGCCGATTACAGAGATCTCGTGGGCATGCTTGCCTATTTTGTTCCTCAGGCAGGTGCCGCCGTGGTGAACAGCGGTGATCCGCTGATTTCGGGCGGAGATGACTTCCTGGGCGTGCTCAGACCTCTGGAAAACATCGTTGACATGGGTGCTTTCGAACTGAGCACGGATGCGCCGGTGCTGTCCAGTTTTGACACGTCTATTGACATTGCCCAGACAACCACCATCGCAGATCCCTTTGCGCTGCTGGATCTGGACAACTCCGTTTTTGAAGCGCCGATGTGGAAATTCAGTTATGAAGACAAGGTGTTCGGCTGCAGCGATATTCCGGAATCAACATTCACACTGACCGTGCAGGATATTCTGGGTCGTACCGGAAGCACTGCGGCTGCGGTGCATGTGACCGAATCCGAAGATCCTGTGGTTGTCTGCAGCAATATGACGGTGGATCTGGACAGTAACGGTGAATACCTGCTTACCGCCGCTGACATCCTGCTGCTGAGTGCCGGATCAACAGATAACTGCACTTTGCCGGAAAACCTGACGGTTACTGTTTCCCCTGTCGGATTCGATTGTGATGATGCGGGGAAAGATGTGAATGTGACGGTGACAGTGACCGACGAAATGGGCAATGATGACTATGGTGTTGCTGTGGTGACTGTAAATGACAAGATTGCTCCGGTGCTGCCTTCTCCCGCCAATACGATTGAACTGAGCCTCAATGCCAGCGGCTATGCGTCCCTGAGCCTCACCGATATGCAGGATCTTGCAGCGGGCGCTACCGATAACTGCGCCATTGACTGGATCGGTATCGAAGTGGAAAAAACAGAGTTCGACTGCTCTGAAATCGGTACGCACAATCTGCTGATGACCGTGTATGACGTGAATGGCAACAGCAGCACCGATACGGTTGCGGTGGTGGTGAAAGACATATTTGCGCCGGAACTGAACGGCACCCGTGACCGCTTCTTCATTTCGGCGGGCGCTGATTTTACCTTTGCACAGGCCCTGGACGGCGTGACGGCAGAAGACATCTGCAGCGGCGATCTCACCAGTGCTGTTCTGGTTGAAGTCTTTGATGCCGCCAATAATCCTGTTGCATTCCCCGTGCCTGCCGCCTGGAATCTGCAAGGTGCGGATACCTACAACTTCCGCATGGTGTACAGCGTGCAGGATGGAAGCGGCAATCTGACGCAGGAGGAAGTTTCACTGACGTTGTATGCACTGCAGCTTCCGGTGATTACCATTAACGGCGCAAACCCGGTGACGCATGAGTGCGCCACGCCGTACAACGATCTGAAGGCGGGCAGTGCCACCGTGTATGACCCGGAATCAGATTCAGACATTACGGCGATGCTGGAAACGCTGGTCAATGTGGATGTGAATAATCCGGGCAGTTATGCAGTAGTGTACAGTGTCCGGGTGCCTGCATTCCCGAGCCTGGCGCCTGTAACAGCGGTGCGGGTGGTAAATGTGATCGATACGAAAGTACCCACATTGACACTGGACGGCGGCAGTCCTCTTCTGGTGGTGCCGGGCAGCGCTTATCAGGAGCCTGGCTACTCGGCGTGGGACTCCTGTGCCGGGGCCCTTAATAATGCTGTCGTGGTAACCGGCTATCTGGATGTGAATACACCGGGTATCTACACGCTCCAGTATTATGTGGAGGATCCGAGCGGTCAGAGCGCACAGGCGTCGCGTACTGTAGTCGTGAGTGATCCGGTAACGTTTACGTCCCAGCCGGGCAGTTTCCGTCTGTACACGACAGCGGCGCCGGTGGATCTGGAGGTTGTGTATCAGGGCGGCTTTAATCTGACCAGCATGGAATGGTTCATTGACAATGTGGGTCAGGGCGCCCAGACACCGCCGCCTGCAGGCACAGCGGTCAAACTGCCGATAAATCCGGCTGTACATCCGGTAGGCACTTATGGCTACCGTCTGGAGATTAAAGACAGCGATGCCTTTGTCTATTCTACAGAACTTGCTATTGTTGAAGTGGGTAAGCCTTTGCGCAAGGAGTTCGGGCCTTCCAATCTCGAATTGAGTGAAGGAGATACGGCACGCCTGCGTGTTGGTATTTCCGGCGGGCTGGGAGGACTTCACTACAGCTGGTATGCCAACTATGACAACGGCAAGAACTTCATTCTGGTGGAAGACGGAGCCTTCGACGAAGGTGCCTATGAAGGTGCGACAACCAACACGCTGCGTTTCGCTCCCTACACGGAAGCCATGGCAGGTCAGTATCAGGTTGAGGTGAGCGATGATTTCACTTCACTCACGGTCGGTCCTGTTACAGTAGCCAATGCCAGCAAACTTCCTGCTGCGGGTGGTGCGGGTCTTATCCTGCTTGCCCTGATCACTGCGGCAGGCGGTGCAGCGGCCCTTCGGAAACGGTCCCATTAATTGAGTATATACGGCCTGCGGCGGGCGATCCTGTCGCAGGCATCCACAACCTATATAGGAGTGCAATCATAATGAACAGGACAAAACGCAATGGCGAGACGTCGCAGCGGCGTGCCCTTATGGTGCTGTTTCTGGCGGCATTGGCTATAGTGGCGATGCAGGGGGTTGCCCGCGCCGGAATAGAAGTGGATACGGCGAATGTGTCTCATGTCAAATACGGCGGGGGGCCCAATGGAGTTTCCTCCCGAACTTGGAGCCACACGGTCAACGGCGCACTTCCCTACAGAAAGCTGGTGGTGGGAGTAACCGGCCGCGATGTCCACTCTAAAAATATTGTTGTCAGCTCGGCAAGCTATGGCGGTGTCCCCATGATACTGATTAATCGGGGAAATCAGGATTGGGCTATTGAAAGAAATGTTGCCGGTCTGTTTTATCTCGATAATCCCCCTGCAGGCACAGCTACTGTGGAAATCAAGTTTGATCACCATGCGGAAGTGATCGTTGCCGGTGCCATGACGCTTTATAATGCGGCGCCGGGTGATCCGGCAGCAGAACTGGTACGTACGGGAAGCGCCGGTAATTCCGCGCTTTTTCTGGAGCCGGGCATTCCCAACACAAGATCGGTCAGCGTGCTCGCACTGCGGGGCAATAACTCCATTACAGCCATAGCGCCCGGTGTGGCACATGTGAACGAAAAAGACAATTATCTGACCAATTATCTCCGTGGCGGTCTCATGTCCCAGTTCCAAAGCGCAAGCAGTTCCGTAGCGATAGGATGGACGCATACTTCCACGGATTTTGTGAATGCCGCAGCCGCTTTTGCCTCTATGGGTGCCATGACAATCAATATCGTAGGTCCCGCCGCTGCACGTTGGACTCCGGACGGCGGCGCCCATTGGTATGCATCGGGTGCAACGGTTGATCTTGTGCCGGGCGATTATATTGTGAGTTTTAACCCTCAGGCGAATCTGACATCTCCCGATGAGATCCTGGCTTCTGTTGTCTCAGGTGAAACCTTCTCCAGAACGGCTGTGTATAAAGCCAATCTTGCATACTCCGCCGGACCCAACGGTACTTTAACCGGGACAGTGGCGCAAACAGTCAACTACGGCGGCAGCGGCACGCAAGTAATCGCCGTGCCTGATTTGGGCTACCAGTTTGACAAGTGGAGTGATAGTGCCACGGTGGCTTCCCGTACGGATACGAATGTGACAGCCCACAAAAACGTGACTGCCGCATTCATTGAGCGCATGCGTACGATCAGCTACGCATCCAGTCCCGCCGGTGCCGGTACGGTATCCGGACCGGCAAGTATCCAGGATTCCATCGGCGAGATTACCTTTACGATTACACCCAACCCCGGTTATGATCTGGACAATCTTACGGTTGAAGCGACGAGCGGTACTGTTACAGCACTGGGCAGCGGTAATTACCGGCTCTCCAATGTGAAAGCCAATACAACGGTCACGGTCACTTTCAATGCAGCTGAATACAATGTGAGTTATGTGACTGATCCTGCCGGCACCGGCTCGATCAGCGGCGGTGCCGCGGTGATCCAGGCCGTGGTCGGTACCACGCAATTTGCAGTGCTGCCCGCTGCCGGTTACACAACTTTTCTTGTGACAGCAAGCAGAGGTGCCATTACCAATCTGGGCAACGGAAACTACCGTCTGTCGGATGTGAATCGCGATACCGTCGTTACGGCTGTTTTTGTCAAAAAGATGCGCAGTATTGCCTACAAGGCGGATGGTGAAGGAACGGTCACCGGTCTGCATTCTGTGCAGGATACGACAGGAGCGGTGGAGTTTACCGTTGAACCTGCACCGGGAAAAAGCTTTGCCGGAATTGACTATGACAATACGAAAGCATTAGTCGAGCATGTCGGCGGCAATACCTATCGTGTGAGAAATGTGACGGCAAACATTCAGATTACTGCTTACTTCATGTAAAGTGCTGGAAAGGAATTTCATCTGAAAGACCGATAACGACACCCTCAGGCATCACACTTGCCCTATACCTGAATATGCGGCCGCCGTGCACACCTGGAAGCCCGGCGGTCGCAGCCTTTTTCAGGAGTGTTGCGTGGGAGAGACATGCTAAGTCGCGTTGCTGATGTGGATTCAGAGAGCGGGCGCATCCTCTTCAGCAGAGGCAGTGTCCTCTTCTGCACGATTCGACTGAAACGCTCGGATACGGTCAACAATTGCCTCTGTATCCATAAGCTGCATCAGATCTCTTCGAAGCCGGGCAATATTGGTCACCCCTCTGAGGTAGGCGGCATAATAGCGACGAAAAGAATAGATGCCCCGCGGTACGCCCCGAAAAGCGACATGTGCGCGCAGGTGGGCTATACACCAGTCCAACTGCTCATCGAGGGTCGGTTCAGGCAGCTGGACACCGTCTTCAAGATAGGAACGCATAGCACGGAATACCCAGGGCTGCTGAATGGCGGCGCGACCGATCATAACCCCGTCGCAGCCCAGTGAAAAACAGGCAGCGGCTTCCTTGGGCGTTGTGATATCGCCGTTGCCGATGAGAGGCAGATCGGGAGCCGCTTCTTTGATACGGGGAAACCAGGACCAGTCGGCGTCACCCCTATAGCCCTGTACCCGGGTGCGGCAGTGGACAGTGAGGAATTGTATACCCATATCACGCAGCCGGGGCGCAAGTTCGAGGATCACATACTGCTCGTTATCCCAGCCGAGGCGTGTTTTTACGCTGACGGGCACGGAGGATCCGCGCTGAACAGCCTGCACAGCCGCTTCAAGCCGTTTCAGATCCCGAAGCAACCCGGCTCCGTCACCGCGGCCTGCAATTTTTTTCACCCAGCACCCGCAGTTCAGGTCAATAAAGTCCGGATGTGATGCGGAAGCGATGTGTGCCGCCTTTTCCAGCGATTCAGGATTGCTTCCGTACAGCTGAATGCCGATGGGGCGTGCATCCTTTTCAATATTGAATTTGGAAATTTCAGAATCAATGTTCCGGATCACGGCCTCGCAGTTGGCGAATTCCGTAAAAAGAACCTGTGCACCGAAATCACTGCACAGTTTTCGGAAAGGCAGATCTGTGACATCCTCCATGGGAGCAAGACAGAGAGGATGTTCTATGTCAAAAGAGCCGATGCGCATGGTAACTTCCTTTTATGGTATATGATACCCTCAGGACGGAAAGACAGCCAAAAAGTCAACGGGCTTGACAATGAGTCCGTAAAGAGAGGATCATATTTCATGATGCCGGATGGCGGTTCATTCAGCATCAGAAAGCGGGCAGCGTTCGGGCTGGAGTGGCTGGCTCCGTCGCTGTTTTTATAAAAAATCCAACCCTTTGTACGGAGGCTTTTCAGCATGTCAAAACACACCCTGACACGTCGCGCTTTTCTGTCGACGGCAACCACTACCGCCCTTGTGGCAGGATACGCATCCGGTAATCCGCTTGTGAACACGGCACGGGTCATTCCGCGCAAACTGTCCCCCAATGAACGGCTCAATATTGCCTCCATCGGTGTGGGCGGCATGGGGCATGGTGACGTGATGAAATGCCGCAGCGAGAACATTGTTGCTCTTTGCGACGTGGACTTCAAAAGAGCGGAAGAAACTTTTTACCGCCTTCCCAAAGCAAAACAGTATAAAGATTTCCGGGTAATGCTGGAAGAGATGGACAAAGAAATTGATGCGGTCACCGTGTCTACACCCGATCATATCCACGCACCTGCCGCTTATCTGGCGATGACCATGGGCAAGCATGTACGGGTTCAGAAACCGATGACTCAGACTATTGCGGAAGCCAGACTTCTTGCGAAAACTGCCAAAGAAACCGGCGTTGTGACTGCCATGGGCAATCAGGGACATTCCGGTAACGGTATCCGCGAGATGTGCGAGATTGTCTGGTCGGGCGCCATCGGTCAGATACGCGAAAGCCACACCTGGACTGACCGGCCCATCTGGCCGCAGGGTATTGCAAACCGGCCGGCAGCACAGCCTGTGCCCGAGCATCTTGACTGGGATCTGTGGCTCGGCCCGGCGCCCTGGCGCGAATACAGTGCTGAATATCTGCCGTTCAACTGGCGCGGCTGGCTGGATTTCGGCTGCGGTGCCATTGGTGATATGGCGTGCCACATTGTTGACCCCGTTTTCTGGGCACTGAAACTGTATGAAGCACCTTCTTATACGGTGGAAGTGGTGCAGCAGACCGGGCTCACACAGGAGACTTTCCCCAATTCTTCCATTATCAAATATGAATTTCCGGCCCGGGGCGATATGGATCCGGTGACAGTATACTGGTACGATGGCGGTCTGCTGCCCAAGCGTCCGGAAGGCGTGCCCGAAAACGAGAAGCTTGGTGACGGCGAAAATGGTTCACTCTTTATCGGCACGGACGGCGTGTTGACCACCGGAACCTATGGCGGCGATACCCGTATGCTGCCTGCGGAGCGCATGAAAGACTTCACCATGCCGACACCGACACTCGAGCGCATCCCCGATGAGAATCCGTATATGCACTGGATTAATGCATGCAAAAACGGAACAGAAGCGGTATCTCCCTTCAGCTATGCCGGACCGCTGACCGAATTTGCCAATATGGGCAATGTCGCTCTCCTTGCCGGGGCGAAAATTGAATTTGATGTAGCGTCCATGACCATTACTAATAATGCGGCGGCAAATCAGTTTCTGACGAAGAGCTATCGCAAAGGCTTTGACTTCATGCCTCTGTGATTCCTTTTTTGTTCAGGCGGAGTGCCAGCGACCGGCCTGATCAGTATTGTCAGGAGCCGGGGTCTGTGAGCAATTCTCCAGTCCAGGCTCCTCATTTTTCAGCGCGGTTACAGAAAAGGAAGACGGATGAAAAAACGCTTTCAGGATAAAGTCGCGTTAATCACAGGCGCATCATCCGGCATCGGCGAAGCCCTTGCCCGTCAGCTGGCGGCGGAAGGTGCCGGGCTCTGTCTTTTTGCCCGCCGTGCCGACCGGCTGCAGGCGCTTCAGTCGGAGCTGGAGGCATCCGGTGCGCAGGTTGTTGTATATGCAGGTGATGTCACTGTTCCGTCAGACCTGGAAGGCGCTGTGGCTTTGGCGCTGGAGCGTTTCGGCAGGCTGGATCTGGTGGTTGCCAATGCGGGTATCGGAGTCACTTCCCCGTTTTCGAGGCTGACCACGGAAGATTACCGGCATCAGTTTGAAGTGAATTTTTTCGGAGTGCTCCACACCTTATTCGCTTCTCTGGAGGCATTGAAGGCATCGCAGGGGCAGGCTGTGCTGGTGGGCAGCGTGGCAGGGCTTGCCGGCACACCCGGCAGCTCGCCTTATAACGCCAGCAAATTTGCCGTAGTCGGGCTTGCCGAATCTCTTTACTATGATCTGGGAAAAGAGGGCATCGCTGTGACGCTGGTCAACCCGGGATTTGTGGAGAGCGAGATCCGGCTTCTGGATAACCGGGGCGCACGCACAGGCAGAGGTGACCCGGTTCCCTCCTGGCTGGTCATGCCCGCTTCAAAAGCAGCATCTGTTATTCTGAAAGCGGTGTATAAAAAGAAAGCAGTCGTGGTGGTTACATTTCACGGCGTGGTGCTGTCCTGGCTGAAGCGTTTTTGTCCGGCGTTAATCCGCCTGCTGCTTCGCCAAGGCAGTTACAGAAAGGAGAGAAAGAAATGAATTTATTCTGGGGAGCCCGGTTGGCACAGGATCTCAGAGATGTCCAGAATCAGATAGAGAAAGATGCGCAGGTTGCCCGGCAGCAGCGGATGATAACCACGGAAACCAACGACCTTCGTAACGAAGTGGAGCGTTTGTGTCTGCTGAATCAGGCAATGTGGGAACTGATCTGCTCAAAACTCGGGCTGACCGATGCGGACCTGGAGAAAAAGGCGCAGGAAGTGGATCTCCGGGACGGCAAGCTAGACGGCAAAATGACGACGCATCCGGTACGATGCCCCCAATGCGGGCGGGTTTCCAATTCACGCCTTAAAAAATGCATGTACTGCAACATGGAATTCGAGGGCAGTGCCTTCGGTTGAGCACCGCCCCCGTATTCAGGGGATACAGCGGTTTCCTGCCGGTATGCTTAATGTGCAGCCGCCAGCATGCTCTCCTCTTCCGTGCAGGGAAGAGCGACACGGAAGCCTACATTGAAAACGCCCTGCCAGGGCTCGTAAGCCAGGCGGAACTCGGAACGGGCACGCTTCGGCCGGTCTGACCAGGAGCCGCCGCGCACAACACGTTTCTCCTGAACATCAGGGTTATTTCTTCCGTCCTGCTCCTGATAGGGATAAGGACGCCAGGCGGAGAGTGTCCACTCGCTCACATTGCCGTGCATGTCGAAGAGTCCCCAGACGTTGGGTTCATACATGCCGACGGCGCACACAATTCGCTGTCCGTCATCGAAGCGGGCATCCTTGGGGAAGAAGTCCTGAAAGCGGTTTGGATTGGCGATAGGCTGGGGATTCACGCCTGCAACCGCGAGTTTTCTGGTTGAGAGATCCGCAAGATTGGCGAAGGCGCTGAAATCAGTATCCGGGCCTCCGTAGTAGAAGGGGCTGTCCGTACCGGCGCGACACGCCCACTCCCATTGTGCCTCCGTAGGCAGCGTGCAGGGCACCTGAAGTTTTTCCGACAGCCACTGCGTGAACGCCAGCGCATCGTTCCAGCTGACCCTGATGACGGGCTGCAACGGCTCATTCGCCGGATAACCCGGGGTTGTATGGTCTTTGGAATGCTGGTCAATGTAACGGCTGTCATGGGCAGGGTTGAAACACCTGTACTGTTCATTGGTCACCTCGGTGGTTCCCAGCCAGAACGGTTTTTCAATTTCCACGACAGTCCGGGGATATTCATCGGCGAAGCGGTCGCCGCCCATAACAAACTTTCCGGCAGGGATGAGTGCAAATTCCATGGTGGTGCCGTTGCCGAGGTCAACGGTTCGGCGCTGTATGCTGCCCGCCTGTGCTTGCCGGGCTTCTGCCTGTGCCCGGTCAAAGGGCCAGCTTTCCAGTGCCGGTGCCGGTGCATCCAGAGCGGGTTTTTCATGCTTGACAAATTCCCGGGGATATGCCGCTTCCACCAGATCCGCTTCCGAATTATCTTCGGGCGTGCAGGCGTAAAGAGCGCGTAATTCGGCACGGCGCCCGGCACAGGCCTTAGCCTTGTCCGTATGGTCGGTCCATCTGCCATGATCGGGCACATTCAGATCTATCCAGGTGGTGAGGCGGTCCCAGGCTTCAGTATCCAGCTGAACGCCGTGATGTCCTTTTTTAAGCATCTGAATCAGCTCGCTGGTGTCGGCGTGCCACTCCAGGGGGATCTGGAGATGATAGTCGCTTTCCGGACCGGGTCGGCGGACGAAGGGGTGCAGCGCCAGATAGGACAGGGTGAAATTGGCGTGATCTCTGCCGCTCCGGTTGCTGAGGTTGGGCCTGCCGTCGGGGTAATCGTCACGGTCATGGCAGCCTGCGCAGTGCCGATCCAGAACGGGCTGGATTTCGTGATGGAAGCTGAATCCCCGGGCAAGTCCGTACCAGGGTGAGATTTGGTCGGGTGTACGGCGCGCCGCCCGGTTGTAATGCAGGGAAGGTGTGGTATTTTGCGGTTCGTGGCAGCCCACACAGGAAAGCACTTCGCCGGGCATGGCGGTAAACCAGCTGCGCATGACCTGCAGGGCTTTGCCCTCGCTGTCCAGCGGCTGTACGGCAATGGGTGTGTTGGCGGGCACTTTGAAGAAAGCGGAGCCGTCGGGCATCACAGGGACTGTACCCAGAATACGGCGCACGTCCCAGGGCCCTTCCACGCCCACATGCTCATGACCGCCCATATGCTGATAGCAGTAATGGAAAGAATAAACACGGAGCGCTTTTACTGTTCCGGGCGGCACATCTTTCAGCCCTTCGCCCGCATAGACATCCATCAGATAGACAGACGCATCCTTCGCTTCAAGGTTAACCCGATCGGGGATGGCGGGCGGCGTTGCTATCGCACGGAACGGCAGGGGCTCGAAAAGGGCATAGCCCTTTTCTTCGTGAAGAAGCAGCATGTTATCGAAAGTGTCGACGAGATAAACACCCCAGGGCTGCTGCGGGGATGGTTTACATGAAACAAGGAAGAAGTGTTCACTGAGCGGGTAGGGATGCAGAAATTTCGGCCAGATCTCGTCCACAAGCTGGTCTTCGATGACAGGCTCCACCGGTTGTCCTCTGCCCGGAATCCGCTGAACCACGCCGCTTGCTTCGTGACGGCCCCGCGCTGAATCAAGAAGTACCAGTTCGCCCATGCGTGCCACGCCGTGATGACCCGACACAATGGTGACCACCTGGCTGGGGTTGTTCGGGATGGGCCGCGTGTAGAACATGGAGTTGGGCCAGAAGGAATTGCTGCCGTAGTATTCCACCTGATTGGTGCCGTCGGGGTTCATATGGAAAAGGACGCGCGTAAAATAGTGCGGCGTATCGGAATATTCCCAGCGGCTGAAAAGGATTCTGCCGTTGTTCAGCACTGTGGGACACCAGTCGTGATCCTGGTCAAAGCAGAGCTGCCGTATGCCGCTTCCATCGGCATTCATGATACAGAGGTTTGCGACAGCATCGCTTCCGGTCACACAGGGAATGCCCTGCATACAGAGGGTGGAGTCGTAGATAATCCTCCCGTCAGGAAGATAGCAGGCATCATAGTTGTCCACATCCTCTTCAGCGCCGGGCGTTACCTGCCTCAGACCGGTGCCGTCGCTGTTCAATTCCCATATCTGCCAGCGGTTGTGGCTGCCGATCATGGAGAAGAGCATTCTGTCGCCGTCAAAGTGGAGATCGACATCGCCCACAAAATAATCTTTTTCCGGGCGGAACAGCGTTTCCGGCTGACTGTTCTGAGTCCGGTAGTCCAATAGAGCCAGCTCATTGTCGTAACCGCGCCTGGGCATGGAGCAGTTCCCCTGCCAGTTCTGAGGCAGGCCCAGCTGGCGTTCATGCCTTTTCACCAGAAGAATTTTTTCAAAGTCAAGCAGTGGATTGGCAAGCAGCGCTGTCCGCTGCAGCGCTTCCCATCGGGCGCTGATATCCCTGGCTTCGGGGGCATTTTCCCCCAGTGCGGCAAAATACTCAGGCAGCTGCGCTTCAAGAGCGGCGAGTTCGTCCAGATAGGCGCGCCCTCCGGCATAACGGTCGGGAAATTCCTTGACCAGATATTCGACGGCAAGCCTTAAGGCCTCCCGGTTGATCTGATTGAAACGCTCCAGAAGCGCACCGCTCTCGCACAGGTGCTGATAAAATTGCAGCTGTGTCAGCGCCCCCGCACCGGATGCTGTCATAGCGTCCCATTTTTCCTGCCACCTGTTCTGTATTTCTTTCATGCCCTGGAGGCGCTTCGATACCATTGCCGCTGAAAGCTCCGTCGGATCAGCACTGGCAATCCATTCAGATGGATCGGTTCCGCCCAGATCCTGTGCCATCCGGAGACACGCCTGAGGATAGCTTTTCTCCACACCCCTCCAGAGATTTTTGGCGCCGTCATCCCGGATATTGAAATAAAAGCCGCAGCCGCCGCTGACGTTGTAAATTTTAACAACCAGAAAATTGTCTTTATCAAGCAGGGGCAGCGTAAGGGTGTCCGCTTCGGGAGACAGTACCCGTGCCGCATTATTGCTGTGGACAAGTGCTCCGTTGAGCCAGACTTTGATACCGTCGTCACTTCCCAAACCGATGTTTAACAGAATTGGCTCCTGAATCCGAATCGTGCGTGCCAGATATAGTGCCGAACCATCGCCGCAGGTAAGAGAATTGACGATGCCGTCCCGCAGGTCTCTATCACGGAGCCACAGGCGGCTCCCGTCCTCGTTGCGTTCATTGAGATGCCGGGATTGTTCCGGAAGCGCCACATCATCAAAAGCGACATTCGCAAAGACTGCCGTTTTGTACCAGGCGCTCAGGGTGACTGCTTCCGAGGCGGACGCCTCATCACGGCTCTGGAATTGATCTCTTGCAGCCGACAGCGCTTCCGACCACCCTTCTTCCTGAGCGTAAAGTCCTGATGCGGAAAAGAAAGCGGAAAGGATCAGCACAAAAAGAAACGGAATCAGATTTCGGCGGGGGCAAAGGCAGAATTGCATGGAACTCTCTTTCTTCTGGACGAGGTTTGTTAACAGTGCACATAAATAAGTATAGCAAGGACGCTGAAAAGAGCCAAACAAAAAAGAGATGCGGGCGAAAGAGCGAATACGGCGGAGGGGCTCGACGACAAAGGGTACTGCGGTGCTGTTTCAAAAGGAAGGGGTACTGTTTCCTTTTGAATCAGACAGAGACGGCTTTCCAAAAACACAGGCGCGTCAGCAGTCCCCAAAGAAAAATCAATATCTTGTTCATATTCAATAAGATATGTTTTTTTATAACGCTCTTTTTCTGTTTTGGCACGCAACTTGCCATATACAGTTGGGCATGCAAAGAAAGGCCGGTCGCTCCGCCGGGGCGGCCGGCTGACAAGGAAAAACAAATAGAAAGGATCTTTCAGCCATGACACACATTTTTTGGGAACCTTTTCAACAGTTACAAGCGATCCGCAACGAGATGGAACGTGTCTTTGAGCAGTACACCCCTTCAAGCCGCGCTTATGCCCGGTCCGCTTTTCTGCCCTCCCTCGGTGCACGCCGCTACCCGTTGGTGAATATCCGGGAAGACCAGGATAAGATCTATGTGGAAGCGCTGGCGCCGGGTCTGAACCCGGGCAGTATTGAGGCCTCCGTACTGCGTGATCAGCTGCGACTCTCCGGTGAGAAAGCCGCCATTAACCCGGATGTGAAAGCAGAGGCATGGCATCGCAACGAACGCGGTGCCGGGCGATTCGTCCGGGAGATCAGCCTTCCAGCAGAAGTGGACGGCGACAAAGTGACCGCGGCGTATAAGAACGGATTGCTTCTGCTGACCCTGCCTAAACATGAAGCGGCGAAGCCCAGGCAGATTTCCGTTCAGGTGAGCTGAGAACCACAGAAAGAAAAACAGAAAAAGGAGACAGATATCATGAAAGAAACAACCGTACCCGTACCGACCGAACCGAACGTGCCTGATACCCGTGAAGAAACACGCACGCTGAAACCGCCCGTGGACATTTTTGAGACAGATACCGGGCTGGTGGTTGTTGCCGATCTGCCGGGCGTAGATAAAGACAGTATCGAAGTGGATGTGGAGAAAAATGTACTGACTTTGAAGGCGCGCCCCTCTCAGGAGCTGAAAGAGGATTTCCTCCGTCAGGAATATGAACTGCTGCCTTTCTTCAGGCAGTTTCAGCTGAGCGAGCGTGTTGATCAGGCAGGCATTACCGCCGAAATGAAATATGGCGTGCTTACCATCCACCTGCCGAAAGTGAAAGAACAGCAGCCCCGGAAAATTGACGTGACTGTGACTGCATAATCACAAAATCAACCGAGGCATGAACCATCGGAACTCCCGTCCGATGTTGTCGCCGGGCGGACCCAAACAGAAGATCTGCGGTCCGTCCGGCTTCTTTTTTATGGCACTATGCTCCGGGATAGGCATTGACAAGGATCCTGTCAAGCCATTTGCTAATCTTACCGTAGCGGCTTTCGTCACGCCATTTGCTTTCTTACTTTGATGAGTCTTTTTCTGTGTCATAATTGCCCTTTCTTTTACTGCCTTTGGAGTCCATGAATC